>FTKT01050127.1_pt1 | contig 11909 bp, 9 predicted proteins | sample 1658271 | NCBI WGS metagenome assembly FTKT01 (sample SAMEA3914811, study PRJEB12502) | metagenome | biome: forest; material: soil | place: Canada | collected 2011-08-04 | depth 0.3 m | reverse complement strand
GTTTTTGTAATGATCTGAAATATAGTCGCGATTGTCGTGGTTATTGCGGTGCAGCGACTGTGATATTAAAGCCTCAGCCGGTTTCTTATGCGACAAGTGTCATAAAAGCGTAGCAGATTTTGCTCAAAAAGCGGCGGAAAAGCGTCTAAAGGAATTGTTAAGCCCTGAATTTGATGCGCTGCACCATGGTGTAGCGCTAACCCGAAATCCTTGCGATTCCGGGCACGGCTAGTCTTTGTCGCTATTCTTGTACGTAAACCTGGAGAGGGGATACTCCGAATGAAGACCAACAAATCCATCATTCTGGCCGGCACCGCCCTGGCGGGCACCGCGATCGCGGGCCTTTTTGCCGGTTCGGCCATGGCTCAGTCGACGGGCTCGCAAGCCGTCGAAGTCATCATCAAGGGCGGCCCGCGCTCGACCGGCGGCCTGGCGGTTCAGTCGAACCAAGCCAAAGACCAGTCGATCGTCACGAAGGACTACATCCAGCGCGAAATCGGCACCGCCAACTTCGCCCAGGACATCAACCTGCTGCCGGGCGTGAACTACTCGTCGGAAGATGCGACGGGCCTGCTGAGCGGCGACTTCCGCATGCATGGTTTCGACGGCGCCCACGTTTCGATCACCATCGACGGTACGCCCGTCAACGACACCGGCAACTACGCCGTCTACCCGGGTGAATACGCGGTTGCCGAAGCGACCGACCACATCACCGTCAACATGGGCCAGACCGAAGTCGACAGCCCGACGGCCTCGGCCATCGGCGGCACCGTCAACATCATCACCCGTCAGCCGCTGGCGACTCCGCAAATCGAAATCAATCCGGAAGTCGGTTCGTATAACTTCAAGCGCCTGTATGTCGGCCTCGACACTGGTGCCGTCGGCCCGACCGGCCTGCGTGGTTATATCAGCTTCAACGATGCCGACGCCAACAAGTGGCGCGGCGCGGGCGACGTCAAGCGTTGGGGTTCGGACGGCAAGCTGTACCAGCCGCTCGACAACAACGGCTTCCTGGCTGTGGCCTACACCTGGGCTTCGGAACGTTCGGACTTCTACTACGATGGTTCGGTGTCGCAAGAAGGCCAATACGGCTACAACTTCGACTACAACACCGCCTGGGCGGCCCCGACGGCCGTCAACGGCACCGCGGATGGTGTCGCGACCCCGTCGGGCACCGGTGGCGCCGCCGGCAACGACGCCAACTATTACAAGCTGCACCCGAACCCCGTCGACTTCGGTGACGTCCGTGGTTCGTCGCGCTTCAACTTCGGTGACAAGGCGACCCTGACGGTCGATCCGTACTTCTTCTTCACCATCGCCAACGGCGGCGGCACGGCCAGCCTGTCGGAATGCGATCCGCGCCTGGCCGGTTCGAGCTTCGGCGCCACCGGCGGCACCTGCGGCACGACCAAGGGCAACGGCATCGACCTGAACCACGATGGCGACGTCAAGGACACCGTTCTGGTCTATGCGCCGAGCAACACCGAAACTCACCGTTACGGCGTCAACACTTCGTTCATCTACCACTTCACCGACTCGCAAGTCCTGCAAGCGACCTATACGCTGGACTACGGCCGTCACCGTCAGACCGGCGACTTCACGCCGATCGACCAGGCGACCGGCACGCCGGACAACGTCTTCGGTTCCAAGCCGGGCTACGGCGCGCCTATCCTGACCTCGGACGGTCTGCAACTCGAGAACCGTAACCGCTTCTCGATCGCCAAGCTGAACCAGTTCTCGCTGAACTATCTCGGCCGCTTTATGGACGACAAGCTGCACATCAACGTCGGCGTCCGCAACCCGCACTTCGAACGCGATATCAACCAGTACTGCTATACCTATAACGGCAGCAGCGCCTACTGCATCAACGACCCGGCTCTGGCGACCAAGGTCAACGCTGACCTGACGGCGAACAGCCTGACCAAGTTGAACGCGGACCTGAGCGGCACCGGCATCACGGCGACGCAAAACAGCACGACTGGTGTCATCAACTTCCGTGCACCGTTCTCGCAAACCTTCAAGTTCACGAAGATCCTGCCGAACGTCGGCGCCTCGTACGACTTCAACGAGCACCATCAAGTCTATGCGACGGCTTCGGAAGGCTTCTCGGCGCCGAAGACCGACGACCTCTACGTCTCGTCGACGGAACTGGTGCAACCGGAAACCTCCGAAAACGCCGGCGCTGGTTACCGCTACAAGAACACCGTGTTCAACGCTTCGGTGAACCTGTGGGGTTCGACCTGGAAGAACCACATCGTCCAGTCCTATGACCCGAACGATCCCACCACCTCGATCGACCGCAACGTCGGCGAAGTGAAGCTGTACGGCCTCGACACCGAAGCCGGCTGGCACATCACGCCGAGCTTCAACCTCTATGCCTCGGCGGCCTTCACGCATAGCGCGCTGCAAAACAACTATGCGGTCGCCACCAGGGGCGCCGCGGCTTACCTGCCGGTCAAGGGCAAGGAACTGGTCCTGACGCCGGATCAAACCTTCTCGGCGCGCGCTCAATACAAGATCGGCGACCTGAGCCTGGCTCTGGAAGGCAAGTACCAAAGCAAGCGTTATGTTTCGGACATGAACGACGCCTATCTGAAGGCGAACACCGTGGCCAACTTCGACGCCCAATACCAACTGCCGACCCTCGGCAAGGGCGCGGTCCTTCAGTTGAACATCATGAACCTGTTCAACTCGAAGTACTACACCCGCTCGACGACCGTCGGCAACGTGAACACCGCCACGTTGAGCAACGGCGCGGCCTACACCGGTTCGACCTACTACCTGTATACGGCCGCTCCGGTCGAAGCCATGGTGGAACTCAAGACCAAGTGGTAAGACCCGCTTTCGGTTAGAAACGGAAAGAGGCGGCTTCGGCCGCCTCTTTTTTTGCGCGGGTTGCACTTTTCCCAAAGGTGCTTAAAAAGCGCAGCGATCGTAAAGCTTAACGTCAGGACAAGAGATGACACGACTGGTCCCCGCCGAATGGGAAGCGCACAAGGCGATTTGGCTGGGTTTCCCCAGCCATGGCGTGCTGTGGCAGGAAGACCTGATCCCGGCCCAGGCCGAGGTTGCGGCCCTGGCGCGCGTCCTGGCCGAAATGGGCGATGAGCACGTCAAGCTGATGGTCATGGGGGAAGAAGCCCATGCCGCCGCCAAGGCCTTGTTGGGCGACGTCAAGCGCATCGAGATCGTCGACGGCCGTTTCGGCGATATCTGGTTTCGCGATACCGGCCCGATCTACGTCGCCGAGGGGAATGCCTCCGACCTGCATCACGCCGCGCCGATCGGTTTCCGCAACAATGGCTGGGGCGGCAAGTACACCCTGCCGCACGACGACGAGGTCGCGACCCAGATCAGCGAGGCCGACGGTTTTGCCCCGGCCATCGAAGACTTTATCCTGGAAGGCGGCTCGATCGACCATGACGGTTTCGGCACCGTCCTGACCACGCGCCAATGCCTGCTCAATCCGAATCGCAATCCCGGCTGGACCGAAGCCACGGCTGAAGCGGCCCTGGCGCGGTCTTTGGGCGTGCGCAAGGTCATCTGGCTGGATGACGGCCTGCTCAACGACCATACCGACGGACATATCGACAACCTGGCGCGTTTCGTCGCGCCCGGCATCGTCGTCTGCCCGGTGGCCTTTGGCCGCGACGACCCCAATGCCGACGTTTATGACAAGACGGCGCGCCTGTTGTCGGCCCAGACCGACGCCCGTGGCCAGCCCTTGCAGGTCGTGCGCGTGCCGTCGCCGGGTATTTTCTACGATGAGGACGACCAGATCGTGCCGGCCTCGCACATGAACTTCCTGATTGCCAACGATGTCGTGGTCGTGCCGGTCTATAACGAGCGGCCGGCCGAGCTGGCCGTCGAGGCGCTGCAGACCCTGTTCCCCGAGCGCAATGTGCTGGGCTTGTCGTCGAAAGCAATTTTGACCGGCGGCGGGTCGTTCCATTGCATCTCGCAGCAGGTGCCCCTAATTAAAGCGTAGTTTTTTCAGCTCAAGCGCCGCACGAGCGGCGGCGGCAAGTCTGCCTTGCCAGGTCGCAAGCGACTTGGAGTCGTATTTCTTTGTCTTGGGAGTCCTCGAATGGCGCGTACCGTAACCGTCGCTGGCCTGCAAACATCCTATGGTCCGGACCTGGCGGCCAATATCGCCAAGACCGAGCGCCTGGTGCGCGAAGCGGCCGCGGCGGGTGCGCAGATCGTGTTGCCGTCGGAACTGTTCCAGGGCGAGTATTTCTGTGTGTCGCAGGAAGAAAAGTGGTTTGCGACCGCCCACCCGTGGCGTGAACACCCTTGCACGATCGCCATGCAGGCGCTGGCCAAAGAGCTCGACATCGTCATCCCGACGTCGATCTACGAACGCGAGGGGCCGCACTATTTCAACAGCCTGGTGATGATCGACGCCGGCGGCGAAGCCCTGGGCGTCTATCGCAAGAGCCATATCCCTGATGGCCCCGGCTATCAGGAAAAGTATTATTTCCGTCCGGGCGACACCGGCTTCAAGGTGTGGAACACAAAATACGCCAAGGTCGGCGTCGGCATCTGCTGGGACCAATGGTATCCGGAAACCGCCCGCGCCATGGCCTTGCTGGGCGCCGAGGTGCTGATGTACCCGACGGCGATCGGCACCGAACCTCACGACGCGTCGCTGGATACGGCGGCGCCGTGGCAGCGCGTCATGCAGGGCCATGCTGTCGCCAACGTCATCCCGGTCGTCGGCGCCAACCGCATCGGCCATGAGCAGGTAACGGCCGCCGGCCAGACCTTCTATGGCCATTCCTTCGTCGCTAACCATCGCGGCGACCTGGTGTCCACCCTGGGCGCCGACGAGGAGGGCATCGTGTCCGGCACGTTCGACCTGGATTTCCTGGATATGCATCGCGCGGCCTGGGGCTTCTTCCGCGACCGCCGTCCGGAGCTTTACCACTCCTTGGCGACCAGCCGTCCCGTCTAGTCCTTCGACGGTTTGAGCAAACCGGCGCGTTCCTCCACACTGAGGACGCGCCATTTGCCAGGCTTCAACGTCCCCAGAGTCAGATCGCCCATTTGCGATCTGTGCAAAGCCTCGACATGGTTGCCAACCGCGGCAAACATGCGGCGGACCTGATGGTAGCGGCCTTCGTACAGCGTCAGCCGGGCGGTCTTGTCGCCGGTGACCTCGAGAAAGGCCGGCTTCAGCGCGTCCTTTTCGTCATTCAGAACCAGGGTGCCCGAAGCGAAGATGCTGCCGTAATGGGCTTCCAAAGGCCGGGCGCAGGTCACGTCGTAGATCTTGGCGACGTGGTTCTTCGGCGAGATGATCTTGTGCAGGAAATCGCCGTCGTCGGTGAACAGCAACAGGCCCGAGGTGTCGGAATCGAGCCGGCCGATCGTAGACAGCACCGGCTTGCGCGCGGTGAAGCGGGCGGGCAGCAGGTCATAGACCAGTTGGCCACGATCCTTGTGCGAACAGACGTATCCCGTCGGCTTGTTGAGCATAAACACGACCCCGAAGTCCGGATCGAGCGGCTTGCCCTCCAGCCGGATATCGCCGTGCGCCACAGCCGCGTCGTCGTCCAGCGCGTTGCCTTCTGCGTCGGTGACGGCGCCCAGGCGGATCAGCTTCTGCATCTCCTTGCGGCTGCCATAACCGAGATTGGCCATGTGCTTGATCAGGTTCATGACTTTTTCACGCCGGCGGCCCTGAAGACCTTGTAGGCGGTCGTCTGCGCGGCCGTCTCGACGCTGCGGAAAGACGCTTTCAACGTCTCTTCGTAGGGCAGGTGGCGATTGGCGACCATCCAGAAGGCGCCGGCGGGCGCCAGCGCTTTCTCGGCCGAGCGGATAAAGGCCTGGCCCAGGTCGTTGCGGTCCTGGCGATCGATGTGAAACGGCGGGTTGCTGACGATCAGGTCGTATTTGCCGGGCAAGGCGGTCGTCGCGTCGAGCCAGTAGCCGGACACGCGGTCGCCGAAGCCACTCAGGTTCTGCCGCGCCATCTCGAGGGCACGCGCCTCGGCCTCGATGACGTCGAGGTGGGTGACGCCGGCATAGCGGGTCAGGACTTCAAAGCTGAGATAACCGAAGCCGGCGCCCAGATCGGCGGCGCGGCCCTTCAGGCCCGGCGGCAGGGTATCGATCAGAAGCTTTGAGCCGGCATCGATATGATCCCAGGCGAACAGGCCCGGGCGGCTGAGGAAACGGTCGTCGACGACGCGGCGCGGCGCATCCTGCTCTTCCCAGGCCTCCATTTGCGCCGTATCGATCTTGTCCGTGTCGATACGCGCCCAGAAGACGCGGCATTTGTTCTTGGAGATGGCACCGACCTGGCCGGTCAGCCGTTTCAGATCGCCTTCGACGGTCTTGGCGCCCTCCAGGTTGGAGACGGCGGCCATGACGAAACCGCCTGGACGCGTCGCGCGGATGGCGCGGACCAGCAAAGCGCGGCCTTCTTCGCGCTGGCGCGGCGGCAGGACCAGGGTCAGGCCATAGGTCGCGTCGTCGGCTTCCGGACGCAGGCCAAAACCGTCGCGCGCCAGGGCGTCGCGGGCCGGCTTGAAGCTTTGGTCGCAGAGGATTTTGTCGCGCGGCAACTGGCGCAGCGTCTCACCCGTCCGGGCGCGCAGGAAGAGGGCGGGGCCGTCTTCGGGAAAAGCGATGGTGCCGTCTTCAAGCGGCAGGCACAGGGTATCGAGAATAGGATCGTTCATCCGCAGCCTATGCCACGGCAACAGGCCTGAAAGCAATCACAGGAAGCGCGCTACGACCATGCAGATGAAGCACAGGGCCAGCAGTCCCGCTGCGACGCGATTGGCGCCGGCCATGGACTTGCGCAGCGCGGCCGTATCGCCGCCGGCCTTCAACTTGCGCCTTGAGGTGCCGACGACGACGCCTTGAACGCCTGCGGCGGCGACGGCCAGGACCGCGCCGCCACCCAGGATCATTTCATAAACGCCGAACCCACCCGCGTGGAGTTGGCTCCACAAAAACCCACCCGTCAGCACGGCGACCAGCGCGGCGCCCATCTGGCGCGGAAACAATGCTTCGGCGCCCAAACCGCCATTGCGCCCGACCATGCCCGATGAACTCATCCAGAAGACGGCCGCCATGGCGTGGACGACGACCGCGGCGGCGATAAGCATTTGCATGGGCGTCAACATTGCGGCAGTGTCCTTGATTAAATTAGATATACATCCTGTTCACTGAAAAATAGATATACACCTCGTAAACTGAATTTCAAGCCCAAAAATGCCGCTCCAGCCCCCAGCCGAACCGCGTCCTTATGTCAGCCCGAAACGCGCCGCCGCCTCTGCCGAAACGCGAGCCCAGGTGATCGACGCGGGCATGCGGTTGCTGGCGGGCGGCCCGGCGCAATTGTCGATGGAAGCGGTGGCCAAGGCGGCCGGTGTGACGCGATTGACCGTCTACAAGCAGTTCGGTTCGCGCCGCGGCCTGTTGGAAGCCATGTTCGACGATACGGCCCGCCGCTTCGGCGTGACGCGCATGGCCGAAGCGATGAGCCAGCCCGATCCGCGGGCCGGCTTGCGCCTGGCCGTGGAAATCCTTTGCGGTTTCTGGGGCAGTCATCCCTCGTTCGGTCAATTGCATGAAGCCGCTGCCGCCGATCCGGAATTCGCCGACGCGCTGGCGACGCGCAACGACCGGCGCCGCATGGTCTTCGACACCTTGCTGGCGCGCCTGCCCGGGCCGGAGGCGGCGCGGCGCGATTGTAGCGACCTGATTTTCGGCATGACGGCCATGCCGATGTTCCGTGTGCTGATCACCGGGCGCACGCCGGCCGACGTGGCGGCCGTGTTGAACGCCGCCATCGCCGCGGTGCTGACTGAAAAAGGACTGGGCTAGAACGTGATGCGTTTTGACAGACTCAAAACGCCGCTCTAGCTTTTTGTTTTGCATCATGTTTTTCCCAAAAGTGGCCACCACTTTTGGGCATGATGTTCTAGAGCCGGGTGACGCGCGCTTCCCAGCCGCGCAGGGCGGGGCGTTCGTCGGCGTAATTGCCGGCCATGCGTATGCCGTGCGGTAGATCGACGGTCACGTCGGTGTCGGAAAAGTTCAGCGCGACCAGAAGGGTCTCATCGGGTGTCGTGCGCGTGAAGGCAAAGACCTGCGGGTGGTCGGGCAACAGGTCGCGATAGTCGCCATAGACCAGGGCCGCATGGGTTTTGCGCAACGCGATCATCTCGGCGAAATAGTGATAGACCGAAGCCGTCTGCGTCAGGGCGTGTTCGGCATTGATCGCGGCCGTGTTCGGATTGACCGCCAGCCACGGCTTACCCGTTGTGAAGCCGCCGTTGGCGCCCGGCGTCCATTGCATCGGGGTCCGGGCGTGGTCGCGGCTGATCTTCATCTGGTTGGCCAGGAAAGCGTCGGCGGTAATGCGGCCACTTTCGACCTCTTCGCGCCACTGGCCCTTGATCCACAGATCGTCGAACTGGGAAATGTCCGTGAACGGATAATTGGTCATGGCCAGTTCGTCGCCCTGGTAGATAAAGGGCGTGCCCTTCAGCGTCAGCAGCAGCGTCGCCATCAGCTTGGCCGACAGCTCACGCCACTGCGGTCGGTCGTCGCCGTAGCGCGAGACGACCCGTGGATTGTCGTGGTTGGAAAAGAACACCGTCGGCCAGCAATGGGCGTCGAGCGCCGCGTCGTGGCGCGAAAAGATCGCCTTGAAATCCTGCAGCCGCCACGGCGTCCACTTGCCTTGGGCGTCGCGGTCGATCTCGACCACGTCGAACTGGAAGATCATGTCGAGCTCACCGCGGCGATCGTCGACGAACAAAGGCGTCTGGTCCAGCGTCACGCCAAAGGCTTCGCCGACCGTCAGGGTGTCGTAAGGCGCCAGGGCCTCGCGCCGCATCTCCTGCAGGTATTCGTGGACGCGGGGACCGTCGGAATAGACGAATTGCGGCTTGGCGCGCTGGGCCTCGGTCAGGTCGGGCAGGCCGGGGCGCTTGGAAATGAACGGGATGACATCCATGCGGAAACCGTCGACGCCGCGGTCGAGCCAAAAACGCATCAGGTCGTGGACTTCGGCGCGCACCTTCGGGTTATCCCAGTTCAGGTCGGGCTGCTTGACCGCGAACAGGTGCAGGTAATAGTCGCCGGTCGGCTCATCCTTTTGCCAGGCCGAGCCGGTGAAGATCGAGGTGAAGTTGTTGGGCGGTGCTCCGTCGGTGCCGGGATGCCAGATGTAGTAGTCGCGATAAGGATTGTCGCGCGACGACCGCGACTCGACGAACCAGGCGTGTTCGTCGGAGCTGTGATTGACGACCAGGTCGATGATCAGCTTGATGCCGGCGGCATGCAAAGCTTCGCGCAGCGCGTCGAAATCGGCCATGTCGCCGAATTCCGCCATGACCTGGCGGTAGTCGCGGATATCATAGCCGTTATCGGCATTGGGCGAGTCGAAATGCGGGCTCAGCCAGACGACGTCGACGCCCAGCCCCTTGATATAGGGCACCTGTTCCAGAATGCCCTTCAGGTCGCCGATGCCGTCGCCGTTGCTGTCCTTGAACGCGCGCGGATAGATTTGATAAACGACCGCTTCCTTCCACCATCGCCGCGCATAGCCATTGATGGTGTCGGTCATGTCGTTTCCCCGGTCAGTTATGCGCCCTCAACCAAAGGGCATAGGCATCGAGCGCTTTTTGCGGCGCTGAGTTGAACCATGCATAGCCGTTGCGCCGCTCCAGCGTCAATTCGGACACGGAATCGTGCACGGACTTGTCCCGGTCGCCGAAGACCGGCTTGCCGGTCGTCAGGCTGTAATAACGCGCCCATAGCGCCGGCGCGCCGGGCGAGGGGACCAGGTCGCGGCCGTGATCGGTCTTCAACCACGCCACGCCGTGTAACTCGTTGTCTTGGAACCAGACGATCCCGGCCTTGATCGCGGTGGCCGTGTCCGCCGACGGGTGGGGCAGGGACATCAGGTACAGCAGGATATTGGCGCTTTCATCGCTTGACAGAGCAGCCGGTTCGAAATTGCGCGCCGTGACGGGGGCCAGGGTCAACATGTCGTGCTGCTGCGCCCAGACGGTGCGCCGGCCATCGATGCGGATCTGGGTGTCGAGGATGCATTGCAACGCGGCCTGAGATGCGGTGCCGGCCTTGCGGCGGATATCGTCAGGCACGAAGGCATACCGGCCGTCGGCGACGTCGGTCAGCACCTCAGCCGCCAGGGTGACGGCGTCGTCGTTATAGGTGATGGCATCGTGGTAACCGCCTTCCAGCGGCCAGACCTGGGGCCAGCCGCCGTTTGGATATTGCGCCTTCAGCAGGTAGTCGATGCCGTGCAGGAAGCTTTTGCGCCAGGCGTCGCCTTCGGGCCCCGGCGCTTGGGCGATGACGCGGCCGAGAAAGCGAAGTTCGGTGGTCGTGGTGTTATTGTCGAGCGTGCCGACATAGTTCCAGCCGGGTTCGGCTGGCGTGTCGAAGTCGTCGGGCGCCAGGAATTTCGAGATATTGTTGGCGACATAGGGCTGACCCGGTTGGCGCAGCGTCCCGTCGCGGCGCTGGTTCTTGCCCCAACCGCCGGCCGGGGTCTGGAAGCTTGTGATGACATCGGCGACATGCCGGGCCTCGGGCGACGCGTACCAAGCGGCCGGCCGATCAAGCGGCATGGTGTCGCCATGGCCTTCCAGTGGCGCGGCCGGCGGCGTCTGGCCGGCGGGCCATTCGGCGGCCAGTGCGGCCTTGTCGGCGGCACGCTGGGCTTGCGATCGTTTGAGGTAGTCTGCCCAAGCGGCCGCGTCTGGGCGCCCGGAAAGGCGTCCCGCGGTCAAGGACGGTGCGGGCAGGCTATGATCGACAACGGCGGCCGCAACGGGCGTGGCGCCAATCGCCAGGACGAAGGCAAGGGCGGTGAGGGGACGTAACACAGGGCGCTTCCTTTAGCATTTTATGATCTTTCCCCAGATCATGCCTCACATGACACCGGTGGACAAGCATGTATGCGACTAGGCGCTTGCATCGGCGGCAAAAAATAAGCATATAGGCCTCGAGGCGGCCGGACGAAGGCCTCGCCAACTTGGTCAGGGCCGGAAGGCAGCAGCCACAACGAATTCACCTTCGGGTCGGCCGTCTCACCTTATACCGCTCAGGTGCCGCCAGGCTCCTCGCAACGGCTCGGGCGCGCAGTCGCGCTTGCCGGGCCAAGCGGCCCGGAAATTCTGAAAAGCAAACCTTCCCATGTCTGCGTATGCGGTCACGATTGCGGTGCTGATCGACAGCGCACCGAATCGCGCTTAGGTGAAGACGCGTGTTTGAAAAGCCTTTATAGTTTCCCGTATGAGCGACAACGCTGACAATCCCTTCGTCGATGATAGCGAGCCCGGCGACGCCTTCGAGCGCGACACGGCGACCGACGACATGTTCGGCGCGCCCGACAGCGTCGTGGCCGCCAAGGCGCCGGAAAAGGCCGAGGCCTATACCGTCCTGGCGCGCAAATACCGTCCGCGCACCTTCGAGGACCTGATCGGCCAGGAGGCGATGGTCCGCACCCTGACCAACGCCTTTTCCAGCCACCGCATCGCCCATGCCTTCATGCTGACCGGCGTGCGCGGCGTCGGCAAGACGACGACGGCCCGCCTTTTGGCCCGCGCGCTCGACTACGAAAGCGCCACGGTCCACGAGCCCTCGATCGATCTGCGCGTCCCAGGGATCCATTGCCAGGCGATCATCGAAGGCCGCCACATCGACGTGCTCGAACTGGACGCCGCGTCGCGCACCGGGGTCGATGCCATGCGCGACCTGCTCGAGTCCGTGCGTTATGCGCCGGTCGAGGCGCGCTATAAGGTCTACGTCATCGACGAAGTGCACATGCTGTCGACCGGCGCCTTCAACGCGCTGCTGAAGACGCTGGAAGAACCGCCGCCCCACGCCAAGTTCATCTTCGCCACCACCGA
>FTKT01001446.1_pt6 | contig 11918 bp, 9 predicted proteins | sample 1658271 | NCBI WGS metagenome assembly FTKT01 (sample SAMEA3914811, study PRJEB12502) | metagenome | biome: forest; material: soil | place: Canada | collected 2011-08-04 | depth 0.3 m | reverse complement strand
TCGTTCCAGATCGCCACCGACGACCAGGCGGAAACCGACCGCTACTGGAATGCCATCGTCGATAATGGCGGCCAGGAAAGCGCCTGCGGCTGGTGCAAGGACAAGTGGGGCCTGTCCTGGCAAATCACGCCGCGTGTCCTGACCGACGCCATGGCCCAAGGCGGCGATGTCGCCGCGCGCGCCTTCGCCGCCATGATGGAGATGGGCAAGATCGACATCGCCCGTATCGAGGCGGCCGTGCGCGGATAAAACCACCGATTCAAATTGTCCCGTACTGCAAACCCCTTGAGCTATTGGCGAATGCCACGATTGGTATAGGGTCACCGAGTCGCGATTTCGGATCGTCGGCGTTCGGATGAAATCCTGCCAATCGGGGCCTTGATGACGCGTACCCATTTGATCCTGTTGAGCCTGGTCCTCGGCGTTCTTGCCGGCATATTGGTCAAATGGAGCGGCCAGCCGTGGCTGGTCGCCGCCGCCAATACACTATTGATCGGCGGTCAATTGTGGGTGCGGGCGCTGCAAATGACCCTGATCCCGCTGATCTTCGCCATGATCACCCACGGCGTCGCCAGCGCGGTGATGAGCGGACGCGGCGGACGGTTGATCGGCTCGACGCTCGGCCTCTTCTTCGGCGTCATGGTCGTCACGGTCATTCTGTGCACCATACTGACCGAAACCGTGCTGCATATCTGGCCGATCCCGCCCCACGCGCTCGATGGCCTGATCCAGGGTGGCGCGCCGCAACCGGTGCCGGGCCTGGGCGCGCAGTTGCTGGCGATCATTCCCGACAATCCGGTGGCCGCGGCCGCCCAGGGCCAGATCTTCCCGTTGGTCATTTTCGGCCTGGCCTTCGGTGTCGCCATCGCCCGCCTGCCGCGCAAGGACGGCGCCGAGCCGCCGATCATCGGCCTGCTGGCCCATATTTCCCAGGCGATGATGACGATCGTCGACTGGGTCCTGGTCGTCGCGCCGGCCGGCATCTTCCTTTTGGCCCTGGGGCTTGGCCTGTCTTCGGGCTTGGGGATCGCCCAGGTGCTGGGAACCTTCGTCGCCCTGTGCTTCGCCACGACCTTGCTGATGACCGGTCTTTGCTACGTCGCCGTCCTGGTCGCCAAGGCCTATCCGCTGGGCAAGTTCGCCGCGGCGATCGCGCCGGCCCAGGCGATGGCGGCCGGTAGCTGTTCGTCGATGGCGACGACGCCGGTCATGGTCGAGGTGGCCGTCGAAAAACTGGGCCTGCCCAAGGACGTCGTCGGCCTGGTCATTCCGATGGCGGTGTCGATTTTTCGGCTGGGCACCGTGGCACACGCGGTCGCCGCCGTGCTGATCGCCGCCCACGCCGCCGGCATCCAGCCCAGCCCGATACAACTGATCCTGGCCGGATTGGCGGTAATCCTGGGCAGCATCAGCGGCGCCGGCCTGCCGGGGGCGGCGGTGATCTACGCCATCTATGGTCCGGGTATCCAGCTTTTGGGCGCGCCGATGGCCATCATGCCGCTCTACGTGGCGGTGATCGCCCTGCCCGATCCCGTCATCACCATGACCAGCGTGACCGGCAACCTGACGGCAACGACCCTGGTCAACCGCCTGCTGCAAAAGCCCAAAGCGCTTTAGGCCGCCGGCGCGCAGTGCCGGTCGATAAAGGCCTGGTGCGTCGGCATATCGTCGGCGCACGCCTGGACCGAGGCGCGCAGGCCGTCCAGATTGGCCATGATTTTCTGCGGGTCGAGGCCGTTGATCAGCGGATCGTGGCCACGCGGCACGATGCCCTGGCCGACCATGACCGATAACCAGCTCTGGATCGGAAAGAGTTCGGTATCCTCGCGCAGGATGCGGCCATGGCTACGAAACAGGTCGAGCTTTTCCTGCAGGCTGTCGGTCAGCGGCATGGCGCGGCAATGGTCCCAGAAGGCGCCTTCGCGGCGGGTCTGGGTATAGTGCAGCAACAGGAAGTCGCGGATCCGCCCGAATTCGAACGCGAAGACCTTGTTATAGCGGTCGATGTCGGCCGCCTCGAAGCGCCGGTCAGGGAAGAACTTCAACAGCATGGCGATGCCGCGCTGGATCATGTGGATACTGGTTGCTTCCAAGGGCTCCAGGAAACCGGCGGCCAGGCCCAACGCGACGCAGTTCTTGTTCCACGCCTTGCGCCGCCGCCCGGGCGTGAAGCGCAACGGCGCCGGATCGGCCAGCGGCTTGCTCTCGATGTTGTTCAACAAAATGTCGGCCGCGCGGTCGTCGTCCATGAAGCCGCTGGCATAGATGTGGCCCGAACCGACGCGATGCTGCAACGGGATGCGCCATTGCCAGCCGGCCTCACGCGCCGTGACCAGGGTGTAGGCCGCCGGCGCGCCGGTCCGTTCGACCGGCACGGCCAGCGCGCGATCGCACGGCAGCCATTGCGACCAGTCGTCATAACCCGTCTTCAGCGCCTTCTCGATCAACACGCCGCTAAAGCCGCTGCAGTCGATGAACAGATCGGCGGCGATCGTTTCGCCCCCCTCCAGCGTCACGGACTCGATAAAACCGTCGTCGAGCCGCAGCGAGACGTTGCGTACCTTCCCTTCGATGCGCTCGACACCGCGCGCCTCGGCGAACCGGCGCAGATAGGCGGCGAATAAGGACGCGTCGAAATGCAGCGCGTAGGTGATCTTGTTCAACGGCGTGCCCGGCGCATGGACCGGCCGGCTGAAGCGGCCGCTCAGCGCCGCGGTGGCCTGGATCGAATAGTCTTCCAGCCGCCCCGCCCGGCCATCGCGATACATCTTCAGCCAATAGGCCGAAAAGGGCACCGCGCCCATGCCCGGACCGGACGGTCCGAACGGATGGAAGTAGAAATCGCCCGGCTGGGTCCAGTCGCGATAGCCGATACCCAGCTTGAACGTCGCCTTGATCTCGCGGACGATGTCGTCCTCGTCGATCCCCAGTTGACGAATGAAGTCGAGGATCGGCGGCACCGTGGCTTCGCCGACGCCGACCGTGCCGATCTGATCGGATTCGACCAGCCGGATACGCACACCGGTATTTTCCAGGGCCTTGGCCAGGCTGACCGCGGCCATCCATCCGGCGGTCCCGCCGCCGACAATAGCGATGTCGCGAATTTGCTCGTCAATCATGGTCGATATCGTCGGGGCCCTGAACATCGGTCGCCGTGCGCGCGGATACCGTTATCACAATAAGGGTTGCACCAAATTCCGAAATAGCGCTACATATTTTACACGCACGTGCTCGAGGGCCGCGCGTCCAAATCCCAAAAATTCAGCACGCGCCTGCGCGAAAGCGCCGTTACGCCCCTATGCCGCCATCGTTGCGCATCGGGGGCCGAGCCTTGCGCGTGCCCAAGATAAAGTACAGTAAGGGGAAACGCCGTATGAAACGCATATTGGCTATCTACGCCGTCGTATCGACGGTTTTCATCCTGGGTATCCTGGCCGTTTTTCACGTCGGACAACCCCTGTCGCACGGCGTGATTGCCGCGGCTCACGCAAGCCCGGTCGCCAGCGCCTCGATCTGGACGGCGCTGGCGCAGAACATCCAGGATCCGCTGGCCCGACTGTTGATCCAGTTCATCGTCATCATCGCGGCCACGCGCCTGGTCGGCAGCCTGTTCGCCCGCTTCGGCCAGCCGGCCGTGGTCGGCGAGATGCTGGCCGGCATCCTGTTGGGGCCGTCGCTGCTCGGCTGGCTGGCGCCCGACGCTTTCGCCTTCGTCTTCGCCAAGGCGTCGCTTGGCGTGCTGCAGTTGTTCAGCCAGATCGGCGTCTGCCTCTTCATGTTCGTCGTCGGCCTGGAATTGAACGCCGGCAATCTGCGGCAACGCGCCCAGACAGCCATTGTCGTCAGCCATTCCAGTATCATGGTGCCCTATCTGCTGGGCGCCGCCTCGGCGCTTTTGCTGTATCGCGATTTCGCCGCCCCCGGCACCGCCTTTGTCAGCTTCGCCCTGTTCATGGGCATCGCCATGAGCATCACGGCCTTTCCCGTCCTGGCGCGCATCCTCAGCGACCGCGGCCTGACGCAGACACCGCTGGGCGTCACCGCCCTCACCTGCGCGGCGGTCGACGACGCCAGCGCCTGGGCCATCCTGGCCTTCGTCGTCGCCATCGCCAAGGCGTCGGGCCTCGTCTCGACCCTGGTCAATCTGGGCCTGCTGGTCGCCTACGTCCTGGCCATGCTGTTCCTGGTCCGGCCGCTGCTGGCGCGTTTCCTGACGGTCGAGCGGCTGCAAAGCCGCGGCGCGCTCGGTGTGATCGCCACCATCCTGGTGCTGATGACCGCGTCGGCCCTGGTGACCCAGGCGATCGGCATCCATGCCTTGTTCGGCGCCTTCCTGGCCGGCGCCGTCATGCCGCGCGACAAGGCCTTTTTCGAACACCTGTCGGTGCGGCTGGAGAACTTCAGCACGGTTTTCCTGTTGCCCCTGTTTTTTGCCTTCAGCGGCCTGCGTACCCAGGTCAACATGCTCAATGATGCCTCGGCCTGGCTGATCGTCGCCGGCATCGTCGCGGTGGCCGTCATCGGCAAGGTCGTCGGCAGTATGGTGCCGGCACGGCTGACCGGCATGAGCTGGCGCGAATCCTTCCAACTGGGCGCATTGATGAACACACGCGGCCTGGTCGAACTGATCGCGCTGAACATCGGCTACGACCTCGGCATTCTGCCGCCGCGCATCTTTTCCATGATGGTCCTGATGGCCCTGGCCACGACCTTCATGACCGGACCGCTGCTCAGCCTGGCCAACCGACCACGGCGGCACACCGCCATAGCGGCGCCGGCGGCCTGACCCGGGGATGTCGATGAACAGCACACCGATCCGCAAAATCGTCATCGTCGGCGGCGGCACATCCGGCTGGATGACCGCGGCCCTCCTCTCGCGCAGCCTGGGGACGCAGAACTACGACATCACCCTGGTCGAATCCGACGCCATCGCGACCGTCGGCGTCGGCGAAGCGACCATTCCGCCCCTGACGCGGTTCAACGAACTGCTGGGCATCGACGAGAACGAATTCCTCAGCGAAACCAACGGCGCCATCAAGCTGGGCATCCAGTTCGTCAATTGGCGCCTGCCGGGCACGACCTACTTTCATCCGTTCGGCTATTACGGCGCCGATATGGATACCGCCATCTTCCAGCATCTTTGGCTGCGCTACGCCAAGATGGGCGGCAACCCGGACTATGGCCTCTACAATATGGAGACCATGGCGGCGCGGGAAAACCGGTTCGCCCGCACACCCGACGACCGGTCAGGCCTGCCCAAGGTCAACTATGCCTATCATTTCGACGCCGGGCTCTACGCCGCCTACCTGCGCCGCTATGCCGAAAAGCGCGGCGTCGTGCGGCGCGAAGGCCTGGTCGTCCAGGTCGACCAGGACGCACTGAACGGTCACATCACCGGCGTCCAGCTAAAGGACGGACGCCTCATTGCCGGTGATTTCTTCGTCGATTGCTCGGGTTTCCGCGGGCTTTTGATCGAACAGACCCTGAAGAGCGGTTACACCGACTGGAGCGGGTGGCTGCCCAACAACCGCGCGGTCGCCGCCCCCTCGGCCAATGTCGAAGCCCCCGTCCCCTACACCCGCGCCACCGCCCAGGAAGCCGGATGGCACTGGCGCATTCCGCTGCAACACCGCACGGGCCAGGGCTACGTCTTCTGCGACGCCTTCATCAGCGAGCAGGAAGCGACCGATAGATTCGTTTCGCGCCTCGACGGCGGCCTGCTGGCCGATCCGAAGATCCTGAAGTTCGTCGCCGGCCACCGTAACCGGATGTGGCACAAGAACGTCGTCGCCGTCGGCCTGGCCAGCGGGTTCATGGAGCCGCTGGAATCGACCTCGATCCACCTGATCCAGCGTTCGATCGTCAAGCTGATGCGCATGTTCCCCAAGGACGGCATCTATGACGCCCTGGTCGACCAGTACAATGCCGAGATGCTGTCGGAATATACCTTCATCCGCGACTTCCTGATCGCGCATTACAAGGTCACCGAGCGCGAGGACACGCCGTACTGGAAACGTAACAAATACATGGAAATTCCGGATAGTCTTAAAGCACGACTCGATATCTTCGTCCGCCAGGGCGAGGTCATGGTGCAGACGGAAGATCTGTTCCGCGACCCCAGCTGGTTCGCCGTCCTGGTCGGCCAGGGCCTTTGTCCCCGCAACTATCACGTCGCGGCCGACACGCTCTCCGAAGACGACCTGAAGATACGCCTGATGCACCTGCGCAACGACATCCAGACGCGCCTGAAGACCCTGACGACGCACGAGGCCTTCCTGGCCAGGCATTGCCCTGCCAAGACCTTGCAGGCGGTGGATTGAGAGGAACGGTGATGGACAGCCAACCTTCCCGCAAGATCGTCATCCTGGGCGGCGGCACCGCCGGATGGATGATGGCCGCTTCGTTGACGCGCGCCTTCCGGCCGCAGGACGCCAGCATACGGCTGATCGAGTCGGGCGCCATCGGCATTGTCGGCGTCGGGGAATCGACCCTGCCGCACGTGCGCGACTTCAACGACTTTCTCGGCCTCGACGAAGCCGAGTTCATGCGCGAAACCAACGCCACCTTCAAGCTGGCGATCGAGTTCCACGACTGGGCACGGCAGGGGGATCGCTATTTCCACCCCTTCGGCATCCATGGCCACGACATCCAGGGCATTCCGTTCCTGCAGTGCTGGCTAAGGGCGGTCCACCACGGCCATGACCTCGATATCGGCGACTATTGCTATCCGATCGTCGCCAGCCGCGAGCAGAAGTTCGAATTCCCTTCCAAGGACCTGAACTCGATCCGTTCGACCTATTCCTACGCCTATCATTTCGACGCCTACCTCTACGCCGCCTACCTCAGGCGCTGGGCGGAAAAGCGCGGGGTAAAGCGCACGGAAGGCACCGCGGTCGATGTGACATTGCGCGCCGAGGACGGTTTCATCCAATCCCTGACCCTGGCGTCGGGCGAAGTGGTCGAAGGCGACCTGTTCATCGATTGCTCGGGTTTCCGCGGCGTCCTGATCAACCAGGCGCTCAAGATGGGCTGGGAGGACTGGTCGCCCTGGCTGACCTGCGACCGGGCCTGGGCGACCGCCAGCGATCACGGCGGCGATTTCAACCCGACGACGCGCTGCACGGCGCGCGAAGCCGGCTGGCAGTGGCGCATTCCGCTGCAGGGCCGTATCGGCACCGGCTACGTCTTTTCCAGCCGCTTCACTACCGAGGACAGGGCCGCGGAGGTCCTGATGGCCAACCTCGACGGGCCGGCGCAACAGGACCTGCGGCTGATCAAGTTCCAATCCGGCCGGCGCCGCCAGTCCTGGTACAAGAACTGTATCGCCATGGGCCTGGCCTCGGGCTTCCTCGAACCGCTGGAATCGACCAGCATCTATCTGTCGCAAATCGCAGTCAATTTCCTGATGCGCCTGCTGCCCGGGCCGCAGATCGATCCCAAGCTGGTCACCGAGTTCAACCGCCTGGTCGACATCGAATATATGCGGGTGCGCGACTTCCTGATCCTGCATTACCACGCCACCGCGCCCCGCCAGGGCGCATTGTGGGACTATGTGCAGACCATGCCGATCCCGGAATCGCTTCACGAAAAGATGGAGATCTTCCGGCGGCGCGGCCACATCCCGCGCTATGTCGACGGGCTGTTCGCGCCGCCGTCCTGGATATCCGTCCTTGTCGGGCAAAGGGTGCCCTGCCGCGGCTACGACCCGCGCGCCGATACGATCGACATGGACGCCATGCTGGCCACCTTGAACGACCTGCGCCGCGAAATCGCCGACAACGTCAAATCCATGCCCAGCCACGCCGACTTCATCCAGCGCTATTGCGCCCGGCCGGCCGCGCCGGGACAAGCGAGGACACCCGCCCATGCCTGACGCCCCTGTCTCTTCCGGCCGCATCGGCCGTGTCGTCATCGTCGGCTGCGACGAAGCGCTATGGCTGGCGGCAAACGTCATGTGGGCCGCTTTCCGGCGCTCGGCGCTGGAGATCGTGGCGGTCGAACTGCCCTCCCGGCGCGCCGCCACCGACATCATTCCCACCCTGTCCAACCAGCCGACCTTCCACGGGCTGATGCAGATCCAGGAAGGCCCCTTGATGGCGGCAACCCAGGCGACCTACAGCCTGGGACAGAGGTTCAGCGAATTCGGCGATCCCCAGCCGCCCTTCTTTCACGGGTATGGCCCTTATGGACAACCGATCAACCGCGTGCCCTTCCATCACTACTGGGTCAAGGCGCGGTCGCGTGGATTGAAGGTCGCCTTCGACGACTTTTCGCTCAGCGCCGTCGCAGCGCGCCAGGCCCGGTTTTTCATGCCTGATGCCGGGACCGACGGCATCGACGGCGGCGGCTATGGGTATCACCTGCCGGCGGTTGCCTATGGCCGCGTGTTGAAGCAGATCGCCCTGCAACGCGGCATCTCTCCTGTCGAAGGCGTCTTGGACGAGGTCTTGCGTGACGCGGAAACCGGCGACATCACCGCCGTCGCCCTGGACAACGGGCGAACGGTCGCGGGAGACTTTTTCATCGACGCCACCGGCGCCGACAGCCGGTTGCTGGGCACGGCGATGGGCGCCGATTTCGTATCCTGGCAGTCATGGTTCCCCTGCGATCGCCTGCTGGCCACCTATGGACCGGGTTTGAGCCCCCTGCCCGCCTTCAGTGAAATCAAGGCGTTCCACTCCGGTTGGATCGGGTTGTTCCCCTTGCGCGACTGCACGGCGATCCAGATCGCCTATGACGGCGCCGAGACCAGTGAACAACAGGCATTGGATGCCGCCGCCCGCTTGACCGGGATGCGCTTCGGCGCCGAGACCTTCGTCAGGGCCTATGCAACGGGGCGGCGGCAATCGCTCTGGACCGGCAATTGCGTCGGTATCGGCGCGGCCGCGGCGGTCTTCGACCCGATCGGCAGCGTTGGCCTGCAGGCGATCATGGCCGGCCTGGTCCATCTGACCACCCTGTTTCCGATCGACCGCGACATGAAGGCGGAAAGCGCGGAATATAACCGCACGCTCATTTCGACCTTCGAACGCCTGCGGGATTTCCAGATCGCGCCCTATGCGCTGAACCGGCGTCATGGCCAGCCCCTGTGGGACCGCTGTCGCGATATGGCGCTGCCTGAAAAACTGGCCTACCGGCTCGACCTGTTCGCGGCCCGGGGAACGGTGGTCGAATATGACGACGAAACCTTCGCCGACCACGACTGGCAGGCCCTGTTGCTGGGGTTGGGTTTGATCCCACGCAGCTATGATCCCAAGGCCGACCATACGCCCGACGCCGAGGTCATCCCGCGGTTCCAGGAGATGCTGGGGGCCATCTCGGCGCGCGTCGAGGCGATGAGCCGCATGGACGCGTGGCTGGCGCCCCGTCCGGCGCCGGTCGCCTGACGCTCAGGTCGCCGGCTTTTTCAGCAGGTCGATGCGCGATAAAAAGGTCTCCAGCACCGGCGAGGTGTTCGAGCGCTTGTACCCGACGACCAGGTCGATCGTCGGTGGCGCGCCCTTCAGCGGCCGGCTGGTCACCGACCACGGCAGGAAATTGACCGCATAGACCGGCAGGATGGCGACGCCGCGCGTCGAGGCGATCAGCGACATGGCCATGGTCAGGTTATGGATGCGATGCGCCGGCTCGATATCGAGATGGTTCGCCGCCAGGTAATTTTCGATCGCCCGCCGCATCGGCCCGGCGATATCCGACGCGCCGATAAAGGTCTCGCCCGCCAGGTCGTGGACGTCGATTTCGCTCTGCTGGGCCAGGCGATGGTCGCTGGGCATGATGACGACGAAGGGCTCGGTCGCCACCGGAATATAGTCGAGATCGGGAAAGCCCGGCTCGGCGCGCATGAAGGCGAGATCCAGCCGGTCCTTCGCCAGGCACTCGGCCAGGTCGGGTGAATACTGGCTGGTGACCTTCAGGTCGAGGTTCGGCAGTTCACCGGCGATCAGGCGCGTCGCCTCGGCCAGCCAGTTGACCTCGTGTCCCGTCAGGAAGCCCAGGGCAAAGGCCGTATTGGCCGGCCGCGCCGCCCGCCGCGCCGCGTCACGCGCCGCCTCGGCCTGCATGACCGACAGCCGGGCATGATCGAGAAAGGCGCGGCCGGCATTGGTCAATTCGACGCCCTGCACGCTGCGCGTAAACAACGGCGTGCCGACCTCGTCTTCAAGATCGCGAATCTGCCGGCTGAGCGACGGCTGGGCGGTATGCAACCGCTTTTCGGCGGCAACCGTCAGGCTGCCCTCCTCGGCGACGGCGATGAAATATCTGAGGTGACGTAGCTCCATACCGAAAGCATACCTGTCAGGCATGGAAGGTCAAGGCACAAAGTCTTTTTCGCCGACGCCTGGAACGCCTATCTATCGCCTCGCGGGCAAGCCAAGGCTTGTCACCAAAGGATTTCAAACCCCACCGGTTCTGCAAACCGGCAAAACGCGAGCGAGGACAATATGTCTGATCATACCCATAACACAGCCCCTACCCAATTCATCGAAGCCAATGGCATCCGCTTTGCCTATCGCCGCTTCGGCAAGATGGGCGGCGTGCCGCTGGTCTTCAACCAGCACTATACGGGCACGCTGGACCACTGGGACCCGGCGGTGACCGACGGCCTGGCCCAGGGCCGCGAAGTGATCCTGTTCGACAATGCCGGCGTGGCCGCAAGCTCGGGCGAGACGCCCTCGTCCTTCGGTGACATGGCCGCCAATGCGATCCATTTCATCAAGGCGCTGGGCCTGACCCAGGTCGACGTCCTGGGCTTCTCGATCGGTGGCATGGTCGCCCAGGAAATCGCCGTGCAGGCGCCGGACCTGGTGCGGCGCCTGGTCCTGGTCGGCACCGGTCCGCGCGGCGCCGACATGGCGGCCAGCCAGTCGAAAGCCATCTTCTCGGCCAGCTATGACGATCCGGAAGACGTCTGGTTGAAGGTCCATTTCGGTCCCTCGGCCAACAGCCAGGCGGCCGGCCGCGCCTTCCTGAAGCGCAAATGGCTGCGCGCCGATCGCGACATCGCCGTCAGCGCCCAGACCGTCGCCGCCCAGGGCGAAGCCATCGGCAAGAACATCGCGCCTCATGACGGGGTCATGGACTACCTGAAGGACCTCCGCCTGCCGACCCTGATCGTCCAGGGCAGCCACGACGTGATCATCCCGACGTCCAATTCATACGTCATGCAACAGTTGATGCCCAACGCCCAACTGATCGTCTACCCCGACTCCAACCACGGCTCCTTCTATCAATATCCCGAGCTGTTCGTCGCCCAGGCCGGCCAGTTCCTCGATTGGCCGATCGCCACGGACGCCGCGTTTCCCGCGGTCGCCGGCTGAGACCGCACATCTTCTCTCCAGCCTTAACATCTGATCTAAAAAGGAATTTATCATGTCTGCTCTGAATGGAAAAACCGCGCTGGTTACCGGTGCTTCCCGCGGCATCGGCCGCGCCACCGCCCTGCTGCTGGCCGCTCGTGGCGCCCAGGTCCTGGTTCACTACGCCTCCGGCGCCAAGGAAGCCGAAGCCGTCGTCGAGGAGATCCGCGCCGCCGGCGGCCGCGCCGAAACCGTCGTCGCCGACCTCGCCGCGCCGCAAGGCCCGTACAAGCTGGCCCAACAGGTCCGCACCATCGTCGGCGACCGCCTCGACATCCTGGTCGCCAATGCCGGCATCGCCCTGTCGACCTCCATCGAGACGACGACGGTCGAAGACTTCGATCGCCTGTTCGCCGTCAATGTCCGCGCCCCCTTCTTCCTGGTCCAGCAATTGCTGCCGATCCTGGGCAAGGGGTCCAGCGTGACCCTGCTGTCGTCGCTGGCGGCCCGCGCCGCGGTCGGTGACATCGCCGCCTATTCGGCGACCAAGGGCGCGGTCGACACCCTGGTCAAACAGTTCGCCGCTGCTTTCGGCGAACGTGGCATCCGCGTCAATGCGGT
>FTKT01309987.1_pt1 | contig 11967 bp, 8 predicted proteins | sample 1658271 | NCBI WGS metagenome assembly FTKT01 (sample SAMEA3914811, study PRJEB12502) | metagenome | biome: forest; material: soil | place: Canada | collected 2011-08-04 | depth 0.3 m | reverse complement strand
GCGTAGTAGCTCATCGAGCGCGCGAGTTCCAGCTGCATCTTCATGTCGGCGATGCGGTGGCGCAGCGCCTGGAAGGTGCCGATGGGCACGCCGAACTGCTTGCGCGTGTTCAGGTAGTCGGCGGTCAGCTCGAACAGCTTGTCCATCGCGCCCACGGCCTCGGCGGCCAGCGCCGCGATGCCGGTGTCGATGGCCAGCTCCAGCACGGCGAAGGCCGGGCCGGCGGCCGCCAGCAGCGTGGCGGGCGCGTTCGCCAGCGTCACCTCGGCGGCGCGCGAGCCGTCCTGCAGTGCGTAGCCCTGCGTCTTCACGCCGGCCGCCGCGCGTTCGACGAGGAACAGCGCGATGCCGGCCGGGTCGTCGGCGTTGCCGCTGACGCGGGCGCTGACGATGAAGGCGTCGGCCTGGTCGCCGATGGGCACCAGGCTCTTGGCGCCGGAAAGCGTCCACGCGTCGCCGCTCTTCGTGGCCTTGGTGGCTACCCGTTGGAGCTTGTAGCGCGCGGCGCGCTCCTGGTACGCGAGCACCACGCGTGCCTCGCCCGAGGCCACGCGCGGCGCCCAGTTCGAGCGCACGTCCGCGGGCGCCTGCGCGAGCACCGACGCGGCCACCAGCGCCACCGCCGCCACCGGCTCCAGCACCAGCCCGCGGCCGAGCGCCTCCAGCGCCAGCATCGCGGCGACCGGGCCCATGGCCATGCCGCCATCCTCTTCCGACGTGCCCAGGCCCAGAAGGCCCAGCCCGGCGATCTCGCCCCAGGCCTCGGCGCTGAAGCCGCCGGCCTTGGCGATGGCGGTGCGGCGTTCGAAGGTGTAGCCGCGCTCGACGAAGCGCTGGACGGCTTCACGGAGTTGTTGTTCGTCGTCGCTGAATTCGAAATTCATTTCTGTTCCTTCCGGCCGCCAGGGCGGCAAGTCACGACTCGGGCGAGCGCGCGGCCGCCCGGAGCAAGCCCGACCAGCCCCTCGGGGGCAGCGAGCGCTGCGAGCGGGGTCGTCATGACTAGACTCCCAGGACGGTCTGCGCCACGATGTTGCGTTGCACTTCGTTGGAGCCACCGTAGATCGTCGTCTTGCGGTAGTTGAAGTAGTTGGCCGCCAGCGGCGCGAACTGCGGGCCGCCGATGTAGTCGCCTTGCCAGCCGGCCTCCATCGCCTCCCAGACGAAGGGCAGGCTGAACGGGCCGCCGGCCAGCATCAGCAGCTCGGTGTAGCGCTGCTGGATCTCGCTGCCCTTGATCTTGAGCAGGCCCGCGATGTCCAGCGCCTTCTTGCCGCCCGCCTGGGCGCTGAGCACGCGCAGCACCATCATCTCGAGCGCCACGATGTCCACCTCGAGCAGCGCCACCTGGTCGCGGAAGCGCGGGTCGTCCATCAGGCCTTCCGACTGCGCGAGCCGCTTCAGGCGCTCGAGCTCGCGCTTGGCGCGGTTGACGTCGGCGATGTTGGTGCGCTCGTGCGCCAGCAGGTACTTCGCGTACGTCCAGCCCTTGTTCTCCTCGCCCACGAGGTTCTCCACGGGCACCTCGACGTTGTCGAAGAACACCTCGTTGACCTCGGGCTCGCCGTCCATCAGCACGATGGGCCGCACGGTGACGCCGGGCGACTTCATGTCGATCAGCAGGAAGGAGATGCCCGTCTGCGGCTTGCCCTCGGTGGACGTGCGCACCAGACAGAAGATCCACTCGCCGTACTGGCCCAGCGTCGTCCAGGTCTTCTGGCCGTTGACGATGTACTTGCCGCCCTCGCGGATGGCGCGGGTCTTGACGGAGGCGAGGTCGGAGCCTGAGCCCGGCTCGCTGTAGCCCTGGCTCCACCACACGTCGCCGGACGCGATGCCGGGCAGGAACTTCTTCTGCTGCTCGGGCGAGCCGAACGCCATGATCACCGGCGCCACCATCACCGGCCCGAACGGCACGATGCGCGGCGCGCCGGCCAGCGCGCATTCCTCCTCGAACAGGTGGCGCTCGATGGCGTCCCACCCCGGGCCGCCGAACTCCTTCGGCCAGCCATAGCCCAGCCAGCCCTTGGCGCCGAGGATCTTCGCCCAGCGCTGCAGGTCGTCGCGCGACTGGCGCAGGCCGTTGTGCACCTTGTGGGCGATGTCTTGCGGCAGGTTGGCCGCCACCCAAGACCGGATGTCGGCTCGGAAGGCCTGTTGTTCCGGGGTGAAATCGAGATCCATGGATGCTGTCTCCTGCGCCGATGGTGGTGCACTTGGTGTTTTAGCACGATCGTGCGGAAGTGACTGTCCTGGGGGTGACAGACCGTTTCAGGTGCGCCTCGTTTCGGCATGCCGGCGGCCTGGATATCATCGAATCTTCAAGTCATCTCACCAGCAGGAATTCCGTGCCAGCCGCCCAGACTCTCCAGATTGCGCCTGCGGCCGACGCGCCGACGCTGTCGCCCCAGCAGAAGAAGTTCAACGCGCGCATCAAGCAGATCGAACAGGCGCGGCAGAAGCTGCATGACTGGGAGGCGAACGTCGCCGCCTACCGGCAGGCCCATGCCGAGATCCTGCGGCCGTTGCAGGATGCATTGCTGGCTGGACAACGTCAGTGGGCGTATGCGCTGGACGCCGCCCTCGACCAACCTGCTTGGGGCAAGGCCGACCGCGCCGCGTTGAAAGACCTGCTGCTGGAGGCCGTGGGCGAGTTGCTGGAGGGCGGTCTCGACGACGACGCCCTCAAGTCGCTGTTCGAGAAGCACGCCAACATCGATTTCGAGGTGGCGCAACGTGAGAACGTCCTTGCCTTGAAGGGCATGGCGGAGGCCATGACGGGCCTCGACCTGGGCGACGACGATGGCCTGGAGTCGGAAGAAGCGCTTTTTCAACGCCTGCACGAGGGCATGAACGAGCATGCCGAGGCCCAGGAGGCCGCGCGGAAATCGAAGCCCACGAAGGGACGCAGGGCCGCGGCGCAGGAGCGGCGAGAGGATGAGGAACGGCGTGCGACGCAGTCGGTGCGCGAGATCTATCGCAAGCTGGCCAGTGCCTTGCATCCCGACCGCGAGACGGATCCGAAGGAGCGCGACGCGAAGACGGCGATGATGCAACGGGTCAATCGGGCCTACGAGGCCAACGACCTGCTCGCCCTGCTGGAACTGCAACTCGAGATCGAGCAGATCGATGCCAGTCACATCGCCAACGCCGGGGACGAGCGGCTCAAGTACTACAACAAGGTGCTGGGCGAGCAACTCGACGAACTCAAGACGGAGCTGGAGCACGTCGAGATGGGTTTCTGCATGGAGTTCAGCATCGGGCCTGGTGCGAGGCTGAACCCTGGCAGGCTGGGGCAGTTGCTCCAGCAGACCCGCCGAGCCTGGGAGTGGGACCTTGCCGAGCAGCAAAAGGAACTGCGCATGCTGGAAGATGTCGCTGCGACCAAGCGGTGGCTGAAGCGGCAGCGCAAGCAATGGCAGAGTGACGACTTCGGCTTCGATCTGTTTTGAGTTGAGGGAGCCCAACGGTACATTCAGATGGGCGACGCGCCAGTGCCCGGGGTGTGCTTGGCTCGGAGTGCTTCGTAGAGCTGTGCGGGCCCGAGCAAGACATCTCGAAGACCGTCACGCACCCGTTCGGATCCCAGCGCTTGCGTACTCATCATGGTGTGCGCGTCCAACGCATCCATGATGGCGTGCATCAGCGCGTCCTTGAGGTCCGGTGAATTCGCGAACTGCTCCTTTGTGTTGCTGGCGGCTTGCTGCAACAGCGTCGAGTTCTCCAGCAACTTGCCTTTCAGGACTCCGTTGACGTAGACGAGTTGGTCGTCGTCGGACAGTTCGCCTTCGAACAGACCGTTCACCTTCTGGATGATCTCGATCATGTAGGCCTGCTGCTTCTCCTGGACGGTGCCGCTGCCCACGGCATCCATCGTCGGCAGCTTGTACTGGCCGCCCTCTCCGAGGCTGAGGGGTTGCTTGCCCGTTCCCTTCAGCGTGTGGTGGGTCAGCACCACCTTGGACAGGTCGACCGTATCGCGTTCCCGGCTGAACTCCAGCAACGGGATGAGGCGCTTGTAGAACAGGAATCGCTTCTCGATGCCGGTGTTGCCGTAGTCGAATATCTGGGACAGGAAGGCGTACAGCCGGATGTAGGCCGCCATGTCGTTCTTGAACAGCAGCAACGCGTCGAGCACGTCCTTGGCCGCCTTGGCGCCGCCGTCGTCGCCCTTGTCCTCGGCAGCGGTCTTTTCGGCTTGCGCGGCCTTGTAGCGCTTGAGCAGGCGGTCCGCGACCGGCGCGATGGCTGCGTCCAACTGCTTCTGCGTTCCGTCCGGATCGAGATCCACCTTGGCGACCCGGTCGACCTCGAACTCGTCATAGCAGCCCGCCGCATCAAGTTTCGCGCGCAGGTCGTAGACCAGGTGGGGATCGGTCGAGGCCTCCAGTTCGGCGGTCTCGTAGTAGGTCTTGAACGCCTTCAGGATGTCGCCGGCGTCGTTGACGAAGTCCAGGATGTAGGTGGTGTCCTTGCCCGAATGCGAACGATTCAGCCGCGACAGCGTCTGCACCGCCTGGATGCCGCCCAGCATCTTGTCGACGTACATCCCGCACAGAAGTGGTTGGTCGAAGCCCGTCTGGAACTTGTTGGCGACCAGCAGCAGGTGGAAGTCCGGTTCGGCGAACGCGTCCCGGATGTCGCGCCCCTTCAGGCCGGGATTCAGGTCCTTGGAAGTCTCGCTCACCGCCTGGGGATAACTCTCCGGGTCGTTCACCTCGCCCGAGAAGGCCACGAGCACCCCGAGCGGGTAGTTCCGCTGGGCGATGTAGCCGCGGATGGCCTTCTGCCAGCGGACCGCTTCCTTGCGGCTGCCGACGACGACCATCGCCTTGGCCTTGCCCTCCAGCAGCGGTTGAACGTTCTCGCGATAGTGCTCGACGACGATCTGCACCTTCTGCGAGATGTTGTACGGGTGCAGTCGGACCCACTGCATGATGCCCTTCATGGCAGTGCTACGTTCGACCTGCTTCTCGTCGTACTCCTGGCCGTCGTGCGCCAGCCTGAATGCCAGCTTGTAGGTCGTGTAGTTCTTCAGCACGTCGAGGATGAAGCCTTCCTCGATGGCCTGGCGCATGGAATACACGTGGAAAGACTGTGGCAGGCCATCGGGTCCGGGCCGGCCGAACAGCTCCAGCGTCTTGGCCTTGGGCGTGGCCGTGAAGGCGACGTAGGTCAGGCCCTTCGCGCCGGCACGCGCCTCCATCTGCGCCGCGAGCAGCGCTTCGGTGTCGATCTCGCCGCCATCCTGCAGGTCGGCCCATTCCTGGGCGGAGAGCAGCTGCTTGAGCTTCGCGGCGGCCTCGCCGCTCTGGGAGCTGTGTGCCTCGTCGGCGATGACGGCGAAGCGCTTGCCTTCGGTGGCAGCCAGTTCCTGCACGGCCTGCAAGGCGAACGGGAACGTCTGGATGGTGCAGACGATGATCTTCTTGCCGTCCTTGAGCGCCTGCGACAACTGGGCACTCTTGCTGCCGTGCTCGTTGGTGATGCTCGCGACGACGCCGGTGGTTCGCTCGAAGTCGAAGATGGCTTCCTGCAACTGCGCGTCGAGCACGTTGCGGTCGGACACGACCAGCACGCTGTCGAACATCTTCTGGTGTTGGGCGTCGTGCAGGTCGGCCAGGAAATGCGCTGTCCAGGCGATCGAGTTGGTCTTGCCCGAGCCGGCCGAGTGCTGGATCAGGTAGCGCTGGCCGGCGCCGTTCCTCAGGACATCGGCGACCAGTCGGCGGGTCGCATCGAGCTGGTGATAGCGCGGAAAGATGACGCTCTTGGGGCGGCCCTTGTCATCGCGCTTGCCGATGAGATAGCGGTGCAGGATGTCGAGCCAGCTCTCGCGGGCCCAGACCTCTTCCCAGAGATAGGCGGTCGCGAAGCCGTCGGGACTAGGCGCGTTGCCGGCCGCGCCTTCGTTGCCGCGGTTGAAGGGCAGGAAGGTCGTCGCCGGGCCGGCCAGCCGGGTGGTCATCATGACTTCGGATTGGCTGACGGCGAAGTGCACGAGAGCACCGCCCGGGAATCCCAGGAGCGGCTCCATCACGCCGCCCTTGGGTTGCGGGTGTCGGTCGAAACGGTACTGGTCGACCGCATCGTGGACGCTCTGCGTGAAGTTCGACTTCAGCTCGACCGTGGCGACCGCGATGCCGTTCAGGAACAGGACGAGATCCAGTTCCGCCTTGGGGTTGTTGGGGGAGTGGGTGACCTGGCGCACCACGCGGAGCCGGTTGGCGGCGTACCTGGCCTGGATGGCCGGGTTGATGGCGAGTGCCGGCTTGAACTGCGCCAGCATCAGCGGCTCTTTGAGGCCCAGGATCTCCACGCCGCGGCGCAGGACGTCCAGCGTGCCGCGGTCGTTGAGGCTTTTGCGTACGCGTTCGGCCAGCACGGTGGTCAGAGCGGCGCCGTGAGTCTTGGTCAGGCGTTGGAAGCTTTCGGGCTGCGTTGCTTCCACCCAGGCCAGCATGTCCAGCATGAACAGGCCGTGGGAGCGGTCGAACAGTGTCGCATCGCCTTCGGCATACAACCAGCCGTGCGACGACAGATGCTTGCAGATCTCCGCCTCGAAATGGACTTCCTTGTGAAGGCTCATGAGACTCCCTGTTTGATCGAGCTTGCCTGGCCGTGGATGGCGTTCATGCGGCGAATTGCGCCAGCAGGACAGGCTGTTGTGCCGCGCCGCGCACGTCGATTTGGCCGGTGACGGCTGCCGCGATCAAGGCGCTGCGGCGTTCTTTGAGCAGGCCTATGGCGCTTTCGGCCGCATCTCTCAGGGCGTCAAGCTTGGCAGTCGCAAGGTCGAGAAAATCAATGATTTCGGCTTGTTCGTGCAGTGGCGGTAAGGTCATCATGAGTTTGGCCACGTCAGGCATGTAGATGGTCTGATGTGTTGAACCCATCATCAGCCTGTCGAACTCGGGTTTCATGCCGCGCAGTACGTACAGCAAAAACTCAGGCTTGAGCAAGGGACCGCAGACCCAGTTGATGAAGTCCTGGGTTGTTGCCATGTCGCATCCCATAATCGCCGAATAGCCAACGGATGCGGTTCTGGACAACATGACGGTGCCCGCTGGTAGCACCCGCGCGGATGAATTCGCGATACCGAGTTCGCTCACCATCTCCTTTGTTTTGTACACGTACTTCAAATTGCCGTCACGAATTTGCCAGACGTCTGCAAGCGTGAACCAGGGGATGGCGCAGCTCTCCCAGTACTCCGGGCGCTGCCTGCTTGGTGTGTGTCCGGATTCGCGGCGAGCGAACGATTGAATCTTACCGACTGACCAATGCGTCGGCATCTCTCCTAACCACGCCACACCGGATTCCCGTGTCGGCGCATCAGGCTTCAGGCCACGTGTGACGGCTTGGGAGACCGTGGCCAGGCGCTTTTCGGCCAGCAGCGTGATGAGTCTCTCCTGCTCGGCAATCAGCGCATCAATCTTGACGGCCTCGCGGTCGAGGAAATCGGCGATTGCAATTTGTTCTCCGAGCGGCGGTAGCGGACAGGGTATCGAACCGAGTAGTTCGAGGTTGAGGCCATCTCGAAGGTCGCCTCCTGCCATGTTCCTGATGTTTTGATAGTTGGCGACGAGCCACCAGTAGAGGCATCGAGCATTGATTTGGTGCCCAGGAACAATTGCAGCCATAGACTGGTTGCACGTCGATTCAAACATCAACTGCGCAGTTGTTCCCTTCGTCTTGCCCTGTCCGGCAAGTGCCATCACAAGCGCACCGGCTGGTATCCACTTCGCGCTGCTGCCATCAAACGCGGCTTGGGTGATATACGCAGAGGCTTCATAGATGCGCCCATCGTTAACTGCGCCTGAGTTCAGCCAGGGAATGGTCCCGCCGTCCCAATACTCTTCCCTGTTCTTGTCAGGTGTTCCTCCGGAGTAACGCGAGCAAAGCCATTTCAGGCTCGCTAGACGCCAGTGGGCTGGAAGCTCAATCGCCCACTCAGTCCCACTGTCCTGGTAAACCGGGTACCTCGGCAAACTCATTCCGCCAACTCCTCCAACATCTTCATGATGTTGGCCGTCACCGTCTTCAACTCCTCATCGATGGCATGCAGGCTACGCGGCGGCTCGAAGACGTAGAAGTGGCGATTGAACGGAATCTCGTAGCCGACCTTGCTCTTTTCTTCATCGACCCAGGCATCCGGCGCGTGCGGCAGCACCTCGCGTTCGAAGTAGGCCTGGATGTCCTCTGACAGTGGCACGTTCTCGGTGTCGCGCAGCGCGCTGTCGGGCTGGGGCTTGCCCTTCTGCTTGCCCTTGATACCCAACACCGGCGCGCCGGCGTCGTCCTTCAGGGGACGTTCGACCGTGATGGTGGTGTAGCCGAAATCCTCGTTGCGGAAGATGCGCGAGAGGGGAACGCGCTTGAGCCGGCCTCCTTCGGGCGCTGCGGATGGCGGGTCGGTGGCCGTGACCAGTTGCGGTTCTACCAGCGGCTGGCCCGAGGCGTCGAAGACGGTGACCAATTCCGCCTCGGTGAAGTCTCCGAACAGGCGCGTCACGGTGGCGATGTGCGCGTCGCTCATCTCCTTGCGCTTCGATCCCAGGCTCTTGCGCATCTTCTGCCAGAAGCTGCTGGCGTCGATCAGCTGAACGAAGCCCTTGCGGTCGGCCGGCTTGCGGTTGGACAGGATCCACACATACGTGCTGATGCCGGTGTTGTAGAACATGTCGGTGGGTAGGCCGACGATGGCCTCCACCAGGTCGTTCTCCAGCACGTAGCGACGAATCTCGCTTTCGCCACTGCCGGCGCCGCCGGTGAACAGGGGTGAGCCGTTGAGGACGATGCCGAAGCGGCTGCCGCCATCCTGCGCAGGTCGCATCTTCGACAGCAGGTGCATCAGGAACAGCATCGAGCCGTCGCTCACGCGCGGCAGGCCGGGGCCGAAGCGGCCGTCGAAGCCCTTCTGCTCATGTTCCGCCCGTACGATCTTCTCGACTTTTTTCCATTCCACGCCGAACGGCGGGTTGGACAGCATGTAGTCGAACTTGGTGCCACCGTGGCCGTCGTCGCTGAGTGTGTTGCCCGCCACGATGTTGGCGACGTTCTGGCCCTTGATGAGCATGTCCGCCTTGCAGATGGCGAAGCTCTCGTCGTTGAGTTCCTGGCCGTACATCGTCAGCCGTGCCTGTGGGTTGTGCTCCGCCAGGAATTCGCCTGCCATCGACAACATGCCGCCGGTGCCCGCCGTCGGGTCGTAGATGGTTCGCACGACGGCCTTGCCTGCCGTCAGCACCTCGTCGTCCTCGATGAACAGGAGATTCACCATCAGGCGGATGACCTCGCGCGGGGTGAAGTGCTCCCCGGCGGTCTCGTTCGAAATCTCGGCGAACTTGCGGATCAACTCCTCGAACACCGCGCCCATGCTCGCGTTGTCGACCACCGACGGGTGCAAGTCGATGTTGGCGAACTTCTCCGTGACGAGGTAGAGCAGGTTTGCCTTGGCCAGGCGCTCGACCTGCGTGTAGAAGTCGAAGCGCTCGAAGATGTCGCGCGCGTCGGGCGAGAAGGCCTGGACGTAGGCGTACAGGTTCTGGCGAATGTGATCCTGGTCGCCCAGGAGCTTGCCGAGGTCGAGCGGAGAGGTGTTGTAGAAGCTCTGGCCTGCCTTGCGCAGCAGGAAGGGCTCGGGATTCAGGCCGGCCTTCGATTTCGTCTCGAACTCGGCCAGTACAGCAGGCTTGGTTGCTTCGAGAACGCAGTCCAGTCGTCGAAGCACCGTGAAGGGCAGGATGACGCGGCCATATTCGCTTTGCTTGTAGTCACCCCGGAGCAGATCGGCGACCGACCAGATGAACGACGACAAGGCTTGGTGATTCATCGGGTGCGATTCGCGCGCAAAAGCGCATTTGATATCAAGTGAAACTTGAATCAATTATCAATCAGAACTGGATTTGCTCTGCCGCACGCTGGGTAGCTTCGGTGGATGAACGCGAAGGATGAATTCAGCGCACGCCTGCGGGCCGCCATGAAGGCCGCCGGCCTCGAGATCGGCGGGACTGAACTCGAGCGCGCGTTCAATCGCAAGTGGGGCAAGACGCCGATCAGCGTTCAGGCGGCCTGGAACTGGATCAACGGCAAGACGGTGCCGCGCAGCGACAAGCTGCAAGTGCTCGCCAAGTTGCTGAGGGTCGAGCCGAATGCATTGCTGTTTGGCGCGCGCGAGCCGCTGTCCGCCGCGGAGCGCAGGCGGGAATGGGAAGAGCGGCTGACCTACGCCGAGCGCGAAACGATCGAGGCGTTCCTCCGCCTTCCGACCAAGCAGAGACTGCTCGTGAGGGATGTCATCACGACGTTCGCGAAGGTCTACGGCGCCGTCGAGCCGGGCAGGGAGTAGCAGCGCCTCTCGGCGCTTGCCCGCTGGCCTATGCAGCGTCGATGGCCGAGGCTCGCACCTCAGGTCTGGCCATCGCCACGGCGGACGGCTACATCGCCGCCATTGCCATGTCCAACGGGTTCGTCGTCGCCACGAGGGATGTCGGGCCCTTCGAGGCCGCGGGCGCCGCCGTCATCAACCCCTGGCAGGCGTGACTCTCAGTCCCGGAAGTTCTCGTACTTGAACGGCTGATCCGGAAACTCCTTGCGCAGCAACGCGATCCCCACCTGCAGATCGTCGCGGTTCTTGCCGTTCACGCGCACGGTGTCGCCCTGGATGCTGGCTTGCACCTTCAGCTTGGCTTCCTTGATCGCCGTGACGATCTTCTTGGCCAGGGGGGCGTCGATGCCGGCCTTGATCTTGTAGACCTGGCGCACCTTGTCGCCGCCGATCTTCTCGATCTTGGCTTCCATGTCGAGGAAGCTGGCCACCACGCTTTGCTTGCTGAGCTTGCCCAGCAACACGGTGCTGATCTGTTCGATCTGGAAGTCGCTGTCGCCCACCAGGAAGATCTCCTTCTCCTTTTCCTTGAGTTCCACGGACGCGCTGGTGCCCTTGAAGTCGAAGCGGGTGCCGATCTCCTTCCTGGTGTTGTCGACCGAGTTCTTGACGGCGGGCATGTCGGGTTCGAGGAGGACGTCGAAGCTGGGCATTGAAGGATTTCCGGAGGGCGAAAAAGAGGGATGGTGCAGGACCTGCGAAAATTCTGCCATGTCCTCAGCCCCCTGGCTCGAATCCGATGTTTCACTGAAGGCCTTGAACACCTTCGGCCTGCCCGCCTGCGCGCGCCGCCTGGCGCGCATCCGCGGCGATGCCGACGTGCGGCGCGTGCTCGACTCGCCCGAGGTGGGCCGGGCCGCCAAACTGGTGCTGGGCGGCGGCAGCAACCTCGTCCTCACGCGCGACGTCGACGAGCTGGTGCTCAAGGTGGAGGTGGACGGCCTGCGCCTGGTGAAGGCGCGCGACGACGCCTTCATCGTCGAGGCCGGCGCCGGCCTCGCGTGGCACGACGTGGTCACGGCCACGCTGGAGCGCGGCTGGCCGGGACTGGAGAACCTGGCGCTCATTCCCGGCACCGTGGGCGCCGCGCCGGTGCAGAACATCGGCGCCTACGGCCTGGAGATGGCCGACCGCTTCGACTCGCTCGACGGCGTCGACCTCGTCACCGGCCTGGGCATCACCCTCGACCGCGCGCAGTGCCTGTTCGGCTACCGCGACAGCGTGTTCAAGAACGTGCTGGCCGGCAAGACCGTCATCACGCGGGTGCGATTGCGCCTGCCGCGCCCATGGCAACCCGTGCTGGGCTACCTCGAGCTGGAGCGCAAGGTGGCCGAGACGGGCGTCGCCGAGCCGACCGCGCGCCAGGTCTACGACTGGATCTGCGCCATCCGCCGCGCCAAGCTGCCCGACCCGGCGGTGATCGGCAACGCCGGCAGCTTCTTCAAGAACCCCATCGTCACCGAGGACCAGTGCCGCGACATCATCGGCCGCGATCCGCACGTGGTGCACTACCCGATGGCCGACGGCACGTTCAAGCTGGCCGCCGGCTGGCTCATCGACGCCTGCGGCTGGAAGGGCAA
>FTKT01053977.1_pt1 | contig 11972 bp, 12 predicted proteins | sample 1658271 | NCBI WGS metagenome assembly FTKT01 (sample SAMEA3914811, study PRJEB12502) | metagenome | biome: forest; material: soil | place: Canada | collected 2011-08-04 | depth 0.3 m | reverse complement strand
CGCCGGACATCCGCCGCGCCCAGGACAAGGATCCGGTGGGCACGATCGACGTCACGCTGGCCCAGCAAGGCAACGAAGTGCGGATTCAGATCCGCGACGACGGCAACGGCCTGGACCTGCAGCGCATCGAGGCGCGCGGCCGCCGCAACGGGCTCATCGCGCCCGACGCCCGGCCGTCCGACGCCGAACTGGCCAACCTGATCTTCACGCCGGGCTTCACCACCACGGACGAGGTCACCGAACTGGCCGGCCGCGGCGTGGGCATGGACGCGGTGCGCACCGATGTCACCGCGCTGGGCGGCCGCATCGAGACCGCCTCGGCCCCAGGCCGCGGCACGGCCTTCACGCTGCTGCTGCCGCTGACCACGGCCGTCACGCGCGTCGTGCAGCTGCGCTGCGGCGACCTCACCGTCGCCATGCCGGCCTCGCTGGTGGAGGTGGTGCGCCGCGCCAACAACGCCGACGTGGAACAGGCCTACCTGAGCGGCACCTACCGCGACGGCGCCCACGACGTGCCGTTCTTCTGGCTCGGCGCGCTGCTGCAATCGAGCACGCACGGCACGCTGGCGGGCAAGACGACGTCGATCGTGCTGGTGCGAAGCGCGGAACAGCGCGTCGCGCTGCACGTCGACCAGGTCGTGGGCAACCAGGAAGTGGTCGTCAAGAACCTGGGGCCGCAGCTGGCGCGGCTGCCGGGCCTGGCGGGCATGTCCCTGCTGGCCACCGGCGAGGTGGTGCCCATCTACAACCCGGTGGCGCTCGCGGCCGTGTACGGGCAGCGTCCGGGCGCCGAGACGGGCATGCCGCAGGTGCCGGTCATCGTCGAGGAAGTCCAGGAAGCCAAGGCGCCGCTGATCCTCGTGGTCGACGATTCGCTGACCGTGCGCCGCGTCACGCAGCGCCTGCTCGCGCGCGAAGGCTTCCGCGTCACCGTGGCCAAGGACGGCCTGGATGCGCTGGAGCAGCTCGAGGTCGAGCGTCCGGCCGTGATGCTCACCGACATCGAGATGCCGCGCATGGACGGCTTCGACCTGCTGCGCAACGTGCGCCACGATCCACGCTGGCAGGGCCTGCCGGTGATCATGATCACGTCGCGCATCGCCCAGAAGCACCGCGACCTGGCCGAACAGCTGGGCGCCGATCACTATCTCGGCAAGCCCTATGACGAAGAACAGCTCATCGGCCTGATCCAGGAGAATGTCGCGAAGAAGATGCCGGCCTGAGTAGTCGTGACGGATTTCCGGCCTCGGCAGAATGCCTCGATTTGCGAGGATTTCGGCCCCGGCCCGATACCGCTGGAGAATCGGTATTTCAAGTCGGGAGATACTCGACCGATAACAGGGGTCACCGCTTCAATAATCCATGTCGGAAATCATCGATCACCTTGCCTCGCTGACCGGGTTGCGCGACCGCGATACCCTCGACGTCAGCCTGGCGCATGCCATGCGCGACTTCCTCGCGCCGCGGCGTGTGGCCGTCTATCGGCTGGTGGGTGAACAGAACGAGGAGCGCTGGCTGACCCGGGCGGCCCTGCTGGCCGACTCGCCGGCGGCCACCGCCGATCCGGCCTGGGTGGACCTGGACACGTTGCCGCGCGCCACCGAGCGCCCTACCTGGCTCGAGTGCCTGACCACGGCCAAGATCATCGAGACGCGCGAGGACGAGATCGTCACCACGCTGTTCCCGGTGATGTCCGACACCGGCGCCGTGGGCGTCATCGAGATCCAGAACACCCGCGGCATCGGCAGCAAGTCGCGCCGCCTCGTGTTCGGCGTGCTGCGCATCTACCGCAACGTGCAGACGCTGCTCGACTACAGCGAGCGCGACAGCCTCACGGGCCTGCTCAACCGCAAGATCTTCGACGACAGCTTCTACAAGGTGTCCTCGCTGCCGCTGCTCGACGCCAAGCTCGACGAGGGCGAACGCCGCCACGCGTCGGGCTCGCGCTACTGGCTGGGCGTGGTGGACATCGACCACTTCAAGAACGTCAACGACCGCTTCGGCCACCTGATCGGCGACGAGGTGCTGCTGCTGCTGTCGCGCATCATGCGCGGCGCGTTCCGCTTCTCCGACCAGCTCTATCGCTTCGGTGGCGAGGAGTTCGTCGTGCTGCTGCTGTGCAACGACGAGGCCGACGCCGTCGTCGCCTTCGAGCGCTTCCGCCGCGTGGTGGGCGAATACCCGTTCCCGCAGGCCGGCAAGATCACGGTCAGCGTCGGCTTCACCGCCATCGAGGTAGGCGACACCCCCGCCGCCGCCTTCGAACGCGCCGACCGCGCCGTGTACCACGCCAAGCACAACGGCCGCGACCAGGTCAGCAACCACGCCGAGCTGATGCGCCGGGGCATCATCGAGGATGACAAGCGGGTGAGCGACGTCGAGTTGTTCTAAGGCGGTCCGCGGGCATCGTCGGGCAGTCCGGAAGCAGCGCTCGAGCGGGCGAACTCCAGGTAGGTTTCGACGTCCCTCGGGCTGTCGCCGACGCGCGCGACGGCCCGGCGCACTTCGCCAGGCGTGACGCCGAATCGCTTGGCCCAGCTGCGCAAGTCGAAATAGTCGTGGACGTCGATGCGCGGCCGATAGGCACGCAGATCGATTTCGTTGTTGATCATCGTTGGCTCCCTGTCATGGCAGCCATGCGCGGCAACCCCGAGGCCCGGCCGGCGGAGCTCAGGCGTGGAGTGCCGGGCGGCGGCTCCCCGTCGAGCCGAACCGCGCCAGCGTTTTCTCCCGCGCCACGTCGTGATCGACGATCGGATGCGGATAGTCCCGTCCCAGCGCCAACTTCGCCGCCGCCAGCTCTGCCGGCTTCGCCTTCCACGGCGCGTGGATCGCCTTGCCCCCCAGCAGCCGCAACTCGGGCAACCAAAGGCGTATGAACGTGCCCTGCGGGTCGAAGCGCTCGCTCTGGGTCACCGGGTTGAAGATGCGGAACCAGGGCTGGGCGTCGCAGCCGGTGGACGCGGCCCATTGCCAGCCGCCGTTGTTGGACGCCAGCTCGAAGTCGTTCAGGTGCAGCGCGAAGTACGCCTCGCCGCGCTGCCACGACACGCCCAGGTCCTTGGTGAGGAAGCTCGCCGCGACCATGCGCAGCCGGTTGTGCATGTAGCCGGTGGCGTTGAGCTGGCGCATGCCGGCGTCCACCAGCGGATAGCCGGTGCGGCCGGCGCACCAGGACTCGAACAGCTCCTCGGCCTGCTCGCCGTTCTCCCAGCGGATCGCGTCGCCATCGGCGCGGTAGGCGTGGTCCACCACGTGCGGATGGTGGAACAGCACCTGGTGATAGAAGTCGCGCCACACGAGCTCCGACAGCCACGTCTGCGCGCCGCGGCTGCCGCCCTCGATGCGCCGGGTGGCCAGCCGCACCAGGCGGCGCAGCGACAGCGTGCCGAAGCGCAGGTGGACGCCCAGGCGGCTGGGGCCGGGCGTGGCGGGGAAGTCGCGCGTGCCGTCGTAGTCGTCGATGCGGTCGAGGAATTCCGCCAGCAGCTCCTCGCCGCCACGGCTGCCGGGGCGCAGGCCCGGGTCGTCCTGCCGCGTCGCGGCCCTGGCCGAGAAGCCGAACTCGTCCAGCGCCGGCACCGCGGCGCCGCTCCGCCACGGGCTGGCAGGCGCGCGCTCCAGGGCCGAGCCGTCGACGTCGCTGCCGCAGTCGCCCAGCAGCTCGGGCCGGGCGTGCAGCGCCTTCAGCCACGCGTTCTTGTAGGGCGTGAACACGCCGTAGGGGGTGCCCGCGCCGGTGAGGATCTCGCGGCGTTCGAAGACGACGTGATCCTTGGCGGTGCGCAGCGCGCGCCCGTCCGCTGCCAAGCGCTCGCGCACGCGGGCGTCCCGCGCGAGCGCGGCCGGATCGTCGTCGTGGTGCGTGTAGACGGCCTGCACGTCGAGCTCGGCGGCCAGGCGCGGGATCTCGTCCTCGGCCACCGCGTGCCGCACGATCAGGCGGGCGCCATCGCCGAGCGCCGCGAGTTGCTCGTCCAGGTCGGCCAGGCTGGCGCGGATGAAGGCCACGCGGCGGTCTTCCCACGGCAGCCCGTCCAGGATGGCCTTGTCCAGCACGAACGCGCACCACACCCTGCCGGCATCGCGCAACGCCCGGGCGAGGGCGGGGTGATCGGCCACGCGCAGGTCGCGGCGGAACCAGACCAGGGCGCGGGGCACGGGTTCGCGGGGGAAGATCTCCATGGCGGCCGATTGTGGGGCCGGCGCTGTCCTAAAATCGCGGCAATGGCTTCCGAACCGATCAACCTGACCAACCAGTTCCTCATCGCGATGCCCGGGATGGTGGACGAGGCGTTCGCGGGTGCGGTCGTCTACCTGTGCGAGCACAGCGACAAGGGCGCGCTGGGCCTGATGATCAACAAGCCGGTCGACATCCGCCTGCGCAACCTGTTCGAGAAGGTCGACCTCACGCTCAGCAGCGACGATCTGGCCGAGCAGCCGGTGTTCTACGGCGGCCCGGTGCAGACCGAGCGAGGCTTCGTGCTGCACGAGCGCGTCGATGGCTCGATGCAGTACAACTCCACGCTGTCGGTGCCCGGCGGCCTCGAGATGACCACCAGCAAGGACGTGCTCGAGGCCATGGCCGTGGGCAACGGCCCGCGCCGCGTGCTGGTCACGCTGGGCTACAGCGGCTGGGCCACCGGACAGCTGGAGGACGAGCTGGGCCGCAACGGCTGGCTCAACGTCGACGCCGCCCCCGAGATCATCTTCGACACCCCGATCGAGAAGCGCTACGAACGCGCACTGGCCTTGCTGGGCATCGACCCGCGCATGCTCAGCCAGGAAGCCGGGCACGCATGATCGGCGCCCGGCCGCCCGAAGCCGATCGCACCGCAGTCCGAAGGACGGAGGCTTTCCAATGACTGAAGCGGCCATGGGCGACTCCCCATCCCGCGCGGTTCGTTCGTTCCTGGCATTCGACTACGGCACGAAGCGGGTCGGCGTGGCCACCGGCAACACGCTCATGAAGCTCACGCAGCCGCTGCGCACGCTGGCGCTGGAGGGCGACGCGCGCTTCAAGGCGATCGAGGCGCTCATCAGGGAATGGTCGCCCGACGCGCTGGTGATCGGCGTCCCCTTCCACCCGGACGGCGCCGAGCACGACAATACCGCGCGCGCCCGCAGGTTCGGCCGCCAGCTGCACGGCCGCTTCCGGCTGCCGGTGCACGAGGTCGACGAGCGCTACACCACCGTCGACGTGGAATCCGCCGGCGCCCGCGACGCCGATTCGGCCGCGGCGGCGCTGATCCTCGAACAGTTCTTCCGGGAAAACGAATGACAAATCTCCTGCTCGACGCCGAGGCGCTGTACGGCGAGCTCAAGCTCGGCGTCGTGCGCCTGATGACGCCCGACACCGTGCTCGTGGGCATCTGGTCGGGCGGCGCCTGGCTGGCGCAGCGCCTGAACGCCGACCTGGGCACCGGCCGCCCCGTGGGCACCATCTCCAGCACGCTGCACCGCGACGACTTCGGCGAGCGCGGCCTGGGCGCCGTCGAGGCCACCACCAGCCTGCCGTTCGAGATCGACGGCGCGCGCATCCTGCTGATCGACGACGTCATCGCCAGCGGCCGCACCATCCGCGCCGTCGTCAACGAGCTGTTCGACTACGGCCGCCCGGCCTCGGTCGAGCTGGCGGTGATGGTGGACCGCGGCGGCCGCGAGCTGCCCGTGGCCGCCGCGTTCGCCGCCGCCAAGCTCACGCTGCCCGCCACCCAGCGGCTGTCGCTCGCGCGCGAGCCCGACGGCCGCTTCACCTTCGCCGTCAAGGAGACCACCTGATGCTCGCGCGACGAAATCCGCAGCTCAACGCCCACGGCGAGCTGATCCACCTGCTGTCCATCGAGGGCCTGCCGCGCGCGATCCTCACGCAGATCCTCGACACCGCCGGCACCTTCCTGTCCGTCAACGACCGCGACGTGAAGAAGGTGCCCCTGCTGCGCGGCAAGAGCGTGTTCAACCTGTTCTTCGAGAACTCCACGCGCACGCGCACCACGTTCGAGATCGCGGCCAAGCGCCTGTCGGCCGACGTGATCAACCTCGACATCGCCAAGTCGTCCGCATCGAAGGGCGAGAGCCTGCTAGACACGATCGCCAACCTGTCGGCCATGCACGCCGACATGTTCGTGGTGCGCCACAGCGAATCGGGCGCGCCGTACCTGATCGCGAAGCACTGCGCGCCGCACGTGCACGTGGTCAACGCCGGCGACGGCCGCCATGCGCACCCCACGCAGGGCCTGCTGGACATGTACACGATCCGGCACTACAAGAAGTCGTTCAGCGAGCTCACCGTGGCCATCGTCGGCGACATCGTGCACTCGCGCGTGGCCCGCTCCGACATCCACGCGCTCACCACGCTGGGCGTGCCCGAGATCCGCGCCGTCGGCCCCAAGACGCTGGTGCCGGGCGACCTGCGCGACATGGGCGTGCGCGTGTGCCACGACATGAAGGAGGGCGTGAAGGACGCCGACGTCGTCATCATGCTGCGCCTGCAGAACGAGCGCATGAGCGGCGCGATGTTGCCGAGCGCCGGCGAATACTTCAAGAGCTACGGCCTCACCGAGGACGTGCTGGCGCGCGCCAGGCCCGACGCCATCGTGATGCACCCGGGCCCGATCAACCGCGGCGTGGAGATCGACTCGCGCGTGGCCGACGGCGCGCACAGCGTCATCCTGCCGCAGGTCACGTTCGGCATCGCCGTGCGCATGGCCGTGATGTCCATTCTTGCCGGGAACGACGCATGAAGATATTGATCCGCAACGGTCGCGTCGTCGACCCCGCGAGCGGCCGCGACGAGACCGCCGACGTCGCCATCGCCGCCGGCCGCATCGTGGCCATCGGCCAGGTGCCCGCCGACTTCACGCCCGAGCGCACGATCGCGGCCGACGGCTGCGTCGTCGCGCCGGGCCTGGTGGACCTCGCCGCGCGCCTGAAGGAAGCCGGCGCCGGCGCGCTGGAAAGCGAACTCGCGGCCGCGGCCGCGGGCGGCGTCACCAGCCTCGTGTGTCCGCCCGACACCGACCCGCCGCTCGACGAGCCCGGCCTGGTCGACATGCTCAAGTTCCGCGCCCGCAAGCTGAGCCGCTGCCGGCTGTTCCCGCTGGGGGCGCTCACGCGCCACCTCGACGGCGAGGAGCTCACGGAGATGATCGATCTCACGGAGGCCGGCTGCGTCGGCTTCTCGCAGGCCGAGCGTCCTGTCAAGGACAACCTCACGCTGATGCGCGCGATGCAGTACGCCAGCACGCACGGCTACGCGGTGTGGCTGCGGCCGCAGGATCGCTCGCTGGGCGGCGGCGTGGCCGCGAGCGGCGCGGTCGCCACACGCCTGGGCCTGTCGGGCGTGCCGGTGGCCGCCGAGACCATCGCGCTGCACACCATCATCGAGCTGGTGCGCCAGACCGGCACCCGCGTGCACCTGTGCCGGCTGTCGAGCGCCGCCGGCGTGGAGCTGGTGCGCCGCGCCAAGGCCGAGGGCCTGCCCGTCACCGCCGACGTCAGCATCAACTCGCTGCACCTGACCGACGTGGACATCGGCTACTTCAACTCCGACATGCGCCTGACGCCGCCGCTGCGCCAGGGCAAGGATCGCGACGCGCTGCGCGCCGGCCTGGCCGACGGCACCATCGACGCGCTGGTGTCCGACCACACGCCCATCGGCGAGGACGACAAGATGCTGCCGTTCGGCGAGGCCGTGCCCGGCGCCACCGGCCTGGAGCTGCTGCTGAGCCTCGCGCTGAAGTGGGGCGCCGAGGCGAAGCTGCCGCTCGCGCAGGCGCTCGCGCGCGTCACGAGCGAGCCCGTGCGCGTGCTCGGCGAGTCGCTCGGCTCGCTGGGCCAGAGCGCGGGCCGGCTCGTGGAAGGCGGCGTGGCCGACATCTGCGTGTTCGACCCCGAGGCCGAATGGCAGGTGACCGCCGGCACGCTGCGCAGCCGCGGCAAGCACACGCCGTTCGACGCCGCGAGCAGCGGCACCCGCATGCCCGGCCGCGTGCGCCATACCCTCGTCGCCGGCACGCTGGCCTACAGCGCGGCGGACGCGGCCACCGCTTGAGAACGCTCGTCGCACTCTGGCGCATCCTGCGCGTCATCGGCATGGTGGCGCAGGGCTTGTGGCTCGCGGGCCTCGTGATGCCGCGCCTCGACGCGGCCGGCCGCCATGCCGTCGTGCAGCGCTGGAGCGTGAAGATGCTGCGCTGCCTCGGCGTGGAGGTGCGCGTGGCGGGGGCGGCCCATCCGGGCGCGGTGCTGATGGTGGCCAACCACGTGTCGTGGCTCGACATCCCCGCGCTGCATGCGAGCGCGCCGCGGGTGCGTTTCGTCTCCAAGTCGGACATCGCGCACTGGCCGCTGCTCGGCAGGCTGGCACGTGCCGGGGGCACGCTGTTCATCGAGCGCGAACGCAAGCGCGACGCGCTGCGCGTGGTGCACGAGGTGGCCGACGCGCTGCATGCGGCCGATGCCGTGGCGGTGTTTCCCGAGGGCACCACGGGGGCCGGCCACGGCGTGCTGCCGTTCCACGCCAACCTGCTGCAGGCGGCCATCAGCACGTCCACCACCGTGCAGCCGGTCGCCCTGCGCTACAGCGAGCCCGGCCATCCCGTCAGCGTCGCGGCGCAATACATCGCCGACACGACGCTGGTCGAGAGCCTCATGAAGGTCTGCCGGGCGCGCGGCCTCGTCGTCGACGTGCGCTTCCTGGCGCCCGAGCCGGCCGGCGAACTCGACCGGCGCGTACTGGCCGAGAAGCTGCAGGGGCGCGTCGCGGCCGAGCTGCGCGCCTTCGACCAGCCAGCGTGACGCGTCGGCCGCGCCGCGGCGCGGCGGTATGTGGCTTGCCCTCTCGTGGGAAACGAAAGGGACAGACGCCATGAACGACAGCAACTCCCAGACCGCCTACGGTGTCTTCAAGCCGGTCGGCCACGTGCTGGCCTCGTTTCCCGATGAGCGCGACGCGCGCGCCGCCGTCGACGCGCTGAAGCAGGCCGGCTTCGCCGAGGTCGCGTTCTATCCCGCCGCGGAGGTGCTGGAGCGTGCCGAACGCGACATCGTCAACTCGGGCGTGCTCGCCAACATCGGACAGGAACTCAACCTGGTCAAGCAGCAGCGCGAGCTGGCCGCCGAAGGTCATCCGTTCGTGTCGGTGCTGGCCGAGAAGGACGACGAGGCGCGGCGCGCCGCCGGCATCGTCGCGCGCTGCAACGCCGATCGCGCGCAGAAGTTCGGCCGCCTGATCATCGAGGAACTGATCGAACCGGGCACGGGCCAGCGCCAAGCCAGGGAGTCGCCCGACACGGGGCTCGACCCGCAGACCCGTTCGGGCCGCGAGTCCGGCGCCGCTCACTGAAGCCGACCGTCATCCTGCGCGCAGGATGACCGGGCAGGTGGCGGCAGCCGCGCCATGCGCGCGGCGATGGCCACCGCGCCGAGCCACAGCAGCGCGAGGAACGCGAGCACGCCCGGCCAGGCACCGGCCTGCCAGGCGTGGCCGCCGAGCCAGCCCATCGAGCTCGCGCCGAGGTAGTAGGCGGTGAGATAGACGGCCGAGGCGAGCGCCTTGGAGCGCTGCGCCAGGCGGCCCACCCAGCTGCTGGCCACCGAGTGCGCGGCGAAGAAGCCGAAGGTGAACAGCGCGACGCCCGCGATGATCATCGGCAGGGCGTTCGCGAGCGTCAGCGCGAGGCCGACGGCGCACAGGGCCAGCATGGCGCCCAGCACGCGCGACGAGCCCCGGCGATCGGCCTGCCGGCCGGCCCACGGCGACGAGAACATGCCCACCACGTACAGCAGGAACACCGCGCCGATGGTCGCGTGCGACAGCGCGAACGGGGCCTGCACCAGGCGGAAGCCGAGATAGTTGTAGAAGCTCACGAAGCTGCCCATCAGCAGCAGGGCCAGCGCGAACAGCGGCTTCAGCCCGCGCTCGCTTGCCACGGCGCGCAGATCGGCCAGCGCGTGACGCGGATGCAGCGGACGCGGCCGGTGCCGGCGCGACGGCGGGAGGCTGCGCCAGAACTCGAACGCGGCGATCGCCCCCAGCACGCCCAGCCCCGCGAATGCGCCGCGCCATCCGGTGTGGTCGGCCAGCAGGCCGCAGACGAGCCGGCTGGACATGCCGCCCGCCGCGTTGCCCGCGATGATCAGGCCCACCGACTGGCCCAGCGCGCGCGCATCCACCTCCTCGGCCAGCCATGCCGAGGACACCGCCGGCAGCCCGGCCAGGCTCAGGCCCAGCAGGGCGCGCAGCGCGATCAGCGCGCCGTAGCTCGGCGCGACCGCGCACAGCAGGCTGAACAGCGCGCCCAGCACGATGGCGGCGAGCATCACCGGCTTGGGGCCGTAGCGCTGCGCCAGGAAGCCGGCGGGGATCAGGCCCAGCGCCATCGCACCGGCGGTGGCCGACAGCACGCCGCTGGCCTGCGCGGCGTCGAGCGCGAACGCGCTGCCGAACAGCGGCAGCAGCGGCTGGGGCCCGTAGAACATGCCGAAGGTGGCGAAGCCGCCCACGAACAGCGCCCAACGCGCGGCGCGATGGGCCGCGCTGCCGGGGGCGATCGGCGGCGGCAGCGCGTCGCTCTCCGCGCGCGGCATGACGGCGGCGGGCAATCCCAGGCTGGCAGGCATAGCGGACATGGCGCCATCGTAGGCAGCCGCGCTTAGTCAGTCCAATATATGATTATCGAAGTATTGAGACGTTGAAAGACTCAATGGAGCTGCGCCACTTGCGCTATTTCGTCGCCGTCGCCGAGGAGCTGCACTTCACGCGTGCGGCCGAGCGCCTGCACATCGCGCAGCCGCCGCTGAGCCAGCAGATCCGCGCGCTGGAGGACGAGCTGGGCGTGCGGCTGTTCGAGCGCACGCGGCGCTCGGTGGCGTTGACCGACGCCGGCCGCGCGCTGCTGGAGCGAGCCCGCGAGCTGCTCGCGGCCGCGCAGGCGCTGCCGCGGGAGCTGCAGCGCATCGCGCGCGGCGAGGTGGGACAGCTGCACATCGGCTTCTCGTCCACGCTGCCGCTCACCAAGGTGCTGCGCGGCGTCGTCGCCGACTGGCGCCGCACCCATGCCGACGTGGCGCTGCACCTGCGCGAGATGCACTCGGCGCTGCAGTTCGAGGCCTTGCGCGCGGGCGAGCTGGACGTCGGCCTGGTGCGCTACAACGAGCGCGCGCCCGAAGGCATCCGCCTGCAACTGCTGCGCCGCGATCCGCTGCGCCTGGTGGTGCCGTCGGGCCACCGCTTCGCGCGCCGCCGCTCGGTGCCCATCGCCGATTGCCGCGACGAGGCCTTCATCGGCTTTCCCGGCGACGCCGGCACCGGCACCGGCCCGCTGCTCAAGCGCCTGTGCGCGCAGGCCGGCTTCGAACCGCGCATCGCACAGGAGGCCCGCGAAGCCACCACGCAGATCGGCCTGGTGGCGGCCGGGCTGGGCATCGCGGTGTTGCCGGCGCCTCTGGAAGCCGTGCGCATCGAGGGCGTGCATTACGTGCCGCTGGAAGGCGAGGGCGCGTTGCTGGTGATGTCGGCGGCGACGCGCGCGGACGAGGCGTCGGAGCGGGTGCTGGCGTTCGTCAGGCGGGTCGGGGCGATGGCCGGCGTCGAGTGAGGCCGTGCTCAGGCCAGCGTCCACGCGAGCTGCCGCGTGCCGCCGATGTTCGCGCCCGTGGAGGTCGCTCTCGGATGGCGGTCGACCAGCGTCGCCGCCAGCAGCCTGCCGTCGGTGACGGCCTGGCGCACCTGGTCGGGCGTGATGGAGGCCAGCGGCAGCTTCAGGCGCTGCGCGAAGTTCCCGGCGGCGTTGCGCCAGCCGAGGTAGAGGAAGCGTTCCGCGGGCCTGCCATGCGCGAAGTCGCCGACCAGCACGACCCCGCCGGCATCCACGGACTTCACCCGCAACGTGAGATCGAAGACGACCGCGCCGGCCGCGCCCGGCGTGCCGGGATGCAGCGCTCCGTCCTTGTCCTGCAGGCCGAACGCG
>FTKT01001467.1_pt4 | contig 11972 bp, 15 predicted proteins | sample 1658271 | NCBI WGS metagenome assembly FTKT01 (sample SAMEA3914811, study PRJEB12502) | metagenome | biome: forest; material: soil | place: Canada | collected 2011-08-04 | depth 0.3 m | reverse complement strand
GCGTTCGCGAGGGTTTTATATTTCCTTGAACCGATGCGCTTTGCGCTAGGGCTTGGAACATCGTCTGGTTGGTGTGATCGTCTCGCGTCAGATGAACCCGAAGCCAGTCTGACCTCGCCCACCTGAACACCCCTGGGTTCAGGAATGCGGCCCGAGGTTCGCGGCGGACACCCTCATTTCCCGATCAAGCATGCCTTCGTACTGGCTGATGAAAAGCGAGCCCGACGAGTGCTCGATCTCCGACGTCGCTGAAGCCCCCGGCCACCGCGTGCCGTGGATCGGCGTGCGCAACTACCAGGCGCGCAACTTCATGCGCGACCAGATGCGCGTGGGCGACGGCGTCCTGTTCTATCACTCGAGCTGCGCCGAGCCGGGCGTGGCCGGCATCGCCGAAGTGGCGAGCGCGGCCTACGACGACGCGTCGCAGTTCGACGAGACGAGCCCCTACTTCGACGCCAAGTCCGACCCCGCCAAGGCGCGCTGGCAGCACGTCGACGTGAAGCACCTGGCCACGACGCCGCTGCTGTCGCTCAAGGACATGCGCACGCGGCCCGAGCTCGCCACCATGGTGTTGCTCAAGCCTGGCAGCCGGCTGTCGATCACGCCGGTCACGCAGGGCGAGTGGGACGCCGTGATCGCCGCGCTGATCGAGCTCGGCGCGGGGCCGTCCATCGCGAAGCTGGTCAAGGCTTGAAGCGCGTCGACGTCGTCGTGATCGGCGCCGGTGCGGCCGGCCTGTTCTGCGCGGCGCAGGCCGGGCAGCGCGGCGCGCGCGTGCTGTTGATCGACCACGCCGACAAGATCGCCGAGAAGATCCGCATCTCGGGCGGCGGCCGCTGCAACTTCACCAACCGCGACGCGACGCCCGCGAACTTCCACTCGCGCAATCCGCACTTCTGCCGCTCGGCGCTGGCGCGCTACACCTCGCAGGACTTCATCTCGCTGGTGCAGCGCCACCGCATCGCGTTCCACGAGAAGCACCGCGGCCAGCTGTTCTGCGACGACTCGAGCCAGCAGATCATCGACCTGCTGCTGCGCGAATGCGAGGACGGCAACGTCGAACGCTGGCAGCCGTGCGCGGTGCGCGCATTGCGCGCGCGGGAGAACGCGGCGGAACGTGGCGCGCGCTTCGAGGTCGACACCGACCGCGGCCCGGTCGAGGCGCGCAGCGTGGTCATCGCCACCGGCGGCCTGCCGGTGCCCAAGATCGGCGCCACCGACTTCGGCCTGCGCATCGCCAGGCAGTTCGGGCACGCGATCGTGGAGCCGCGGCCCGCGCTGGTGCCGTTGGTCTTCGACGCCACGGAGTGGGCGCCGTTCGTCGCGCTGGCGGGCGTGTCGCTCGAAGTGGAGATCTCGTCGGGCAGCGGCAAGCAGCGCGCGCGCTTCGTCGAGGACCTGCTGTTCACGCACCGCGGCCTCAGCGGGCCGGCGGTGCTGCAGGCGTCGAGCTACTGGCAAGCCGGCGAGACGCTGCAGATCGCGTTCGGGCCCGGCACCGACTGGACGCAGGCGCTGGCGCGCGCCAAGGCGACGTCGCGCCGCCAGCTGGGCAACGAGCTCGCCGCCCACCTGCCGCAGCGGCTGGCGCAGGCCTGGCTCGCGCGCGGCGCGCTGCCCGAGGACAAGCCGATGCCCGAAGTGGCGGACAAGCCGCTGCGCCAGCTTGCCGAGTCGCTGTCCGCCTGGCGCATCGCGCCGACCGGCACCGAGGGCTGGAAGAAAGCCGAGGTGATGGCCGGCGGCGTCGACACCCGGGAGATCGACTCGAAATCGATGGAAAGCAGGCGCGCGCCGGGCTTGCACTTCATCGGCGAGGTGGTGGACGTCACCGGCTGGCTGGGCGGCTACAACTTCCAGTGGGCCTGGGCCAGCGGCTACGCCTGCGCAGAGGCGCTGGCGGCCGATTCGGGCCTCGCCGAGGCCTGAGACGCGGCGCAAATCGCCATTTGCACGGCTGTTGGCGAAAAACTGGCGCCGCTAATAGTTTCGGGGTAGAATCCTAGGCTTTGCTGGCAAACCGCGTGTCGATCTTTGTCCAACTTCTAGAAACCGGGGCGCTTTAACTCACGCAAGTGAGCGAGAGCACCGGGTCTGGACAAGGACTCCGAGCGCAATATCTCTCCCGAAGGATTCTTCGAAAAATGACGACCATCCGTGTCAAGGAAAACGAGCCGTTCGACGTGGCCCTGCGCCGCTTCAAGCGCACCATCGAAAAGCTGGGTCTGCTGACCGAACTGCGCGCGCGCGAGTTCTACGAGAAGCCCACTGCCGAGCGCAAGCGCAAGAAGGCCGCGGCCGTCAAGCGCCACTACAAGCGCGTTCGCAGCATGCAGCTGCCCAAGAAGCTCTACTAAGAGTTTCGCGGAGCTCTCGAGCTCGTTTCCTCCGGATCGGCGCGCAAGCGTCGGTTCCGAAGCCGAAAGCCCGTGCGGGACGCCGCAGCGGGCTTTTTGCATTCCGGTTGCCGATTACAGTCCTTCCAAGAACAGATCCGAAAGACAGACCATGACCCTCAAGCAACGAATCTCCGACGACATGAAGGCCGCGATGCGCGCCAAGGAAGCCGACCGCCTGCTCGCGATCCGCAACCTGATGGCCGCCATGAAGCAGCGCGAGGTGGACGAACGCATCGAGCTGGACGACGCCGCCATCGTCGCGATCGTCGACAAGCTCGTGAAGCAGCGCAAGGATTCGATCGACGCCTTCACCAAGGCTGGCCGCACCGACCTGGTCGACAAGGAGACGGGCGAGCTCAACGTGCTGCTGGGCTACCTGCCGCAGCGCCTGGATGCCGACGCCATCGCCACCGAGGTCAACGCCATCGTCGCCGAACTCGGCGCCGCGGGCCCGGGCGACATGGGCAAGGTGATGGCGGCCGTCAAGGCCAAGCTCGCCGGCAAGGCCGACATGGGCCAGGTCTCCGCCGCGGTGAAGGCCGCGCTGAGCAAGTAACGTCAACCAGGATCCGCCATGCAGACCACCCTGCCCCTGCGCCAGATCGCCGACGACGTGTTCGTCGCCCCGCAACTCGACGCCGCCGCGATGGCGGAGCTTGCGCGCCTAGGCTTCAAGAGCGTCGTCAACAACCGGCCCGACTTCGAGCACGGCCCCGACCAGCCGACGTCGGCGCAGGTGGAAGCGGCGGCCCTCGCGGCCGGCCTGCAGTACCGCCACCTGCCGGTCAACGGCGGCTACCAGTCGCCCGAGGAAGTCGCCGCGTTCCGCCAGCTGCTGGCCGACATGCCGCACCCGCTGCTGGCGTTCTGCCGCTCGGGCGCGCGCTCCACGCGCCTGTACCAGCTCGCGCAGTCCTGAGACGCCGCGCCGTCCGCGCGGCCGGCCGGTCCGCTTCACGCGTCGTTGACATGATGCAATGGACACATAACATCCCAGGTCGACAATAGGCTCGGGAAGCATCCCGTCCAACAGGCACAACATGACGCTACGCAAGTCTCTTCTCGGTGCAACTCTCGTCCTGCTCGCGTGCGCGAGCAGCGGCGTACTGGCGCAGGATCACGATCGCGACCACGAACGCGGCGGCCCCGGCCGCCCCGGTGCCGAACGCGCCGGACCCGGACGTCCTGGCCCCGGCCCGCGCGGCGTCCAGTTCGACGGCCGCTTCGGCCACAACCACTACTACCCGTCGCGCGGCTACATCTACGGCACGCTGCCCGTCGGCGCCGTGAGCATCGGCTTCGGCGGCGGCAACTACTTCTTCCACGGCGGCGTCTGGTATCGACCCTACAGCGGCCGCTACATCGTCGTGGCGCCGCCGCTCGGCATCTTCCTGCCGGTGCTGCCGCCCGACTACGCCACCGTCTGGGTCGGCGGCGTCCCGTACTACTACGCCGACGACGTGTACTACAACGTGGCGCCGGGTCGCGGCTATGTCGTCGTGGCGCCCCCGCCGGGCGTCGACACCACGCAGACCGTGGCGCCGCCCGCGCCCGCGCCCGTCGCGGCGGATCCGATCTTCTATCCGCGCAACAACCAGAGCGCCGCGCAGACCGAAGCCGACCGCCGCGATTGCAACTCGTGGGCCACGTCGCAGCCCAATGCGATGGCCGACGCGAAGGTGTTCCAGCGCGCCACCGAGGCGTGCATGGACGGCCGCGGCTACACAGTGCGCTGACCCTCAGCGGCGACGCGCCAGACGACGAGGCCTCCACACGGAGGCCTTTTTCGTTCGTCGCTTCGTGCACGCAAGAAGGGCCTCCGGTTCGGGAGGCCCTTTCAACGTCAGGTGCGAGCCGCGACGGCCCGCGCCGCGCTCAATGCCAGCCGCGATGCCAGCCGTATTGCGGGTGGTGCCAGCCCCAGCCGTATTGCGCGTGGTATTCCCACGCCCATCCCGGACCGGGACTGGCGTAGGTCGGCGCGACGTAGACGACACCGGCCGGCGCGACGTATTCGCCGCCACCGCCGTAGCCGTAGCCACGCGCCGGCGCCACGATGCAGCCGGACATGGAAGCCAGCGCGACGCCGGCAATGACGAGTGCAAGAGCGTTCTTCATGATGTTTCCTTTTCGGGGTTCGTCCGAGGTGCGCCCTCTTGTCGTTGGCGATCCTGTCGGAACTCCACGGCAATTCACGCACCCTGTGTCCTCAAAACGGCCCCGTCGACACATGCGTTGACCCTGCTGCAGAGCCACGGCCGAGCTGCCAGCCCATCTTTACGTCCGCCGCCTATGGCGTGCTCTTCCGCGGTTTACGCGGCTTTGCAATCAGAAACCCGAAGCTTGTCATCGACCGATGACAACGGGCGTTTAATAGGACAAGGCGGCACTGAAGCAGCCTTTCAGGAGAACCGGAATGAACTCGAATCGAAAGCTCGTGCGCTGGGCTGCGCTGGCCATCGTCGTGACGCTGATGAGCGGCTGCTGCATCGCCCCGTGGGGCGGCCCGGGCCGCTACTACGGCGGCGGCGGCCACTACCAGGGCGGCGGCTACGGCGGCGGTGACCACGGCGGCTGGCACCACTGATCGCGGCATGGCGTCGCCGGGTCCGGCGGCTCCATGAAGCGCGAAAGGCCGCAAACGCGGCCTTTCGTCGTTGCGGCGCGGCGCCCCGCTCAGTGCAGGCTGCCGCGACCCTTGCCGCCCGGCGGATTCGCCGAGGCGGCCTTGGCGTCGACGTTGCGCAGGATGTCCTTGCCGCTGATGCCGGCGAACAGCGCGGCCGCGCGCACCTTGATCTCGAGCAGCTCGCTCGCGCTCACGGAGTACTGGCCGGTGACCTTGTTGACGTCGACCTTGAACTCGACGTCCTTGCCGTTGTTCGACAGCGTGCCGACGGTGAACTCGTAGTCCTCGCTGTCGGCGGGCAGTCCGCGGCCTTCGAGGTCGTAGTCCTCGTACTCGATCCGATAGATTTCACCGCTCGCCAGGTCGAGCAGGCCCGTCGAGTCGACGATGTCCTCGCTCAGTTCATCGGAAATCTTGATCGGCACTTTCAGATCCACGGCCTGTCCTCGTCTTGTTCTTGAAGACGCGATTTTCACACGGGCGCAGGCCAGGGCCGCGAAATCGAGGCCAGACCCTGCTGGGCGTAGAGATCGGTGTGGCGCTCAGGCGTCGGTGCGCAGCGTCGCGCGCACCAGGCGGCCGAAGCTCAGGCCCTGCACGAGGATGGAGAACGCGACCACGCAGTAGGTGAGCGCGATCAGCGTCTCGCGCCACGGGCCCGGCGGGATCGCGAGGGCCAGCGCGATCGAGATGCCCCCGCGCAACCCGCCCCACGTGAGCACGCCGCCCGCGCCCGCGGGCAGGCGGAACGCGCGCCGTGCGAGCGCGACGGGCACGCCCACCGTCAGCCAGCGCGCGCCCAGCGTGATCGCGATCGCCGCGACGCCCGCCAGCAGCGCCGACGCCGGCCCGAGCGGGAAGTGGATCGTGATCACCTCCATGCCGACCAGCACGAACAGCACGGCGTTGAGGATGTCGTCCAGCAGCTCCCAGAACAGGTCGACGTGACGGCGAGTCGCCGCCTGCTCATGCCGCTGGCTGCCGACGATCAGCCCGGCCACGACCATCGCGAGCGGCCCCGACACCTGCAGCCGGTTGGCGAGCGCATAGCCGCCCACCACCGCCGCGAGCGTCAGCAGCACTTCGACCGTGTAGTGATCGATGCTGCGCAGCAGGCGGGTCGTCACCGCGCCGAGCGCCCAGCCGAACAGCAGGCCGCCGCCGGCCTCCTGCAGCAGCAGCAGGCCCGCGCGGCCGACGGTCGGCGTGCCGCCGTCCAGCGCCATGCCCAGCAGAAGTGTGAACAGGACGACGCCCACGCCGTCGTTGAACAGGCTCTCGCCCGCGATCACCACCTCGAGATTGCGCGGCGCGCGGGCCGACTTGAGCATGCCGATGACGGCGATGGGATCGGTCGGCGAGATCAGCGCGCCGAACAGCAGGCAATCGAGCAGCGGCACCGGCAGTCCGATGGCGCCGATCGCGGCCCACAGCGCGACGCCGACGACGACGGTGGAGGCCGCGGTGCCGAGGAACGCGAGCAGCCCGGCCTGCCAGCGGTAGTCGCGCAGCGCCTTCGCGTCCACGTGCAGCGCGCCGGCGAACAGCAGCACGGACAGCATGCCCTGCATCAGCAGCTCGGAGAAATCGATCGCGCGGATCAGCCCCTGCTCGCGCGCATGCAGCGAGCCGGCGAGGCCGAGCGCGTCGAGCGCCACAAGCGCCAGCGACAACGCGAGCGAGATCGCCATGACGCCGATGGTCGTCGGCAGCTTCAGCCAGCGCTGGTTCGCGTACGACAACAGCGCCGTGAGGACGAGCAGGGCTGCCGCGATGTCCAGCAAGGTCAGGAACCCGCGACCTTCATCGGCGACAGCAGCACCGAACCCACCGTCTTCGCGCCGTAGTTGTAGGTGTCGGCGCCGATCGCCTGGATGCCCATCAGCATGCTGCGCAGGTGCCCCGCGATCGTCACTTCCTCGACCGGATGCACGATGCGGCCGTTCTCGACCCAGAAGCCCGCCGCGCCGCGCGAATAGTCGCCGGTGACGTAGTTGACGCCCTGCCCCATCAGCTCGATGACGAACAGGCCGCGATCGAGCTTGCGCAGCATCGCCGGCAGGTCGTCGCCCGGCTGCGTGCGGCGATGCGTCATGCGCAGGTTCTGCGAGCCGCCGGCGTGCCCGGTCGTCTTCATGCCCAGCTTGCGCGCCGAGTAGCTCGAGAGGAAGTAGCCCTGCACCACGCCGGCGCTGACGACGTCGCGCGCCTTCGTGCGCACGCCCTCGTCGTCGAACGGCGCGCTGCCCTTGCCCTTGGCCTCGTGCGGGAACTCGAAGATGTCGATGTCCTTCGGGAACACCGCGGTGCCCAGGCTGTCCTGCAGGAAGCTCGCCTTGCGATAGAGCGCGCCGCCGCTGACGCCCTGCACGAAGGCGCCCAGCAGGCCGGCCGCGAGGCTGGATTCGAACAGGATCGGCACCTCGCAGGTGGCGACCTTGCGCGACTTCAGGCGCGACAGCGCGCGCTCCGCGGCGTAGCGGCCGACGGCCTCGGGTGCCGACATGTCCTCGGCGCTGCGCATCGACGTGTACCAGTGGTCGCGCTGCATGCCGCCGCCCTTGCCGGCGATCGGCGCGACCGACAGCGAATGGCGCGAGCTCGCGTAGCCGCCGCGAAACCCGCGCGTGTTGCCGGTCCAGAAGTGCGATTGCTGCGCCGACACGCCGGCGCCTTCGGAATTCGTGATGCGCTTGTCGGTCGCGAAGGCCGCGTCCTCGCAGCGCTTGGACAGCTCGGTGGCCTGCGCGACGTCGACGTCCCACGGATGGAACAGGTCGAGGTTCATCGCGGCCTCCGCCGGCGAGGCGAGATCCGCGGCGTCCGGCAGCCCGGCGGCCGGATCCTCGGCGGTGAAGCGCGCGATGTCGTAGGCCGCGCGCACCGTCTGCTCCAGCGCCTTGGTGGAGAAATCGGACGTGCTCGCGTTGCCGCGCCGCTTGCCGATGTAGATCGCCACGCCCACCGACTTGTCGCGATTGCGCTCGACGTTCTCGACCTCGCCCTTGCGCACCGACACCGACAGCCCGCTGCCTTCCGAGACCTCGGCCGCCGCGTCGCTTGCGCCGGCCGCCTTCGCGATCTTCAGGACGTCCTCGATGATCTGCTGGAATTGCTCCGGCTTGAAGGCAAAACCCTGGTTATTCGTGACGGCCATCGGATTTCCTTGTTTTGTGTTGTGACCGCGCGCATGCCGATACTGGCCAAGCGCGTCAATTGCAGGACAATCCGGGCAATCATAGCGATCCCGAGAGAGTCCTCAGTACCATGCCCCGTGAGCCCAAGCACGCCTCCAACCGCCAGGCGCCGGAGATCGATCCCGAGATGGACGACCTGCCGCTCAGCAAGCGCCAGGCGGCCATCGACGGCCTCGCGCCCAGCCGCAACGAGCTCAAGCAGCAGATGCAGGACTTGCAGGAGCTCGGCGAGGCCGTCGCGTCGCTGCCGGTCGATCGGCTGGACAAGCTCAAGATCGACGAGCGCCTGCGCGACGCCATCGACGAACTGCGCCGCACCAGGTCGTTCGAAGGCAAGCGGCGCCAGATCCAGTACATCGGCAAGCTGATGAAGCACGAGAACCCCGAGCCGCTGCGCGAGGCCGTGGCCTCGTACCGCGTCGGCAGCGCCACGGACACGCTCGCCCTGCACCAGGCCGAGTACTGGCGCGACCAGCTGCTGGCCGGCGACGACGCGATGGCCAACTGGGTCAAGGAGTACCCCGCGACCGACGTGCAGCAGATGCGCAGCCTCGTGCGCGCTGCGCGCAAGGAAAAGCTCGAGCCGGGCGAACGCCGCGGCCGCGCGTTCCGCGATCTGTTCAAGCTGGTCAAGGACCAGATGCAGTCCGCCTCCGGCGACGCCGCGGGCGAGGACGACGCGCCCGAGTCCGACCTGCCGCACGATGACTGAGCCGGTGGCCACGATGCTGGACGCGGTGCGCATCGGGCTCGTCTCGATCAGCGACCGCGCGTCGGCGGGCGTCTATGAGGACAAGGGGCTGCCGTCGCTGCGCGACTGGCTGTCGCGCGCCGTCGGCAATCCGATCGCGTTCGAGGAGCGCCTGATCGCCGACGACGCCCCCACCATCAGCGCCACGCTGCGCGCGCTGGTGGACGAGGCGCGCTGCGACCTCGTGCTGACCACCGGCGGCACCGGCCCGGCGCCGCGCGACGTCACGCCCGAGGCCACGCTGGCCGTGGCCGACCGCGAGATGCCCGGCTTCGGCGAGCAGATGCGCCAGATCAGCCTGCGCTTCGTGCCGACCGCGATCCTGTCGCGCCAGGTGGGCGTGATCCGCGGCCGCGCGCTGATCCTGAACCTGCCCGGTCAACCGAAGGCCATCGCCGAGACGTTGCAGGGGCTGCCCGACATGGCGCCTCCGGTGCCCGGCATCTTCGCCGCGGTGCCGTACTGCATCGACCTGATCGGCGGTCCGTACATCGAGACCGATCCGGCCCTGTGCAAGGCGTTCCGCCCGAAATCCGCCCAACGCGCAGCCCCCGGCGCCGTTTGACCCACCCGCTTCACGCCTCGCTTCCGGTGCCCATGCTGCTGACGTCCCGTCGATCGATCCCGCGCCCCACCCTGCTCGCCTTCTCGCTGGCCATGGGCCTGCCCGGCGCCTTCGCGGCGCCGGCGGACGCGTCCGATGACCTGCTGGTGCCGTACACGGTCACGTCGCACGACACGCTGATCGGCCTCAACCGCACGCTGTTCGCGGCGCCGGGCGTCTGGAAGGAAGTCTCCCGGATCAACCACCTGTCCGACTCGAACCGCATCAACCCCGGCCAGGTGCTGCAGGTGCCGGGGCGCTACCTGCACAGCAAGGTCGTTCCGGCGCAGTTGCTGAGCGCCTTCGGTGACGTGCGCATCGCCGGCAAGCCGGCCGCCGCCGGCGCCGCGCTCAACGTCGGCGATTCGATCCGCACCGGCGACGCGAGCAGCGCGGTCGTGCAACTGGCCGACGGCTCGCACGTCAAGCTCGCGCCCGACACCGAAGGCCGCCTCGACGAACAGCGGCGTTTCCAGGTCAAGGCCACGGCGGCCGCGATCGACGACGGCCTCGTCGCCGCGTCGCTGCGGCTGCTGAGCGGCAGCGTCGAGGTCTTCGCGAGCAAGGTGCTGCGCGCGCGTCCGCTCGAGGTCAGCACGCCGACGGCCGTGATCGGCGTGCGCGGCACGGTCTATCGCGTGCGCAACGACGTCACCCCGGCGACGGCGGCCGCGAGCGCGGTCAACGCGTCCGCCACCGAGGTGCTCGAAGGCAAGGTCCACGCGCAGGTGGGCACGGCCGCCGCGCAGTCCGCCGACGTGCCGGCCAAATTCGGCGCGCCGCTGGAGGAGGGCAGGAAGCCCGTCGTGCTGCCGCTGCCGCCGGCGCCCGACCTGGCCGGCGTGCCCGCGTCGTTCGACCACCTGCCGATCCGCCTGCACATCCCCGGCGCGCTGCCGCTGCGCGTGCAGATCGCCGACGACGCCGCCTTCGACCACATCCAGCTCGACCTGCACGTGAACGCCGGCGACGACGTGCGCCTGCCGCGCCTGGCCGACGGCACCTGGCACCTGCGTGCGCGGGCCATCGGCCCCGAGGGCCTCGAAGGCCTCGACGCCGTGCGCGACTTCATGCTGAACGCGCGGCCCGAGTCGCCTTTCCTGGTCGATCCGCCCGCCAACGCGAAGCGTCCGGTCGGCGACGTCACGCTGCACTGGACGAACAACCCCGACGCCGCGAGCTACGTCGTCGAAGTGGCGCGCGACTCGCAGTTCACGCAGATCGCGCTGCGCGACGAGCACGTGCACGGCGAGACGATCGTGTTCCACCCGGTCGACTCCGACTTCGGCGCCGCCGACGGCCTCTACTGGTGGCGCGTGGTGAGCGTCGACGCCGGCGGCCGCCGCGGCGCCTGGGGCGACGCGCAGGCGCTGATCCTGCGGCCCACGCCGCGCGCGCCGATGGGCCGCGTCAGTCCGGACGGCTCCGGCATCGAGCTGAGCTGGGGCGGCAATCCGGATGACCGCGCCGAAGTGGAACTGGCGGCCGACGCCGAGTTCAGGCAGATCGTCGCGCGCGGCGATTTCGGCGCGCCCGGCGGCAAGCTGGGCCGGCCGCCCGCCGGCGACTACTACGCGCGCTATCGCTTCGTCGAGCCGGACGGCTTCCGGACGGCGTGGAGCGGCGCGGTCAGGATCGCCGTCGAGAGCAACTGGCACAAGGCCTGGCGCGCGCTGCTCCCGGACGCGCTGACCCGCTGAGCCTCAGGGCCCGAGCCGTCGCAGGCCCGTCGGCGTAGCGATGTCCGCCCACAGGCCAGGCGTGCCGGCGCCGATCGCCACGGTGTCGGCGAGTCCGGCCAGCGCGAGCAACTCGTTCAGGCGGCCGCACTCCGGATGGCGCAGGCCCAGGCCGGCCAGCGCGCAGCCGACGTCGGGCAGGCCCGCGCCCGCGGGCGCGCGCGGCGATTGCCACTCGATCAGCGCCGGCAGCGCGCCGCCCATGGTCAGGCCGCCGTCGGGCGGGATCGTGATCAGCCATTCGCGCGTGCCGCGCGTCATCGTCTCGATGGGCCCGAGCAAGGCCAGCAGGTCGGCAGGACAGCCGTGCAGGTCGTCGGTTCGAGCGACCCAGGCCGCCAGGCGCGGGGCGTCGTCCGGCCCCACGTCGTCGAGACCGAACCAGCGCCGACGCGCCGGGCGCGCCGCGGACGGATCGGGCGCCAGCACCTCGAGGAAGGTGGACTCGCCCAGGCGCAGCAACAGGTTGTGCGTGCCCATGCGCGGGTGCGCGCCACCGGGCCCCGGCGCGACGCCCAGCGAGCGCTCGACCCACTCCGCACCGCTGGCCAGCGTCGGCGCGGCGATGACCAGGTGATCGATCTCGCAGCGCATCACTTCACCAGGCGGCTGAGGCTCTCGGCGTCGAAGTTCTCGGCGGTCTGCGCGTCGGA
>FTKT01457652.1_pt1 | contig 11976 bp, 15 predicted proteins | sample 1658271 | NCBI WGS metagenome assembly FTKT01 (sample SAMEA3914811, study PRJEB12502) | metagenome | biome: forest; material: soil | place: Canada | collected 2011-08-04 | depth 0.3 m | reverse complement strand
AGGAGCTCGGGCGCGTTGGCCAGCGCGGGCACCATCAGCACGGTGGCGGTGCAGCCGATCAGCGTGCCGCAGAAGCGGTACAGCGCCTTGGAGCGCACGTTGCCGGCCATGGGCGCGGCCACGACGTAGCTGGTGAGCATCGCCCAGAACGGACGCGGCAGGCCGGCGCGGCTCGCGATGTACATCGCCAGCATCGCGGCCGCGAAGCTCTTGGCCGAGAACAGGACTTCCGCGCGCGAGAAACGTGGCAAGGGCGGCAGGGCGGGGAGCTTCATGCGGCGCTCGTGGCGATGCCCTGGAGCAGCGGGCGCAGCGACAGTGCCAGCTTGGCGTCGAGGGCGGCGAAGACGCGCAGGCAGCCCTCGAGGTCGGCGTCGGCGACGCCGTCGAACAGCTCCAGCCGCAGCGCGTCGAGCGAGGCCTCGATCCTCGCGCGCGCCCTAGTGCCCGCCGGCGTGAGGTGCAGCGTCTTGGCGCGGCGGTCGATCGTGTCCTCCCGGCGTTCCACGAGGCCGGCCTCCACCAGCTGGTCGAGCTGGCGCACCAGGGACGCCCCCTCGATGGCCAGCACGTCGGCCAGCACGCCGGGACGGATGCCGTTGCCCAGGCGCCCGATCATCACCAGCGGCCACGCCATCGCCTGCGACAGGCCGATGTGCACGACGGCCTTGTCGGCCGCCGCCTTGTAGCCGCGCGACACGACGGCCAGCGAGGCGCCGAAGACCATGCGGGTCTGCTGGCGGGTGGTGCTGGCGTTCTTGGTCATGGTGGTCGTGTTATTAGTTAGCTTGCTAACTATAATGCCACGGATATCGCGCTGCAGCAAGCGCGCGAATAGGCCCGGTGGCGGAGGGGTTCATCGCCGGAAGCCGCGGGACGCCGCGGGCCGACGCGAGTCCTTCACATCGCTTGCGCATACTGCGGGGATACCGCCGACGCACGATGACTCCCGAAGAAATGCTCCAGACCGCCCGGGACATGGGCCTGACCTTGCCCAGTCCCGCCTGGATCGTGGGCTGCATCGTGTTCAGCCTCGTGGGCCTGGCCGCCTGGCGCTGGGGCAAGGTGGCGGGCAACAAGCGGGTGCGCTGGCTGGGCGTGGCCCTGATGCTCTACGGCTACGCGGCCGGGCCGACCTGGCTGCTGTACGGCGCCGGCATCGCGCTGTGCGCGGCCGTCTGGTATTTCCGCAACGACGGGGCCTGATCAGGCCAGCAGGTTGAAGCGCGCCGCGTAGCCGTCCTGGCTGCGCTCGAGGTGCAACGCCAGGCGCTGGCCGGTGGCGTGGCGCAGCAGGCGCACGCCGTCGGCGCCGTCCAGCGGGCCGCCCGGCCGGGCCGGCGCGAAGGCGACGTTGAACTGTTCGGTGGCCGGGCACCGCGACACGCGCTCCACCGACTCGACCACCAGCTGCTGGCCGCTGCCGGCGCCGGCGCCGGCGACGACGTCGAAGCGCTCGCCCACGTAGGCCTCGAACGCATCGGCGCCGGCCCGCTCGGCCAGGTCGGGCAGGCGCCGCGTGCGCGTCATCAGCTCGCGCAGCGCGCCCTCGGTGGGTCGCGCGCCGGCGGGCCGCGCCAGCACGGGCGCCGCGACGGCGGCCGCCATGCCGCCCGCCACGAATTCACGCTTGTTCATCATGGATCTCCTCGGAGGTGTTCGGAGTGCGCGGCGCCGGCTCGCGGACCATCGCCACGCGCACATCGCCGGCGCCCACGCGCCGGAAGCCCAGCCGCTCGTACAGGCGTTGCGCGGGATTGCCGCGCACGACCTGCAGCTCGACGTCCAGCCGCGCGGCGTCGGCGCGCCGCAGCACGCGCCGCAGGCATTCGCCGCCGATGCCCAGGCCGCGCAGTTCCGCCACCAGCGAGATGTCGAGCACGGTGATGCTGCGCGCATCCGCGGCCAGCCACAGCCGCCCGATGGGGCAGCGGTGCAGCTGGACGATCTGGCAGCGGGCGCCGGGATGGCGGCGCTCGTAGTCGCTGCGCTGCGCCTCGAACTGCATCTTCATGAACGCGCGCTCCATTTCCACCGGCCAGCCCAGGTGCGCGAACTCGTCGGCGCGCGTGCCGATGTACAGCGCGAGCAGGAACGCGCGGTCCGACGGCAGCGCGTCGCGCAGCACCAGGGTGGGGTTGGCGTCCATGCGGCTCAGGAGCGCGCGGGGTAGATGCCCTGCAGCGCAATGATGAAGTTCAGCGCGAGGAAGGGCGGCAGGTTGTCGTGCGGCGCGCCGCCGCCGGCGCCGCCCATGTCGGACGCCGCGGTGTTGAGGTAGCTGCCGTCCGGCGCCCGGTACAGCGCGCTGCCGTTGGACGTCGGGGCGAGGCTGACGGCGCCGCCCGGGGTGCCGGTGGAGGCGCCCGGGACGGCGTGCATCGCGTGGCCGTGCGCGGGCAACTGGGCCGCGGTCAGCGTGACGGTGTCGCTGCCGCCCGCCTGGCCCACGTTGCGCTGGCTCAGCCCGGGGCCCGCGCCGCCGCCCGCGTGCAGGGGGAAGGCGCCCTGCAGGTTGGGCAGCGCGAACGTGCTGCGGCCGTCGCCGCCGTAGAAGGTGCCCAGCAGCGAGAACAGCGCGGTGTTCTGCGCGATGGGCAGCACCTGGCCGTTGCAGAACGCCCAGCCGTTGGGCGCGAAGTTGCCCGTGAACATGCGCACTTCGCCTACGAATTGATCGGCCATGCTGGGGACTCCGGTTCAGTTCTGCGACGGGTAGACGCCGAACAGCGACACGATGTAGCTGAGCGCGACGAACGGCGGCATGTTGTCGTGCGGCTGGTTGCCGCCGACCGGCGCGAGGGCGTTGGCGTCCATCGCCATGCCGGGCGTGCCGGTGCCGTAGAAATGCATGGCCGCCGATGCGCCCAGTACCTCCGACGGGCCGTGCGCGGTGCTGGCGGCCGTTGCGCTGGCCAGCATCGCGTGCGTGTGCGCGGGCATCTGCGCCGCCGTGAGCGTCACGCTCTCGACGCCGCCCGCCTGGCCCATCGCGTAGCCCGGCTGGCCGCCCTGGTGCACGGGCACGCGGCCGCGCAGGTCGGGCAGCGCGAAGGTGGTCTGGCCGTCGCCGCCGTAGGTGGTGCCGATCAGGTTGAACAGCACGTCGTAGTCGGCGATGGGCAGCAGCTGGCCATCGCAGGACATCCAGCCGAGGGGAGCGAAGTTTCCGGCGAACAGGCGCACCTCGCCGACATAGGGTTGCGACATGGGACCTCGCTAGTTTCGGGACGGGAAGATGCCTTGCAGCGCGATGACGAAGTTCATCGCGAGGAAGGGCGGCCGGTTCTCGTGCGGCTGGCCGCCGCCCGAGTCGCCGATGGCCTCGGGGTTGAGCGGCACGAGGCTGGTGGCGGCCGCGAACGCCGGCGTGGCGCCGCGTCCCGGCTGGGCCAGCACGCCGCCGTTCGGGGACGACGACGCGGCGACCTTGGACGAGGCGCGCAGGGTGTGCGAATGCGCGGGCATCTCGGACGCGGCAAGCGTGTGGCTGTTCTCGCCGCCGGTGGCGCCGAGCGTGTGCGTGCCGGAGAAATGCATGGGGGCGCGGCCGCGCAGGTCGGGCAACGCGAAATTGGTGCGGCCGTCGCCGCCGTAGGTGGTGCCCAGCAGCGCGAACAGCGCCTGGTTCTGGTTGATGGGCAGCAACTGGCCGTCGCACAGCGCCCAGCCCTTGGGCGCGTACGAGAAGCTCGTGAGGCGAATCTCGGCAAGGTAGGGCGTGCCCATGGCGATCCTTTGCGTGCGCAGCGAGGGTGCGGCTGGCTGAGAGGCATCAAATCACCCGTGCCCCGGTGTCGCCATCCCCAGGATGAAGTCGGCGCGCGCGAGTGCCTGAGCCCGGGCTGAAGGGCGTGCGGCCGCTTGACTAACGTTGAAATGCAGCGGACGGGCCGGATGCCGACCCGTGAACTAGTTCTCGAAGCCCGGCCCCGCGCCTGCTCATCCGATGCGGCGCGCCGTCGATAGACAGGGCAGGCGCCGCCGCGGTTCCGCCCTCGGGAAATCGACCGCAGCCGCAACGACCCCCGACTGGAGACGCGAATGAAGATGAGCTGCATCCCCCACGGCCTCGCGCTGGCCGCCGTCCTGGCCTTGTCGTCGTCCGGCGCCTTCGCCGCCGGCGCGCTGCGTGCGCTGAGCGAGGCGGAGATGTCGGACGTCTACGGTCGAGGCCTGAGCGAGCCCGCGCTGTCGGCGCTGGGCGCGCTCACGGCCTCCGAACAGAGCGGCAGCGCGTTGTCGTCACAGGCCGCGGCGGAGTCGCTCGCGGCGTTCGGCGGGCTGTCGACCGACGGCCTGCAGAACATCGACCGCCAGCTCGCTCAACAGCACCTGCTGCAGTCGGGCACGACCACCATCCAGGCGACGCTGCAGATCACCTCGGCGATGGCCGCCCTCGGCGCGTCGCTGGCCCCCATCGCCAGCGTGGTGACGCTGCCGGTGCTGCCCGTTCCGTTCGTGTTCGCGCCGCCGAGCCTGAACGCGATCCAGAACAAGCACTGATCCTGATCAGGGCAGCGCGAGGCTGACGCTCGCCGACGTCGCCGTCGAGAGATCGATCGGCGCGCCGGCGCGCGCCCAGCGCGCGCTCGTCGTCTCCGACGCCGCCACCCACGTCCGCAACGCGACCCCGTAGACCGCCGCGGCGGGCGCGTTCGCGTTCGCTCCGCTGGGCACGTTGATCGTCGTCGAGCCGCCGTGCGCGGCGATCTGCGCCGACACGTCCACCACGCTCACCGTGCCGCCGTCGTTGGAGACGATCAGCTCGGCACGGTCGGCGTTGTTGCTGCTGCCGCCGCTCAAGGTGACGGCGAGCGTGCCGCTGGCGAAGCCGGCCAGCGCCACGGGGTTGGGCGCCGCCGCGCTGCCGGCGCTCGCGGGGAGCGGGGCATTGGCGCTGGTGCCGGTGGCGAGCGTGCCCTCCGTCCACATCGTCCAGGCGCCGCTGCCTTCGGCGGGCGTCACGGTGGCGAAGGCGGGCGGGGTGCCGTTGCCGTCGGTGGCGGTGTTGAACGTCGCGTAGTGGATCGGGCCGCCGGGCAGCGTCGCGGCGGCCAGCGGGCGGCCGGTGGCCGGGTCCGCCGCGCCGGTCACGATCGTGTAGGGCACGTCGGCCCCGCCGCTGCCGCCACCGCTGCCGGCCACGGTCTGCCCGAAGTACACGCGGCTGCTCGCGGGCACGAGGGCGTTGGACACGCTGACGGAGCGTTCCGTGGTGTCGAGCACCGGCACGAGCGGCGTGGCCGCGCTGCTGAGCGCGGTGGGCGCCGGCTTGAGCAGGCCGGTGGGGTCGACGAACACGTTGTGCACGACGATGGTCTGCATGTTGCCGCCGTGGATCACCACGTCGTAGAACGACTGGCTGGACAGCGGGTAGAGCAGGAAGGTGCCGGTGGGGCTCACGTTGACGCTGCGTACCTCGGCATGGAAGCGGCTGTCGGCCGACAGCGCGGTGACGGTCGCGACCACGTCATGGATGCAGCCGGCGTGGCTCGTGCCAGAGCAGAACTGGGTGGTGTCGAGCTGGCCCGAGATCGAGTCGAAGATGCTGCCGCCGATCTCGAGGTTGCCGTCGCCGAGCGCCGTCAGCAGCTGCTGGTTGTACAGCTGCAGCTCGTCGCGCAGCGTGAAGCGGTCGGCGCCCGCGACCGAGGCGCGGCGCACCAGGGCGCCGGCGTTCATCTCGATGGCCAGCGGCGTGGTGGTGTCCGAGCTCAGGTTGAACGGCGTCAGCAGCCGCAGGCCGGCCTGCGCGTCGGGCGTCTCCAGCGGCACCACGTGCACGCCGCTGCCGTCGGTGTACTGCACCTGGTCGTTGAACTGCAGGCCCTTGGCGGAGGCCGACGCGGCGAGGGCCGCGGACGGATCCGAGGGTGCGAGGATCAGGCGCAGCTGGGCGAAGTTGCCCAGCGTGGCGACGCCCTGCTTCAGCAGCGAGACGGTGCCGCCGTCGGACAGGCTCGGATCGGCCAGGTCCACCGTCAGCGGCGTCGGCAACGTGATGACGCTCCAGCCCGCGTCGCCGTCCCCGAGGACGTGCGTGGCGCTCGCGTGCATCGCGATGCCCGTGACGGTGACCCACAGGTGGTCGATGCCCGGCGTGGCGCCGCCCGACAGCGACACGCTGAGCACCGCGTTGGACGACGAGCTGGGCGGCGGCGGGGTCGTGCCGCCACCGCTTCCGCCGCCACCGCCGCAGGCGACGAGCGCGAAGAGCGTGGCCAGCGACGTCAGCGTGCGGGGCGTGGCCATGGCTTACTTCAGCGTCGCCGCCACCTGCAGCTTGGTGCCGACGGCCTCCGTCATCACCTGCAGGTTCTTGTTGACCTGCGGCCCGATCTCCACGGACACCTTCTGGCCCACGGCGTTCTGCATCTGCGGCAGCACCTTCTCGAGCCTGTCGCGCAGCGGGGACTCGAGCATCGTGGCCAGCTGGCGCAGCTCGTCGGTGGTGAAGTTGGCGGCCAGGATGGGGGCGCTCGTCGGGATGGTGTATTTCTTGGCGCTGGCGATGGCGATGGGCATCGTCGTGTCGATGTACTTCTGCACGTCGACCTGGATGTCCTTGAGCGCCTTGTCCTTGCGTTCCTGCGGCACGTGGTTCGTCTGCAGGGCGATGCTGGACTGCTGCATGGCGCTGACGCCCTTGTCCTGCACGGCCTGCAGCACGCCGTTCTCCGGGTGGACCACGGCCAGGATGCGGTCGATCTGCTTCTGCTTCTCCGCGTCGATGGGCGCCGCGGCGGCCGCGGGGGCGGCGGCCTGCGCGTGCGCGTTGGCGGAGACGAGCAGGGCGGCTGCGAGTGCGAGGGGCGTCAGGGGGCGGAGCAGGGCGTTCATGGCGTGGGACGGAGTCGTCATCAGAAGGGTTGCGTGATCTTGAGGCCGAAGTAGCGCAGCACGAGTGTGCCGGAGACGTCGAGCCCCGCGTACGGGTTGTAGATCACGTTGAAGAAATCGGTGCAGTTGAGGTTGCAGTCGGTGTTGGCGGGCACGTTGTAGTGGCCCTTGGCATAGCTGAAGCCGGTCTCCAGCTTCATGCCGTCCTTCATCTCGTAGCTGAGGCCGACGCTCTTGACGGGCAGCGCGGGCATGGGCGCGATCAGGTCGATCTTGTTGGTGGGCACCGAACTCTTGCGCGGCTCGTAGCCCAGGCGCAGCTTGACGCCGTCCCACACGTCGAACTGCGCGCCGTAGCCGTAGCTCCAGACGCTGCGGTAGCCGCGCGGGATCACCAGCTTGCTGGAGTCGGCCTGGCCGAACAGGCGGGCCATGTCCAGCAGGTTCACGTTCTGGTCGAACTGGAAGGTGAGCTTGTCCCACTTCGACCAGTCCGTCCAGCCGGCGTCGACGTTGAACTGCACGCCGTCGATGGGCTTGGCCTTCAGGCCGAACTGCCAGTGGGCCGGGTAAGGCAGGATCAGCGTGAAGTTGCCGCCCTGGTCGGTGGGAATCGACGTCGGGAAGCCGAACATCGCCGCCACGACGGGTCCGAACAGCGACGAGTACATGTGGCGCACGAACTCCGGCAGCATCGGGTTCGCGTGGAAGTTGTAGTTGCCCGTGATCACCGTCTTGGAGCCGGACTGGTACACGGCACCGAAGCCCAGCGACTCGGTGGGCTGCCACAGGCCGCCGACGTTGAACGTGACGTCTGCCGGCGAGGTGCCGGAGAAGCGCATGTCGCCCACGCTCTGGAACGGGCGCAGGCGGCCGCTCTGGTTGCCGTTGGCGTCGGTGCCGCACAGGCCGAAGCCCAGCGTGTCCAGCGGGTTCCCGCTGTTGCCGCACCACGCGTCCTGCAGCTTGCCGATGATGCCCAGCAGCTTGTTGGGGAAGCGCATCTCGGTGTCGAGCGCGAAGCCCTGGTGGGCGATCGGAATGGCCAGTCCCAGGCTGAACTTGTCGTTGACCTGGTAGCCGATGGACGGCGACAGGTAGACCAGGCGCTGGATCACCACCTTCTTGCCGTCGAAGCGCGCCGGGTCGTCCGGGTTCTTGGTGCGGTCGATGCCGACGGCCTGCGGCACGTAGGTGGCCGTCGCGAAGGTCCAGGGCGAGCCCTCGTTGTGCCACGCCAGGCCCAGGCCCGCTGCCACCGCCAGCGGCAGGCGCCCGCTGGGCACGCCGGCGATGGGGATGAAGATGGCCTGCTTGTTGTGGTCGGAGTGCGTTCCCGCGAGCGGGTCTTCCGTGAAGCCGCCGATGTCGAAACCGGCGGGCTGGTGGAAGTCGGCCGTCGTGCGCAGCACCGCGCCGAAGATCGTGTCCGAGCGCGTGTCGGACTTGATCTTCGCCAGGCCGGCCGGGTTGAAGTGGATCGAGTCCAGGCCCGGAGGATCGGCCGTGACCGCGTTGCCCAGCGACATCGCCACGGGGCTCACGGCGAGGTTCTCGGTGAGGGCGGCGCGGGCGTCGGCGGCCAGAAGCAGGCCGGCGGCCGCGCACGCGGCCAGGGCGAAGTGCGGCGGGCGGTGGCGCGCGTGGCGCGTCGTCTGTGGCGCGATCATCAGGTCAGAACAGCGAGAAGGTGAGCGGCAGGTTCAGCCCGAGGCTGAAGTTCGGCGAGTCGGTGGTCATGCCGATGCCGGCCGTCAGGTTGACGGTGGTCTTGGGATTCAGGCGGATGCCGAGGCCGAAGTTCAGCAGCGCGGCGACCTGCATGGCCGTGGCGCGCGGCGTCTGCGGCACGTTGGAGGAGTTGACGACGCTGATCGTGGAGGACGTGGTGACGTTCTCCTGGAACGAGACGCTGGTGGACACGTTGTACGACAGCGCGTAGGTGAAGCCGGCGCCGAAGCCGATGCCCTTGCCGGGGCGGATGCCCGTGAGCGTGCTCTGGTCGACGGTGTTGAACTGGTGCAGGTGGTCGACGCTCTTGCTGGCCGTGAAGCTCAGCGAGCCGAACAGCGCCACCGGGTCGAACACCTGCGAGGCGTTGATGCCCAGCGTGCCCGACGCGAAGCCGCTGCCGGTGGAGGTGTTCTGGCCGATGATCTGGTCGAACGGGCTGCTGCCGGTGGGCAGCGACAGGTTGCCGGTGATGGTGAACGTGGGGCCGGCGGCCTGCACGAAGGGCTGGTAGCGCGCGCCCAGCGTCAGGTCGCCGATGCCGAAGGTGACGCCGCTGAACTCGGTGCTCTGCGTGAACTTGCTGACGAACGGGAAGGTGCCGCTCAGTGTCAGGTTGTCCAGCAGGCCGTAGTCCACCGACAACGTGTTGGTGATCGTGTGGGCGCGCGTGGTCTCGATCTTGAACAGGTCGATGGCGCCGGTGGACGTGAAGCCGACGTCGATGGACTCGCTGCCGACGTAGGAGTAGTTGAGGTCGTAGTTGGTGGCGACGCGGCCGGCGCGCAGCAGCGAGTACTGGCGCTCGGTCTTGGTGAGCGTGTCCTTCAGCAGCGTGGCCTGGTCGACGTCCCCGGCCTGCTTCTTGAGTGCATCGGCCGCCGAACCGGTGGTGGGTGCGGGAGCCGGCTCCGCCACCGCCCCCGCGGAAGCAGGAGCAGCCGGTGCGTCGGCCGCCGCGGGGCTGCCGGTCCCGGGTTGCGTGTCCGGTTGCGCCTGGGCGGCGACGCTCGTGAGGAGGCCGCAGGCGAGCGCCAGGACCGTGCCGTTCCAGTTTGCCGTTGTCATCGTCATTGGTGCTTGAAATTGATGGTGCCCAGGCCGGACTGCACGGCGCGCTCCAGCGCGTCGCGATTGTCCACCGGGCGCAGTGCCACGTCCTCGCGAACGAGGTCCGGAGAAATCACGCCCAGCTCGTGGTCGGTCAGCGCCAGGCTGGACTGCACCGTCGGCCGGGTCTTGGACGGATAGATCACGAACAGCGTGCCCTTGTCCCACAGGCCGGCGAACTCCGTGACGGAGAACGCGATGTTGCCCGCGGACGGATCGGCGATGTAGACCTTGCCGTCGCGGATGCCCTTGACGACGACGAAGTGCTTGAAGCCGGCGTAGTCGATCGGCACGATGGCGGGCTGGCCGAGCCCGGCCAGGTCGTTCATGTCGGCCCGGAAGCCGCCGCTGTCGCTGCCGAGGGTGGCCACGTAGCGCTTCATGTCCAGCAGCGAGAAGCCGCGGCGCGCGATGATCTTGTCCTTCTCGCCGTGTTCCAGCATGCCCTCCATCGCGTCCTTCTCGGTCACCGCCAGGCCCAGGTGGAACTGCAGGATCGTGGTGAGCGCCGCGGAGCCGCAGCTGTAGTCGAAGGCCTGGTGGACGATGTGCTGGTACTTGTAGTACTGGTTCGGGTACATCTGCACCGGCTCAGGCGCGATGCCGCCGTTCATCTTCGCGACGTTGATCTCGTATTCGAGCGGCGGGTGGTTCAGCGGCGTGTTGCGCGAGCCCACGCCGGCACCGATGATGGCGGCGGCGACGACGCCCAGGAGGATCAGAAGCATGACGGTCTTTCTTCAGGCTGAGGCGTTTCACTTCGCCCAGAGGTTGAGCTGGCCCGTCATCGTGGCCGTGCCATTGAGCAGGATCGAACCGAGGCTGCCGGTGAGGGCGCCGGCGGCGTCGGTCTGCACGCCGATCGCGCGCACCCCGAAATCCTGCGCCGCGAAGTAGCTGGGCATGCCGATGGCGAGGTAGCCGGTGCCGTCCGGCTTGTTCAGCGGATCGACCGTGATCGCGAACATCTGCAGCGCGCCGCCGAAGCCCTGCGCGATGGCGTAGGTGGTCGTGCCGTTCGTGGTGAACCCCGCCGCGACCCGGTTGGTGTTCAGGTTGAGGTTCACGGCGATGCTGATGCCCTTGGCGCTGACCGCGCGCATCTCGTCGTCGTCCAGCGGCTTTTTCTCCGCGCAGGCGCTCGCGCTGGCGAGCGCAAGCGAGCAGGCGAGGGTGAAGGATCGAAGCATGGCGTTGTCCAGGGATGGTCAGGCGGCTAGGGCGTCGTCCGGAACTTGATGTCGACGTAGTTGATCTGCATGGCCGCGATGCCGGCCGAACCGAGGTTCGTGACCGTGGCGGCGGCGCCGTTGACGCCGGCCGTGGTGAAGGTGATGTTGTCGATGTTCAGCGACGCGGCCGGCACGGTGTAGCCCGCGGTGGGCCAGCCCACCTGCAGGTGCAGGTAGGAGCCCGTGGCGTCGGTGTCGGCGTTGAACAGGCCCGGATGCCTGTCCAGGTCGGCCAGCATCCATGGGCCGCCGGCGACGTTGGCCAGGTGGATGCCGGCGATCGCGAGCGTGTCGCTCTTGTCGATGGTGCCGTCGCTGCCGCGGCCGCGCGAATAGACCGACAGGCTGCCGATGTCCAGCTGCGTGCCCAGGCCGAACGAGACGCCCTGCGTGTTGGCCAGCGTGGTCGGGGCGACGTAGAGGCCGCCACCCTTCATCGTGAGGCCCGTCACCTGGAGCGTGCCGCCCAGGAAGTTGGTGCCGGTGCAGGTGCCGGAGGTCATCAGGCTGCAGTTCGAGAAGTCGGCCGTCAACGACCACGCCTGATTGCCGGCCGCGTTCAGCGGGAAATCGATCGCGATCATGTCCGACAGACCCGGGCGCGACTGGAGGCTCAGCTGGTAGGGGTCGGCGAACTTGTCGGCGTCGTCGGTGCGCGACAGGATCAGGCCGGACAGGGTCAGCGAGCTGCCGTTCGGCGACAGGTAGGTCAGCGACAGCGGGTTGGTCAGGTTGCTGACCAGCGAAAAATTGTTCAGGTTGAACGCGATGCCATCGGCACCGCGCACGGCGGCCAGTTCGTCGTCCTGCAGCGCCTTCATTCCTTGAGGAGCCGGCGCCGGTTCGTTGGCGGCACGCGTGGGCGCGCTGGCGAGGACACCGAGGGCCACGACCAGCGCGTTCGCACCGAGCGTGGCTGCGGGCAGGGCGGCGCGCAGCAACTCGCCGCAGCGCGCGGCGAGAGTCCAAGGATCCGTGCCGAACAGCCCGGCCACCATCACGGCCCGATCTTGGGCACGTTGGGCGGCACGGTGCCGGTGGTGTTGAGCGCGGCGAGGCG
>FTKT01000426.1_pt2 | contig 11977 bp, 9 predicted proteins | sample 1658271 | NCBI WGS metagenome assembly FTKT01 (sample SAMEA3914811, study PRJEB12502) | metagenome | biome: forest; material: soil | place: Canada | collected 2011-08-04 | depth 0.3 m | reverse complement strand
GTCAGGGCGATCAGCAGGAAGACGGCCGATTCGATCTTCAGGTGGGTATAGCGGAACCAGCCGCGAGCCGCCTGTGGCGGAGGCCCTGACGCCCGATCGGCTTCGGCAAGACGGGCCGGCGCCGTCCCCATGTGGGTGGTCGCGACAGGGGGCGCGACGACGAGCTGGGCGCCTGCGGCGGACGATCCGTCGCCGGCGGGCGTTTTGTCACGCTGGAACACTTTTTCGACCCTGGCTGATCGCTACGAACTTATGCCGCCGTCGTCACGACGGCTTTGGCAAAGTCATACGACAAAAACGTTAGTGAGACGTTTCGCCAGGGTTGTAATTCGTGTCATCCGGTAGCTGGAAACCGCCTTGCGATGGCTCTCTACTTCAGCTTTTGCCAAGTCCGCTGCGATACGGCCGACGAGAAGACGCCCAGGTGCAGCGCCTTGCTGAGGACCAGGTGATCGGCGTCGCCCAGGCACAACTGAATATCGGTGTGGGTGGCGCCGTCCTCAGGGTCGTAGGCCTTGCCGAGTTGCCAGGGGCAGGCCGGGTTCGACGGCGTCAGGTGGAAGCCGGTCAATATGGTCTGGCCCAGGACGCGGCGTTGACGCAGGTTGGGGTTGGGGTTGTGCTCATCGATCGCGGCAGGGTCGGCCGGAGCCAGGATCTTGACGATCGTGCCGCACAGTTGACTGGGGTCCGCCGGACACGGCGCCAGTTGGATGACACCCTTCTTGTCGTCGGTCAGCCAGGCGCCGACAACCGAATCGGCGGCGGCCGGCTTCGTCGCGATCTGGGCCAGCATGGCCATCAGCATCAACATCATCGATCCCCTGAATAATTAACGAAAAGGCTTGCGCCGGAAAGGGCCTCGCGGGCATAATCGCCACGGGACAAGTCAAAGGTACATCGGCAGGCTGCGAAAGCGGGCCTGCTTCATTGTGTTTAATCAGAAGCAGGCTTGTCAATATGACGTCCGAACCTTCCATCCGAGACGTGGTCATCGAAGCGGTGGCCAACGAAATCAAGCAGACGCCGGACGCGGTGCGCAATGCCAAGACCCTTGAGGAACTCAAGGTCGATTCCCTCGAAATCATCGAAATCGTCATGGCGCTCGAGGATCGTTTCCATATCCACATCCCCGACCGGGAGCTGAAGGAAGCCAAGTCGGTCGACGAGCTGTTCACGCTGGTCGAGCGCATCGTCAAGGAAAAGGCGGAAACCGCCCCGGAAGGTGGCGCGGCGTGACCGACGGCGCCGACGTCGTCATCACCGGTGTAGGCCTGCGCATTCCGGGCGCCTCGGACCTGGACGGCCTGCAGGCGCTTTATGCCGCGGGCCGGGCGGCGACGCGGCCGCTCGACGGGCGCATGAGCCCGTGGGCCGGTGGCCGGGTGGTCGATGCGGCGATCGACGGCGCCGACCTGAAGCAGATGGACCGGGTCTCCGTCCTGGCCATAGCGGCGGCGCGCGATGCGGCGGCGATGGCCGGCCTGTCGCCCGAGGACCTGGACGAGGCCGGCGTCTATGCTGGTTGCGGCGGGGGCGGCCTGGGCAGCCAAGAAGACGCGATCGTCCTGCTCTACGACAAGGACGAGGCCAAGGGCCCCAGCCTGATCAAGACCATCGTCAATGCGCCGACCGCGCAGGTGTCGATGGCGCTGGGCTGTCATGGCCCCAGCTTCACCTATGCCATGGCCTGTTCGTCGTCGGCCCACGCGGTCGGCGAAGCCATGCTGGCGATCCGTTCGGGACGCTGCGACCGGGTGGTCGCCGGCGGCACCGAAGCGCCGCTGACCTTTGCCGTGCATCGTGCCTGGGCGGCGCTGCGCCTGTTGGCGCCGGGGCCGGAGGCGACCTGCCGGCCGTTCTGTTATGAGCGTAACGGCGTGCTGCTGGGCGAAGGCGCGGTCTTCTTCATTCTCGAGCGGCGGGATGTCGCCCTGGCGCGCGGCGCCAAGGTGCTGGCCACCCTGCGCGGCTATGGCGCCCGTTCGGACGCCACCCATATCACCGCGCCCAATGTCGACGGCCAGACGAAGACCATCGCCGAGGCGCTGAAGACCTCGGGCCTGAGCCCCGCCGATATCGGTCACGTCAGCGCCCACGGCACCGCCACCCTGGCGGGCGACGTATCGGAAACGAAGGCCCTGCACGCCGTCTTCGGCGATCACGCGAAAACCCTGATGGTTTCAGGCACCAAGAGTTTCCACGGCCACCTGCTGGGAGCGGCTGGCGGGGTCAGCCTGTTGGCCAGCCTGTTGGCGGTATCACGCGGTTTTGTGGCACCGACCGTCAACTTCCAGTCGCCCGATCCCGAGCTCGATCTCGACTACGTTCCCAATGCGGCGCGGGAAAATACCGGTGTGCGCGCGTCGCTGTGCAACGCGTTCGGCTTCGGCGGCAGCAATGCCAGTCTTATTATCACTAATTGAGGTGTTTTCTACCTCGAAGTGTCCTATATCCTGATGTGATCGGGAGGGCGGGGCCGGCGTCAGTTTCGCATCAGTTTGGCTTCCTATGCCCGCAATGCGATCGGGGACAGTGGATATCTATGCGCGTATATTGCGATTTCGACGGTACGATCACCAAGGCCGACACCACGGATGAGGTCCTGAACCGCCTGGCGGGCGAGGGCTGGGTGCAGCTCGAGGACGATTGGGTCGCTGGCCGCATCACCGCCGCCGAATGCATGCGCGGGCAGATCGCCCTGATTCAGCACGATGACCTGGCCCTGGACGCGGTGCTCGACACCATGAGCATTCGCGACGGCTTCACCGATCTGGTCCAGTGGTGCCGCGAGAACCGCATTCCGCTGACCATCGTCAGCGATGGCGTCGACCGCTTCATTCATCGCATCCTGGCCCGTCACGACCTGGGCCACATTCCCGTTTTCAGCAACCGCCTGGTCTCCGGCGAGGGCGGTTACAGCCTGGAACAACCCTTCCGCCGCCAGGGCTGCGCCGCCGGTTCGGGCGTCTGCAAGTGCGAAATCGTCGATGTCGCGCCGCCGGCCGACCCGATGGTCTTCGTCGGCGACGGCCGTTCCGACTTCTGCGTCAGTGGCCGCGCCGATCTGTTGTTCGCCCGTGACCGCCTGGTGCAATACGCCGAACAGCGCGGCCAGGCCTATATTCCCTTTGACAATTTTTTCGATGTGCTGCTGGAACTGCAAGCCCACGTCGCAGGGCGGCGCACCGCCTGATCCATGGATATCCCTATGTATGACTTGAATGATGCCCAAAGCGGGCCAAGCGAAGCGGAACTGCGCGAACTGGAGGCGAAGTACTGCTCGTACGGCGACACCGTCCACTATATGGACGATCCGCGCTTCTTCACCGGCTGCGAGGGCTCGTTCATGTACGACGCCGCGGGCATGCGCTATCTCGACCTTCAGATGTGGTATTCGGCCGTCAATTTCGGCTATCGCAATCCGCGCCTGAACGCCGCCGCCCACCGTCAGCTCGACACCTTGCCGCAGGTCGCTTCGCAGTACCTGCACCGTGAAAAGGTCGAACTGGCCGCCCTGATCGCCCGCGACATGGAAACGAAGTTCGGCGAACAAGGCCGCGTGCACTTCAATGTCGGCGGCGCCCAGGCGGTCGAGGATTCGCTGAAGATCGTGCGCAACGCCTCGGGCGGCAAGAGCCTGATGTTCGCCTTCGAGGGCGGCTACCACGGCCGCACCCTGGGGGCCTCGGCGATCACCTCGTCCTACCGCTATCGCCGCCGTTTCGGCCATTTCGGCGACCGCGCCCAGTTCATCGAATTCCCGTATCACTTCCGCGGCCCCAAGGGCATGACCAAGGAAGAGTACGGCAGCTACTGCGTCCAGAAGTTCAAGCGCCTGTTCGAAACCGAGTATAACGGCGTCCTCGACATCAAGACCGGCCAGTGCGAATACGCCGCGTTTTATGTCGAGCCGATCCAGGGCACGGGCGGCTATGTCGTGCCGCCGCCCAACTTCTTCAAGGAACTGAAAGAGGTTCTCGACCAGCACGGTATCCTGCTGGTGGTCGATGAAATCCAGATGGGCGTCTATCGTACCGGCAAGCTGTGGGCGATCGAGCATTTCGGCGTGACGCCGGACGTCCTGGTCTTCGGCAAGGCGATCACCAATGGCCTGAACCCGCTGTCGGGCATCTGGGCCAAGGAAGCACTGATCAATCCGGGCATCTTCCCGCCGGGTTCGACTCATTCGACCTTCAATGCGAACCCGATGGGTACCGCCGTTGCGCTGGAGACCCTGCGCATGGTGTCCGAGGGCGACTACGGCGCCAAGGTCATGAAAAAGGGCGCCTATTTCCTCGAGGCGCTGAAGGACCTGCAAAAGCGCTGGCCGCAGATCGGCGATGTCGATGGCCTGGGCCTGGCCCTGCGCTGCGAGATCTGCGAAGCCGACGGCTTTACCCCGAACAAGGCCCTGCTCGACGAGATGGAAGCGGTTGGCCTGCGCGGCGGCATCGATATCGACGGCGAAAAGTACGGCCTGATCCTCGACGTCGGCGGTTACCACAAGAACGTCATCACGCTGGCGCCGTCGCTGGAGATCAGCGAGGGCGAGATCGACCTGGCGATCAAGCTGATCGACGCGCTGCTGCGGCAGTGTGTCCGGAGTTAGGTTTATGACGGTTTCGGTTGTGCGCCTGGCACGGCAAATGCCGTCAGCCCGGCGCGCGGGCAACAAGGAAGACCGGGCGATCGGGGGGCGACTTGTCCCCTCAATTGAATCCCCCGAGATTTCGGTCTTCCTTGAAACCCAAACCGGCCTCGGCGCTCCGGCGGCAAGGCGGGGCGGCGCATGACCGCGGCGAACCTCGACATCACCCTGCGTAACGGCGGGGCGGAAGCGGTGATCCTGGTGCACGGCCTGACCGGCGCGCCTGACGAAATGCGTTTCCTGGCCAAGAAGCTGCACGATCGGGGCTACGACGTCCACGTGCCGCTGCTGGCCGGTCATGGTTCCGACTACCCGGCCGTCATGCGCAGTGGCTGGAAGGACTGGCTGGATACGCTCAAGCGGACCTACGAAACCATCCGGCCGGACTATGCGCGCGTCCACATCGCCGGCATCTGCGTCGGCGGCATGCTGGGCCTGTTGCTGGCGCGCGATCACGATGTCGCCTCTTGCACGATCTATGCGCCAGTCTTCGAGTTCAACGGCTGGACCATGCCGAAGACCTATGCGCTGCTCAAGTCGACCTGGCGCCTGATCTACATGGTGCCCGGCGTCGGGCGGATCATCGTGCCGGAAACCTATCCGTTCGGCCTGAAGGACGAGCGGTTGCGGGCCCTGGCGTCGGAATCCCAGGAAAGCCTGATCAAGGGCGCGCTGGACGGCATGCCGCTGAAGTCGATCGCCGACATGTACCATCTGGGCCAGGTGGTGCTTCAGACCGCGCCGTCCCTGACCGTGCCGACCCTGATCATCCACGCCGAGGAAGACGAGATCGGCGATCCGGACAATGCCCGCCGCCTGCAAAAGGCCCTGGGCGGACCCGTGCGGCTGGAATTGCTGCAGGACAGCTATCACATGATCCACGTCGACCGCGAACGCTCGAAAGTCGTCGCCATGACCCTGGAACAGATCGCCACGTTCGGCGCGGGTATGCCGGCGCAACAGGCGCGGGGCTAGGACGCACGCGCGATGATCGTCACCGTCATCGACACGCCCGCGCCGGCCGCCGTGGCGTCGATGACCTTTCAACCCGGCCAGCCCTTGCCAGGATGGACGCATGACTGGCCGCCGCCCGAAGTGGTGACGGTCGACCTGGGCGCCGTCGTGCGCGCCCGCCCGGCCCACGTCGGATCGAAGGCCTCGGTGCTCGACCTCTATCCGGTGATCGAGATCGGCGTCGGTGACCGGCTGCAGATCAGCGCCGACGACGGCATCACCTACGAGGCGTGGAAAGGGCGCACGCTCAGCTTCGGCCCGGTCCTGGAGTATCGCGAGGCCTTCCGCGATCAATTGCCCAAAAGCGCGCCCTTCCTGCCCGACGCCATCGAGGCCGGCGGCTTTGCCTTCTGGAAGACGCCGCTCGGCGACATCCAGACGCGCCTGCGCCGCGCCTTGACCAACTATCAGGGCTGGTCGGGCGACGTCGCCTTCGACACGGGCGGCTACGTCACCCCGCGCTTCGGCATCGGGCTTGAACTGCGCGCCCAATGGGTCGAGGCCAACTATACCCGGCACTATTTCGACATCCATCCCCAGCACGCGCCGATTTTCAGCTGGCCGCGCTTTGGCGCCGGCGTCTACGACACGGATGGGGCGCAACTGACCGCTGGCTATCGTGTCACGCCGCGCCTGACGGTGTTTACCCAGGCCAGCCTCGATCGCATATTCGGCGACCAATGGCGGCCGCCGGTGCTGAAGACGCGGAACCTCGCCATGGTGACCACCGGCCTGACCTGGCGTTTCGGGCGAATTTTGCCTTACGGAAAGATGGACGATCGCCCGTAATCGGGGAAACGCCAACCCTGCAACGGTTTGTGCGCTGCGGGGTCAGCTTGGGGTCAGCTAGTCGCCCTAAGCCTTCGCCAGTTTTGTAAGCTGGAATTCCCCGATGGCGACGAAGAGGCAGCAAATCCTGAGAGGCTTGAGCACGCGCAAGCAGTGGCTTTGGCTGGCCGCCGGCGGTTGCGCGGCCGCCGTCCTGATTGCCGTCGCCGGGCTCGATCACGGTCCGGTCGCACAGGCCGAAGAGCCGGCGCCGGCCGCCGGCCTGGTCGTGCTGACCCGTGCCCAGCGCGCCAATCTCAGCATCACCGCCGCCGATGTCCACGACTTCCGCGACGTCTCCGTCGCCGACGGCAAGATCGCGACCGACAATACGCGCACCGTCTCGGTGTTTTCGCCGTTTTCCGGCCGCGTGGTCCAGGTAATGGTCCAGCCCGGCGATCGCGTCGCCGCCGGCCAGGCCCTGTTCACCATCCAGGCCAACGAATATGCCCAGGGGCATTCGGACCTGGTCGCCGCCCAGGCGGGGCTCGATGCCGCCGCTGCCCAGGAAAAGCTGGCGCGCGACACCGAGACCCGCGCCGAAGGCGTCTACAAGACCGCCGGTGGCGCGCTGAAGGACTACCAGCAGGCGCAGCACGACCTGATTGCCGCCGAAAGCGCCACGGCTTCGGCCCAGGCCGCCCTCGACGCCGAACGCGCCAAGCTGAAGATCCTGGGTCTGACCGATCGCGACGTTTCCGCCTTGGCGACCTCGAATACGTCGGCGGTCACGGTACGGGCGCCGATCTCAGGCATCGTCGCCAGCCAGACGCTCAATCCCGGTCAGTTGCTGGCTTCGGGGGCCGCAGCGGCCTTGTCGATCACCGACACCACCCATGTCTGGCTCGATGCCGAGCTGTCGGAAGAGGATGCCGGCAAGGTCAAGGCGGGCGACCAGGTGACGGTCCATGTCTCGGCCTATCCGGACAAGACCTACAGCGCGACCGTCATTTCGGTGGCGCCGGAGCTGAATGCCGATACGCACCGCCTGCCGGTGCGCGCCGCCATCAACAATGCCGACGGCGCCTTGAAGCCTGAAATGTTCGCCAGCTTCGACATCTATGGCGCCAGCGTCGCCCAGGCGTTGGGCGTGCCGGTCGAGGCGATCATCCGCGACGGTGACATGGCCCACGTCTGGGTCATCGACGCCGACGGCCGCGCGCGGTATCGCGCCGTGCAACTGGGTCTGGTCGGCCAGGGCTACGCCGAAATCACCGGCGGGCTTGCGCGCGGCGAACGCGTCGTCGTCAAGGGGTCTTTGTTCGTCGACAAGGCCGGCGCCTAATGCGGCAACTCGTCAGTTTCGCCATCCACAAGCGGGGGCTTATCGCCCTGTTCCTGGTCGCCATGCTGGCGGTCGGGGGCTTTGCCTTTTCGCAACTGAACATCGAGGCCTATCCCGATCCGGTACCGCCGTCGGTCGAGGTGGTGACGCAATCCGCCGGCCTGTCGGCCGAGGAGATCGAGCGCAATATCACCATCCCGATCGAGATCCAGATGGCGGGCATCCCGCACATCACCAGCGTGCGGACGATTTCCCTGTTCGGCCTGTCGGACGTCAAGATCCAGTTCACCTACGATTTCACCCACGACGAGGCCCAGCAGCGCGTCATCAACGGTCTGAGCCAGTTGGGCACGCTGAGCGGCGGCGCCCAGCCGCAAATCTCGCCGACCAGCCCGATCGGCGAGATCATGCGCTATCGCATCGCGGGGCCGCCGGGTTACAGCCTGACCGATCTGAAGACGCTGCAGGACTGGGTCCTGCAACGCCGTTTCAAGGCGGTGCCGGGGGTGATCGACGTCACCGGCTGGGGCGGCAAGACGAAAAGCTATGAGGTCGCGCTCGATCGCGATCACCTGGCCGGCTACGGCGTTTCGGTGCCGCAGGTGATCACCGCCATCGGCAATGCCGACATCAATGTCGGCGGCCAGACCCTCAACTTCGGACCGCAGGCGGCGATCGTGCGCGGCGTCGGGCTGATCCAGTCGCCGGACGATATCCGCAACATCGTCGTCGCCTCGCCCAAGGGCATTCCGGTGCGCATTTCCGACCTGGCCCAGGTCAAGGTGTCGAACCTGCCGCGCCAGGGCGTCGCCGGCCAGGACAATGACGACGACATCGTCCAGGGCATCGTGCTGATGAACCGCGGCGAGAAGAGCGCGCCGACCATCCACCGCGTCGAGGCCGAGATCGAGCACATCAACCACGGCAACATCCTGCCGCCGGGCGTGCATATCGAACGCATCTATGACCGCAGCGACCTGATCAAGATCACCACCACGACCGTGCTGCACAGCCTGATCGAAGGCATCGTGCTGATCTTCGTGGTGCAGTGGCTGTTCCTCGGCAATCTGCGCAGCGCGCTGATCGTCGCCGCCACCATTCCGTTTGCGCTCTGTTTCGCCGTGCTGATCATCGTGCTGAAGGGCGACAGCGCCAACCTTTTGTCGGTCGGCGCCATCGATTTCGGGCTGGTCGTCGATGCGACCGTTATCCTGGTCGAGAACGTCTATCGCCACCTGTCGGAATTCTCCCACCGCAACCGGGCGGGGGTCATCACCGGCGGCATGCGGTCTTCGACCATCCTGGAGGCCGCGTCCGAGGTTGCCAAGCCGATCGTCTTCTCGGCGGTGATCATCATCACCAGCTTCCTGCCCCTGTTCACCCTGACCGGCGTCGAGGGCCATATCTTCGGGCCGATGGCGTCGACCTATGCCTATGCCATCATCGGCGGGCTGATCGCCACCTTCACCGTGACGCCGGCGCTCTCCGCCCTGATCCTGACCAAGCCGCTCGAGGAAAAGGACACCTGGCTGGTCGGCCGTTTGCGCGCCCTGTTCCGGCCGGTCTGGCGGGTGACGCAACGCGCCCGCATCCTGACGCTGGGCGGGGCGGCGATCCTGGTCATGGCCGCTTTTGCGCTGACGCCATTGTTGGGCATGGAATTCCTGCCGCACCTGGAAGAGGGCAATCTGTGGATCCGCGCCACCATGCCGTCGGCCGTGTCGCTTGAGGCGTCCAGCGACTACGTCAACCAGATGCGCCGGCTGATCAAGAGTTACCCGCAGGTCCAGACCGTGGTGTCGCAGCACGGCCGCCCCGACGACGGTACCGATGCGACGGGTTACTTCAACGCCGAATTCTTCGCGCCGCTGAAGTCGTTCGACGACCGGTCGGTGTGGAAGGGCAAGACCAAGGATCAATTGGTCGCCGAGATGAACAAGACGCTGAGCGAACGCTTCCCGGGCGTCGAGTTCAACTTCTCGCAATACATCCAGGACAATGTCGAGGAAGCGGCTTCGGGCGTGAAGGGCGAGAACTCGATCAAGCTGTACGGGCCGGATCTGCCGACCCTGCAGGCGACGGCGCAAAAGATCGAAGCCGCCATGGCCAAGGTGCCGGGCATCACCGATCTCGGCGTCTTCGATTCGATGGGCCAGCCGACGCTGAACATCACGGTCGATCGCAACCGCGCCGCGCGTTACGGCCTGAACAGCGGCGATATCAACAGTGTCATCCAGGCGGCCGTCGGTGGCGCCCAGGCCGGGTCCTATTACGAGCCCGGCGCCGATCGCAACTACCCGATCATGGTCCGGTTGGCCGACAAGGACCGCCAGGACATCACCGCCCTTGGCCGCATTCCCGTGACCGGCACGTCGCCGACCGGCGCCACCATCTCGGTACCGCTGTCCGACGTCGCCACGATCAAGCTCGTTTCGGGCGCCTCGTTCATCTACCGCGAGGGCGGGGAACGCTATATCCCGATCAAGTTCTCGGTGCGCGGTCGCGACCTGGCCTCCGCCGTCAAGGACGCGCAGGCGGCGGTCGACCGCGAAGTCGCCTTGCCGACCGGCTATCACGTCGAATGGGCCGGTGAGCTGGGCGACCTCAACGAGGCATTGGGCCGGCTGGCCGTCATCGTGCCGATCGCCATCGGCCTGATCCTGATCCTGTTGTTCCTCAACTTCTCGTCGCTGATCGACATGCTGCTGGCGGCTTCGGCCATGCCCCTGGCCATGGTCGGTGGAGTGGTCGCGCTCCTGGTCACCCACACGCCGTTCTCGATCTCGGCGGCCATCGGCTTCGTCGCCTTGCTGGGTATCTCGGTGATGGACGGCATCCTGATCGTCTCGACCTTCAACCAGGCGATAGACGAGGGCCTGTCGCGGGCGCGGGCGCTCAAGCAGACCTGTGGGCATTGCCTGAGGCCGGTGGTGATGACCTGCTTCGTCGCCTTTGTCGGCCTGTTGCCGGCCTCGGTGTCGAATGGCGTCGGGTCCCAGGTGCAAAAGCCGCTGGCCCTGGTCGTGGTCGGCGGGGCCTTCCTGGCGCCCTTCCTGATCCTGACGGTGCTGCCGACCCTGGTCGAGCTGTTCTCGCGCCATGTCAGCCGGTTCAAGACGCCTGTTGAGGACGTTGGTGAGGTCGTGCCGGCGCCCGAAGCGGAGGCGCATGCCGCATGAAGATCGTTTCGTGTTTGCCCCTCCTTTGCCTGTTGAGCGCCTGCGCCACCACGCCGCCCTTGCCGCCGGTGATGGACAAGGGTTATGGGGCCGGCATAAGCCAGGGCGCCACTGCTGCGGCGCCCGCCCGGTGGTGGACGGCTTTCGGTTCGCCACAGATCGATACCCTCGTCGACCAGGCGTTGGCCGCCAATCCGGACCTGAAGGCCCAGGACGCGGCCCTGACCGCGGCGCGTGAAACCTACAAGGCTCAGGCGTCCGGCCTGTGGCCGCAGGTGCAGGCGGGGTACAATGTCGTGCGGGCGCAGAATGCCAACAGCCTGTCGAATCCTCTGGGCAGCTCAAGCCCGCCCAGCCTCTACACCTTGCACACCGCCCAGCTGACGGTCGGCTACACGCTTGACCTGTGGGGCGCGGAACGCCAGGGCCTGAGGGCGGCCCGGTTCCAGACCGATGCGGTGGCCTTCCAGACGCAGGCGGCACGCCAGGCCCTGGTCGCCAATGTCGTCAGCGCGGCGATCGAGGCCGCGGCGCTGAACGACCAGGTCGCGGTCGCGGCGCGTGCCGCCGCGGACAGCGACAAGCTGGCCGACTATGCACAAAAGCAAAAGGCGCTCGGCAATATCGGCAATGTCGATGTCGCCAATGCGGTCAACCTGGCGGCGCTGGATCGCCAGGCCCTGATTGCCCTGCGCCACGCCGTGTTTGTTCAATTGAGCTTGCTCCGGTCCTTGACCGGGCAGGGGCCAGCGGCGCCGGTGGGCGTACCGGCGTCGCTGGCTGATATCACGCTTCCGGCGGACCTGCCGATGGTCCTGCCCGTTGACGTGGTCAATCGCCGGCCCGACATCCGCTATGCCGGCGCGCAGTTCGATGCCGCCGCGGCCTCGGTTCACGCTGCCGCCGCGGCGCGGCTGCCGGTGCTTTCACTGGACGGTTCCGCCGGCGGCGCCTCGACACAGCTGGCCAGCCTGTTCACCCAGGGTAACGGCTTCTGGAGCCTGGGCCTGGGCATCGCCC
>FTKT01000798.1_pt4 | contig 11984 bp, 8 predicted proteins | sample 1658271 | NCBI WGS metagenome assembly FTKT01 (sample SAMEA3914811, study PRJEB12502) | metagenome | biome: forest; material: soil | place: Canada | collected 2011-08-04 | depth 0.3 m | reverse complement strand
GCTGCACGCCGGCTGGGCGGTGACCTCGGTCGCTTACGAGGTCGGCTATGAAAGCCCCAGCGCCTTCACCGCCATGTTCCACCGCACCTTCGGCATGACGCCGACCCAGATGATCGACGCCTGACCCTACTTTTTCATGCTGTCGAGATAGGCCTTGGCCGTCGTCGGGCCGATGGCGTCGGTGTCGCTGTGGCTGGCGATATATTTGCGGATCTCGAAGAAGAAGTTGGCGCCGGACGGCAGGCCGACCTGGTCCCAGGCCTTGTCGAGCGCGGCGGCCTTGTCGGCCGGCGTGTGTTCCGGCTGGACCAGGATGAAGTCCCAGTCGTCGCCGTCACTATGCACATAGAGTTGCCGCGCCGGCAGGCCGGCAATGCGGTTGGCTTCGTCGCACTTGGCGATGAATTCGAGGAAGGCCTGTTGCTGGCCCGGGGCGATACGGTAGATTTCGATCGCCGTGTGCGTGAAGGCGGCGGACTCGTCGGGATCGGGCTTGGGTTGCGCGACGACGGGTGCCGCCGGCACGGGCTTTTTCGGCGCCGCCTGGGCGGAGACGGCGACGGACGCCAGGGCCAAAGCCAGCAGGGTCGGTTTCAGGTAGCGTTTCATGAAGAGCCTCAGGGGTGCGAGCCGGCAAACCAGGAGGCCGGCGCCGGTGAAGGATTTGGCGATATTTCCGAAAGATCGGAAGCGCGGTACAGGCGACCGTTCTTCATCACTTCCGAAATTTTCCAAGCATTATTGATATCCTGACGCGGGTCGGCGTCGAGGATCAAAAGGTCGGCGAACTTGCCGGGCGTCAGGCTGCCGATCTCGCCGACGCGGCCGATGGTTTCGGCCGAGCCGAGGGTGGCGGCATGCAACGCTTCCTCGGGTGTCCAGCCGCCCAGGACATGGGCTTCCAGCTCATAGTGGAAGCCGACACCGGGTGTATTGCCATGGGCGCCGATGCCGACCAGGCCGCCCGCCTGTTCGATGTCCAACGCCCCCTTGGCGACGGTCGGGAAGACGTATTGCGACAGAGGCAGCCATTGCTCGAGGCGCGTCGTCATCTGCTCGACGGCGAAGGGTGGCGTAAAGTGTTTATACTTGGCATCCTCGCCGGGATCGTGTTCGGCGATGAAATAGTCCTGGCCCGAGGCCCCGCCATTGGTGATCTGCAGCGTCGTCGTATAGCTGGTATGGCTTTTGGCCATCAGCTGGATGACGTCGTCATAGAGCGGGAAGGCCACCAGGGCGTGTTCATTGCCCGAATAACCGTCCATGACCTGGGTCAGGTCGAGCTTGAGCGACAAGGCGCCTTCGGTCGTCGGCTGCAGGCCCAGTTGCAGGCAGGCCATGTTGACCCACTGGCGCACCTTGCGGTCGCCGGTGCGGTATTCCTTGATATTGTGCAGCCCGTAATCGTCGCGATAGCGGCTGAGCACGTCGACGACCTCGTCATAGGACGAGAAGCGGTTGAACGAGAAGATCGCCGTGCCGGTCGACGGCAGGCGTGGCCCGACCATCAGGCCGGCATCGAGCGCGTCCTTGTAGGCGATCATGTCGATGCTCAGGGTGGACGGATCGAAGCTGGTCGTCACGCCATAGGCCAGGCGGGTACGCAGCGCCCAGTCGCTGAAGTCCATCACGTCGCGGCGGACCGTACCGATATGGTCGTGTGTGTCGATAAAGCCCGGCATGATCGTCTTGCCATGCACATCCCGGATCGTGGCGCCGGCGGGGATGGCGACGGCGCCTTCCGGACCGATGGCGGTGATACGATTATCGGTGATGACGATGTCGGCGTCGGCGATCGCAGGCTTGTCCATCGGCAGGGCCAGGGCGCCGCGCAGGACGAGCGTCTGGTGCGGCACGTCGCGTGGTACGGCGATGTCGGCATGATAGGTGGCGGCTTTGCCGGGATCGGCCGTCCATGACGGATGATCGGCGGCGTCCAGCGCCACGTCGGCGAGCCTTTTCGTGTAGAAGGTCGAACCCAAAGCGTAGGTGATGGTTTGCCCGTCGGCCGACCATTCGAAAAAGTCCGCGCCCTTGGCCGTCAAACGGCGGTGCGGCAGCTTGGGATCGCTGAGATCGACGGTGGGAACCTTCCCGTCTGCGGTAACGGGCGGCATGGCGACGACGTGCAGTTGCTGCGCCACCTGGGCCAGGATCCACTTGCCGTCCGGGCTGAGGCGCAACTGATCGACCGACACCGGGCCGTCCTGAAAGTACCAGCCGGGTCCGCTCACCGACACCAGGTCGGTATGCTTGCCGGTGGCCGGATCGATGCGGCTGAGCCCGCCGTCGGTCTGGATGTCCATGGCGCCGTCGCGCGCGAAGGTTGGCCGTCCGCCCAGCGATAAGGGCGCGCCGATCGGGGCCGGTTCGCCGCCTGTGGCCGGGAAACGGTCCAGTTGCGCCGTGCGCAGGGCGCCGAATTCCATATAGGTGCGCAGCCGGTCGCGCTGGGCGGAGCGTTCGGCGATGATCGACTGCCCGTCGGGCGTAAAGACCGGATAGGTGTAATAGTCCGATTGCCGGCTGATGCGCGTCGGCATACCGGCGCCGTCGACGGCGAGCGTGAAGACGTCGCCGGCGCCTTCGGCAGTCCAGGTGACATAGGCGATGGTCTTGCCGTCGGGCGACCACGACGGGTGGTAGGCGGGCGCCTGGCCGGTCACCAGCTTTTTCGGCGCGTCCGAACCGTCCAGCGCCATGACATAGAGACTGCCCAGGGCGCTGAAGGCGACACGCTTGCCGTCGGGCGACATTTGCGGCGACTGAATCAGGTGCGCGTGAACCGGGCCGGTGTTTTCGGTAATGACCTGGCGGCTGAGTGCGCCCAGCGACAGATGGACGTCGGCCGTGAAAGGCAGGGCCTCCGCTTTGCCTGTTGCGACATCGACGCGCGAAAGGCCACCGGTCAGCGTCAGGTACAGGCTTTTGCCGTCGCGCGAAAAGGCATAGCGCGGGATCAGGTCGAGCCAGCTATTGGCCTGCAACTGGTCGTGGGTGACGGGAAAAGCCAGGGTCCGTTCAGCGCCGGTCGCAAGCTCGCGCAGGTGCAGCCAAGTTTGGTTATGCGCGCGCATGGCATAGGCCAGCGTGCGGCCGTCGGGCGACAGAACAGGTCGGAAATAGGCGCCGGGATTGCGCGACCGGCCGGAACCATCCGGCTCGGTGATCAGGGTTTCTTCCTTGCCCGAAGCCAGGTCGCGCCGGATGACGTCCCATTCGTCGCGTTGGTCGGGGTCGGTGGTGCCGACGTGCCGCGCCATGACCAGGCTCTTGCCGTCCGGTGACGGGAACGCACCGAGACTGCTCAACCAGCCCCCGCGGCCCGGGTCGGGATTGCCCTTGACCGGGACGACCATGGTTTCGGTGTCGTCGAGTGTATAGTTCCACAGTTCATAAGCGTTGTAACTGGGGCGATAGCGTTCCAGGAAGACCGATTTCCCGTCCCTGGCCCATTCCGGCGAAACCAGATTGGTGTCGTCCTCGCCGAACGACACCTGGTGGGCGTCGCGGCCATCGGCTTTCATGATCCATAGATTGTCGGCGCCGGATGCGTCGCTGATGAAGGCGATCCACTGGCCGTCGGGCGAATAGACCGGCTGGCTGTCGAACGCTGGTCCCGTGCGCAGGGGCACGGCCTTTCCGCCCTGGCTGTCCAGCCGATAGAGGTCGCCCAGCATGTCGAAGACCAGGCTTTTGCCGTCGGGCGAAACATCCACCGACATCCATGTACCGGTATGGGTCGTGAAGTCGATCTTGCGCGTCGGCACCATGGGCAAGGTCTGGCCATGGGCTTGGCGCGGACGCGCATCGCTGGTCGCGCCGCCGGAGCCATCCTTGATCCAGCCGACGGCGGCACCTTCGGGGAACTGGTCTTCCTGGGCGTGAGCGGCCAGGGGGGCCGTGGCCAGGGCGAAGGTCAGGGCGAGATAAGACAGATGCGATCTCATTTGCGGTACGCCGCCGGCAACTCGCCCGGTTTCGGCGCCGGGTAGTAACGCTTGCGCAACTCGGTCTGGCGCGTGACCAGCGAGGCTTCGACACCTTTGACGAGGACATGGGTGGGGGCGCTCGAAGGCTCCAGCGGATCGCCGTCCCAGACGACAAGATCCGCATCCATGCCCGGCGCCAGGGTACCGTAGTGGCTGGCAATGCCGAAAATCTCGGCCGGACTGCGAGTAATGGCGGTCAGGGCGTGTTCGTAGTCGAGGCCGTTGGCGACGGCCAGGCCGGCGGCTTCACGCATGCCCAGCCCGGCATTGTAGCTGAGATAGATGGTATTGCCCGAACTGTAGATAGCGACCTTGACGCCGGCCTTGTCGAGCCGGGCGGCATTGTCCAGCCGTGCACCGATCTGGTCGAAGCTGGCCGGCAGGTTGTCCATCGGGTCGAGCACCACGGCGATATGCGCGGCGGCCAGGGCATCGGCGCAGCGCCAGGCCTCGTCGGCGCCCATCAGCACGACGTGGATGCCGAAGTCCTTTTGCAAGGCGATCGCCTGGCGGATGTCGGATTCGCGCTGGGCCAGGATGACAAGGGGTACGCTGCCGTCGAGCACCCGCATGAAGGGTTCCTGGTCGCGCCATTGGTGGTCGTGGGGATGATCGTGATGGGGCGGATGATCATGGCCGTGGTCGTCGTCCGCCGCCATGGCGTCGCGCGCGTCGCTGAGCGCGTTGCGCAGCAATTGCCATTGGCCGGCGCGTGAGCCGCCGGCGCCGGACAGGCTGGCGCTGCCGACCTGGGCGTAGAGCGCCACCCGGACCTGGTCGACGATCTGCGCCGTACCGTTCAACTCGATGACGGCGGCCTGGCCGGTAAAGGGCGCGGCGCCGGAACCGGACGGATAGCTGACCGCCCGGGTCAGTCCGTCGGCACGCGCGACCGGCAGCAAGACGCTGTTGGCGTTCAGGGCATAGGAGATGTCGAAACCGGCGCCGAGCGAAGCATTGGTCGTCGCCATGTCGTTGGTTTCGTCGGCCTGGCCGGTTTCGACCAGGCCCAACTGGGTTGCCGGGTTCATCAGGCCGGGTGTGACGATGGCGCCGTGGGCGTCGATGACCTGGGCGTCGGCCGGCGGCGCGGCGCCGGCTTCGACTGAGACGATCCGGCCGTCGCGGATGACGACGGTGGCGTTGTCGATCTTGCCGTGGCCGGTCATCGGCCAAGCGGTGGCGTGGATGACCGCAACAGCGGCGGCGGTCGCGAGGGCGGCGATCATGGTTGCACCTCTTCACCGGCCGAACGGCCCAATTGGAAGTCGCTTTTCGGCTGGTAGGCCGGGTCGAAGCGGTCATAGACCTTGGCGCCATCGACCAGGACGAGGTCGGTGTGGCTATAGATGCTGAACGGATCGTTCGACCACACCACGACATCGGCGTCATAACCGGGTTTCAGCGCGCCCATGCGGTCGTCGAGCCCCAGAACCTTGGCCGAATTCGAGGTGATCCAGGTGATGATATGCTCGGGTGGTTCGGCAAAACCGAGACGGCGGCCGGCCGCTGCGGCCTTGGCGACTTCGATGTTCAGTCGCTGGCCGACGACGGGACCGTCGGAATGCAGGGTGACGCAGGCGCCGTCGTGGTCGAGGATGGCGGCGTTTTCGCGGATGCCGTCATTGGCTTCCATCTTGAAGCCCCACCAGTCGGGCCACACCACCGCGCAGATATGGTTGTCGACGAAGAGTTGTGGCGTCTTGTAGGCCTCGACCGCGTGGTGGAAGGCAGTGATCTGGAAGTTGAATTCGTGCGAAACGCGCGTCCAGTCGTTCATGTCGTCGGCGCGGTAGCAATGGATATTGAGCCGCAGGTTGCCGTCCAGGATGGCGACCAGGGTATCGAGCTTGATATTGCGCTTGGGCACCTTGCCCTTGCCCGTTGCCGCATAGCGCAGCCAGGCATCGCGATATTCCTGGGCCTGGCTGAAGGCTTCGCGCAGCATGGCGACTTCGGCGCCGCGGCTGTTGGGCTTGATGTTCATCGGCCCGAAATGCGTCTTGGCGTTGTCGCCGCAGGCCATCTTGGCGCCGGCCGGTGCGTCGGGCACCATCATGTCGGTCACCGAGGGCGCGGGAATGGGGTGCAGGGTGACGGCGCGGCCGCTCATCAGCGGGGTCGAGCCGGGCAGCACCTGCATCGTGGTGACGCCGTTCTGCAGGGCGTAGAGGAAGGTCGAGTCGGCGGTATTGATGCCGTTGAGGATCCAGGTATCTTCTTCCTCGGGCGTCGCCGTTTCCGACACGTCCGACGACTGGTTGTCGACCGAGGTCAGCGGCATCGCATAGGTGCCGTCGTGGCTATGGACGTCGATGATGCCGGGTGTCACCCATTTGCCGTGGGCGTCGACGACCGTAACCCCGGGCTTTGCCGACAGGTGCGATCCGACCGCGACGATCTTGCCGTCATGGATCAGGACGTCGGCATTGTCGAGGCGACGGCCTGTGCCATCCAGCACGGTGGCGCCGGCAATCAGGAGATCGGTCCTGGGCAGCGGGTGATAGGTCGATACGGGCGCGCCCGCCATGAACGGCAACTCGATCGCCGTATGGGGCACCTTGCCGGCGGTATGCGCGGCCAGGGCCGGGGTCGCCAGCCCGAGAAGCGCCAGTATCAAGCCAAATCGTTTCATTCGGTAATCCCAAAAAGGACCGGCGCGGAACAGGGTCCCGCGCCGGCCTTAAGCTTAGAACTTGCGCGTCAGGGTGGCGATCCAGTTCTGGCCGGCGCCGTAGGTACAGCCGACATAACCTGAGCAACGGGCGACATACTTCTTGTCGAGAATGTTGCTGCCGTTCAGAGCCAGGCGCCATTGGGGCGTGTCGTAGTGGATGGCCGCGTCAAACAGCGTCGAGGCGTCGCTGTAGATGCCGCCGCCAAAGGACCCGGCGCTCTTGGAGTTATAACGGACGCCAAGACCGAAGCCGAGGCCGCCAAACATACCGTCCTTGAGCGTATAGTCGGCGAACAGGGAGGCCTTGTTCTTCGGCGTCGTCGGCATTGGGCCGCCGATCTGCGTCGGGTCGTTGCTGGCCAACACCTTGCTGTCGGTATAGGTATAGGAGCCGTTAATCGACAGCTGCTCGTTGATACGCGCCACAGCTTCCGTTTCGAAGCCCTTGACCTCGACCTTGCCGATCTGCGTGCTGAGGAAGGCCGGAGAGTAGACCGTCGAAACGACATTGGTCTGCTTGATGTCGTAGACCGAGGCCGTCGCGAACAGGTGCGTGCCTTCGCCCAGCGTGCGGCCGTCATATTTCAGGCCCAGTTCGGACTGCGTACCCTCGGTCGGCTTGAAGCCCGTGCCGAGCACGGGCTCGAACGAGGTTGAATAGCTGACATAGGGCGCCAGGCCGGAATCGAAAACGTAGTTGCCGCCGACGTGATAGGTGAACTTGTTGTCCTTGGTCGTGCTCTTGGGGCCGTAGGTCGTGGTCGCGACATTGTCCGTATCGTAGCGGCCGCCGAGCAGGATATACAGCTTGTCGATAGCGATCTGGTCCTGGAGATACACGCCCGTCTGCTTCAGGTCCTGGTTATTGTACGGATTCCATGCCGGGGTGACGATGGTCGTCGGATTGCTGTAGACCGGATTATAAAGGTCGATGGTCGAGGCGCTGGCAAAGCCATATTGGGCGAAGTTCTTGACGTCGCGGTAGTCGACGCCGGCCAGGACCTTCTGCGTCACGCCGCCCGTGGTGAAGGTGGCGTCCAGGCGGTTGTCAATGGCGAAGCTTTTGACGTTTTCCATGTACGGGAAGTTATAGCGGTCGACTGTGCGGTCGTCGGATTCGAGGTTCGCGCCGTAGATCGAGGTGCTGTTCTCACGATACCGGCTGTACTTGGCGTTGGATTCAAAGAGGATGTTGTCGCTGAACGTGTGGGTGTAGTCGTAGCCGACGCCCCACTGATTGCGCTTGTACTTGTTGTAGTCGGGCTCGCCCAGATTGGTCGCTTCCGAAACAGCGCCGTTCGGATTGGTCAGCAGCGTGCCGACTTCCGGCAGGAAGCCGTTGGTATCGCCATCGACTTCGTCGTCCTGAAGATAGGCCAGGCCCGTCAGCTTGTCCGCGTCGGTAATCTTCCACGTCACGGTCGGCGCGAGCAGGTCGCGCTTGGCGCTGACGTGGGCGCGCTCGGCGCCGCGATCAAGGTCGAGGAAGGTCAGTCGGCCGGAAACCGAGTCGCTGAGCGGGCCGGTGACCGTGCCTTCGATTTCCTTGTAGTCGTACGAGCCGTATTTGGCCGAGATTTCACCGCCGAAGGCCGAGCTGGCGCGGCGGCTGGTCTCGTTATAAATGCCGCCCGGAGGAGCGTTACCGTACAGGGTCGAGGCCGGCCCCTTCAGGATGCTGACCGAATCAAAGGCATAGAGATCAAGGCCGGTGCTGAAGATCGTGGTCGTGACAGGCGCAGCCAGGCCGTCGACATATTGCTTGGGCGTGAAGCCGCGCACGGTGATGAAGTCGTAGCGCAGGTCCGGACCGTAATTTTCACCGAAGGCGCCGGAGGTATAGCGCACCGCCTGCTGCAGGTCGGTAAAGGACAGCAGGTCGATCTGGTCGCGCGTTATGACCGACACCGATTGCGGCGTCTTGATCAGGGGAATACCGGTCTTGTTGGCCGACATGGCGGCCTGCGGCACGAAGTGCTTGGCCTTGATGACCACGACGGTCTTGCCGTCGGCATCCTTTTCCTTGGTGGTCATCAGGCCGGAGGTCTGATCCTGGTCCGTTGTGCTTTGCGCCAGGGCCGACTGCGCGCCGCCGATCAGGCACAGCGCCGTGCCGGCCAGCAGCCACAGGCGCTTGGTATTGAGGGTCCGTTCACGTGAGGTGTTTACGCTATTCATTATCCCGCTCCTCGTCGATTGGCTCAGCAGTGCCTTACGACGGCACCAACGTCACAAGACTGTCACCATTTTCTTTTGCACGGTGTCCCGCACAGGTCTGAAACTGTTGCGATCAGGCCGGGGCGAACGGGAGCCGACGCGTATGTTGCTCAGTTGCCGCAGTTTGGACCCGAACGGCCCCAAAATCCAGCGGGTAGCGCTTACCGAATTGTGCGGCGCACAATTTTCCGCGGGTGCGAAAATGTGCGGCCGCCTAGGCGCGCGGCTTCGGCCGGCGCACCCACCACAAATAGCCGCCCAGGCCGATCATGGCGATAAGCGCCAGGCCGGTAAAAAGGACGAGCATGCGCCCTAAAAATCCAGCAATTTGCCCGGTATGCAAGGGATAGACGGTGTCGAGCATCATGCGCGGCAAGGCGTGTGGCCGGCGCGCGTCATAGATGTCGAGCACCTTGCCGTCGGCAGCGCCGACATAGATCGTGGTCATGCCCCACAGGCGGGTGATCTCGCCAGGTGCTCGCACCCGCACACGATACCAGGCGTTCGCGCCGGGGAAGCTGAAGCCCGAAAGCCGGCTGCCGGGGATGGCTGCCATGGCTGTGGCCAGGGCGCGTGACGGGGCGATCGGATGGACGCCGGCCGGTAAGGTAATGACTTGCGGCGCCGGCACGTCGGCTTTGAACAAGGCGGCGATCGGGTCGTCGAACGCCAGGAAGACTCCGGCCGCGACGATGATCAGCGCCGGGCCGGCCATGATCAGCCCGACCATGCGGTGCCAGCCGTAAAAGATCGCCTGGGGCGCGCGGCCCTTGGGCGGGCTCAGCGCCTTCAGCCACATGCCGGCGCGCGGCCAGGCCAGCTTGAGCCCCAGGCCCAGATTGGCCAGCAGCAACAGGCCGGACAGGCCGATAAAGATACGGCCGGCGTCGCCTCGCATCAGATCCATGTGCAGGTCGCTCAACCGGTCCCAGATACCGCCGTGCCATAGATCGGCGTCATCGCGGTCGCGCAGCAGCCGGCCCGATCCGTCGATATGGCCGACGCGGTCGTGGCCATGGTCGGCATAGGACAGGGTGAAGCGGTTGGCGGCCGGATCGCTGGCCCATACCGACGAAACGTCGATGCCGGGCCGAACCGCCAGATCATCGAGCATCCGCCCCATGGCGACCGTATCCAGTGGTCCGCGGCCGCCTTTGACACCCGCATCGTCGAGATCCCAGCGAAACACGATCAGGCAGCCGGTGACGGCCTGGACCAGCCACAGGGCGGCGACGACAAGGCTGATATAGCGGTGCAGGCGTTTGATCGACACGGGGTGGACCTCGGCGCGGGTTTAGCGATTGACCGGTCAGGCTACGACGGCGATCGTGTCCCGGCGCAGCATGTCGGGTCAATTGCCGTATCAAGTGGGCCAGTTTTCGTTATCTCCGTTTACTTGGCCGTAATGGTAAAGGTCAGGGTTTCGGCATAGGTGTAGCCGACCGAACCCGTCAGGTTGGGCGTGGCCGCATAGGTGATCTGGACGTTCTTGGTGGTGTTGGCGGGGGCGGCGACATTGGTCACGGTCGCGGCCGACACGGCCGCTCCGGCATAGGTGACATTGAAGGCGACGGTGGCGGCCGACACGCTATCCTTGAACAACCCGGTGTAGCTGCCGGAATTGGCGCCGGCCAGGCTGACCGAATAACCCGATGGGTCGTTGCAGTTCTCGGTGACCGTGGCCACCAGAAGGTTGGTGTTGCCGGCCGAGATGTCGGCGATATTGCTGGCGCCGGCGGACGGGGTGACGACGATGGCGCAACTGATCGGCACCTTGCCGTTGATGGTGAGGGCGCCGGACGTCGCCGCGGCGGCGGTCATCGGCACGAGAGACAAGACGGTGCCGGCGAAAACAAGCCACAACAGGTTGCGCATGGCACTCAACTCTTCATATTTCAGACAGGGTGTATCAACCCCAAGCTTTAATTTATTTTGTAAATATCGGCTTAATCAAATTCAGCTTTGAAGGTCAGCACCAGGACATCGCGGTATCCGGGCCGTTCCGGATCGAGGCGGCGCACCGCCGTCACGCCGTGCATGACGCGGTGGTCGTCGAGGAAGACGGCGTCGAAAGGCTGGGTCAGCGTAAAGCTGCCGAGCGCTTCACCGTCCGGGCGGGCAATCGACGTCGTGCCTTCCGCCAGGTTGGTGCGGCGGACCAGCAGGACGCACACCCAGTCGACGCCATCGCGGTGCATGCCTTCCGGCGTCGGCAGGCCGGCGCCATCGGCCGTGGCTTCGATGCGGAACTGGTGCAACTCGGCACGGTAGCGGCGCGCGCCATCGAGCGGAAAAGCGTTGCGACAGGCGGTGAACAGGGCCTGTAGGACGGGGCCGTCCGCGATGCGGTCGCTCACCGGTTCGAACCAGCGCTCGATGCCGCCATTCAGGGAATTATAGGCGGTGCTTTGGTAATGCGGCTGGTCTGCCTGGCGCGTGACCCCCCCGCTTGAAACGGCAAAGACGGCGTGGCGCCGGCGCCGGTAGCGGCCGCCATCGGCCATATAGGTGTCGAGCGCCAGGTCGTCCCAGCTTGCGGCAAAGGCCTCGATGTCGGCTTCATCGATCTGTCCCAAGAGGCCCCGGGTCGCGGGTGCCGGGACGATAGCGAAACCCGTTTCGTGGATGTGGTGGGAAATCGTCGTCGGCGTGGCAAGGTGGGCATCTTTAGTCATGCCGCAGTTTACCGCCCCGCGGCGGCCGAAGAAAAGGCCTGCCGTCCCGTTGGGGCCGTCCGGCCGATCACAATAGGTATCAAATCCGTTCAGCCGTCCGGCGACAGGGAATCAAGGTCCCCCGAGATTGTGGTCATTTTGTGAAACCTAAACATTAAAAATCGTTATTTTGAAACCACTTGCCGGTTGGCGGTATTAAGTTTGCGAAGCAGCGGGAGGACAGTATGGCTGTTGCGGAATCATTAGATCTCATTTTTCGGCTGAAGTTCGAAGCCGCCATTCAGGACCACGTCGCCAAGAAAGCGACCAGCCGCCGGGCCAAGGCCGAAGCGCGCAAAAAAGCCAACGATCTGCGTGAACTCGCGCAGTCGCTTGAGCCCAACGACACGGCGCGAGCCGATGCCGGCCTGGTGGTCAGCGACG
>FTKT01000458.1_pt1 | contig 11994 bp, 9 predicted proteins | sample 1658271 | NCBI WGS metagenome assembly FTKT01 (sample SAMEA3914811, study PRJEB12502) | metagenome | biome: forest; material: soil | place: Canada | collected 2011-08-04 | depth 0.3 m | reverse complement strand
CGCCAAGGACGCCAAGGTCGCCCTGCTCACCTCCGACGACCAGATCTGCACCACCGGCCCGGCGCCGGCCACCTGCGCGAAGACGGACCTGGTACCGCGGATCGGCTTCAGCGGCGCCCAGATGGGTGGCGAGGTCGGCAAGCGCGCCGCCGCCGAGTACCAGAAGGCCGGCTGGAGCGCCGCCGACACCCGCGTCATCTCCGCCTGGAAGCAGGACGTGACCGTCTGCGGCGACCGCGTGACGGCGGCCAAGGCCGCGTTCAACGCCGCCGTCCCGGGCGTGCAGGGCATCGACGTCGCCACCGACAACACCCCCACCGGCGCCCAGGACAAGATCGCCGCCACCATCACCGCCAACGCCGGCGTCAAGCACTGGGTCGTCTGGGGCTGCAACGACGAGAACGTCCAGGGCGGCGTCACCGCCCTGCAGAACGCCAACGTGTCCCCGGACGACATCATCGGGGTCGGCCTCGGCGCCTACCTCGCCTGCAAGGACTGGGGCAGCGGCAAGCCGTCCGGTATGAAGGCCGCCCTGTTCATCAACGGCAAGGACGTCGGCGCGCTCGCCGTCCAGACCATGTACGACCGGCTCAAGGACGGCAAGGAGATGCCGGCCGAGGCGTTCGCCCCCACCACCATGGTCGACGCCGCCACCTGGAAGAGCGTCGGCGCCACCTGCAGCTGACGCCCCCTGACCGCCGGTGCGGCGCCGCGCCCCCTCGCGGGCCGCACCGGCTCCCCTTCCCCCGCCCCTCCGTCAAGAGGCCCGCCATGACCACACCCGCCGCGAGGCCGCCCTCCCCCGCCACCGGCGGCCCCCGCAGCGGGGCCGGCGTCGAGAACCTCGGCAAACGCTTCGACGCCGTCCAGGCCCTCGCGGGCGTCACCCTCGACTTCCCGGCCGGCCGGATCACCGCCCTGATGGGCGAGAACGGCGCGGGGAAATCCACCCTGCTCAAGATCCTCACCGGCGACCACCAGCCCACCGAGGGCCGGGTCCTGCTGCACGGACGGCCCCTCGCCCTCGGCTCGCCCACCGACGCCCGCCGGGCCGGCATCCGGATCATCCCGCAGGAACCCGAGATCATCCCGCACGTCTCCGTCGCCGAGAACGTCTACGCCGGTGCCCTGCCGCGCCGCGCGGGCCGCCGCCTGGACCGTGCCGAACTGCGCCGCCGGATCACCGCCGACCTCGACCGCCTCGGCTTCGCCGGCGTCCTCGACCCCGACCTGCTCGGCTCCCAGCTCACCCCGGCGCAGCGTCAACTCGTCGAGATCATGCGGGCGTTGACCGGCGAGGCCAAGGTGATCGCGTTCGACGAACCCACCTCCTCGCTCTCCGACCACGAGGTCGAGGCCCTCTTCAGCCTGATCCGGCGGCTGCGCGACGAGGGCATCGCCGTCATCTACGTCTCGCACCGGATGCAGGAGATCTTCCGGCTCGCCGACCGGATCGCGGTGCTGCGCGACGGCGCCCTGGTCGACGTGCTGGACGCCGCCGCCACCAACGACGGCGAACTCGTGCGCCTGATGGTCGGCCGCGACCTGTCCACCGTGTTCTCCCGCGAACACGTCGCCACCGACCGCCTGGTCCTCGATGTCCGGGGCGTCACCACCGACGACGTCCAGGACATCGACCTCCAGGTCCACGCCGGCGAGGTGGTCGGCCTGGCCGGCCTGATCGGCGCCGGACGCTCGGAACTCGCCCTCGCCCTGGCCGGTGACCTGCCCGTCCACCGCGGCACCGTGACCCTCGGCGGGAGGCGGCTGCGCTCCGGACGGCCCAGCGAGGCCATCAGGGCCGGCCTCGGCCTCGCCCCCGAGGAGCGCAAGGCGCAGGCCCTCTTCCTCCAGCGCTCGATCCGCGACAACACCTCGACCGTCGTCCTGAAGCGCCTGAGCCGCTGGCGCTTCGTGCGCCGGGGGGCCGAGCGCGAACTCGCCCAGCACTACGCCGACCTCCTGCGGGTGCGCACCCCCTCGATCGAACACGAGGTCCGCAAGCTCTCCGGCGGCAACCAGCAGAAGGTCGTCCTGGCCCGCTGGCTCGCCCGCAAGCCCAAGGTCCTCATCCTGGACGAGCCCACCCGCGGCATCGACGTCGGCGCGAAGGCGGAGATCTACCAGATCATCGCCGACCTCGCCCGCGAAGGCGTCGCCATCCTGGTCATCTCCTCCGAACTGCCCGAGGTCCTCGGCCTCTGCGACCGGATCCTGGTGATGCAGGGCGGGCGGATCACCGGTGAACTCGACCGCGCAGACGCCTCCGAGGAGGCCATCCTCGCCCTCGCCATGGCCGACGACCTCAGCGTCACCACCCCCGTCCCTGGAGCCGCCTCATGACCACCACCACCCGGCCGGCGGCGCCCACCGAGCCCGCCGCCCGCACCGCCCGCTCGCTCCTGGCCTCCATCGGTGGACAGAACCTGAGCCTCGTCGGCGCCCTCGTCGTCGTCCTCGCCCTCTTCGGAGCCCTGAACGACAACTACCTGAGCGTCTCCAACATGCAGGTGATCGCCGAGGCCGCCACCATCACCGGCCTGCTCGCCGTCGTGCAGACCGTCGTGATCATCTGCGGCGGCCTGGACATCTCGGTCGGCTCGCAGGCGGGCGTCGCCTCCGTCGTCTCCGCGATGGCCTTCACCTCCTCCGGCTCCAACCCCTATGCCGGGATGGCCGCGGCCGTCGCCGTCGGCCTCCTGATCGGCGTCCTCAACGGCGCGATCATCGTCTACGGACGCGTCAACCCGACCATCGCCACCCTCGCCGGCCTCGCCGCGTACAAGGGCCTGGCGCAGCTGATCTCCAACGGCAGCGCCCAGGGCTACGTGCTCAACGACAACGTCTTCGTCTTCCTCAGCCGCGGCAAGATCGCCGGCCTGCCCGTCATGGTGTGGATCCTGATCGCGGCCGCCGTCTTCGTCCACCTGCTGCTGAAGTACACCGACATCGGCCGCAACATCTACGCCATCGGCGGCAACGACACCGCCGCCCGCCTCTCCGGCATCAACATCAACAAGTACCTGGTCGCCGTCTACGCCCTCATCGGCGCGGTCGCCGCCGTCGCGGGCATCCTCCTCACCGCCCGCACCGGCAGCGGCCAGCCCACCTCCGGCAGCGAGGGCCTCGAACTCAAGGCGATCACCGCCGCGGCCCTCGGCGGCTGCGCGCTCAAGGGCGGCAAGGGCGGCATCGGCGGCACCCTGCTGGCCGTGGCCCTGCTCGGCGCCCTGGAGAACGGCCTCACCGTCCAGGGGATCAACGCCTTCTGGCAGAACGTCGCCCAGGGCTGCCTGCTGGTCGTCGCCGTCGTCATCCAGCAGCGCCGCAGCGGCGAGCGGGCCGTCGGTCTGCCCAGCTGACCCCGACGGCCCGGCCCTGCCTCCGCGAGGGCCGGGCCGTCGGCGTGCCCGGGTGCCCGACGCTCTCGCCACCTGGAAGCTACGCTGCCAGGTGGCGAGCTGGTGCTATCGTCATGATCTCCAGGATCAGGAAGGGGAGTTCAGGCGTGGTCGGTGGGGAGTTCCCGGTGGCGCAGGCCCCGCACGGCGGAGATCGACCGATCACCGCGCCCGGGTCCGGCAGGGGCGTCGGGAGGCGGGTCGGATGACGATCGGGCGTGGGACGCTGAGCGATCAGGTCGTGCGGGAGATCATCGCGGAGATCAAGCAGCGGGGGCTCCAGGCCGGTGACGAGGTCCCGGCCGAGGGCGAACTCGCCGAGCGGCACGGGGTGAACCGCCTGGTGGTCCGCGAAGCCATCCGCACCCTGGTGGCCCGGGGCGTGCTGGTCTCCAGCCAGGGCAAGCGGGCCCGGGTCGCGGTCCCCTCGCCCGCGGTACTGGAACAGATCCTGGACTTCCGCCTCAGCCAGAACTCGATGGACCTGCACGACCTGCTCGACACCCGCCAGGTGATCGAGGGCGCCCTCGCCCGCCGCGCCGCCGTGCGGGTCGCCGCCGGACACGGCTCGGTGGCCGAGGCCGAGCGCGCACTGAGCGCCATGCGCGACTGCGTCGGTGACCGCGAGGCCTTCATCGCGGGCGATCTCGCCTTCCACCAGGCCCTCGCCGACCTCGCCGAGTCCAACGTCCTCTCCTTCATCCTGGCAGCCATGAACGGCACTCTGCTGGCCGCCCGCCGCACCAGCTACCTGGGCCGGGAACAACGCGGCAGCAGCCACCGGGCCACCATCGACGCACACCAGCGGATCCTCGACGCGGTCGCCGCCGGCGACCCGGAAGCCGCGGCCGAGGCCATGACCGACCACCTCACGGAGACCAGCCACGACCTCGGCCTGTGACCTCCCGCCCCTGATCGGCCGTCACCACCGGGCCGCGCACCACAGCGCCGAGAGCGTGCCCGTGCCCGAACCCGGGGTACCTGCGGTTCGGGCGGCGCCGGCTGGACCGGGCGAGGGCCCGCCGGTCGGCGGGCCCTCGGTCAACTAGCTGGGCAGGGTCCAGAGTTGGTTACTGGCGGCGCCGCAGGGCCAGATGTCCAACTTGGTCCCGTCGGTGCTGGTCGCGCCGGCGGCGTCCAGGCACATGCCGGACTTGGTGTTCAGCAGGGTGTGGTCGCTGCGGTAGGTCCAGGACTGCGCGGGGGTCCCGTTGCAGGTGTAGAGCTGGACGGCGGTGCCGGCGGTGGTGGCGCCGCCCCGGACGTCCATGCACTTGCCGAGCGAGCGCAGGGTGCCGTCGCCGGGGATCGTCCAGTTCTGGTTGGTGCCGCCGTTGCAGGTCCACAGCTCCAGGCCGGTGCCGTCGGCGGGGTTGGCGCCGGTGACGTCGACGCACTTGCCGCCGAGGCCGGTGACGGGGCCGCTGGGTGCGACCGCGCCGCTGGGGGTGAGCTTGAGCAGCCGGGAGCCGTAGGCGGGCAGGGTGGCGCTGAAGCTTCCGGTGCTGTTGCCCAGGTCGGTGTGGGCCCACATGTCGTGGACGCCCGCCGACTGAGTCGCCGTCAGGCCGATGTCGGCCCAGTTGGCGGTCACGGTCGCTGCGCTGGAGCCGAGGTTGAACAGCGCGACGGTGTAGCTGCCGTCGTTGTTCCTGACGTACCAGGTCTGCTGGTTGCCGGCCTGGTTGACGGGCCTGGCGGGCAGGCCCTGCTGGTCCTGGGCGATGACCTCGTTGTTGGTGAGCAGCGAGATGCCGTAGGAGTCCAGCTTGGTCAGGTCGTCACCGGTGAACAGGGGGGCGTTGGCGATGGACCACAGGGTGGTGGCGGTCTGCCGCTGGTCGTTGGTGAGGCCGTCCATCGTGCCGTTGCCGACGTCGAGGGAGTCGAGGTTGGGCCAGAAGCCGGGCTTGGCGTACTGCTGCCAGGTGGCGGCGTCGTTGAAGCGGGAGCTCACCAGCGGCCAGTTGACCAGGGTGTTGCAGTAGCACTCGACGTCGCCGTTGGTGCGCACGCCGTTGGCGTTCTGCTGCCAGTAGGCGGCCTCGTTCGTGCGCAGGGCCCAGGAGAGGATCAGCTGGCCCTGCCAGTTGGCGGCGGCCAGGCCCTGGTGCCAGCCGGCGACCTCGTAGTAGCTGCTCTTCGTCAGGTCCGAGACCGTGCCCGAGGTCCCCGAGGGGGTGGTCCCATCGAGCTTGATCAGGTCCAGGCCCCAACTCGCGTACTGCTGGGTCTTGGAGGAGATGTACTCCTGGCCGCAGGGGTTGCCCGCGGACATGTCCAGGGCGTAGGCGTTGTCCCAGCCGCTCGGCAGCACCACGGGGGCGCCGGTGCTGTCCTTCAGTACGGCCGTCTGGGTGGTGCAGCCGTGGGTGGTGCCGTAGACGGGGGCGTTGGCGTTGTACGCCTCCTTCGGCATGCCGGCGTAGTCGTAGATGCCGGCCTTCAGGCCGAGGGCGTGGATCTTGGCGACCACGGTGGCCATCGGGTCCGGGAACCGGGTGGTGTCCTGGGTGAGCCGGCCGTAGGCGTCGAGTTCGACGTTGCGGTTGATGTCGGCGTACCAGGCGGCGTCGATGTTGATGTACTTGTAGCCGGCCGCCGCCAGGCCCGTGGAGACCATGGCGTTGGCCTGCTGCATGATGTGCGTCTCGTTGAGCCAGCTGGACCAGCTCTGCGGGTTGACGCCCGGGTAGGTGGTGGCCTGCAGGCTCCAACTGCTCCACCCCATGTAGGGGGTGGCGGCGACCGCGGGGGTGGCGGTGGCGGTGGTGGCCTGCACCGTCGCCGCGGTGGCCGGGGCGGCGACGGTGAGGCCGGCTGCCGTGCCGGCCGTCGCTACGGCCAGCAGACAGGTGAGCAGCCGTCTTGCGGTAGTCCTCATCGCTGAGTTCCCTTCCTGGAGGTTCCGCCCCGGCAGTGGCTCGGGGGTGCTCGGGGCGGTGCGCGGCTGCGGTGCCGCGCGTCCCCGGCAGTGCCGGTCCGCGGTGTGGTGGGCCGCGTCCCCGGCGCTGCCGGGAAGTTCTCGGTGCCCCGGATCCGGGCGGCCGCGGGTCGCGGCGCTCGGGGAGGGGGCGGGGGCCGGATGCCGGCCAGGGGGCGCTGCTCGCCGGCGGTCAGGCGCTCAGGGAGCGGGCCCGCTCGTACCGCGCACCCGTGCTGGTCGGGCAACGGGCAGGGCTCGCAAGGCGGTTGCCGGTGCTCATGACCGCTGACCCGTGGCGAGGGGCCGGCCGGGGAGCGTCTCGACGGTGCCGTTGTGGCGGGCGCGTTCGGCGGCCCAGGCCACCTGGTGGCTCTCCAGGCTGGTGCGCGGGTCGGAGAGGATCCGGCTGGGATCGCCGGTGGTCAGCGCGTCCAGGAAGGCGTCGACCAGCCGCTCGTCGCCGCCGCCGTGGCCGGTGCCGGCGTCGGCCCCTTCGAGGCCGAGGGTGAGCCGGTGCGTCTGGCCGGTGCGGAAGTCGGTGACGGTGACGTGCACGCCGTCGCCCTCCAACTGCCCGTGGGTGCCGAAGATCCGGGTCTTGCGCTGGGTGTAGTCGGTGAACGCGGTCATCGTGAACGAGGCCGTGGCGCCGCCGTCGTACTCCAGGGTGACCACCTGGTGGTCGACGACGTCGTTGTCGCAGTCGTACACGCAGCGCCCGTACGGGCTCTCCCGCAGGGCGTCGAGGACGCCCTGCTCGGTGCGGGCGGCGGTGACGACCGCCAGCGGCCACCGCTCGCGGTCCGGATCGCCCAGCGATCCCACGTAGAGGCGCTTGGCGGAGTAGGGGCAGGACGGCTCCAACGAGCAGTCCAGGCACCGGTCCGCCGCCCCTTCGGGGCGCTGCTCGGCACGGAAGTGCTTGAGTCCGCCGAAGGAGGAGACCCGGTGCACCGGCCTGCCGACGATGTAGGAGAGCCAGTCCAGGTCGTGGGAGGACTTGGCGAGCAGCATCGGGGTGGCGTCGGCCTCGCGGCGCCAGTTGCCGCGCACGTAGGAGTGCGCCTGGTGCCACCAGCCGACCGGTTCGAGGTGCTCGACGCTGACGATCTCGCCGAGCAGGCCGCCGTCGACGATCTCCTTCAGACCCCGGGTGTAGGGCGTGTAGCGCAGCACGTGGCAGACGGCGAGCATGACGCCCGCCTGCTCGACGGCGTCGATGATGCGGTGGACGTCGGCCTCGCTGGTCGCCATCGGCTTCTCCAGCTGGATGTGGTAGCCGAGTTCCGCGAACGCGACGGCCGGCTCGACGTGGTCCGCGTCCTGGGTGGTGACCAGGACGGCGTCGGCGAATCGCTGACGATCCGTCAACTGTCGCCAGTCGTCGTGGATCTCCGCCTCCGGGTAGGCGGTGCGGGCGCGGGCGGCTCGTTCCGGGTCGGGTTCGGCGACGGCGACTACGACCGCGCGGCCGGTGCTGACCGCGTACTTGGCGTAGGTGTTGCCGCGGTCACCCGATCCGATCAGTACCAGGCGGACAGGGGAGGTCATGGCGGGAGTCCTTGGGGTTGTGTCGGGGGGCCGGATCAGCCCTTGACGGCTCCGGCGACCATGCCGGCGACGAAGTTGCGCTGGAAGAACAGGTAGACGAGCACCACGGGACCGATCACGATCAGGGTGGCGGCGGCCAGCATCGGCACGTCCGTGGTGTGCGCGCCGACGAAGAAGCCGAGGCCGGCGGGCGCGGTGCGCTTGGCGGGGTCCTGGATCAGGATCAGCGCGAGCAGGAACTGGTTCCAGGCCCACAGGAAGTAGAGCAGTCCCAGGGTGGTCAGCGCGGGCCGCACGCAGGGAATGAGGACCTTCCACAGCACGGTCCAGCTGTTGGCCCCGTCCAGCGCGGCGGCCTCCAGCAACTCCTTGGGCAGCGCCAGGAACTGCTGCCGCATCCAGAACGCGCCGAACGGCATGTACAGCCCGATCAGGGCCAGGATCAGCGACACGGGGGTGTCGGTGAGCCCCAGCGAGCGCAGGTCGTAGTAGAGCGGGACGACGGCCGCCTCGTAGGGCAGCGTCAGGCCGAGCAGCAGCACGCCGAAGATGAGTCCGCGGCCGCGGAAGCGCATGGTGGCGAAGGCGTAGCCGGCCAGCGTCGCGCAGACCAGGGCCAGCGGGACCACGCCCAGGCCGATCATCGCGCTGTTGCTGAGCAGTTGGCCGAAGCCGGCGGTGCTCCAGGCCTGGGTGAACGACTCCAGCGTCGGGTGCTGGGGCAGCGAGAGCCCGGAGAGCGGGGTGCCGGGCGGGTTGAGGGCGGCCAGCACCAGCGCGGCGAAGGGGATCAGGACGCCGGCGCAGAACACCGCGAGCAGGGCCTGTCCGGTCAGTCGGTCGGTGCGGCTCATGCGCGCTCCCGGGTGAGGCGGCCGATGGCGAGGACCACCAGCGCGATCAGCAGGCTGAGGACGACGGCCAGGGCGCAGGCGGTGCCCACCTCGCCGGAGGTGAAGGCGAGCCGGTAGATGAGCACGCCGGGCACGGTGGTGCTGTCGCCGGGGCCGCCGCCGGTGGTCACGTAGACCACGTCGAAGCTGGCCAGGGCCGAGATGACGGTGACGGTGACGGCGACCCCGATCTCCGCGCGCAGGCCCGGCAGGGTGACCGAGAGGAACTCGCGTACCGGGCCCGCCCCGTCGATCCGGGCGGCCTCGTAGAGAGTGGTGTCGATCTTCTGGATGCCGGCCTGGAAGAGCACCAGGCACAGGCCCAGCATCACCCAGCTGCCGACCAGGCCGACCGCGGGATAGGCCCAGGTGAAGTCGCCCAGCCAGGCCCGGGTCCAGGAGCCGAGGCCGACCGCCCGCAGCAGCTGGTTGACGGTGCCGTCCGGCGCGTACATCCAGCGCCAGATCACGCCGACGGCGACCAGCGGCACGATCTGCGGCAGGAAGAGCACGGTTCGGGCCAGCGCGAAGTTGCGTCCGCGCCGGGCCCGGCCGATCACGGCCGCCAGGACCAGGGCCGCGGCGATCGGCAGCACGGTGTAGAAGCCGATGAAGCCCATCGCGTGCCAGAGCGAGCCGAACAGCTGCGGGTCGGTGAGCACCTGGCGGTAGTTGCCGAAGCCGGTCCAGCTGCCGGCGGTGACGCCGTCCCAGCGGTAGAAGGACAGCTCCAGGGTGTGCAGCCACGGCGCGATCACGAACGCCGTGTACAGCAGCAGCGCGGGGAGCAGGTAGAGATAGGCGATGCGCTGGGGCCGCGGGCCGCCCCGGCGCTTGCGGTCGCGTCCGCCGTCGGCGGCGGGCACCGCCCCGGCCCGCTCGGTGCGGGACGGGCCGTGGGCGGTGCTCCGGTGTGACGGCTCGTGCAGGGCCGTCACTGGTGACCCTTCTGCCAGTCGTTCTGCAGCGCCTGCAGGTACTGGGCGGGCGAGGTCTTGCCGGCGACCAGCTGCTGGCCCTGGGAGGTCAGCGTGTCGTTCATGCTCGGGGTGCTGTTGTTGAAGTACGGCGTCAGCCCGTTGCTCTTGGCGACCTTGCCCCAGGCCTTGATGTAGTCGCTGCGGATGCTGGTGTCGGGTGCCTGGACCGTGTCGGCCTGCGCGACGGGCATGTAGCCGCTGTTGTACTCGACGGTGGCGGCCTCGGGGCCGTTCATGAAGTTGAGGAACGCGGCGGCCAGGTCGGCGTGCTTGGCCTTGGTGGGGATGGCGTAGGCGAGCGAGGTGCCGACGCCGACGGACGGGGCGTCAGCGGTGGTCCCGGGCAGCGTGAAGAACCCGGCGTTGCCCGGCAGCGCCTTGTCGACGGTGGTCGCGTCCCAGTTGCCGTCGAACATGAACAGGCCCTGGCCCTTGGTGAAGGCGGTCACCGCGCCGGGCCCGTCGGTGCCGTTGGCGCCGGCCGGCAGGTAGCCCTGCTTGCCCCAGTCGGCCAGCTCCTGTGCGGCCTTGGACGCGTCGTCGTTCAGGATCGTGGAGCCGGGGGTGCCGAACGCCCAGTCGGTGCTCTTCTTCGCGCCCTGGAAGACGTTCGTGAGCGCCTGGAAGAGGTACGAGGACTGGCCCTCCAGGTTGGGCATCTGGATCGGCAGCTCGCCCGCCGCCTTGGCCTTGGCCAGGTCCTGCTCGAAGTCGGCGAGGGTCTGCGGCGGGGCGATGCCCAGCTTCGTCGCGATGGCCTTGTTGTAGTAGACGCCGACGAGGGAGAACCCGGCCGGCGCGGCCCACAGCTTGCCGGCGCCCAGCAGCTTGCCCTGGTCGTCGGCGCGCCACTGGTCCAGCTCGCTGGCCGACACCGTCTTGTCCCACCCGTAGGCCGCGGCGTACGGGTCCAGGTCGCGGATCAGGCCGGCCTTGGCGGTGTTGCCGAGCAGGTTGAGCAGCGCCAGGTCGGGCGCGTTCTGCGAACCGAGCGTCAGGTCCAGGCTCGTCTTGTAGCTGTCGATGCCGGTGTACTGGAAGTTCACCGTGACGTTCGGGTACTTCGCCTCAAACGCGGTGATCAGGGCCTTGGTGGTGTCGGAGGTGTCCGAGCTGAGCACGTTCAGGGTGACCTTGTCGGTCGGGATCGCGGTGGAGACCGCCGTGGCGGCGGAGGACGCGGCCGGGGTCGCGCCCGGGGTGCCACAGGCGGTCAGCAGACCGGCGACGACCATGGCTGCGCCGACCGCGAGAGCGCGACGGCGAGGGCCTCTGAGACCCGACGGGGACTGGGACGACGGCATGATCGGCTCCTGGTGGGGGAAGTTACTCTTATGTAGAGTTCTTACGTAAGAGGATTGCCGAGATCGTAGGAGCCCCCGGCGGCCTGCGTCAATATTTACGATGGCTTCTTACATAACAAACTGACAAATAGAGGGCCACGGTGCCCTAGGATGACCATCGGGGCCGCAACCGGCGGCCCGGGGGAAGGGACACCACGTGAACGAGCCAGCACTCACCGGCGGCGATCCCGCTCTGCTGCGCCGGCTCAACATCGAAGCCGTGCTGCGGGCCATACGGGGCCGCGAGCCGATGACCCTCACCGAGATCGGCAAGGCCTCCTCGCTCTCCCGGCAGACCGTGGACCTGGTGCTGGAGGAGTTGGCCACCCAGGGCTGGATCGAGGAGGTCGCCCCGGGCAAGAGCATCGGACGCCCCGCCCGGCGCTACCGCTTCCGCGCGGACGCCGGGCACGTGCTCGGCATCGACGTCGGCAGCCACTCCGCACGGCTGATGCTCACCGACCTGGACGGGACCCTGGTCGCCACCCGGACCGTCGCCCAGGAGGCCGAGCCGTCACGGCAGGGGCGACTGGACGCACTGCGCACCGCCGCCGAGGACCTGGTCGCCGAGCATCCGACGACCCGGCTGCGCGCCCTCTGCCTGGGCCTGCCCGGCATCGTCGACGCCGCCGGCCGCGTCCGCCTCTCCACCCCCCTGCAGGAGTGGAACGGCCTCGACCTCGCCGCCGAGGCCACCGGCTGGTTCGACTGCCCGGCCCTGGTGGAGAACGACGCCAACCTCGCGGCGCTCGCGGAACACTGGCGCGGCGCGGCGCAGGACACCGGCGACTTCATCCAACTGCTCACCGGCAACCGCACCGGAGCCGCCCTGATGCTGGACGGACGGCTGCACCGCGGCCGCGGCGGCGCGGCCGGCGAGATCGCCGGACTGGCGATCCT
>FTKT01000503.1_pt1 | contig 12004 bp, 11 predicted proteins | sample 1658271 | NCBI WGS metagenome assembly FTKT01 (sample SAMEA3914811, study PRJEB12502) | metagenome | biome: forest; material: soil | place: Canada | collected 2011-08-04 | depth 0.3 m | reverse complement strand
AGAGGCTCGCATGGGAGGAGAGACCTTTAGATTTACAGCACAGAACAGTTGGTCAACTGGCTGAAATATTCCAGGGCATAACCGCCGACCACCGAGGTGCCGAAGCGGTCGAGTTCCGGCGACCAGACGGCGATCGCCGCCTGGCCGGGCACGATGGCGACGATGCCGCCGCCGACGCCGCTCTTCGACGGCAGGCCGACACGGTAGGCGAACGAACCGACCGAATCGTAGATGCCGCAGGTCAGCAGCAGCGCGTTCAGCCGCCGCGTCAGCCGTTCCGGAAAGACCGTCTCCTCGACCAGCGGCGAAAACCCGCCCGCCGCCAGGGGAAGCGCGGCTCGCGCCAGCTGCCGGCACGACAGGGTGATGGCGCATTGCCGGCAATAGGCTTCCATCACCGGCTCGGCCTCATGGCTGATCGTGCCGAAGCTGCGCATCAGGTGGGTAATGGCGCGGTTGCGGTGGCCGGTTGCGATTTCCGACGCGGCCACGGCCTCGTCGATGACCAGCCGTTCCGTCGCCAGCATGCCCATGAAGTCGCGCACCAGGGCGTCGGGCTTGCGGACCATGTCGAGCAGGATGTCGGTGACGGCCAGGGCGCCGGCATTGATGAAGGGATTGCGGGGAATACCCTGTTCCTGTTCGAGCTGCGACAGCCAGTTGAACGGCGTGCCCGACGGCTCCTTGCCGACGCGGGTCCAGACCTCGTCGCCGATACGATTGAGCGCCAGGCCCAGCGCGAACAGCTTGGTGACGCTCTGCGCCGAGAACGGTTCGTCGGCGTCGCCGATGACGTATTCCTCGACCGTATCGGTGGCGCCGCCGGCGATCAGGCCGGATTTCGGCACCGTACACACGGCCATGCCGAACTTGCCGCGATCGACGCGTTCCAGTTCGGGGATATAGCTGGCGGGGCGTCCCTTGCCGAAGTGCGGGCGCACCATGACGGCGACTTCGGCCAGGACATCGTCGAGGGAGGCAGTGGGTTTCATGTTTTCGACAAATCCCCGGCCCCGCGAGTCTGTCAAGGCGAGTCTGTCAAGACGAAGCGGACGCCGAATCCTTGCCCAGCGTTTCGAAGAAGCCGATCGAGTCGAAGATCAGCCTGGTCGTATCGGCGATGATCTGGTTACGCGCGTCGTCATCCAGGGTACCGCCCGTCGTATAGATCGCCAGGAAAACCGGCGGCTGTTCCTTGCCGGCCTTGTCTTTAGGCCAGACGACGGCGACATCGTTGACAGCGCCATTGCCGCGTCCGGTCTTGTCGGCGACGGTCCAGCCGGCCGGCACGCCGGCGCGGATTTCCTTCAGGCCCGTCTGGCAACCGACCATCCAGGTCTTCAACTGCGCCAGGCTGTCGGCCTTCAGCACCGTGCCGGTATAGACGGTCTTCAACAACCGGGCCATCGCGTCCGGCGTCGTTGTATCGCGCGGATCATTGGCCTGGTTGCTGTTGAGGTCGGGTTCGGTGCGGTCGAAACGGGTAACGGTATCGCCCAGGCTGCGGGCGAACGCCGTCAATCCGGCCGGGCCGCCGACCTGTTTCAACAACAGATTGGCCGCCGTATTGTCGCTCCACTCGACCGCCGCGGCGCAGAGTTCGCCCAGCGTCATGTGCCCCTTGGCCAGGTTCTTCGTCGTTTCGGGCGCATAGTCGAGCAGGTCGGCCTTGGTATAAGGCATGGCTTTGTCGAGCGTCACCTTGCCCTGGTCGACCTGTTGCAGGATCTGCGTCGCCAGCAGCCACTTGAACGTCGAGCAATGGGCGAAGCGCTCGCTCGACGAGATGGTGAGCGAGCCGTTGGAGGTTTGATCACCGCTGCCGGTCAGGGCACAGACACCGAGCCGCCCGCCGAGCCGTTGCTGGATGGCGGTCATGCGGCCGATAAAGCCGGTCACCGTCTTGAACTCGCGGGTACACCCCGCAACCCCAAGGCCGGCCAATGCGCCGGCGCCGGTCACCAGTCCACGCCGGTTCAGCATCACTTTGTCTCCACGGCGGTGTGGCTATCGAGCCAGTCGAACACGGTCTTGTGCCACTTCAGCGAATTCTGCGGCTTCATCACCCAGTGGTACTCGTCCGGGAAGCGCAGGAATTCCGAATCGATGCCCTTGGCCTGCAGCGCGGTAAAGACGCCGATGCCTTGCTCAAGCGGGATGCGGTAGTCTTCATCCGAGTGGATGACCAGCATCGGCACGGACCAGTCCTTGGCGTGCAGGGCGGGGTTATATTTGTCGTAGAGTTGCGGGTCGGTATAGACGTCGCCGCCCTGTTCCCAATGCTCGAACCACTGTTCCTCGGTCGAATAGCCCATATTGCGGGCATCGAAGACGCCGTCGTGCGACACGAGACACTTCCATCCTTGCGTGCCTTGGGGAGATTTCCAGTTGCCGGCGATCCAGTTGATCATGAAGCCGCCATAGGAGGCGCCGAGCGCACAGGCGCGGTTGCCGTCGAGGTATTTGTACTTGGCGAGCGCCGCGTCCCAGCCCTTTTGCAGGTCTTCCAGCGGCCGGTCGCCCCAATGGGTCGAGATGGCGTCCTCGAAGGCCTGGCCGTAGCCGGTCGAACCGTGGAAGTCGATCATCACCACCGCGTACCCGGCGCCGGCATAGGTTTCCGGGTTCCAGCGATAGCTCCAGTCATTGCCGAACGAGCCTTGCGGACCGCCGTGGATCAGGAAGGCGACGGGATAGGTCTTGCCTTCGACATAACCGACCGGCTTGATGACATAGCCGTAGACGGTGTCGTTGTTCCAGCCCTTGAAGCTGAACTGCTCGAAGGCGCCGGTGGCGTAGGCCTTGAGATTGGCGTCGACCTGGGTCAGCGGGGTCGCCCCGTCGTCGGCGAACGCCGCATTGGGATTGGCGAGATAGGCCAGCGACGGATGGGTCAGCGTATCCTTCAGGAAGACCAGGCCCTTCGGCGTCTCGAAATAGGCCGTCGTGTGGCCGTCGCGGGTCAGCGCCACGGGCTTTCCCGTCTTGATGTCGACGCGGAACAGGTTGTGTTGCCCCAGGTCGTCGGCATCGACCAGCAGGCTCTTGCCATCCTTCGACCACTTGATGCCGGCCGGCGAGCGATCCCAGGCCGGATCCAGTTCCTTGGTCGCCCCGCTCGCCACGTCACGCAACATGATGCCGTAGCGGTCGGCCTCGAAACCCGGACGCTTCATGGCCAGGTAGGCCAGGGTCTTGCCGTCCGGCGACAGGCGGGGCGCGGCGTCCCACGCCTTGTTGGCCTCGGTCAGGTCGGTCGCGGCGCCCCCGGTGAGGGGCACGGCATAGATGTCGAAATTGGTGCTCCACGGCTCGGTCTTGCCGGCCAGGCGCGCCGAGAAATAGACCGTCTTGCCGTCGGGCGAGATCGTGTAGTCGCTTTCGTCGCCGAACGGCTTTGACGGCACGTCGCCATCAAAGCCCGGCGTCAAGGCTTCCGGGCCGGCATCCGTGTTCAGTTGGATGTAGAACAGGTGATTGCGCGTCCCATCTTCCCATTCGTTCCAATGGCGGATGAACAGCTTGGTATAGACTTGGCCCGACGACTTGTCAGCCGCGGTTTCGGCCTGGCGCTTGGCCGTGCACGCGATCTCGTCGCCGCTATTGTCCGCCTTTGCACAGTCGGGGAAGACCGCCATGGACACGACCATCCCGCGACCATCGGGCGTGATTTCAAAACTGTCGACCCCTACCGGGGACTTCGTGATCTGCATGGGCGACGTTCCCTGCAGGTCCGTTACCCAGACCTGGCTGGAGCCGCTCTTGGACGACAGGAAGTAGATCTGTTTGCCGTCCGGCGAAAACTGCGGGTCGCTGGCGCCGGCATCGACCAGCTTGACCTCAGGCGCCGCCGGCGCTTTGAGGTCTTTCAGCCATAACGAAGTGACGCCCTTGTTCTTGTCCACGTCGGTGGCGCGCACCTGCATGATCATGTAGCGGCCGGTCACGTCGACATTGATCGCGCCCAGGCGGTCCAGGGCGATCATTTCCTTGTAGGTAAACGGCTTTTGCTGGGCGTGTGCGGCCCCGGCCACCGAAAAACTCGCCATCGAAAAGACGGCCGCGCCAGCCAGAAGGAGCGATTTCACCGAAGCTCTGCGTGTCGTCTGCATACCCTCACCTGTTTTGTCACGGATGTTACGAATGGCGATAGTTAAAGCGCCGTTCGGGTCCGGAGTCGAGAGGCTTGGCGAAGGCGAGGCTCAGTGCGCCTGCGCCAGCAGGATACGGATGTTTTCCATCGCCGCGCGGGTCTGCTTGGGGATACGGCCACGCACCGAAAAGCCGATCAGCTTGGCCATCAGCGAATGCGGCTTGATCTCGATGCGATGGGTCAGGCGCGTGCCTTCACCGGCCCTGGCTTCCATCTGGAACTCGACGGCGACCGAGAACATCGAGTCGTAATACTTGTAGCCCAGACGCCGGTCGGGCTCGTGGGCGACGATATCACCATCCATGACTCCATGGTGATTGCCTTCGCGATAGGCATAGCGCAGCTTGTCGCCGACCTGGTTGGGACCCGGGCCTTGCTTGGCCACGCCCTCGCAGCGCTTCAGCCACAAGGGGACTTTCTTGAAATCATCGAGGAAGACGAAGACCTGGTGCGGAGTTTGCGGCAGGTCGATGCCGTGCTCGAACACAATGCCCATACGCTTTACATCTCCCACTGCAGGCAGTTGACACGCCCCGGTTTTAAGTCAGCCTAGCACAGGCGCGCCGACACACAAGTGCCACATTAGCCCTGTCTTGGGAACCTCATGCCACACCTCCGCCATCACATTATGTGCCTGCCGGTCATCCGGCACATGCGCCACAAGCCGCGCCTGTTCATCGCGATCGGCGCCGGCCTGATCTCCGCCTGGATAAGCACGCACTGGACGTTGCGGCTGACCACGGCGGCGCTGATCGGCTGGAACACCTGCACCCTGCTCTATCTGGGCATGTCCGTTGAGACCATGCTGAACGCAAGCCACGAACGCATGGAGAAACGCGCCCAGTTGCACGACGACGGCGAAGGGGTGATTCTGCTGCTGGCGATCGTCGCGGCGATCCTCAGTTTCGTCGCCATCGTCGCCGAACTGGCGACGACCAAGGACGCCAAGGGCCTGCTGAAGGACCTGCATATCGGCCTGTCCGGCTTGACGCTGTTGACGTCGTGGGCCTTTATCCACACCGCCTTCGCCTTCCACTACGCCCACGGCTATTACGCGCGCGGCGATCACGCCAAGGGCTCGCCCTGCCTTATCTTTCCGAACACGGCGCTGCCGCACTATACCGATTTCCTCTATTTCTCCTTCATCATCGGCACGTCGGGCCAGACCGCCGACGTCAGTTTCGCCACCACGCAGATCCGCCGCGTCGGCACGATCCATTGCGTGCTGGCCTACTTGTTCAACGCCACCGTGCTGGCCCTGATGATCAACATCGCCGCCTCGCTCATCTAAAAAGGCGGGAATTAAAAAAAACAGCGTTCCGCGTGTAACCGTTTCTTTTACCCGACGTATTACCCTCAAGTCACAGGGGCATAGAATATGTCGATCGGCAGCACCAACTACCCGCAACCCGTTCAGGTCAACGGTTTCACGTGCCACAACTGCACGGAAGTCGACGAGGCCAAAAAGCATATCGATCCGGCGCATCCGAAATCGGGGCCGTACGGGGTCGATGCGAAAACCGACCCGACCAATCCGCAGAACAAGACAAGCTTCATTCAGTTTGGCGGCAGCCTTAGCGCCCTGAATACGTCCAGCCCGTCCGCGGCGAATTCGAACGCGCAAAGCGCAACGACGCAGCAAGCCAGCGCGCCAGGCCAGATCGTCAATGTCAGCGCGTGAAAAAACACCCCGAAGCCTGCGCTTCGGGGTGTGGAACACACGCTTTTCGTCCAGGAAGAAGTGAAGTTTAGAACGCCTTGCTGAGGGTCAGCATGGCGCCCTGGTCGCGCTGGCTTTGCGAGCCGAACGTGCCGCGATACGATGCTTTCAGGTCGAACTTGGCGAGCTTCATGCCGACGCCGAGGCCGACCAGGACGCCCGGGCTGCCGACCTTGCCCATGCTGTCGGCGAACGGCAGGGCCGTGTTGTTGATCAACTGGCCCTTCAGATCCGCTTCCTTGCCGCTCAACACCGCTTCATAGCCCAGCACCGCATCGACGCTGACCGTGTCACTGACATGGCCGGCGGCGCGCAGTTCGGCCGCGCCGGAGACCGCATTGACGTCACGATCGCCATAAGCCACCGCCGCCAACGGCCCCAGTTCGCTGAAACCCGACATCTTGGCGTCGACATAGGACAGTCGCAGCAAGGGCGTGACGACCCAGTTGCCCATGGCGTGATCGAAACCGCCCTGCAAAGCCGCCGACACGGACTGCGCCTTGACCTCGTTGCGCTGCTCGGTCACCGGACCAAACAGGGTGGCGCGGCGGAAATCACCGAAAGACGCAAAGCCGGCGCCGCCCGACAAAGACACGAAATGCCCGCCGGTGCGCCAGTCAAGGCCCAAGTCGAAAGAAACGTCGGTCGGATTGGCGCTGACCATGAAGGCCTTGGCGTCGCCGTGCAGGGCGGTCATCGCCACGCCGACGGAGAGATCGCCGCCCGCCGTATGCACCGCGCCGGCATGGAAACCCGACAGGTTGTAGTCATAGGCCTTGACCGAAACCGCCGTCGTCGCGCCGCCGATCGTCGCCTGTTCGGACACGGTGCTGTTGCGCGCGGCTTCGTCGCCGACCGCCGAGACGAACCAGCGATTGTCGCCTTCGGAACCGTGGACACCATGCAGTTCGTCGGCCAGCAGGGCCTGGTTGGCGCGACGGGTTTCATAGGTCTCGTCGGCGATCATGCCGACGCCCGAAGCCAGGGTGGGCGTATAGAGATATTGCGCCGCCAGGTTGGCGATCAGCTTGTGGCCGGTCTCGGTCGGGTGGACCGTATCCCAGAACAGGTAGCTGTTCTGCGCCGACAAGCCGCCGGTGACGCAGGCCGTGACCAGGACGCAGGCCTGGGTCGAATTGCTGATGCCGAAGGCCTGGGGATTGGCCAGGATGACATGGAAGGCCGAATTGATGTCGACCTCGATGATATTGGTGCCGGGATGCGCCGCCGCCTGGGCTTTCAGATTGGCGTCGAGCGCCGTGTTGAACACGGTCGACGAATAGGTGGCGATGGCCAGGGTCGTGGCGCTGCCCGAAAACTGCGGCGTCGAACCGAGGTCCGGCAGGTTCAGGACGAGGATGGTCTTGGCGCCGGCCGTCGCCAGTTGCCCGGTCTGCGTGCCGGCATTGCCGGCGGCAGCGCCCGCCACCCCCGTCATGATGGTCGTGGCATTGGCCGGGCTGGCCGCCGCGGCTGGCAGGCCCTGGAAGATGTCGTTGGCGCCGATCCACAACGACGCCACGTCATTGGCGCCGAAGGTCCCGCCGTGGGCGGCGTAATAACCGATCTGGGTTGGCGTGCCGGGGATCGGACCATTGCTGTTGCTGGCGGTATCCGAACGCGCCCCGCCCCAGGCCAGGTCGATCGAACCGGAGGTGTAGGACGTAGCCGTATACCAGCCCTGCAGGCCGCCGGTCAGGTATTCGGCCCAGACCTGGTCGTTGGTGTAGCGCTTATTGTAGGGCGGCGAGGTCGGCTGGCCGGTCGCGGTATAGAGATTGCCGTTGTCGCTCAGACTATCGCCGAAGGCGACAAGGCGCGAATAGGATTGGGTCCAGGCCGACTGAGCCTTGGAAGATTGGGCGTAAGCGCCGGTCGCCGCCAGCAGAGGCAGGGCGGAGACCATGGTGGCGAGCAGCGCCGCGGACAGCGCCTTCTTGCGGAAAGCTTTCATCATTTCAACCCTGCGATGTCTTTTTATATCGATGCACGCGGCATCGTGTCAGCGCAGGTTACGTGAGCGGAAACCTTTGGCAAGAGTGTCGTTGCGTCAAGCCGGCGCACAATTCCGCGAGCTGTTGCAATGTTGTCGCGCAGGTAACCTTGCGACAAGCCGATTAGGTAAACACTTATATAATGAATTATAGGAGCGTTTTGGGAGGCACGTTCCCCCACACCAATTGCGTCGTCTCCGGGCGTGAGAACAACGGACTGGGCACAACCTTTTCCAGCCGGCGCGCCAGGGCGTCCTCGCTGACCGGCTTGGTGATATAACCGCAGGCGCCCAAAGCCATGGCCCGCTTGACGTCCGTGCGTGTGTGATTGGCCGACAAGACGATGACCGGAATGGTCTCGATCTCGGGCATACGGCGCCGGTGTTTGAGGAAATCGAAGCCGTCCAGCTCCGGCATGGCCAGGTCGAGCAATATCGCGTCGGGACGTTCTTTCACCGCCGTGGCCAGGCCGGTCATGCCGTTTTCGGCGATACAGACCGCGTAGCCCAGACGTATCAACGCCATGCGGACGAACTCGGAAACGAAGGGATCATCGTCGATGACGAGGATTTTTTTACGGTTCTGGGTGAGCTGGGAAATGATGGTCATACTGCACGTCCTTCCGCCAGTGAGGGCCTTTGGCGACGGAATATGCTTAATATAACGATGATATGTTGCGGGATAATTAATACCAGAAGTTGTGTTATTCCGCAATTTTGACCGGTCAGCCTGCCTTCAATGCCAATCGTTCCAGCCGTGCACGGATGCCGGCGACGACGCGGACGCCGTCGAACGGCTTGGTGATATATTCCGCCGCACCGGCCAGCAGGCCGCGCCGGATATCGGCTTCGGAATCGCTGGCGGTGATCATGATGATCGGCGTATCGGCGAATTCACCGGAGGCCTGCAGGGTTTCGAGCATCTTCAATCCGGTCACGCCGCCGGGCATGATGTCGTCCAGCAGCACCAGGGCCGGCCGGTGCAATCGCATCAGCCGTAGCGCTTCGGCGGTATCGGCCGCCTCGACGATGCGCGCGTCGTTGGATAACAGTTCGACGAACAGGCTGCGCACCATACGGTCGTCGTCGGCGACAAGGACCGTCGGCTTGGGTCCCGAAGATACCGCCACCGGCACCGCCGCTCCCGCCTTGCGCCCGAACGACTTGCGCGGGCCTTCCTCGCGAACACGATCTTCGGGAGCGGCAGCAGCGGTCGCCATCGTGCCGGCCTGGGCCGTGCGGCAGGCCGCGACCAGCAGGCCGGTAAACGCCGACAATTCCGCCGCCGGCGTGTCGGGTGCCGCGCTCAGCCGGTCGTCGATCAGGCGCGCGACCTCGGATATCTCGGCAAAGCCATAGGTCTTGCCGGTCCCGGCCAGGCGATGGGCCACCCCTTTCAGCTCGAGGCGATCGGCCTCCGCCAAATCGCCCCCTTCCAGGCGTACCCGCCAGTCCTCCAGCCGCGACACGTGCCCATCGAGCGAGGCGACATAACGCGTCCGCAACTCCGCCATCTGGGCGCTGACGTCGCTATGGTCGGCGGTCGCTTCGCGAACCTCGTTGAAAGCGTTCCAGATCATGCCGACTTCACCCGCCAGCTTCATCGGGTCGAAAGGCTTGGGGATCACCGCGGTTACCCCCATGCGCAGATAGGCACGGACCTCCGCCTCCTGGACACGGGCGGTCATGAAGATCACCGGCACGGCGTCGAGCGCCTTGCGCCGGCGAATGGCCTCCAGGGTCTCCGGCCCGTTCAGCCCCGGCATCATGACGTCCAGCAGGACGACATCCGGCACCGCCCCACCGTCCAGGACATCAAGCGCCGCCTGGCCGCTTTCGCAGCACGTCACCTGGTAACCGCCGACCAGTTCCAGGCACATGCGCGCGACATCGAGGATGTCGCGTTCATCGTCGACGCACAGGATATTGCGAAGCGGCTGGCTCATGCTTGTCTCCCCACGGGGCTGAGGGCCTCGGCTGTAGCGCCGGCGTCGATCGGCAATTCGACCCAGAAACTGGCGCCCTGCCCCGGCTCGGAATCAAAGCCGATCTGGCCGTCCATATGCTCGATGATCTGCTTGCTGATGTAGAGGCCCAGGCCCGCGCCACCGGTATTGCGTTCGATCGAGGGCGCGGACTGGGAGAACTTGGTGAAGATCCGTTCGCGGAAATCCGCGCGGATGCCGGGTCCCTGGTCGGTGACCCGCACCCGCACGCGGCCATTGAGGGCGGATACGCCCACGCGCACCTCGCCGCCCCTGGGTGAGAATTTGGCGGCGTTGGACAACAGGTTGATGATGACCTGCGTAAACCGGCTGGGATCGGTCCGGACGCGCAGGTCCTGACACGGCTCCAGCACGAAGTGCACGCCGTATTTTTCGGCGTAGCCGTGGTGCACTTCCACCGCCTGGGCCAATAGCGGCTCCAAGGCCTCCTGGCGCAGGTCGAAATACATCCGCCCGGAATCGACCCGGTCGATATCGAGGATGTCGTTGACCAGGCGGATCAGGCGATCGCTGTTCTTGTGCGCGATGTCGACCAGCTTGGCCACCGCCGGCGGGATGTCGCCGGACATGGCGCCGGCGATCAGGCCCAGCGCGCCGTGGATCGAGGTCAACGGCGTGCGCAGTTCATGGCTGACCAGCGAAATGAACTCGTTCTTGATGTTCTCCGCCGAGCGCCGCTGGATGGCGTGGCGCATCGACCGTGTCAGGGCCGACAGGCTGGCGCGTTCCTTGAGCAAGTAGTCCTGGGCGCCGTTTTCCATGGCGGCGCGTTCGGTCTCCTCGTCGTCGATATTGGTCAGGATGACGACCGGGACGCGCGGCGCCACCGCCTGGACGGCGTGCAGACCGGAAAAACCCGTGGCGTCCGGCAGGCGCAGGTCCATCAGGATGACGTCGAATTCCTGCGCCTCCAGCAGCGGCATGGCGGCCGCCACCGTATAGGCCTTGGTGACCTTGCAGGCATAGGGCCCGCCGCGCGTCAGGGTCCGCTCGATATAGATGGCTTCCGACCGCGAATCCTCGAGCAGCAGGATACGCAGGATCGGGGGCAAGGACGGCCGGTTCACGTGCCTAACCCGCCGGCAGGGTGAACTTGATCACCGCGCCGGGGCCTTGCGGATCGGCGATCCAGATGCGGCCGTCGTGCAGGGTCACGATCTTGCGCGCCAGGGCCAGGCCCATGCCCGGACCGGGATAGACGCCTTCGCCGTGCAGCCTCTGGAACGGCTTAAAGACCTTTTCGCGATATTCCGGCTCGATCCCGACGCCATTGTCCTGCACCGTGAAGGTCCACATGGCGCCGGTGCGCTCCGCCGAAACCGAGATCACCGGCGGCGCCCCGTCGCGGCGGAACTTGACGCTGTTGCCGATCAGGAAATTGAGCAGTTGCAGGATCTGGTCGGCGTCGCCCATCAGCCGCGGCAAGACGCCGATCTCCAGCCGCCCGCCGGCGGCCTTCAGCTTGTCCTGGATCAGCAGGCGGCAATGGTCGGCGATCTTTTGCGTATCGACCGGCAGGTGCGGCGCCGCCAGGGTGTTCAGTCGCGAAAACGACAGCAGGCCCTGCATCATCATCTTCAGCCGTTCGCCATTATTGATGATTTCGGTAAGCAGCGCCCGGTCCTCGTCCTCGGCGAAGGCGCTCTGGCGCTCGCCCAGTAAGCGGGCGAACTCGACCATCAGCCGCGCCGGCGCGCCCAGGTCATGCGAGACGATATAGGCATAGTCGCGGAATTCCTGCGCCAGGTCGGGCGCCGGCGGCGCCTCGCCCCCGGACGGATGTGCAAGGGCCTGATCGTTCTGGGACGCATTGGGGGCGGTCTGCATGGGCAAAGCTCCTTGCCTGACGAAAAAACTATTGGGCCTGTGCGCTGGTGTCCGGCAGGACGGCCAGCAGGAAGAAAAACTGTTCGATGGTGGTGACCACGTCGCGGAACTTGTCGAGGTCGATCGGCTTGACGACATAGGCGCTGGCCTGAAGGTCGTAGCTGCGCACGATATCCTGCTCGGCATTCGAACTGGACAGAACGATCACCGGGATCTGGCGCAGCCGCTCGTCGGCCTTGATGATCTCCAGGAAGTCCCGCCCGCTCATCTTGGGCAGGGTCAGGTCCAGCAGGATGATGTCGGGC
>FTKT01000297.1_pt3 | contig 12006 bp, 8 predicted proteins | sample 1658271 | NCBI WGS metagenome assembly FTKT01 (sample SAMEA3914811, study PRJEB12502) | metagenome | biome: forest; material: soil | place: Canada | collected 2011-08-04 | depth 0.3 m | reverse complement strand
GCGCCACCTCCTCGCGGCGCAACCCCTGCACCCGGCGCCGCCCGTACGCCTGCAGGCCCAGGTCCTCGGGCTGCAGGCGGGCCCGGCGGCTGCGCAGGAAGTCCCCGAGTGTGTTCTCCATGCCCCCAGCCTAGGCGGCGGGCGCGCGGCTCTGCCTGGTACTGCCAGACCCAGGAACAGCACAGCTCTGGGTAGCCGCCCCGACCCGGCGCAGGCTGGGCTCGTCAGCAGGAAGCAGGAAGAACCCGCACCCAGGAGGACCCCATGTCGTACCCCGCCCTCGCCGGACGCACCGCCCTGGTCACCGGAGCCGCCAGCGGCATGGGCGCCGCCACCGCCCGGCTGCTGGCCGCGAACGGCGCCCGGGTCGCGCTGCTGGCCCGCCGCGCGGACCGGCTGACCGAGCTGGCCGCGAAGATCGCGGCCGACGGCGGCCAGGCCCTGCCGGTCGTCGCCGACCTCACCGACCAGGCCGCCGTGGACGCGGCGGTGGAGGCCGTCCACCAGGCCTACGGCCGGGTCGACCTGGTGGTCAACGCGGCCGGCGTGATGCTGCCCAACCCGGTCGACGACGGCCGGATCGACGAGTGGACCGCGATGGTCGACACCAACCTGACCGGCGCGCTGCGGATCGTCCGCGCCTTCACCGCGGACCTGCTGGCGGCCGCCGCCGAGGGGCGCACCGCCGACCTGGTCAACGTCTCCTCGATCGGCGCCCACGTCGCCTTCCCGAACTACGCGGTCTACGGGGCCACCAAGGCCGCGCTGACCCAGCTCTCCGCCTCGCTGCGCACCGAACTGGGCCCGCGCGACGTCCGGGTGACCACCATCGAGCCCGGACTGACCGACACCGAGCTGGGCGGGCACATCGACAACGCCGAACTGAGCGCCCAGCTCAGCGGGATGTTCCAGGCCATCCCCGCGCTGACGGCCGAGGACATCGCGGACCTGATCGGCTGGACCACCAGCCGGCGCCGGGAGCTCAACCTGGCCCAGGCCGTGGTCCTGCCGACCCGGCAGGCCTGACCGGCACTCCTCGGGGGCTGCGGCTGGTCGGTCAGGCGGGCCGGTCAGGCGCCCCGCCCAGCGCCGCCGCCAGCTCCGCCCGGCCGGTGATCCCCAGCTTGGCGAAGACGTTCCCGAGGTGGCCGTCGACGGTCCGCGGCGAGACGGTCAGCCGCTCGGCGATCCGCCGGGTCGACAGGCCGGCCGCCGCCAGGCCGGCGATCTCGCGCTCGCGCCGGGTCAGTGCCACCGGCCGGGCGCAGGCCGCCAGGGCCGGCGTGGCCGGGCCGCCGCAGCGCTCGGCGAGCGCCGCCGCGCGGGCCCGGGCCCGGCCGGCCAGGCGCGCCGGCCCCGCCCGCTCATAGGCGCCGGCCGCCTCCGCGGCGGCCTCGGCCGCGAGCAGCAGCGCCCCGAACTCCTCGAAGCGCAGCGATACTTCGTCCAGTCGCGGGCCGTCGTCGGCGCGCACCGCGAGGGCGTGGTCCAGGTAGCAGGCCGCCAGCGGGCCGTCGGTCAGCGCCACCGCCGCGGGCAGCAGCCGTACCGCCGGCGCGGTGCACCCCAGGCGCAGCGCGTCGTGCAGGGCGAGGGCCTCCAGCGCGTGGCGGCCGCTGCGCCGCGCCGACTCGGCCGCCGCCAGCGCCTGCTCGCCCGCCAGGGTCAGCTCGCCGCGGGCCTGGGCCAGCCAGGCCCCGGCCAGCACCACCAGCGGTTCGAAGGCCAGGTTCCCGGCCGCCAGGGCGCTCGCGGCGCGCGCCAACGCCGCCTCCGCCTCGGCGAGTTCACCGGTGTGGGCGCAGACCTGGGCGAGCCCGGCCAGGGCCAGCGGCAGCGGCCCGGTGGCGCCCAGCTCGGGGAAGGCGACGGCGGCCTCGCGCAGCCGGGCGCGGGCCGCCGGCAGGTCCCCGGCCAGCAGCGCGGTGCAGCCGAGCAGCACGCCGGCCAGCGCCGCCGCCATGAACTCCCGCCCGGCGGTGGCCTGCTGGTACACCTCGCGGCCGATCCGATCGGCCCGCGCCAGCTCCCCGGCGAACGCGTGGGCGAGCGCCAGATCGGTCAACAGCCTTGCCCGACTGGCTGGTTCGGCGTCCGGTGCGCCGTCCAGCGCCCTCCGGGCGGGCCCCGACCAGGCGAGCGCCCTCGTGCTGCGCCCGCACAGCACGAGGGCGGGCAGCACCGCCGTCAGGGCCCGCACCAGGTTGGCAGCGGTGGCGTCGGCGTGGTCCAGCACCAGCTGCCCGGTGCGCACCGACTCCGGCGCCCGGCCGTCCAGCAGCTGCACGGCGGCCCGCAGGGCGGTGAGTTCGTCGCGCAGCGCGCGGTCCTCGACGGCCCGCTCCGCCGCCAGCAGGACGCGCTCGGCCCGGGCCGCCAGCCCCCGCCCCCAGAAGAGCGACACCGCCGTGGCCAGCGCCAGCCTGGTCCGTTCGGCGTCCGAGCCGACCAGGCCGGCGAGTTCGGCGGTCAGCCGGTCCGCCTGCTCCAACCGCCCCTGCCAGGCCAGCACTTCGGCCAGCAGCAGGCCGCCCTCCAGCTTCGCCCCCGACTCCATCGCCGCGGCCGCCAACTGCGCCGCCAGCGAGGCGTTCTGGAAGGCGTGCACCTGACGGGCGGCCCGCAGGTAGAGCTCGGGCCTGGTCCGGTCGCCGCCGCGCAGCCGCCAGAGGGCCACCCGGAGTTCCTCGCCCGCGCGGCGGGGGCCGCTCTCGCTGTCGGCCGCCTCGACGGCCTCGGCGAGGCGCTCGCAGAGTTCGGCGGCCCGCAGCGACCCGATCCCGGCCCGCACCACCTCCCCGTACAGCGGGTGGGCGATCCTCAACTGCCGCTCGCCGTCCTGCTGGTGGACGAGGAGCAGGCCGCGCTCCTCCATCGCGCCGAGCCCGGCCGCCGGCACCAGCCGGCGGACCAGGCCCGGCTCCAGCGGCTCGCCGAGCGCCAGCAGCTCCAGCACCTCCCGCTCGGCGGGCGCGATCCGGCCGAGCCGGTCGGCCACCAGGTCCGCCAGCCGGTCCCCCGGGAGCGGCCGGTCGTCCCAGCTCCAGACCCCGCCGAGGCGGTGCAGCGCCCCCGTCGAGAGCGCGTCCTGGACCAGCTCGTACAGCACCAGCGCATTGCCCCGGCTGAACTGCCAGACCCGGTCCAGGGCGAGACCGGCCAGCTGGCCGCCGAGCACCTGGTGGAGCAGCTCCGCGGTCCGCTCCCGGTCGAAGGGGTGCAGCTCCACCCTGCGCAGCGCGCCGTCCTGCCACCAGCCGGCCGGCGGGCGCGGCTCCCGCCGCTCCGAACGGACCGTCAGGAGCAGCCGCGCGGTACCGGCCGCCAGCAGCTGACGCAGCAACAGAATCGAGCACTCGTCGAGCAGATGGGCGTCGTCCACGCCGATCAGCAGCTCGCGGCCGGCGGCCCGGGCCGCCACCGCCGCGGCGATCGCCCGGCTGGCCCCGAACGGGTCGCGCACCTCGACGGCGACCGGTAGCAGGGCCGCGACCGCGCCGAACGGGATCCCGGACGCGCCCTGGGTGGCCACCGCCCAGTGGACCGCCGCGCCCCGGGCCGCCGCCCGCCGCAGCACCTCCCGGGCCAGCCGGGTCTTGCCCACCCCGGCCGCCCCGGCCAGCACCACCCCGCCGGGCGCCTCCCGGTCCGCCGGCGGACCGGCGGCGGCCGCGAGCAGTTCCTCCACCGTCCGCAGCTCGCCCCGGCGCCCGGTGAAGGACCATCCGTTGTCCATAGCGAGGCAGCTTAGACCGACCCGGAATCGGGGGGTGCGCGAAAACAGGTAACGACTACCCGGGTCACCGCCCGCCCGCGTCCCTAGGCTCCGCAGCAGCACGGCCCGATCGGCGCGCCGTCGGCCTCCCGGGGGGACACCTTGAAGATCGTCAGAATCCTCAGCGCCTGCGCGGCGGTCGGCCTGGCCGCGGCCTGCTCGTCGACGGCGACAACGACAGCGGCAACGACAGCGGCAACGACAGCGACGACATCTGCGACAGCGGCGAAGTCCTCCCCCGCCCGGACCGCAGCCGGCGGCGGTACCCCCACGGCCGCCGCCGACTGCACCCACCGGATCGGCACGACCCTCTGCTTCCACGTGCGGCTCTCCGGGGCCGCCACCGTCGACCAGCCGGCGGTCGGCGGCACCGGCAAGTCCGAGAGCTGCGCCGAGTGGCTCAAGGGCACCGCCTCCTCCAGCGGCCGCAAGCTGGACCTCGCCACCATCTCGATCGTGCTGCCCGCGCCCGCGGTCTCGATGGGCGACCTCACCCTGACCGGCTACACCGGCCCGGGCAGCTACCCGCTCGACCAGGTCAGCAGCGAGGGCGGGTTCAGCATGGTGGTCGACGCCAAGGAGTACGGCCTGAACGCCTCCTACGGCACCACCGGCTCGGTCACCGTGAACGCCGACGCCTCGGGGACCATCACCCTCAAGAACCTGATGACCCAGAACGCCGCGCCCCCGCGCCCGTCGGTGGACGCCGTGATCAGCTGGACCTGCGCCGCCTGAGCCCACCCCCCGGGGGGGGGACCCAACCTGTCAGTCTGAGGGCGACACCAGCCCCGCCTGGTAGGCGGCGATGACGAGTTGGACCCGGTCACGGGCGTCCAGCTTGGCGAGCAGCCGGGCCACGTGCGTCTTCGCGGTGGCGGGGCCGATGAAGAGTTCGGCGGCGATCTCGGCGTTGGACATCCCGCGGCCGACCAGGGCCAGCACCTCGCGCTCGCGCTCGGTGACGCCCTCCAGGGAGCGGCCGTGCGCGGCTCCCGCCGGCAGCAGCCGGGAGTACCCCCGGCCGGACGGTTCCGGCCGGGCGGCGAACTCCTGGACGAGCCGGCGCGTCACGCTCGGCGCGATCAGCGCGTCGCCGGCCGCCACCACCCGGATCGCCGCGAGGATGTCGGGCAGCGCCATGTCCTTGACCAGGAAGCCGCTCGCGCCGGCCCGCAGCGAGGCGTAGACGTTCTCGTCGTCGTCGAAGGTGGTCAGCACCAGCACCCGGGGCGGCTCGGCGCCCGCGGTGATCGCCCGGGTCGCCTCGATGCCGTCCATCACCGGCATCCGGATGTCCATCACCACCACGTCGGGCCGGACCTCGCCGGCCAGCCGGACCGCCTCGGCGCCGTCACCGGCCTCCCCGACCACCTCCAGGTCCGGCAGGTTGGCCACCACCATGGTCAGCCCGGCGCGCACCAGCGGCTGGTCGTCGGCGAGCAGGATACGGATCGTCATACCGGCAGTCTCGCAGCCACCCGGAAGCCGCCCTCGGGCCTGGACCCGGCGCTGAACCGCCCGTTCAACAGGGCGACCCGCTCGCGCATCCCGGAGATCCCGTAGCCCGTCCCCGCCCGCGCGCCGGCCCGCGGCACACCGCACCCGTCGTCCAGGATCTCGACGGCCAACTCGTCCTCCCCGTACTCCACCGACACCCGGCACCGCTCGGTCCCCGCGTGGCGCACCACGTTGGTGACCGACTCCTGGATGATCCGGAAGGCCGCCACGTCGATCTCGGGCGGCAGCGGCCGCCGTTCACCGTGCCAGCTCAGCTCGACCAGCAGCCCGGCCGCCGCCGTCCGCTCGGTCAGCCGGTCCAGCGCCTCCAGGCCCGTCACCGGCTCGGCCCGGCCCGACTCCTCGTCGGCCCGGCGCAGCGAGACGAGCATCCGCCGCAGTCCGGCCAGCGTCTCGCGGCTGGTGCTCTCGATGGCGTCCAGCGCCCTGCGCGCGCCCTGCGGATCCTCGTCCAGCACCATGCTGCCCGCGCCGGCCTGGATCGCGATCACCCCGATGCTGTGGGCGACCATGTCGTGCAACTCCCGGGCGATCCGCAGCCGCTCGGCCGTCACCGCCTGGGTGCGCAGGGCCCGGCCGTACTCGCGCTGGCGGCGGATCGCGTCGCCGGCCAGCCAGGCGACGGCGATGGTCAGCAGCAGCCCCGCCAGCATGCTGAGGATGTCGCTGACCCCCTCCCGGCCGTGCCAGGTCGCCAGCGACTCGCCGGTCCAGCCGAGGAGTTCCACGGCCACCACCGCGGCCGTGGTCCGCCACGGGCGGGTGGCCGCGATCAGGCAGACCAGCCCGTCCATCGCCAGGAAGAACGGCCAGGTCTTGTCCCAGAGCGCCACCGCCGCCACCGACTCGGCCAGCAGCACCCCGAACACCGCCAGCGGCCACCGCCGCGCCCAGCCGAGCACGGCCGCCGAGGCCAGGGCCGCCGCCGCGTCCACGGCGAGCCTGGGCAGCACGCCCCAGGAGGCCCCCCACTCCAGCCGGTAGGCGGTGGTGCTGAACAGCAGCAGCGCGAACGCCCCGACGGCGCAGCACGCCGCCACCGTCCATATCCCGGACTGCAGTCGGCTCGGCCACGGCACCCGCGGCATCCCTTGATCCATCCGTCGATCGTAGCCACCCGGCCCGCCCGGGACGTCCCCCCGCGGGCGTACGCCCACCGGGCTAACGGACAGGCAACTTGCTTCTCCAGCAAGCAAGTTGACCAACTTTCGGCTCGGCCGGGGAGCCGGCGCCCTACATCCCCAGGACTACCCGGCCGGGCAGTTGCATCCGGGGAGGGATGCCCGGCCCGGGCGGCTGCCGCCAAGCTTCCTGTCATGACTACTGATCACCGACCGCGACCGAACGGCACGAGCGGGCCCGCGGCGCCCTGCGCGGTGAACGCGTGAGCGCCGTGTGGCAGGCCTCGCGCGCCGCGGTGCGCCGCCGCCGCCTGCAGACCTTCGTGATCGGCCTGGTGGTCCTCACCTCCACCGTGGTCCTGGTGGTCGCACTCGGCCTGCTCGACGCCGCCTCGGCGCCCTTCGACGACACCTTCGCCCGGCAGAGCGGCTCCCAGCTCACCGTCACCCTCGACCCGGCCCACGTCACCGACGCCCAGCTCGCGCAGGCCGCACGGCTGCCGGGGGTCGCCGCGGCCGCCGGGCCGTTCGCCGAGGCGCTGCTCACCGCGCCGCCCCGGAACACGCAGGCCCCCACCCCCGGTGTGGACGCCCCGCCGCCCGGCACGATCACCTTCGTCGGCCGGGCCGACCCCGGCGGCCCGGTGGACCGGGTGGACCTCTGGAGCGGGCGCTGGGTCCGCGGCCCCGGCGAGGTGGTGCTGATGCGGCCGTCCGGCCAGCGCTACGGACGGTACGAGACGCTCGGCAGCCGCCTCGACCTGCCCGGCGCCCCGGCGCTGACCATCGTGGGCTTCGCCTCCAGCCTGAGCCAGACCGCCGGCGCCTGGGTGACGCCCGAGCAGCTGACCGAGCTGCACCCGACGGCCGTCCAGCTGCTCCTGCGGCTGCGGCAGGGCGGCACCGAGGGCCAGCTCAGGGCCGGCCTGGCGCAGGTCACCGCCGGGCTGCCGGCCGGCTCGGTGCTCGGCTCGCTGTCGTACCTGAACATCAAGCAGGACCTGACCGCCTCGGCCCGGGCCTACGTCCCGTTCCTGCTGGCCTTCGGTGTGCTCGGCCTGCTGGTGGCGGTGCTGATCACCGCCAACGTGGTCAGCGGCGCGGTGGTCTCCGGGTTCCGGCACATCGGGGTGCTCAAGGCGCTGGGGTTCACGCCGAACCAGGTGGTGTCGGTCTACCTGGTGATGGTGCTGGTGCCCGGCGTCATCGGCGCCGTGCTCGGCACCGTGCTCGGCGTCCTGGCGGCGCAGCCGCTGCTGCGGATGTCGTTCGCCGGGTTCAACTCCGGTCTCTTCACACCCGTCCTCAGCGCCTCGGTGCCGGTCGAGACGCTGCTGGGCATGCCCGCGCTGGTGCTGCTCGCCGCCCTCGTCCCGGCGCTGCGCGCCCACGGCCTCCCGGCGGCCCGGGCGATCAGCGCGGGCAGCGCGCCGGTCGCCGGGCGCGGACTGCGGATCCAGCGCCGGCTCGGCGGCTCCCGGCTGCCCCGCGCGGTCAGTCTGGGCCTCGGCCTGCCGTTCGCCCGACCGGGCCGGACCGCGCTGACGATGATGTCGCTGGTGCTGGGCGTCCTCACGGTGACCCTCGCCACCGGCCTGACCGGTACGGTCACCTCGCTCATGAACGCCAACGCGTCACGCCTGAGCTCGACCCTCTACGTGGGCGACCCCGGCCTGCCCGGCTCGGTCGCGCCGAAACTGACGGAGCCGCAGATCGAGGCGAAGCTGCGGTCGCTGCCCGGCCTGACCGGGCTGACCGCCGCGGCGCCGGTCCTGCTCAATGTGGTGGGGGACAACCAGGGCATCCACGCCTGGTTCACCCGCGGCGACGCGGTGGACGCCGGCGGCACGCTGGTCAAGGGCCACTGGCCGAGCGGGCCGGACGAGCTGGTGGCCGGGCCCGCCTTCCTGCACGCCCGGAGCCTGGCGCTCGGCGACCGGGTGACCCTGGAGTTCAAGGGCCACCGGCAGACCATGACCCTGGTCGGCCAGACCATGGCGGACGAGGCCACGGTGGTGCGGGCCGACTGGCCGGCGCTGACCGCGCTCACGTCCGAGCCGACGGCCGCCTCCTACGTCAACCAGTACTGGGTGGAGCTGGCCCACGGCGCCGACGTCGGCGCCTACGACGCCGCGGCCAAGGCGGCCGAGCCCAGCCTGCTGCCCTCCCCGTCCGCCGGCGGCCCCAACAGCATCACCGTCACCATCGTGGGCACCTCCACCGTGCTCAGCCTGCTGCTGGGCACCGTGGCGGCCCTCGGGGTCTTCAACACCGTGGTGCTGAACGCCCGCGAGCGCCGCCGCGACCTGGGCATGCTCAAGTCGATCGGCATGACGCCGCGTCAGGTGACGGTGATGATGGTCACCTCGATGGCGGCCCTGGGGGTGCTCGGCGGCCTGCTCGGCGTCCCGCTCGGGATCGCCGCGCACCGGATGATCGTCCCCGCGATGACGGCGGCGGCCGGCATCGACCTCCCGGCGCGGATGATGGACGTCTGGCACCCCTGGGTGCTCGCCGTGGTGGCGGGGGCGGGCCTGGCCATCGCGGTGCTGGGGGCGCTGCTGCCGGCCAGGTCGGCGGCGCGGCTGACGATCGCGGAGGTGCTGCGCAGCGAGTGACCCGCCGCCCGGCCACCGTCCGACCCCGCCGGCGCTGCCCGGGCCGGGTCGGACAGTGGCGTTCAGGCGCCGGCCTCCCCGTCGCTGAGGATCTGCCGGTGCAGTTCGCGCAGCGGCGCGCCGGGCTCCAGGCCCAGCTGCCTGACCAGCCGGCGGCGCAGCGACTGGAAGACGTCCAGCGCCTGGAGCCGGCGCCCGGAGTGCCACAGGGCCTGCATGAACAGGCCGTGCAGGTGCTCCTGGATCGGTTGCAGCAGGGTGAGCCCGGCCAGCTCGCCGAGCAGGTCGCCGTGCCGCCCGAGGCGCAGGTCGGCCTCGATCCGCTGTTCCAGCAGGCGCTGGCGCTCCTCCCGCAACCGGCTCTGCTGGACGCAGAGCACCGGGCCGAGCCGGACGTCCTCCAGGAACTCCCCGCGCCAGACCTCCAGCGCCTGGCGCAGCGCGTCGGAGGCCGCGGCGTCCTGCCCGGCGGCCAGCGCCGCCCGGCCCCGGTCGGCGAGGACGCCGAAGACCCGGGTGTCCAGCTGGTTCACCTGCGTGCTCAGCCGGTAGCCCCGGCCGGACATGACCAGGGCCGGGTCAGCCGACGCGGCCGGCGGCAGGTTCACGGCCCGGCCCACCGGGCCGGCCAGCGGGCGGCGCAGCTGGGTGATGTAGGTCTGGATGGTGTTGACCGCGCTGCGCGGCGGCTCCCGGTCCCACAGCTCGCGGGCCAGCTCGTCGATGGTGACGGTCTGGTTGGCGCGGACCGCGAGCAGCGCGAGGACCTGCCGGGGCTTGGGGGCCGAGGGAACGCAGTCGACACCCCGGTGGCGGACCGTCAGCGGTCCGAGGATCCCGATGTCCATCGTTCCTCCTGAAGCAGTTCTGTCGGCACGATCGGCACCGTCGCGATCCCCGCGGACCCACTGATCAGCGGGTTCGACGCGGGCGGGGGCGGGACGGCCGGCAGGCGGCGGACCCGGCCGGCGCGGCCGCGGGGAGAGTGCGGGACCCGCCCGGGAGGTCGTGCGCGAGGCTCCCGGTCCAGGCCGGTCATCCGCCGCCCCGTCGCGGCAGGTCGCGCCGGGAAAACAGCTGACGGAAATTCAGAATCGCTGATCTACAAGCCACTTGCCCCATCCCCCATCATCCGACCCTAACCCGTTCTCACGGGACCCATCAAGCTCCGCCGGGCACCGCGGCCACAGCGGGAACGGTGACCGCGGTGAGCACCAGACCGCCCTCGACCAGCCACCTCCCGCCGAGCCGGGCGGGCCCGGGCCCGTCCGCCCACGGAGCGCCGCCCGGCAGCCACGCCTCGAACCGCCCCTGCCCGGGGGCGGTCGCGATCACGGCGTCCTGGAAGCCCAGCTGCTGCCGGACCAGCGGGAAGAGCGCCTTGAAGAGGGCCTCCTTCGCGCTGAACAGCAACCGGTCCGGGCACCCGGCGGAGCCGACGCCTGGGCCGACCGCCGCCCACCACCGCTCCTCGGGCCGGGACACCAGCTCGAACACCCCCTCGGGCAGCGGTTCGTCGACCTCCGCGTCGATCCCGACGGAGAGCAGGTCGGCGGGCCTGGCGACGGCCGCCGCGCAGTAGCCCGGGCAGTGCGTGATGCTGCCGACCACGCCCGGCGGCCAGCGCGGCTCACCGTCCGGCCCGCGCAGGACCGGCAGCCGGGGCAGCCCGAGCCCGAGCATGGCCCGCCGGGCGCAGTCGCGGCCGGCGCCGAACTCGCGCCGCCGCTTGGCCACCGCCCGGACCAGCAGCGCCTCCTCCGCCGCGAAGAGCGGCTCCCCGCCGGGCCCGCCGCCGAGGATCTCGGCCGAGCGGACGCGGGCGGGCAGCAACCGCTCGATCACCGGCCCCCGCCCGGACGGCCGTCACGCACCGCCGGCCCCAGGTCAAGCCGGCCCTCACGCACCGCCGGCCCCGCTCACGCCCACCCGCACCTCACGGCGCGGCGCCGTCCGCGACAGCGGGAGGGCCAGCACCTCGGTGGTCGGCCGCAGCGAGATGGACGAGTCCCCGTAGCGCAGGAAGTTGCCGGGGACCAGGGAGAGCCGGAACCGCTGGTTGATCATCGCCACCATCATCCGCAGCTCCATCAGCGCCATCAGGTTGCCGATGCACATCCGGGCGCCCGCGCCGAACGGGATGTACGCCATCCTCGGCCGCGCCTTGACCGCCTGCGGGGTGAACCGCTGCGGGTCGAACGCCTCCGGGTTGTCCCAGTAGCGCGGGTTGCGGTGCGAGGCGAGCGGGGAGAGCAGCACCGAGGACTTCGCCGGGATGTGGTAGCCGCCCAGTTCGTCGGCCTCGACGGTGTCCCGCGGGTAGATCCAGATCGGCGGGTAGAGCCGCAGCGCCTCGTCCACCACGCTGTTGGTGTAGGGCAGCGACTCCAGATCGGCCGGATCGGGAATCCGCCCGCCCAGCACCCGCGCCAGCTCGGCGTCCAACTCCTCCTGCACCGAGGGGTTCAGCAGGACGGACACCAACGTCCAGCAGAGCGCGACGGCGGTGGTCTCGTGCCCGGCGAGGTAGAGGGTGAGCATCTCGTCGCGGACCTGGTCGTCGGTCCAGCCCCGCCCGGTGACCGGGTCCTTCGCCGCCTCGATGAGCGCCATCAGGGCGCCCTGGCCGGTGTCGGCGTGCTCGCGGCGGATCTCCTCGACCAGCCGGGTGAAGATCAGCCGGTCGCGCTTGATCAACCGGTTGCGCTTGATCGGCAGCCAGGACGGCAGCATCTCGGAGAGCGTGCCGTGCTTGAACATCACCTCGATCACGTTGTCCACCACCTCCTTGAGCACCGGGGCCTGGGGCCGGACGTCGAAGCCGAAGAGCGAGCGGCTGAGCGTGACCAGGGTCAGCCGCAGCGTCTCGGTGACCAGGTCCACCGGCTCGCCGAGCCGGGCCTTCTCCTCCCAGGCGTCCAGCATCTCCTGGGTCGCCTGCACGACGTTGGGGCCGATCGCGGCCACCGCGCCG
>FTKT01013248.1_pt1 | contig 12011 bp, 14 predicted proteins | sample 1658271 | NCBI WGS metagenome assembly FTKT01 (sample SAMEA3914811, study PRJEB12502) | metagenome | biome: forest; material: soil | place: Canada | collected 2011-08-04 | depth 0.3 m | reverse complement strand
GAAAGCGCCCCGCCGGAGGGCGGGGCGCTGGGCGACGATCAGTCGCCCTTGCTGCGCGACCAGATCAGGTTGTGCGCGCCGTCCTCGCCTTCGACCAGGCGGGCGTAGATGGTCGCCGGGAACGACGGGTCATCCAGCGTCACCGACAGGTAGGGCCGATCCGCCTTGCTGACCTTCTTCCACGCCGCGCCGATCTCGTAGCTGCCGCCCGCCTGGATGCGGTAGTCCGGGGCGTTGTCGCTTTCCTTGTCGTTGGGGACGAACTTGACCTTGACGTTGAGCGTCAGGGTGCGAACGGTGCCGGCGAAGCTGTTGCCTTGCGCGGTGAAGGTGCCGATGTGAGCCATGATGAAGTCCTTTCGAGGTGGTTCCAGGTCCGCGCCCATCGCGGCCTTGGCGTGATCCGAGGGGTGCGGGTCGGGCGCGCCGCACCGCAGGCCGCAACGCAGTGGAGGACCGGCAGGCCCGAGAAATTTGCCTCGCGAGGAAGACCGCAGGTCGGGGAAATTTGTCGGGCAGGCCGGTTGCGGCGAAGAAGCCCGAGGCTGAGCGCCTAGCGAAGCCGTGCCCGCGCCAGGATTCACGACAACTACAAGGCCGTGGGAGCGAACCTGTCCTCGCCAGGACGCATGGCTCAGGCACCGCCGTTGGCAACGGCGTTTCGGCACAGTCCGTGCCGCCCAGCTCAAGCTGCCTGATCCACGACGACAAGGATGGCCGCCCCACCGCATCGAGGCGCCCCAAGAGATCGGCAGCAGCGGCATGGAAGGGCATGGCGGGTCGGCCCTACCTGTCGATGGCGATCGCGCTCATCGGCATTCCCAGGGTCACGCCCGTCAGCGTCGCCCAGGACGGCGCCACCCACAACTGGGCGCAGCACGGCCGGTCGTACCCCGCGCGGCGGCGCGGGGCTGGCCAGGCTCCCGCGGAGCGCCGATCAAAGCGCGCGCGGCATACCTACCGCGCGCGCCGCGCCGGCTGCAACGGCGCGACGCATCGCCGGAAGTCGCCCCCTCCACGACGTTCGTAGACGGCGAACGCCGATCGGCCCTGCGCGTTCTCGCTCGATGGACAACCCGTGCAACACGTCGCCGACGAACTCCCTCGAACGCGACCGCTCCATGGACTCGATCAACCTCCGCCGAGCCACCGCCGCCCTCGACGAGAAGTGCCTCGGCGGCGGCGTGGCGGAGGTTGGAATTGACGCGCGCGGCACACCTGCCGCGCGCGTTGCGCCTGCGCAGCAAAAGCCCCGACCCGCAGGCCGGGGCACCAGTCCCTCACGCTGCCGCGTGCGCGTCTTCTTGTTCTTCGGCGTCTGCCTGCGCTTCGGCCCGCTCCTCACTGCTCGATGCAGCGTCCGTCGCTTCCACGGGCTCCGGCGCACGCAACATCGCGGGCAGCCAACCCGTGCCCGCCACCAGTCGCTCAGCCTCGCTGGCGATCTGCACCTTCTTAAGCTTGGCGAGCCGCGCGACCTGATCAGGCGCGAACGCCTGCACGGCCTCCAGCGCCTTGGCTCTCGAAACGTGGTCGAAGTAGCCCGCCGCAGTCGGCGTCCACCAAGCGTGCATGTCGAGTGCCACCGCCTGCGCAAGCAGGGCGGCGGGCGAATCACCTTCACGCGAAGCGATGGCGTTCACCGTGAAACCCACGCACACCGCGAGCAGCGACAGCAGTTCCTGCTGTGGCGTCGCGAGCAGTTGGGCGAACAGCGCCTGCGGGTCGGCGGGCAGCCGATCGGCCCAAGCCTCCCGCACCTGCCGCATGCCGACCGCAGCCGGCGCCTCGGCCACGTCGGGCGCATGTTGAGTCAGTTGGTCATGCGGATGGGCGTTGACGTCGACCGGCGAATCCTGATGGCCGTCGACGATCAGCCGCAGCGCGAGCCGATGCACCACGGCGACCAGTGCCACGTGCGGATGCCGCGCGACCTCGGCTTGCAGCGCCGCCGTGCGGTGCGCGCTCAGGCGCCGCACCAGCTTCTCCGACAGCGTGGGCCTGGATGCCTCGCCTGGATCACCGCCGCGCTCGGCGTCGTCCTGCGCGTCCGCTTCGCTGCGCTCCTGCGCGCGCAAGGCCTTCACCTGATCCTCGCGCAACAGGCCCCGATGCACCACGACGCGGCCCGCATGATCGAGCGACAACACCGCGCCCGCCCGTGCCACGGCGCCGGCCGGATAGACCACCAGAGTCCGCTCGACGGCTTCGAGGTCGTTGCCCAGGCCGTCCATCTCGTCTTGCAGCGCCTGGGCCTGCTCGTCCGTCATGTCTTCGTTCGCGTCGTTCAGGCGTTCCTGCAGCTTGGCCTGCTGCGCTTCCAGCCGGGCGATGTGCTTCGCCTCTGCCTTGCTCGGCTCCCGCCGCCGGCTGCGCATGCGCTGGAACTGGTGCAGATCGGCGTAAGTGGCACGCGGCACCACGTCCACCCAGCCCCAGCCCTCGGCTCGAACCTGCTCGGCGGCCGGCGCGAGCTGGTCGCGCGCCAGGGACTCCAGCAGCCCGCCATCGGCCAGGAAGACGCCGCCCTGCTCGTCCGCGAACAGGTCGCGCCGGATGCTGCCGCCCGCCGCTTCATAGGCCTGGACACCGACGAATTTCGCCAGCGCGTCGCGGCCCGCGTCGATTTCCTCCTGCGTCAGGCGATCGCGCAGCGCCTCCGGGTGGCGCTGCCACTCGGGCGACTCGTAGAACGCGGCTTCCTGCGCCGCGTGGTCGTCAGTGATCGCCAGCGCCATCAACTGGTCGAGCGTCACGGCATCCGCCCGGTAGTCCGCGAGCAGCCGGGGCGAGACGTTGGCGAGCTTCAGCCGGCGCTGCACCACCAGCGGCGTCACGCCGAAATCGGCCGCGATGTCCTCGACGGGCCGGCCCTCGGTCACCAGCGCCGCGAACGCCTCGAACTGGTCGGCCGGGTGCATCGCCTCGCGCTGCACGTTCTCGGTCAGGCTGACGGTGCGCGCCGCCGCGTCCGGCACCACCAAGCAGGGCACCTCGTGGCCCTTGACCAGCTTGCGGCGCTTGACCAGCAGCTTGAGCGCGGCCAGACGCCGGCGGCCCGCGACGACCTCGTAGTGGTCGCCGTCGGGCGCCGCCGTCACCGTGAGGTTCTGCAGCAGGCCCACGCGGACGATGCTCGCGGCCAACTCGGGGATCGACGTGCCGCCGCTCTTGCGCACGTTGCGCGCCGAGGGCCGCAGCGTGTCCAGCGGAATCAGCAGCAGGCCGCGCGCGGCGATCTCGGCTGCAGTGGTCACGGCCTGCACGGCGTGGGCTTCTTCAAAGGTAGCGGTATTCATGATGGTCACTCCTGTCCCGTGCCGGGACGTTGAAGATGAACGGGATGAGAAAGGTCCAATGGGGGTTCAAGGTGTCGATGTCTGCATGCGCGCCCTCCTGCGGTTGTCGATGCCGGCCGGATTCCAAGATTCGGAGCCCGGTGTTGGCCTCGAGGGGTTCGGCGCAGTGACCGGGGTGGTCGCCGTGGCCGTCTTCGATCGCCGTCTTTCCTGAGTTCATCGCCCGCGAAGAACCGGGCCGGCGGCGCCTGGCCGTCAAGGAAGAAGCGCAGGGTGGGTGCGGCCCGCAGCGCAGCGAGGACACGGCCCTGCGCGCCTTGACGGCCAGGCGCCGCCGGCTACGGTCGCGGATACAGCGATGAAGGCAGGGAAGACCGACCAACCGGCCAACGGCCAGGGGAGCGACGACCCCACGGCCGCGCGGCGAGCGCCTCGGCGTGCCGCAGGCACGCCTGGCTGGAGGTGAGCACCGCGCACAGCGCGATCGACGCCGTCGACCGGCCGAGCAGGCATCGCCTCTTCGCCGGCATCCCAAGATGCCAAACCGATGCGGCGACGCGCCGTCGCCGCGCAGGCGAAGCAAAAAGGGGCATAGCCCCTGCGGTCAGAGCAGACCGCGCTCGGCAAACGACACCAGATCGGTGCCCGCCACGACCATGTGATCCAGCACCCGGACATCGACCAGCGACAACGCGGTCTTGAGCGTCTGCGTCAGGAACTCGTCGGCCCGTGACGGCTCGGCCACGCCCGACGGGTGGTTGTGCACCAGGATCAGCGCCGCCGCATTGCGCGCCAGCGATTCCTTGACCACCTCGCGCGGATAGACCGACGTCTGGCTCACCGAGCCGCGGAACAGCTCGACGTACTCGATCACCCGATGCTGCGCGTCGAGCATCAGCACCGCGAAGACCTCGTGCTGCAACGCTCCGAGCTTCACCTGCAGGAAGTCGCGCACCACCTGCGGCGACGAGAGCACCTCGCACCTGCGCAGCTGCTCGCCCAGCAGGCGCTGCGCAGCCCGCAGCACCTCATCGGCCTCCGCCGGCCGGTAGACGCCAGCCCCGTCGCGAACCAGAAGAACAGAAGGATCGAAAGGAAAGAGATCGTGCGCCATCGTCGGCTCCGTGAGTCGGGCGGAATTGCCCGAGACCGGCTCCGTCACGGCGTAGCGCAGGGGTCAAGGTTCTAAGACGGCCGCCAGGACGCCAGCGCACCGCGTGCGCGCAGACCTTGACGACGAGAACGTCGTGATACGGTGAAGGGGACAGCAAGCCAGCCCCAACACGCCAAAGCATTGATGCAAGCGTAGCGCGCAGGCCCGCCGCGCCAGCAAAGGGCCGAAGGCGTGAGGGATAGAAGCCGGATGGCCGAGATTCGCACAGCTAAGCTCGGTGCGCAGCACGAAAGCCCGACCCGAAGGGGCACGCCCATCCGACGAACGAGAACTCTTCAAACCCCTTGGGCGAGCTCGAACGGCGGCGATCATCTCGAAGCCCGGGCATTCTGCGGAGAATCGTGACTACCGAGACAACGAACTGATATGGCAACTGACATCTCAGCGCTCTTGCGCGAAGCCGAGACGCACAGCGCAGACACGCCCGAGTTCCAAGCGTGGGTCCTGTGTGCCCATCGCCTTCGCGCCTTCATGCCTCAAGCCCGTTCAGAAGCGGGCGCCCAGCCTGACTCGTCGTATTTCATCTTGGCCAACTCGTTGAGGGCAGCTAGCGTCGGTTGCGCCGAGTTCGCGTTGAGATCAGCGGGCATGAACGGTGATCCGACACCTGTTAGCACCCAGTGAAGGTTGGGCGTCGCATTGCCCGCGATGACCAACTGCCCGAAGCTAGCCAGCTTCTCGACATCGGGGAACGTTGCGCCACGGCGCATCTGGCTCAGTGTCGTCTGGTTGGTGTAGCCGAGCTGCGTGCTTATCCGGGCATCGGATGAGCCGAGCATATCCATCACGGCCGAGAGCCGTGCACACATCTGTGCCAACAGGATGGGGTCTTTTTTCTGCCGCGACAAGCTATGTATTTATCAAACTTTAGTTGATAATAACATCATCAATTATAGTTGCCTCCTATGCGAAATCCTCCCGATCGCTACTTGTCGACCCTGCAGCAGCACTTCCCGGCTGCGCCCGCGTTCATGGTCGACGAGGTCGCAGGTTGGTCGAGTACGCCTGAAGCGCAAAATGCGCCACCGGCAACAACTAACCAGGCCGCGCAGGGGATTGCATTCCAACGGTGGTTCCATTTCAAGGAAGCGTTTTCGCCGTCGTTCGTGACAACCGCCATCGAGACGCTCGGCTTTCGTCCGTCGCACGTGATCGATCCGTTCGGAGGGTCCGGAACGACGGCTATTACGTGCCAGCTGCTGGGCATCGACGCGACGACAATCGAAGTCAATCCATTCCTCGCGGACGTCATTCGTGCGAAGACAAGCAACATCTCGGCGGAGACCTTGATCGAGGCGGCGCAAGGCTTTCGACGCAGCTTGGCTCGCACGAAGGCTGATCTAGAGGTACTCGATCATTTGCCGCCCACCTTCGTCGAGTCGCAGGGCAAGGAACGATGGATATTTTCAGAATCGTTTGCGCTACGGCTGTCTCAGTACCTGAAATGCATCCGCCAGATGGAAGACAAGGACGTTCAGCGCTTCTTCCGCGTCGCGCTCGGCGCAGTGCTGGTCGAATGCAGCAACGTCTATGTCAACGGCAAAGGGCGGCGCTACCGCGGAAAATGGCAGGAGACTCAAGCCAACGCGGAATTGCTGGACTTTCGCTTTCACGAACAATTCAATCGCGCGTTTGAGGATGTCCACCGGTTCGCCGCCCGACCGGTCACTGACATTCAGGTTGTCCACGGGGACTCGCGGACAGCGATGAAGAGCGTGCAGGCACCTGCCGACTTGATCGTCTTTTCGCCGCCGTACCCCAATTCTTTTGACTACACGGACATCTACAACGTTGAGCTGTGGGCGTTGGGCTATCTGTCCACGAAACAGGACAACACGATGTTGCGCCAATCGACGGTGCATTCGCACGTCCAGATCCAACGCATCGCCGAAAAGCCGATCAACACCAGCGCCACTCTCACAGCAGCGGTCAAAAAGCTCGACGCCAAGCTCGATGAGCTGTGGGACGTGCGTATCCCCGAGATGGTTCTGGGATACTTCCGCGATCTTGAGCGCATCCTGCTGGAATCGTTTCGCCTCCTCACCGAACGGGGCAAGGTCATGATGGTGGTGGGCGACTCGCGCTACGCCGGCATCCTCATTGACGTGCCAACCATCTTAGTGGAGCTGGCGTGCGCGATCGGCTACACGAAGACGCAGATATTCGAGGTGCGCAAGATGCGCGCGAGTGCTCAGCAAGGCGGGAGCCACCATCTGCGAGAGTGCATCGTCGAACTCTCGCGCTAAGCGAGCGCAGGTTTCAAGCCGTTTTCGGAAACATGTACATGCGGACTGGGACTTCGAAGTCCTTCCGGATTGTGCTGTAGTCCGGCGAGTAGGTGATGTCCTCGTCCTTGTAGTGAAGAGCGTGGTCGCGCGGCAAGGCTGTGATTCCTTCGGCTAGCCCCTTGCGGCGCGCATCGAAGACGACCAAATAGCCGCGTGTCTTGACGTTCGGCCCGAACTCAGTGGACGAGTCCAGATACTCTGCGAGCTGCTTGGCGCCAGCGACCGCTCGCGCCTGCGTATAGCCGGTGGTCGGCTTGCCCGTCTCGTCGACAGAATCGCCTAACCATTTGATCTCGATGATTGCGCGCAGATCGGTGAGCGAGAAGCTCACCTTCACATCTACTGGATGGCTTTCATCAACGTTCTGTTCGGGGCGAACTTCCGCATCGCTCAGGACGTTGCTGAGGTACTGGACAAGCGACTTGCGCATGATGCGCTCGGGCTTTTGTTTCAAGAACCAACGCGCCGGCTCATTCCACGCAGTCTTGAGAATCTCACATGAGGTATGCGCCGCTTGATTAGTTCGATACGAGTCGAGCGCAACTGCCAAGCTGCTAAATGTCTGCTTGCAAAACACGCTGCCGAAGCTGGGAATCGGATTGATAAGTCGGTAGTCTGCACCCTGAACGACGAACTTCTCGCTCTTGCTATGGTGATGGTAGACCACCGCATCTCGCGATAAAGCTGCCAGCGCCGCGGTATCAAATGGATAGACTTCAAGCGAACCATCGGCGTTGACGCGCGCAATACATGCGCCATCGAGTTCATCGGCCAGGTTGCCGATCGAGAGCACCCGGCGTAGCAAGCCAGGCAACACCACGGGCGTCTTGCCCGCATCCGCGAAGAGAACCAGTTCCTGTGTGCGTAGGCCTGGATCGACGCGCCGGTAGATCTTGACGATGCCGCCGATCAATTGCTGAAGCGCTTCGAGCCCTTCATCTCCGAACGCAACGCGCGTGGCCGACGTGTAGAGCCCCGAGTTCAGCGCGATCAACTTGTCGAGGTCAATGCTGGTCATGCGCGGGTCTCCGGTGCCGTGGAAGTTGCGGCGTAGGTTCGCTCAGACAACGTGGTCTCTGAAACATAGGAGAGCCAAAGAATTGAAGGGCTGAACAGGTCGGCCACATGCGGAGGGATGACCTTCGACAGCACAGCGAAATGCTCGTGTAGCAACCGCAGGTGAGGCTCTTCGAGCAACATCGTTGAATTGGAGCGTTGATGGCTCGCCGCTACGGTGGGCTCGTGATCAAGCCCCTGCGCCATCGTCGCCAAAGGGACTGCCAGCATGCTTGCGCACGCAGCGTCCAGGCAGGCCGACCTCCCGTCGTTGCTAGAGAATCCTCGCAGGGTCTGGAGCATGCTCTTGCCACTTTCTGTGAGCGCGAATCGACCATCCCTTTCGTCGATCTGGCTGGTGCGCGCCAGGAAAGCGACTGCCTCGTTCAGCTCGTCGCTGAAAGGGGTCCCCGCGCCTGTATTGGCGAATTTGTAGCCCCAATCCGAGACCGGCTTGGCTTGATAGATCGACAACAAGCACGATAGATATGTCAGCCGTTGGAAGTCCATCCGGCTCACCCCGTTCAACGAATCGCCCAGCTCTGACGCTATCTGCAAACAGTCGAAGAATGCCTCCGGGACCATGATCAGTTCCCCGAAGCGGCAGTGGCTACGAGCGCCGGCGATGCAAGTGCTCGTTCAATATCGGCGAATGCATCCCTGAATAAGGACTCGGCACCGCGTTGGACGTCCGACAGTTCGGTCCAGTTCGTCATCTGCACGATCGTCATGGACTCGGCGCCGCAAGAATGGGCGAGAGTCGTCAGCAACCTAGAGCTGTTGATGTTGGCGGTCATGATCATTGCGTGGCCACTCTTGACGAAGTTCGCGAACATCACGCCGGCGCGATCCTCGTATGCGATGTCCAGCGATCCTTCTGGTGTGTCGATAAAAAGCGTCGCCAGCGAGTCCGGGTGCGAGACATATTGCGCAAGTGCCATGCGGAGCGCGATGTCGACGAAAAATCGTTGACTCTCGGAAAGCTGCGACTGCTTGCGACGAGCATTGCCTCGCATTTCGATCTGCAGATTCAATCCGGTAGTGGCTGTGACAAGCGAGATGTCGAGGTCGACGCCAAGGAACGCCTGGGCAAGCTGCTTGAACAGAGGAACGAACGTCGACTCAGCATCGAGGTACTTGCGTTCGAGCGTACGCTGTAGGCCCTTGAGTTCGTCGCGAAATTCGTCACGCTCCGCGTAGGCTTGGTCGCGTTCAATGAGCTGTTCTGCCCGTGCCGTCCTCAGCGCTCCTAGCGTCTGAGCCAGCGGCCCCTCGAGCAGCGCCAGCTTGCCCCGTATCAAGGCAAGCGCCGATCGATTTGTCTCTTCGAAAGCATTGACTGCTGAATGCGAGGCCTTGACTAATTCGCGTTTCGCAGCCGCAGCAGCGAAGAGTCGCGTCTTTGCCGCGACGGCCGATTCAAGGTTGCGCTTGCCCTCGGCCAACGACTGATCCAGCTTCGCGAGAGCTGCGCTGCGCTCGGCCGTCAAGCTGTCGGTGCGCGACAAGCTCGATGTGCACAACGGGCAGTTGCCAGCCTGGATCTTTGCACGGATCGCGTCAACAACAGTCTCGCCGGTGACCTGACAAATTGGGCATCGGCATTCAGAAATTGTTGAGGCGATGAACGGGTGCCTCTCAGGCGAGGCCGTTCCGTTCATATATTCCTCAAACGCGCGGGTGTACGCGGTGCGCAGTGAGACGACGTTGGAACTGGCCTGCATGACCTTGACTTCGGCCTCGTTCGCCAAGGCGTCGGCGTCTTCCGATTCGCTCACCGCCTGTGAGAGCGTCGCGCTGAGTACTTGATAGTGTGCGGATGCAGCCTCTACCTCAGCGGTGGCGTCGCCCGGGGCATTGACAGATTGCTCGAGTGTCTCGATGCGCTTGGACAGGTTGCTGGCCTGGTACTGCAAATTTCGGCCTCGCGAACCCGCTCGTTCCATATCGCGATTGAGCCGATCGGCCTTTGCCGCATCCTGCGGGTCTCCCCCGAAGCAGATGTAGAGCAGTGCTGACGACACCGGGCGATCCCAGAAGATGAGGTGCCGGCTTTCATCGAACGTGAACAGGAAGTGCTGCATGAACACGAACTGCTCGAATGCGTTCAGTCCGATGGCCTTGCTGACGTTCTCCTGATAGATGGCGTCGTTTTGTTCTGCAGTCGAGTCCTTCGAATCGAAAATGGTGACCGCGTCTTCCAAGATACGCAATTCTGAGATCGTGCCAAGCTCAAACAACGCCCGCTTGAGATAGTACCGACGCTGGCGGATGGTGAACTCGATCGAGATCGCGGCAGAGTCGCGATCTGTCTCATTGATTCGACCTTCGAAGAAGCTGCTTGTGTACTCACGCGCTTTCTGCAGGTACGCGCCAGCGGACAGAAACTCTCGCGACGGGTTGGGTACGACCCCTGTCAGCGCAAAGTTGATCGTGCTCAGGTACGTAGACTTCCCAATGCCGTTCGCGCCGGCCAGGCATGTCACGCCATCGTCTAGATTCAGACTAACGTTCGGGTCGAGGCTGTAGAGCGAGAACGCGTGCAACTGGACGCGGTGGATGCGAGGCAGTCCGAAGCGCGGGGTCGTCGAAGTGGTCATGGGGTGCCTCTAGAGCTTGGAATATTTGCGTCGTCAGCGACGGGCGTCGCTGGGCCCGACCGATGGCGGGGACACGAAATGGAAGGCAGCATGTTCGGATGGCACCTGCAGGGCGTCATACGGCCAGGGGTAGCTGCGCATCACGGCTGGAGCGAGCGCAGAGCCCTGCTCGGTTGCAGAGCGCTGGGCTTATTTGCTTCGTCTCGGCCGTGACGAACTGAGGACGCACGGAGCTATCCGCCGCCGAGGCAGCGCGCGTTGAGTCGCTCGAGCCTGACCGCCAATTCCCCCGTGCTGGCGCTCACTGCATGGGCGTCTGTTGATTGCACCACGATGCCTCCCTAAAGGCCGGATTCGATGTTCTGGTCGCAGTGTACTCATTGGTTAGCGACAAGTGCGTGCACTTTCGCGCATTCGTCGGGTTGCCGATCGCAGTGACGGCAGTTCAACAGCCCGAACTGAAGGGGTGCAGATAAGCATCTAACGCTCGATGCCGCGTTCCAGCTCGACCTGCGACAACGACAGCCGGTCAAGCTCATGCTGCGTCGGAAGTGGCTGCTGGGTAGGTATGTCAGTCCTGAGCTGCCCTGTAAATACGCGTCTCAAGGTGGCGAATTCCTTGCGCATTTCCAGGCCGCCCTTCGTCCGTTGATGACGATGGTGGTAGCACAACGCAAAACGCCCACTGCAAAGTGGGCGCCGTATGGTGCGATGGCCTGCCTAAGCGGGCACGGTGCCCGAGAAATCGCTGTCCAGGGGCACGCGGCGTTCATTCTCAGCGGGAATCGCGTGCTGCAACTTGCTCGTAACCAGGGCCAAGCCTGCCGAAGTTAGCTTCGTTCGGCTGACACGCAGTACCGCACCCTCTTCCGAGACTTGCACCACGCCTTCAATCAGGCGAACGTTCTTAGGGGGCTGGGTCATTTTTCGTACCTCCGGGACACATAGTTGCTGATGCCACCGCACGCGGTCAGGATCGCTACCTGCACCGCGTCGGCTTCGAACAGATCGCGCCGGTCAGAGTCCAAGTAGACCACTCCGACCGCCTCCTGTCCACGTGTAGCAAGAATCGGGACCGCCAGCATCGACCGCCTGTCCATTGACAGGCCCTTGAGGTCGTGATCGGTAAATCCCCAGTCGCGCTTGAGTGCTTTCTGCTTTTCTTCAAGATTGTCCGAGCTGTAGCTCATGCTGAAGAGCTCCTTTTCGCGGACAGCCCTGCCAGCTGAGCACGAGCACGGATGTTGATGTCCCTGGCGCCCGATTTGATCAAGTTGGGCGAGGGACAGTAATTGACCTCCCTCAGCGATCTTGAACAAACGAACGCTGTGGGAGAGTCCCTTTTCGACCAAGATCAGGGACTCTTCCAGTGTGCCATGCCCTCCTGTACGACCCGAAGTTCCTTGCGCTGTTGCTGCGCATCGACCATGAATTGGCTGCGCAGACGCGCGTCGACGGCTGCCGTTGCGGCGGCGCACTGCATCGCGCCGACTACCCGCGCAAGCCGCGGGGATGTCCCGTCGAAGTTCGCCCCGAACATTCGTCGCGCCTGAGCTTTTGTTGTTCGGTGTGCCGGCGGCGCGCGACGTCGATG
>FTKT01001270.1_pt2 | contig 12060 bp, 14 predicted proteins | sample 1658271 | NCBI WGS metagenome assembly FTKT01 (sample SAMEA3914811, study PRJEB12502) | metagenome | biome: forest; material: soil | place: Canada | collected 2011-08-04 | depth 0.3 m | reverse complement strand
GCCAGCACGATCAGCAGCGCGACGCGCACCAGGGTCGCCAGGCCCATGGCGACGACCAGGCCAAGGTCTCCCCAGTTCAGGCTCCGGGAAATGTAGGCGATCAGTTCCCAGACGCTGAAGCCGCAGGCGACGACGACCAGGACGATCCAGGCGACATCGATCGCCCGGTTGGCCTGGGCGGGAATGCGGACCTCGGGTGCCGGCGGCAGCTTCGACCATTTGATGGCCGCCAGCTTTTTCACCGGCACGGTCAGCAGGCTGAAGGCCTGGCGCAGGAAGCGCGTGCGGTGGATCAGGTCGTAGAGCCAGGATTGCGGCGCTTCCTGCGACGCCGTCTGCTCGAAGCGGAACTTGTCGGCCCAGGCGATGATCGGCCGGAAGAAGAACTGGTCGTAGAGCACGATGACGACAGCCATGGCGACGACGCCCCAGGTGACCGCGCCCATGTCCTGGCGTTCGATCGCCAGGGCCAGCCACGAACCGATCCCCGGCAAGGCAATCGAGGTATGCCCCACCGTGATGGCCTCGGAAGCGACCACGAAGAACCAGCCGCCCGACATCGACATCATCATGTTCCACACCAGGCTGGGTATGGCGTAGGGCAGTTCCAGCCGGATAAAGCGGCGCCACGGCGAGAAGCCGAAATTGCGCGTGACCTCGTCCAGGTCGCTCGGCAGGCTGCGCAACGACTGATAGAAGCTGAACGCCATGTTCCAGGCCTGGCTGGTGAAGATGGCGAAGATCGCCGCGAACTCCACCCCCAGCTGGTTACCCGGGAACAGGTTCATGAACATGGTCACGGTGAAGGTCAAAAAGCCCAGGACCGGCACCGATTGCAGGATGTCCAGCGCCGGGACGATCAGCATCTCGGCCTTCTTCGAGCGCGCCGCCGCCGTGGCCACGACAAAGGTGAAGACGAGCGAAGCGCCCAGGGCGGCGAACATGCGCAGCGTCGTGCGCAGGGCGTATTCCGGCAAATGGACGGCGTCGAGGGTGACCGGCGAGGTCTTCAGCTGCGACAGCGGCAGCCCCATTTGTTCCACGCCGTGAAAGGCCAGAACGGCGACACCCGCCAGCAGGATAAAAGCGGCAAAGTCGGCCCAGGCAATGCGAATGCTGGCCGGCGTCAGGCGCGCAAGCGGTCGCGCGCCTCTGGCATCTTCGAAAAAGAAGACCATGGTTCACCTTCGTTTCGGTAGCCGTATCGGTCACCGTAACGAACCAGGGCACTCCCCGGGGCGAACGTGCGGACCGCTACGGCAGTCTCAATCGACTACTGTCGCTGGGCATGGGTTGAAGTCCTTGGGAAATTTCATTGCAGCGCAGCAAGGAATTGGGCGGCGCAACAATGGAATTGTCTCGTTCCTTAGGTCCGGCATGAAACCGTGTCAAGCGCCCTCGAATGAAGCGTATACTGGATAACATTGTCGCCTTTTCGGGCCGCGGCCATTGACGTCACGTGTGGCTCAGGTAAAACAATTTCGGTTTTTATTATTATACGATAGAACCGAACCGGTCATTGGACCGGATTAACTACCTCCCGGGAAGGGATTGTCTTTGGCCGCCGACGAACGCAGTTTGACCCGCCCTGAACCCAGGGTGCACGCGTTGGGCGATTCTCTGTCCGGCACCAATCTCGAGCGCGCCGGCGACCACAATCAACGCGTAACCCTGCAGGCCGTGCGCGCGACGGGCACACCGATCACCCGCGCGGAAATCGCCGACCTGACCGGCCTGACGGCCCCCGCCATCGCCAATATCACCAAGCGCCTGTTGAACGACGGCATGATCCTGAAGGCCGGGCGCCAATTGGGCGGCCGCGGCCAGCCGGCGACCAAGCTGGTCGTCAATCCGGACGGCGCCTTTTCCATCGGCTTGAATATCGACCGCGACCATATCGCCATCGTCGCCCTCGACTTCCTCGGCAATGTCCGCTTCCGCGAGTGCCGCGAAGTCCATTTCGCCATGCCGCAGGACGTCATCGCCTTCTTCCGCGAGCAGGTCGCGCGCATCATCAACGAAAAGGCCATCGATATCGAGCGCCTGATGGGCATCGGCATCGCCGTGCCCGACGATCTGGGCCGCATTCCGGTATCCAATCGCCCGGACGCCTATCGTATCTGGTCGGAAATCGACGTCGCCGAACTGTTCGCCGAAGTGCTGCCGGTGCCGGTTTTCGTCGAAAACGACGCCGCCGCCGCCTCGATCGGTGAAATGCAGTTCGGCCACGGGCTGCAACACCGTTCGTTCGCCTACACGATCATCAGCGCCGGCCTGGGGGGCGGCCTGGTCATCGACGGCCATTATTACCGCGGCGCCAACGGCCGTTCGGGTGAAATCGGCTTTTTGCCGACGCCCGACGAAGACGGCCGCACGCACCTGCTCGAAGACTTCGTCTCGCTCTATTCGCTGTACGACTACATGCGCAAGGGCGGCTTCGACGTCTCGACGCCCGAGGATCTGGAAGCGCTACCCGATGCTGGCCAGTTCCGCGTCGAAGCCTGGCTCGACCGCGCCGCCGACCGCCTGGTCACGCCGTTCCTGGTCATGAGCTGCGCCATCAATCCGGAAGCGCACTTTATCGGTGGCCGCCTGCCGGCCATCTTCATCGAACAGCTGTGCACGCGACTGAACGAGCGGCTGGGGGCCTATCACGACCAGATCCGCAACATCACCCCGGTGAAACGCGCCGCCCTGGCCGTCGACGCCGCCGCGCGTGGCGCCGGCATCCTGCCCTTCAACGACCGCTTCCTGCCCATCCGTGAGGCGCTTAAGAAGAGCATCTAGGATGGAAACGAAACGAAAGACGACTCCGGCGGCTTTGGCGCTTTGTTCGCTGATCCTGACCTTGGCCGGATTTGCTTCGCTGACCATCGCCCTGATCGCCCATTCCGTGCTGCAGGGCCGCGCCCTTAGCGGCATTGCCGCGCACCTGCCCGTGCTGATCCCGGCCATCTTCGCCGTCATCGTCCTGGTCGGTGCCATGGTCACGCTGACCATGTCCTTCCGCCGCCAGGCGCAATAATTACCACTTGAAGAGTTTGTTGCCAGCCAGCGCCGTCACGGCCGTAATCAGCCCGACGGCAACGCCGTAGACCAGCAACAGGTAGGCCGGCGAGTCCATGGCGCAATGGATGGCATAGGCCGACGCCGCCAGGGACGCCGCGGCCAGACCGCTCATCGCGCCCAGCGCCACCGGCGCCGAGGTCGCCGCCTTGCGCAGCCACAAGCCCCACAACAGGCCAAAACCGATCGCGCCGCCGCCCATGATGGTCGCGTAGCAAAGCATGTTGCCACCCTCAAGACTGTGCATCGTGTTGGCCTGCCCATCGCCCATATATTGTCCGATGGCCGACAGCACGACCAGGGCCAGCAAGATGATCACGGGCACAACGGTCCTCAGCCGCAAGCGCCCCTGCGGCCGCACCAGGTCGCCGACACCCCACAGCGCCGACAGACCGGTAACCAGGAAGAGCAAGGGCTTGCCCATCACCATGAAGGTCGCGGGCATGACGCCGTGGCTCATCGCCATCATTTCCGGGCGCGGCTGGTAGACGGCGATAACGAACAGTGCGGCAAGCCCAAGACCAAGGCCGGCCATCGTCCATAACGGCCACAGCCGCATCGGCTTGACTGGCTTTAAATCGTCCACCAGCTTGTCGAGGAAGGCATCACTCATCGCCGCCCTCCCCGGGCTTGGCGGCCCCGACAAATGATTGCAGCTTCTTCAGGCCGCGATGGACCAGGACCTTGACGTTCGAAGCGCTCTTGCCGGTCGCGGCGGAAACCTCGTCGACGCTGAGGTCGTTCAGCTTGTGCAGGCGAATGGCGCGCGCCTGGTCCGCCGGCAGGATCTTCAGCAAGGCTTCGACATCGCGCGCCGCCAGTTCCGCCGGCAGGTCGCCGCCGTCGCCGGTCAAATCCTCGTCGAGTTCGACATGGACGTGACGCCCGGTCTTGCGCACATGGTCGATCAGCTTGTGCCGCGCCACCGCGGCGATCCACGGCATGAAGGGCGAGGCCGGATCGTAGGTGTGGCGCTTTTCGTGCAAACTCAACAGGGTCATCTGAACAAGGTCTTCGACGTCCGCGCCGGGCAGGCGCCGCCGGAAATAGGATAAAAGCCACGGGCGTAGGGCCGCAAGCAGGGCACGGTAAGCCTTCGTGTCACCGCCTTGGGCGGCGGACATCCAGGTCTGCCAGTCTTGCGTGTTATACGTCGCCATGGCGGAAAAGGTTACAGCCCCGGAATCGGCCTGACGGGCCCTATGGGGGTCAGGTTAGACATTGCCCGATCGTTTGACGAGCCCAAAAAGATTATCCCGCAAAAAGAGGAAGCGACGTGTAACCGTCCCCGCCGGCCTTGCGTACTGACTGACGGATGCGTTGTTCCTGACGCATTGCCACACCCATACACAGGAGGCTCTCATGTCCAATACCACCGTTCGCGCCCTTCAGGTCACCGCTGCCCTTGCCGCCCTGGTCGGCGGCGCCGCCGTTGTCGCCACCCAGGCATCCGCCAAGGATGGCTTCGAAAAGTGCGCCGGCATCGCCCGCGCCCACCAGAACGACTGCGCCACCAAGATGCATTCCTGCGCCGGCCAGGCCGCCAAGGACAACGAGCCGGATTCGTGGGTCTATGTGCCGACCGGCACCTGCGGCAAGATCACCGGCGGCAAGGTCGTCAGCTAATTCCCCTTTCGCTGATATGAGGCAGGCCATGACCGGTTTCCCCCAATCCCCCTCGGTTATAGACCAGCGCACGGGCATCGGCCTGCGCGCGCCTCATATCGGCGATCTTCGCGCCTCAAAACCCGCCGTCGGCTTTCTCGAAGTCCATACCGAGAACTATTTCGGCGGCGGCCCCAAGCTTCGGGTACTGGAAGCCTTGCGGGCGGACTATCCCCTGTCGTTTCATGGGGTCGGCCTGTCGCTCGGCCGCGCCGACGCTCTCGATGCCGGCCATTTGCGGCAAATCGCGGCCCTGGTCGAGCGTTTCGAACCGGCCCTGGTCTCCGAGCACCTGAGCTGGAGCGCCTATGGCCACGTCCACGTGCCGGATCTGCTGCCGCTACCCTTTACGCATGAAGCATTGGATATCTTCACGGCCCATATCGACCAGTTCCAGACCGCCGTCGGGCGCCGGGTGCTGATCGAAAACCCGTCCAATTACCTGGCCTTCGACGGCCTCGACTATGACGAACCAGCGTTTCTGATGGAACTGGTGCGCCGGACCGGCTGCGGCCTGCTGGTCGATATCAACAATATTGTCGTCAGCGCGCACAACCTCGGCCGCGACGCCCACACCTATCTGGCGGCGCTGGGCGATGGCCGCGCCATCGGCGAGTTTCACCTGGCGGGCCATGATGCGGCCGATGGCCTGTTGATCGACACCCATGGCCAGCCGGTGCCCGAGGCCGTCTGGGCGCTTTACCGTAGCGCCCTCGACCGCTTCGGCAACCGGCCGACCCTGATCGAATGGGACAGCGCCCTGCCCGCCCTCGACACCTTGCTGGCCGAGGCGGCCAAGGCGGATGCGGTTCGCGCGCGCGAGGCCTGTCATGCCATTTGACGTTCGCGACCTGGCCCGCTTCCAGGCCGATTTTCTCGATCGCATCACTTTTGCGGATGCATCGGGGGCGGATGCGTCGAGCGCCTTGCGCATATTCCACGACACCTGGTTTCACGGCCTGCTCGACGGTTTGCGTGACGTCTATCCCGCGACGGCAGACGCGCTGGGCGTGACCGCCTTTAACGCCTTTGCGCGCGACTATATCCGCGCCCATCCGCTGACGTCAGGCGATCAAACAGCTTATGGCATAGGCTTTCCCGCCTTTTTCGAGCACCACCCCCAGGCTGGAGCCCTGGCATGGCTCGGCGACCTGGGCCGTCTGGAATGGGCCGAACATCACGCCCATCACGCCGCCGACGCGGCGCCCTGCGGTTTTGAGGACCTGCTCGATCCGCAAGCCTGGATCGCCTTGCATCCCTCGGTCACGACGGTCCGGCTGACATCCAACGCCCATGCTTTTCGCGGCCATGAAGCGGATTTCCGCGTACAGGCGATCGATAGCGTTTGGCTGATAGGCCGCGATCGTGATGACCACGTCGTCCGCCTGCGCCTTGCGCCCGAAGACTGCGTTTTCATCGAACGCCTGGCCGCCACCGGCGCCCTGACCGCGGCGCTCGAAGCCCTGCCGCCGCACAGCTTGCCGCACCTTCAGACCTGCCTTGCTCGCCTGGTCCAGGCCGGCTTTCTCATTCAATCGGGATTTCATTCATGACCACGACCGCCGCGCCACTACCCCGGCTGCTCAAAACCTACGGCGCTTTCGAAGCGCGGCTGAACGCCCAGACCTGGTTCAAGGGGCTTGTCCTGCTGGCGGTCCGGCTATGGATCGCCCAGTTCTTCATGTTTTCGGGCCTGACCAAGATCAAGAGCTGGCCGGCGACCCTGGCCTTGTTCAAGGACGAATATCACGTGCCGATCCTGCCGCCGGATATCGCCGCGGTGCTGTCGGCGACGGCGGAGCTCAGCCTGCCGGTTTTTCTGGTGCTGGGCCTGTTCACGCGTTTCGCCGCGCTGGCCTTTTTCGCCATGACGCTCGTGATCGAGCTCTTCGTCTATCCGGGTACGACGGAAAACTACTACATTTTCCTGCTGACCTTCGTGCTGATATCCCACGGTTCAGGCCTGTTCGGCGCCGACCATTGGGCGGCGAATTATAAGAAGTAAGGCTTTAGCCACGGATAAGGCACAGATGCGCTTCGCGCACACGGATTTTTTGGCCGCTCCGGCCGATCACGAATGCCCTGCTTATCCGTGTCGCCGCAAAGCTGCGATCCGTGTCATCCGTGGTTAAAAATCTAACTCTCAAACAGATCCGTCGCTGCCGGCGGTTGGGCCGGGGGCGTCAGGCCAAGGTGCAGATAGGCCCGGGCACAGGCGATCCGGCCTCGCTGGGTACGCTGGATAAAACCCTGCTGCAGCAGATAGGGTTCGATCATGTCCTCCACCGCATCGCGCGCTTCGGCGATCGCCGCGGCCAGGGTTTCCAGGCCGACCGGCCCGCCGGCATAGTTTTCGATCAAGGCCTTCAGGTAGCGGCGGTCGGAATGGTCGAGCCCGACGGGATCGACCTCCAGCCGCGCCAGGGCCTTGGCCGCCGCCTTCTTGTCGATGACCGCCGCGCCATCGGCCATGGCGAAGTCGCGCACGCGGCGCAGAAGGCGGCCGGCGATCCGCGGCGTGCCGCGCGAGCGCGAAGCGATTTCCAGCGCGCCGTCTTCCGACAAGGGCGCGCCCATCTTGCGCGCCGTGCCCATGACCACGCGCACCAGTTCCTCGGGTGTATAGAATTCCAGGCGCAACGGAATGCCGAAACGGTCGCGCAACGGGGACGACAAAAGGCCGGCGCGCGTCGTCGCGCCGACCAGGGTAAAGGGCGCCAGGTCGATGCGCACGGTGCGCGCCGCCGGCCCGTCCCCGATGATCAGGTCGAGCACATAGTCTTCCATCGCCGGATAGAGGATTTCCTCGACCGCGGGATTGAGACGGTGGATTTCGTCGATAAACAGGACGTCGTTGGGTTCGAGGTTCGACAGGATGGCGGCCAGGTCGCCCGCCTTGGCCAGCATCGGCCCCGACGTGGCGCGAAAACCGACGCCCAACTCCTTGGCGACGATCTGGGCCAGGGTCGTCTTGCCCAAGCCCGGCGGTCCGAAGAACAGGACGTGGTCGAGCGCCTCCTTGCGTTGCGCCGCCGCCGCCACGAAGACCTTGAGATTGGCCTTTAACGGCGCCTGGCCGACAAAATCGTCAAAGGATTGCGGCCGCAAGGCGCGATCCTGGATACGCTCCTCGACATCGTCCTCAAAAGCTTCACCCGACACAATACGCGCCATCTTACTTACCTAAACTTTTCAACGCGGTGCGAATCAAAACCGGAAGCTCCGCATCCGGCCCGAGCGTCTTCTGCGCCGCTTCCACCGCCAGGCGCGCCTGCATATCGTTGACGCCAAGGCCCAGCAAGGCGGCGACCGCCTCGCCCGACACCGACGGCTTTACGGGCGGAGCACCCTTGGCGGCCAGGGGCGAAAAGTCGGCCGTCTGGATGATCTTGCCCTTGAGTTCGGTCAGGATGCGCACGGCCAGCTTCGGCCCAACGCCCGACGCGCGGCTGATCGCGGTCTTGTCTTCATTGGCCACGGCCTGGGCCAGTTGCCCGGGGCTCAGCACGTCGAGCACGGCGTGCGCCGCCTTGGGGCCGACCCCCTGGATCGCCAAAAGCGTCTGGAACGCCTTGCGCTCGTCCTTGTGCAGGAAACCGTAGAGCCGCGTGCCGTCCTCGCGCGTCTGGCTTTCGATATGCAGGATGATCTCTTCGCCCATTTCGGGGATGGCGGAAAGGGTGCGCACGCCGACGCGCACGATGTAACCGACCCCTCCGGCCTCGACGACGACCTCTTCATCCGTCGTTTCCAGCAACGGCCCACGCAGACGCCCGATCATGCCGCGCCTCGCTGAATGGCCTGCTTGAGGTTAGACATCTTGCGCTTGTGCGCATGGGTGATCGCACAGGCCAGGGCATCCGCCGCGTCGGCCTTCATCTTTCCGGTCTCGCCTTTCCCGGCCAGCGGCAACAAGCGCTGGACCATGAACAGCACCTGGTCCTTGTCGGCGCGGCCGGCGCCGACCACCGACTTCTTGATGTCGAGCGCGGCATATTCGGCCACCGGCAGGCCGGCCTTTGCCGGCGCCAGCATGGCCGCGGCGCGCGCATGGCCCAGCTTCAGGGTCGAGGACGGGTTCATATTGACGAAGGTCTCCTCGATCGCCGCCTCGTCGGGCGTCCACTGGGCGATCACCGCGTTCAGGTTCTCGAACAGATGCAACAGGCGCACCGACAGGGCATCGTCCAGCGGCGGCTCGATGACGCCGTGCGCCACCCAGTGCAGCCGGGCGCCCTCGGCGTCGATAATGCCCCAGCCCAACCGGCGCAGGCCAGGATCGAGGCCCAGAATTCGGATCGTGTTCTTCATATGTTCAGTGTCTATCGCGACGTGCGGCGCCGCGCAAGCCGTAGGGGAAAAGCGTGGCCGGAAAGTTGCATAACCGTCGCTTTGGTCAGGCATATTGCCGGAATCGGGACATGGCAACGAAAGGTTGGTTGCCAGAAGACCGATCTCGGGGTTAAGCTTTCGTGAACAAGGCGCTTTTGGGGGCAGGAATGAGCAGTACTTCCGGCGGAGTCGAAACGCAGAAGCCTAAATTATGGGGCTTTCTGATCCTGCTGGTCCTGGCGGGCGCCCTTGGGGTCTATGCCGTATTCTTCGGCGGTGAAGGCGGCCATGCCCCGCTCACCACGCAAGTCGAGGACTGGATCGGCTGGGCCCGCGTCGACATAACCGATGCCGGCCTGTTGGCCATCGCCGTGATCATGGTGCTGATTGCCTTTATCGGTATGGCCGTCTCGGCCATCGGTGGCGGTTCATCCAAGCCGAAATCCGGCAAGCGCCGCGAAAGCACACGCTATGACGATCCGTTCGATGCGACGACGCTGAGCGCGACCGAAACCGTCGCCCCCGCCGCGCCGGTCGAATTAAAGAAAGAAGGCACCGGCGGCGTGCTGAAGTTCGAAGCGCCGCTCCAGACCGCCGTGCCGGTCATTGCCGAGCCCGCCGCGATGCACGGCCTGACCTCACTGGAACCGGCCGTCTTCCATGACAATGCCTCGGATTCCTTTCTGAGCCAGGTGCCGATTACGCCGGAACCCCATATCGAACCCGTTCACGCCGTCTTCGAGCCGGACGCCGCCCTGTCCGAAACCCACGGGCTGCACGTTCGCGGTGGCGCCGACGTCGTGCCGATCCGCCCGGACATCACCAATCCTGCCCTGACCGCGGCCCTGGCCCCGGCCGCCGCGCCCGTTTTTCATGCCGATCCGGTCGAAGCCGCCCTGCTGGCCGAAACGCCGTCGGTGATCCAGTCGGCGCCGCAAAGCGACATGAGGGCCGTTATCTCGTCGGCCATGAGCTTTATCGGCGCGCCCGAACCCGAGGCCGCCCCCGCTCCGGCGGCCGTAGCGCCGGTCGTTGAAGCGCCCGCCGCGGCGCCCGAGCCCGTAGCCCCCCAGCCGGTCGCAGTTGACGATCAAGCCGAAATCCGCCAGGCCGTGCAGACCGCGCTTTCGGTGTGGCCGGACAATACCCGCGCCATCGCCGCCGGCGAAGTCGGCGGGCGCATCGCCCACCTCTATTATTCGCGCGCCACCGAAGATTCCCGGGCCTTCCACCTGATCGCCCAGGGCGACCTCAATGCCGGCACGGCCGCCGTGCAAAAACGCGCCGAAACCCTGGCCGCCGAAGGCCACAATGCCGAGGCCGCCGAGCAATGGCGCATCTATGGCGCCCTGCACATGGGTCGCGACGACGCCAAGGCGATGACCGCCTACGAACAGGTGTCGGCGCTCGACCTGTCCGACGCCAATATCCATCTCTACCTGGCCCGCCGCTACGCCATGGCCAACGACGCCGCCAAGCAGCCGGCGGTTCTGGGCCGGGCCCTGGCCGTCATCAGCGATCCGGCGACACGCGTCGAGCTGCTGACGCCGTTTGCCGACCTCAAGCTGAAGGCCCTGGACTACAAGACCGCCGGCGACGCCTTCGAGGAACTGGGACGGCTGCAGGAACAGTCCGCGGCGGCCCGTCCGGGCGACGTCCAGGCCCGTTCGGCCTATGCTATCGCCTTTGCCCGCGCCGCCCAGGCGCGCGAACTGGGCAGCGACCTCGGCAATGCCGGCCCGCTGTACAAGAAGGCGGCGCAAACCTTCGGCGAACTGTCGGCGCAGTTGCCCGAGCACGCCGGCTTGAAGGCCATGGCCGACAACGCCGCACGCGACGCGCAACGCTTCAACATGGCGTAATCGCAAGCTCATAAACGGTCTTCCAAGGGGGAATCCTGTCTCAGGATTCCCCCTTGTGCTTTGTCAAAGACACCGGGCGGCCTCTAAAGCCATGCAAAAGCTAAAGACACCGTAGCCCCCGCCAGGCGGAAAGCGCATTACAATCATTTAATGATAGGTACCTTGCGACGGAAGGTAGCTTGCGATATCTTGTGATCATCGCCGATACCGGCGGCAAGAGACTTGGTCGCGCACTTAAGCCTGCGCTCTAGGAAACCCGCGATGCCCGAAACCATCGACATCCAACTCAAGAAAGGCGTGCTGGGATTGTGCGTGCTGGCTTTGCTGGCCCACCGCGAAAGCTACGCCTATGAAATCGCCTCGCAAATGTCCGACGCCATCGGCATGGGCGAAGGCACCATCTACCCGCTGATGCGGCGGATGCAGAGCGACGGCTGGGTCTCGACCTATCTCGTCGAATCCTCCACCGGCCCGTCGCGTAAATATTACCGGCTGACCGAAACCGGGCGCACCGCGCTGGACGCGCAACGCAGCGAATGGCGCGGCTTCGCCCATTCTGTTGAAAAACTATTGGCAGTCGACGCCTTGCTTGACGCCGCTCCGGCCGTCACGGCCCCCGCCTCCGCCGATCCTTTTGAAAAGGCCTGAACCCATGACGCGTAGTGAATTCCTCGATCAATTGCGTCGCGGCCTGAGCGGCATGCCCCAGGCCACCATCGACGACATCGTCGCCGACTACGACACCCACTTCATCGACGCCCTCGCCGCCGGCCGCGTCGAGACGGATGTCGCCGAAGCGCTCGGCAATCCCGCCCGCCTGGCGCGTGAACTGCGCGCCGAGGCCGGCATGAAGAGCTGGGAAACCAGCAAGTCGCCCTCCTCCGCCACCTCGGCCGTCCTCGGCATCGTGGGGCTGGGCGCACTCGACATCCTGATCCTGATCCCGATCCTCAGCGGCCTGGTCGGGACCTTGTTCGGTATCTTCGCCGCGGCGATCGGCCTGTTTATCGGCGGTGGCGTGATCCTCGTCAGCGGTCCGTTCATGGGCCTGCCCGGCGGCGTGCTGGGCGCCCTGCTGGGTGGTTTCGGCCTGATGGCCGCGGCCCTGACGGTCGGCCTGCTGGCCCTGGCCGCC
>FTKT01000553.1_pt3 | contig 12070 bp, 16 predicted proteins | sample 1658271 | NCBI WGS metagenome assembly FTKT01 (sample SAMEA3914811, study PRJEB12502) | metagenome | biome: forest; material: soil | place: Canada | collected 2011-08-04 | depth 0.3 m | reverse complement strand
GCTCAGCGCCCAGCGCGCGGGCGGGTAATCCGGTGGCGGGTGGTGGTGGGACGCGTGTTGGATGCCCCGATGACCTCTCTGCCGACTTCCCCGCCGCCCCCTCCCCTGCCGTCCCTGCTGGACGAGATCGAGCGCTACTACGACGCCGTCCCGCGCTCCAGCGCCCTCGCCGAGGACTTCGGGGCGCTGACCCTCTTCGTCCGCCGGGCCAGCAGGGGATGGTCGTACTACGCGCGGCCGGCGCTGGGGTGGGCGGGGCCCGAGGTGAGTGTCGGCGATGTGGACCGGGTGCGGGCGCGGCAGCGGGAGGTGGGGGCGCTGGAGAGCTTCGAGTGGGTGGCCGAGACGTCGCCCGGGCTGCGGGCGGCGGTGGAGGCGTCCGGTCTCGTGGTGCACGAGTACCCGCTGATGGTGCTCGACGCGGCAGCGCCCGTCCCCGACGTACCGTCAGCCCCGCCCGCCTCGTCCGTCCGGATCCTCACGCTCACCGATCCGGCGCTGCCCAGCGCCGTGGCCGTCCCGCACCTCGCCTTCGCGGAGCCCGGTACCGGTGTGGGCACGGCAGGCCGGGCCGAGCTGGCCGAGGCTGTCCGGGTGCGGTCGGCGGACGGGTCGGTGGAGCGGGCGGTGTCCCGGATCCACTCGGGGCTGACGGCGTACGCGGCCGCCGTCGAGGACGGCTTCGCGCTCTGCGCCGGCCAGCACCAGCCGATCGGCGCGGTCAGCGAGATCGTCGGCGTCGGCACCCTGCCCGCCGCCCGGCGTCGCGGCCTGGCGCTGGCGGTCACCGCCGCCCTGGTCGCCGACGCGCGCTCGCGCGGGGTGCGGACCGTCTTCCTGTCGGCGGGCGACCAGGACGTGGCCCGGATCTACGCCCGCCTCGGCTTCCGCCCGGTCGGCACCGCGCTGATCGCCGAGCCCGCCGAGCCCGCCGAGAACTGAGCGTGCGGGCGGGCAATGCCATTCGCCCGCCTCGCACCGGACACCGTCCGCGAACTGTACGACCGAGTCGCAGAGTTGACGCACCAGGAGGTCCCATTCGCCGCCGCCCGCGCCCTGTTCGAGGGTGAGGACGGCCTGCGCACGCCGGAGACGGTGCTGTCGCTCGCGCCGTTCAACGGCCCGCAGCGGGTCCGGCTGCGCGGGTGAGTGCCGTCGAACGGGAAGTCGGCGGGGTCGACTTCTGAGAAACGGGGGCCTGGGTCAACGAGTGACGCGCTGACTACGCTGGAGCATTGAGGGCCAATCATGCTCCGATTTCTGGATCCCGCAGCAACTACCCTTCCGGCATCCCGCCGGCGCGGCCATCGAGGTGGACCAGGTCGGCCATCGCGCGGCAGACTGGCGGCATCCACCCATGGAAGGGACTCATGCCACCCCGACTTTCACCCACCGTTCGCCAGCGGCGACTCGGCCTTGAGCTGCGCAAGATGCGCGAGTTGGCCGGCATGTCCCCTCAGGCCATGGCCGCCGCCCTGGGCACCGATCCGCCGAAGATCTCGCAGATGGAGAACGGGAAGTCCGGGATCAGCGTCGAGAGACTGCGCTCCTTCGCGGCCGCGAGCAAGTGCGCCAACGAGGAACTGCTCGACGCCCTGGCCGTCATGGCGCAGGACCGGGGAAAGCAGTGGTGGGACAGCTACCGCGGACACCTCCCGACCGGCTTCCTCGACATCGCCGAGATGGAGCACCACGCCGACGACCTGGTCGCCTGGGCGACCACCTTCATTCCGGGGCTGGTGCAGAGCAGCTCGTACGCCTCGGCCATCTTCACGCGAACCGCACCGAGACTGCCACGGCACGAACTCGACGCCAGGACAGCGTTCCGCGTGCAGCGCCAGCGCATCCTGGCGGATGGCAGGAAGCCGTATACGGCATTCATCCACGAAGCCGCCCTGCGCATGCAGTTCGGCGGCCCGGCCGTCCTGCGAGACCAGCTGGACAGCCTGATCGCCGACTCGAAGCGGCCCGGGATCACCATCCGAACGGTCCCGTTCGACGTCGACACCTTCCCTGGCGCGGGAGAAAACCTGTACTACGTCCGAGGGGCCATCGCCGGACTCGACACGGTCCAACTCGATGTGACACGAGGACCCATCTTCGTCCATTCCGAAGCCGAACTGGCGAGCTACCGAGCGACCTTCTCGGAAATGGACAAGGTCGCCTTGTCTCCCAAGGCGTCCCGCGACTTCATTCTCCAGATCAAGCAAGGCCTGAAAGGCAAGTGACATGACCAACTGGCAGAAGTCTTCCTACAGTGGCAGCAGCAACGAGTGCCTCGAAATCCGGACCGCGGACGGCATGGTCGAGATCCGCGAGTCCGACAGCGGCGACGTCATCGTACGCACGACCGCGATCAAGTTCGCGAAGTTCCTCCAGGGCGTGAAGGCCGACGAGTTCGACCGGCACGGGGACTTCTCGGCCTGAGGATCCGCCGACACCAGCAGCCCGTCACTCTCCCGAGTGACGGGCTGCTCCCATTCACGTAGCACTCTTGCCCCCTAACGCTCCGCGGGTCTACCGTGACGGAACGTGCGGCCGACCCCCGGCCGCCCACGTGAGGTGGTGATCCGTCATGCCCTCCAACCGGCCGAGCCGACGTCACGTCAGGCTCCCCGAACCACCCCGCCGCTCCCTGCTCCAGCTGCACCTGCGCGCACAGCGCGAGGCTGCCGCCGCGGCGCTGGAGCGTCTCACCGCCGCCCTCGCCCTGGTCGACGTGGTGCTGCCCTCCGCCGGGCTGGACGGGCAGTCGCCCTACACCGGAACGGTGTTGGTGCATCTCGGGAACGCCCGCGCCGAGACCGTGGAGCGGCTCGCCGAGGCCGTCACGCGCGGGGCCGCCCGTGCCGGGGACTGAACTGCCCGTCGCCGAACGGACCAGGCCGGCGCTCCTCGCCCGCCTCTGGCCGTGGACCACCAGGAACCCGCACGACGCACGCACCCGGATGCCCCGGGCGGGCGGTTGCCCGCTCAGGTGGCCGAACTGCCCGGTGTGCGAAAGGAACTGAGCACATGCGATCCGAACCCACCAGCTCCATCACCCTGCGGATCTACCGCGTCTCCAGCACCGGCCACCGCACCGAGCTGCCGCTCCTCCCCCCGCGCTCGCCCTACCGCCGCCCGCTCACCGATGCCTGGCCGGAGTGCGCCTGCCGCCGCTGCGACCCGCTGCGCCGCCGGACCGACTCCCCCCGGCGCCCCTTCTGAGCAGCCGTCAGGGCCGCGCTCGCGGCCTTGGACAGACGGGACCGGCGCGCGGACGAGGTCCGCGCGCCGGTCCGTGAGGATCACGCCGACTGGAGCTTCCGATCGGCCGCGGCTCCCGCCGGAGCTGGCGCCGCGTCCGCAGCCGCGCCCGGGCGCCTGCGGCGCGGGATCAGCGTCGCGCAGAGGGCCGCCACCGCGACCGCCCCGGCTCCGACGAAGAGGGCCGGCACCAGCCCGTCCGTGAAGGTCTTCGCGCTGCCGTACCCGCCCTGGGCGGCGAAGACGGAGGCGAGGACGGCCACCCCGAGCGCCCCGCCGACCTCGCGCATCGCGTTGTTGGCACCGGAGGCGATGCCCTGCTCGTGCGGGGCGACGCTGCTCATCACCAGGTTGGCGGTCGGGGCGAAGTAGAGCGACATCCCGATGCCGCAGATGATCTGGGCCGGCACCTGCGCCGCGTACGAGGTGGTGTGGTCGGCGATCAGCGCGAACAGGGCCAGGCCGAGCGACTGCAGGACCAGGCCGGTGATCACGATCGGGCGCCCGCCGATCCGGTCGGAGAAGTAGCCGGCGATCGGGGAGACGAGCAGCGGCATCGCCGTCCAGGGCAGCATCCGCACGCCGGCCTCGGTGGGGCTCGCGCCCATGGCGCCCTGGAGGTACTGGCTGATCAGGAAGATCGAGCCGAACATCCCGAGGAACATCAGCAGGCTGGCGGCGTTCACCGCGGCGAAGGACCGGTTGCGGAAGAGCCGCATCGGCAGCATCGGGTGGTCGCTGCGCAGTTCGTGGCGGACGAAGCCGGCCAGGAACGCGCTGCCGGCGATCAGGCCGGTGAGCACCGGCGCGCTGGTCCAGCCGTCGGCGTTGCCGCGGATCAGGCCGAAGACGATGCCGAAGAGGCCGACGCTGACCAGCGCGGTGCCGAGCACGTCGAGCCGCGGGTTGGCGCCGCGGCTCTCGTTCAGGCGCAGGAAGGCGAGCGGCAGGAGCAGCAGGCCGACCGGGACGTTCAGCCAGAAGATCCACTGCCAGGAGAGGTGCTCGGTGAGGGCGCCGCCGATCAGCGGTCCGGCCGCGACGGCCAGGCCGTTGACGCCGGACCAGATCCCGAACGCCATACCGCGCTTGGCGGCCGGGACGGCGGCGGTGAGCAGGGTCAGGGTGAGCGGCATCATCACGGCGGCGCCGACGCCCTGGACGGCGCGGGCCGCGATCAGCGCGCCGATGTTCGGGGCGAGCGCGGCGGCGGCCGAACCCAGCGTGAAGACGGTCAGTCCGCCGAGGAAGAAACGGCGGCGGCCGAACCGGTCGCCGAGGGCCGCCCCGAGCATCAGCAGGACGGCGAAGGTGAGGGTGTAGGCGCTGACCGTCCACTCCAGATCGGAGAGTCCGCCGCCGAGGTCGGCGCGGATGGAGGGGAGCGCGGTGGTGACCACCAGGTTATCCAGCGCGGCCATGAAGCCGGCCGCGCTGGTGATCACCAGGGTCCAGACGCCGGTCCGGCCGAGGCCGGGACCCTTGTCGGGCGTGCTGTCGGGTGTGCTGTCAGGTGTGCTGTCGTGCGCGGTGTCCTGCGCTATGTCCTTCATGGTGGTGCCCCCAGTTCCCGGGTTCTGCTAGATAGTTATCGATCAATAACTTTGCGGGGCCGAAAAGAGGGCCGCCACAGGGCGGCCCGTCGCACTACTCCTCCGGCGTCGGGCTCTCGATCTCGTCGAAGGCCGTCCAGACCTGGTGCTCCAGCGGGTACCCCAGGGCGACCAGCGAGTTGATCAGCATCCCGTAGGCGAAGAACCCGGTGGCCTCCTTGTGGTCCCCGCCGAGCCGCAGCCGCACCCGCTCCCACAGCTCGTACCAGACCTCGCGGGCCGCCTCGCCGACCTCCGAGGGACCGTCCGCCTCCGACGCGGCCACCGAGACCTGCATCTGCATCTGCATCATCAGCCGGTCGCGGTCGTGCAGCAGCTCCATGTACGCCAGGCCCATCGCCCGCCGGGCGTCCTCGCCCGTGAGGCCCTGCGAGGCCCGGTCGAAGACCGCCCAGGTGTCCTCGACACAGCGCCGGCAGGCCTCGATGAAGATCGCCTGCTTGCTCGGGAAGAGCCGGAACAGGTACGGCTGCGAGACCCCGACCCGGCGGGCGATGGCCTCGGTGGAGGTGCCGTGGAAGCCACCCCGGGCGAACTCGATCAACGCCGCCCGGATGACGCTCTCGCGTCGCTCCTCCGCGCTCATCCGCATGCTCGTCCTCGCCATGAGAACAAAGTTAGTGGCCAATCACTACTAAGTCAACGGCGAAAACGGGCGGGCCCGCCAGGGGCCCGCCCACCGTGTGCGATCAGCGCAGCTGGACGACCGCCCGCGACATCCCCAGCACCTTCTGGCCGCCACTGGTCACCACCAGGTCGACCCGCACCCTGCGGTCCTCCAGCAGCGCCGCGACCTTGCCGGTGACCTCCACCAGCGCGCCCTCGCCGTCGTTCGGCACCGGCACCGGCCGGGTGAACCGGACGCCGTACTCGACCACCGAACCGGGGTCGCCGGTCCAGTCGGTGACCACCCGGGCCGCCTCGGCCATGGTGAACATGCCGTGCGCGATGACGTCGGGCAGGCCGACCTCCAGCGCGAACTTCTCGTTCCAGTGGATCGGGTTGAAGTCCCCCGAGGCGCCCGCGTAGCGCACCAGTGTGGCGCGGGTCACCGGGAAGGACTGCGGCGGGAGTTCGGTCCCGACCTGGACCTCGTCGAAGCTGACGGCCATCAGGCTGCCCCTGCCTTCTCGGTGGCCGCGCGGGCGACCAGAGTCATGAACGAGGTGACCACGCGCTCGCCGCTCTCGTCGTTCACCTCGCCACGGACGGTCAGAATGTCGTTGCCGGCCAGCGACTTGATGGCGTCGATGACGATCGTCACAGTCAGCCGGTCGCCGGCCCGCAGCGGGCGGGTGTAGACGAACCGCTGGTCGCCGTGCACCACCCGGCTGAAGTCGAGCCCGAGTTCCGGGTCCTCGACCACCTGGGCGGCGGCGCTGTAGGTGAGGGTGAACGCGAAGGTCGGCGGCGCGATCACGTCCGGGTGGCCGAGCGCCTTGGCCGCCTCCTGGTCGGTGTAGGCCGGGTTGGCGTCACCGATCGCGATCGCGAACTCGCGGATCTTCTCGCGGCCCAACTCGTACGGATCGGTGGGCGGGTAGGCCCGCCCGATGAAGGAGGGGTCGAGCGCCATGGACTACTCCTCGAATTCCTTGGGACAGAAAGCGACTTGACAGAAAGCGACTTGACGGACAGCGACGTGACGGACGGCCAGGTGGCGGAGAGCGACCCGACCGGCGGCGCCGACAGACGGAAACGACCTCAGGCCGTACCCCCGGCGGGGGGTACGGCCTGAGGTCGTTGACCTGTGTGCACAGGCCCGGCGACGCCTTACGGGGTCAACGGGTCTCGCGGTGCGCGGTGTGCGAGTTGCAGCGGGGGCAGTGCTTCTTCATCTCAAGACGGTCCGGGTCGTTACGCCGGTTCTTCTTGGTGATGTAGTTCCGCTCCTTGCACTCCACGCAGGCCAGCGTGATCTTCGGGCGGACATCGGTGGCAGCCACGGGAGTGCCTTCCTTGGACAATGGGTGAGAACACAACAAGAGTAGCCGATCGGGAGTTCGATCTCCCGACCGACTACGCGGGGTAGCGGTGACCGGACTTGAACCGGTGACACAGCGATTATGAGCCGCTTGCTCTACCAACTGAGCTACACCGCTTAGATGACCAGGCCAACCGCCGAAGCGCAAGTCCTGTCCACCAGAGCCCCCATGCGGAATCGAACCGCAGACCTTCTCCTTACCATGGAGACGCTCTACCGACTGAGCTATAGGGGCGAACGAGGAAGAGATTACACGGTTCCGGGCCAGAGGTGAAATCCGTATCCGGCCCACAAGATCCCAGGTCGGCGGGGTGCACGGACGCCCGAGCGACGGGCGCGCGTTCGACTCGGCCGCAACTCGCGCGAGCCTCCCGGCTCCGTACCCGAACTGACCATAGGCTCGACGGTCAGTGATCATTCGGGCGCAGCAGGACTGGCGCAGCAGGACTGGGAGGAGCCGGCCGATGAGCGCGGACAGCGCACCCGCAGACGGACCGCAGCCCGGCAGCCAGGGTCCGGGGGCGGCCGGCGGCAACCCGCTGGGCCACGGGCCGGTCCTGCTGCTCACCGGCGCCCGGCTGGCGGACGGACGGGTGGTGGACGTCCGGATCAGCGGCGACCGAATCCAGGCCGTCGGGACGGTGGGCAGCCTCGGCCCACTGCCGCAGACGGCGGTGCCGCCCGCCATGCCGGGCTCGCCGGTCGGCACCACCTCCGGCGCCCGGGTCGACCTGACGGGGTATCTGCTGCTGCCCGCCCCCGCCGAGCCGCACGCCCACCACGACGCCGCCTTCTGCGCCGCGCTGCCGCCCGCGACCACCCCGCCGCCGGTCGCCCCGCTGCCGCCGCTGACCGCGCTGCCCGCCGGGGAGAGCCCGGCCGAGCTGATCCGCCGGGTCACCGAGGCCAGCCTCACCTCGCTCGGCTACGGCGCCACCGCCCAGCGCACCCACGTCCGGATCGGCGACGTGCACGGGCTGCGCCGGCTGGAGGCGGTGCTCACCGCGCGTCAGGCGATGCGCGGGCTGGCCGAACTCCAGGCGGTGGCCGTGCCGCGGCTGCTCACCGGGGCGGCCGGCGCGGACGGCCGGGCCCAGCTGCGCGAGGCGCTGCGGCTGGGGGCGGACGCGGTCGGGGGCTGCCCCGAGCTGGACCCGGACCCGACGGGCTACGTCCAGGTCCTGGTGGAGGCCGCGCTGGAGTTCGACTGCCCCGTCGACCTGCACACCAGGGGCGCCGACCAGGCGGCGCTGGCCCGGATGGCCGCCGGCCTGGCGCCGCTGCGGCCACGGGTCACGCTCGGCCCCTGCGACCGGCTGACCGAGGGCGGCGCGGCCTCGCTGCGGGCCTGCGGAGTGCGGGTTGTCTGCCTGCCGCAGAACGGCTCCTGCTGCGGGGTGGAGGGCCCGCCGGTCGGGCTGCGGCCCGCCCTGGTGCGGGAGTTGACGGCCGCACGGATCCCGCTGGCGGCCGGCAGCGGAGCGCTGCGGGACGCCGCCAACCCGGTCGGCCGCAGCGACCCGCTGGAGGCGGCCTACCTGCTGGCCGCGAGCGGGGCGCTCGGCGTGCCGGCCGCCTACGAGGCGGTGAGCGGCCAGGCCCGGCTGCTGATGGGCCTGCCGCCGGTCCGGGTGGACGCCGGCTTCCCCGCCGAGCTGCTCGCGGTACGCGGCGACAGCCTGGCGGGGGCGCTCGCCGGCGGCCACAGCCGGCTGGTGGTGCACAGCGGGCGGATCGTCAGCCGCACCAGCGCGGTACGGGAGTTCGCGGACACGGTGGCCCTGGCCCTGCCCCGGCAGAGCGGGCACCACTGACCGCGCCCGGCTGGGGGCAGTGGTGGCGGCTCCACCGGGGGGGCAGCGGTGGCCGTGCTTGCTGGCAGTACGTGCGCAGGCGGGGGCGAACGCCGGCCACGGTCGGCGGTGGCCGGGGTCGCCCGGGACGGTCAGCCGCAGCCCCGCCCCGTCAGCGGTACTCGCGCAGGCGGGGGCGGACGCCGGCGGCGGTCAGGGCGAGCGCTGCCAGCAGGAGCGCCGCCGCGGCTGCGGCTGCGGCGGGGCCGAGGTCGCCGTCGGCCTGGGAGACCGCGTGGTCGAAGGCCCGCTGGTTGATCCCGATCACGTCGCCGAAGGCCGTGGAGAGCAGGTCGAAGTCGGCGTTGGACTGGCCGGGTGCGGTGCCGGTGTCGAAGGCGATGGCCTCGGTCAGCCTGCCCACGGAGTTCAGCCCACGGATCGCGGCGTCGTCCTTCTGGTAGGCCTGAAAGGTCGTCAGCACCCGGTCCGCCGCCTCCTGTTCGCCAGGGAAGGTGACGTTGCGCAGCTCGTCGCCGAGGTAGCCGCCGAAGCGGACGTCGGCCGGGTTCTCGCGGTGGGTGGCGACCACCCCGTCGAGCCGGCTGTCGTAGGTGCCGAGCAGGGCGCCGTCGATCCGGACGATCGACTGGGTCTTGTCGAAGAAGCTCTGCTCGTAGTCGGCGGCGCGGGACGGGTCGCTGAGGTAGCGGCTCTCGTCCGCGTTGCTGTCGTAGGCCACCGCGCGGGCCCGGCTGAGCGCGATCACCGAGTCGTAGGCGTTGCTCTTGGCCACCACCAGCTGGTGGTCGGCGGCCGAGGCCAGCGCCAGGGCGTAGACCAGGCCGGCCGCGGTGAGCAGGGTGGCCACCGCCAGCGGCGGGTTGACCAGGCGGCGGAACCGGGTGGTCAGCAGGTACTGCAGCCCGGCCAGGGCGAGCAGCGCGAGCAGTCCGGTGGCCAGCAGCCACCACCAGCCGGCCGCGAGGTCGGAGCGCTGGCCCGCGTAGTCGCGGTTCACCGTGGCCTCGTTGGAGCCCGCCACCTGGTCGGCGGCCGGCAGCAGTTGCTCGCGCAGCAGGCCGGTGGCCTGCTGGTACGCCTGCAGGGCGTCCGCCGGGGGCTGGCCGGGCTGCGCCTTGGCCTGGCTCTCCAACAGGTCGGAGCGGGCCACCAGGGCCTCGTACCGGCCCAGTTGGGCCAGTACGGTGGCGACCGCCCGGTGACCGGCCGGGTCGCCGCCGTCCCCCTCGGCGGCCTGCTGCAGGTCGGTGTCGGCCTGGGTGCGGCGCTGCTCGTAGAGGTCGTGGACCGGGGAGCGCTTGGCGAGGTCCTCGGGCGCGGCGCCGACCAGCAGCAGGTTGGCCGCCTGGGCGTCCATGTCGCTGAGCGCGAAGTACAGGTCCGAGGCCCGGACGGCCTGCGGGGCGGCCCGGTGGCCGATGGCGTCGATGCTGTCGCGCGCGCCGCCGAGCACGGTGGCGGCCACGGCCGCGAGCAGCAGCAGGGCGGCCAGGCAGAGCGCCGTCAGGGCCCGGACCAGGCTCGGAGTGTTCCAGCGGCCGCCGCCGAGCAGCAGCCGCAGGCGGCCGGGCAGGCGCTGCGGCACCACGGCCGGCCACGGCCCGTCGCCGGTGGAGGGAACGCGCGGCCGCGGTGCGCCGCCGGTGGTACCCGAGCCCGCCACCGCCGGCGCGCTCTCCCCCGGTACTACCGTTTCCGTGACTGCAGCTGCCATCGCCGCGCGTCCCCTCCCCCTCGTTCGGCCGTGCCCCTGACCAGGCCGTTGGCCTGACTCCCCCAGGAGCGGAAACCGCGACCTCACGACCGACGCTAGGCCCGGGGAGACCGATTCTGCGCCTCCCTGACGCGCTCTTGGCGGTTGCGGACCAGGTCTTGACGGATCATTAGCGCCCCCGCGCTCAGGGCTCGTAGCGGTAGCCGATCCCCGGCTCGGTGATCAGGTGCCGGGGGCGGGCCGGGTCCCGCTCCAACTTGCGGCGCAGGCCCGCGAAGTAGACCCGCAGATAGTTGCCGCTCTGCTCGTGGTCCGGGCCCCAGACCGCGCGCAGGATCTGCCGGCCGGGCAGCAGCCGGCCCGGGTTGGCCAGCAGCATGGTCAGGATCCGCCACTCGGTCGGGGTCAGCCGCAGCGCGCCCGGGCCGCCGTCCGCGGGCACCACGGTGCAGGCCGCCAGGTCGACCAGGTGGTCGCCGAGCACCGCCCGTACGGTGGGCGCGGAGCTGACCGGACGGCGCAGCACCGCGCGCAGCCGGGCGAAGAGCTCGTCCATCAGGAAGGGCTTGGTGACGTAGTCGTCGGCGCCGGCGTCCAGTGCCTGGATCTTGTCGTCCGCGGCGCCGCGGCCCGACAGCACGATGATCGGCACCGGGCTGCGGCTGCGCAGCCGGTGGATCACCTCCACGCCGTCCAGGTCCGGCAGGCCGAGGTCGAGCAGCACGGCGTCCGGGCGGGTCCGCTCGGCCTCCTCCAGCGCCGCGCCCCCGGTGGCGGCGGTGGCCACCTCGTACTTGCGGGCCCGCAGGTTGATCCGCAGGGCGCGCAGCAGTTGCGGTTCGTCGTCGACGACCAGGATCTGGCTCACGCGTCCCCCTGGGTCTGCGGCTCGGCCTGGGTCTGCGGCTCGGCCTGGGTCTGCGGCTCGGCCTGGGTCTGCGGCTCGGTCTGGGTCTGCGGCTCGGCCTGCCCCTGCGGCTCGGTCGCGGCGGGCAGGGTGAGCAGCATGGTGGTGCCGCCGCCCGGGGTGTCCTCGACCTCCAGGGTGCCGCCCATCGCCTCCGCGAGGCCGCGGGACAGGGCCAGGCCCAGGCCGACGCCGGTGGTGTTGTCGGTGTCGCCCAGCCGCTGGAAGGGCAGGAAGACCCGGTCGCGGTCGGCGGGGGCGATGCCGGGGCCGCGGTCGATCACCCGGATCTGCACCTGGTCCAGGTGGGCGCTGGCGGTGACCAGGACGGGTGCGCCGGGGGCGTTGTAGCGCAGCGCGTTGGTGATGACGTTGGCCAGCACCCGTTCCAGCAGCGGCGGATCGGCCAGCACGGCGGGCACGGTGTCCAGGTCCAGCGGCTGGACCGGGGCGTCCGGGTCGGCGAGCGAGTCGAGCGCGCGGGGCAGCACCTCGTCCACGTGGACCGCCGTCAGGTGCAGGGTGAGGGCGCCGGCCTGCAGCCGGCTCATGTCCAGCAGGTTGTCCACCAGCCGGGTCAGCTTGACCAGTGACTCGTCTGCGGTGGCCAGGAGTTCGGCCTGGTCCTCGGGCGAGAACTCGACGTCGGGGCTGCGCAGCGAGCCGACCGAGGCCAGCGCCGCGGCCAACGGGGTGCGCAGGTCGTGGCTGACGGCGGCGAGCAGCGCGGTGCGCATCCGGTCGGCGGCCTTGATCGGCTCCACCTCGGCGGCCACCGCCGCGAGC
>FTKT01000336.1_pt3 | contig 12094 bp, 11 predicted proteins | sample 1658271 | NCBI WGS metagenome assembly FTKT01 (sample SAMEA3914811, study PRJEB12502) | metagenome | biome: forest; material: soil | place: Canada | collected 2011-08-04 | depth 0.3 m | reverse complement strand
TCCGGCCGTCAGGCCGGCAAGGGCGACTGCCCGCCGCCGCTCGTGCGGCGAGCTTGCGCGGCGCTTGAGCGCATATTATGCAGCCACTTCGTTTTCACCGTTCAGCGACTTGGCAAGGTCGAGCAGGCGGCGGCGCGGACGCTCCGACAGGCGGTAATAGGCCTGGATGAGGTCCAGGGTTTCCTTGCGCGAGAAAACTTCGATGCCTTCGTTCTGCACGGCGGCGACTTCGGTCTTGTCGTCGCTCAGGCCGTCGTAGAAATAGTTGATCGGGGTTTCCAGCGCCTTGGCCAGTTGGAACAGACGGGCGGCCGAGATGCGGTTCGCGCCGCATTCGTACTTCTGGATCTGCTGGAAGCGGATGCCGACGGCCAGGGCCAGCTGTTGTTGCGTCAGGCCCAGCAGGCGGCGACGGCGGCGCAGGCGCTTGCCCAGGTGGAGGTCGATGTCGGTAGCCATTGGTCTATACCCCGTGAAGTGTGGCTAAATTCGTGTTTCGCGCGTCCCGGATCGGGACGACTTACACTCACGGGTTCAAGCTTCGTGCCACAGGGGAGTAGCGAGGTTATGGCTTCACCGCGCAGGCATTTCCTGAAAAGAGGATACACGGCGTCAGCGCGGCTTCGGGCCGCCCAGGTCCTCCTGGTGAAGGATTGAAATCTTTTCGCGCCGGATCAGGGCGGCGATGGCGTCATGTAGCCGGGTATCCTTATGGCCCATGACCTCTTCCATCTGGAGGATATCCTGTAACTCGATTTCCGGCAGGTTGCGGTTTTGCGCATCGGAGATGGCCAGGTGGCTGAAGAGGGCGCTGGCGACGAACGACACGGCGCAAACGACCCATGTGCCCGGGGAAATATATGGCAATGCCGAGGCCAGGACGGGCAGGATTTTCGGGAAGGACAGCGCTACGCCCCACGCGACGGCCAGCACCAGCGGCGGCAGGCAAAAAAACGCCGTCCATATACCGAAGGTCAATATGCCGGCGACGTGGCGAAGCCCGAAATGAATACGGCGGATCAGCCACATCTGGACCTGAAGATAGTCTTCCATGGCCTCGACGCGGGCGGCCAGCCAAAACGACAGCTTGGACCAGCGCGTGACCTGTTCGGGCCATTCGTCGAGGCGATTTTCCCCTTTCAGGTCCCATTTCTCTTCGTTCACCCGCGACATGATCTGCTGGATCAGCGTCACCAGCTCGACGAGCCGTGGCTGAAGGGTGTTGCGAAGATTGGCGGCTGACGCTTTTAGCGCGCTTTCGTACTTGATCTTGATCTGGTGCAGAAAGCTGCGATGCATGATGTAGAAGATGGACATGGCCACGACGGCCGCGGCGGCCAGGGTGACCTGGCTGATCGAGACGGGAAGGCCGGCAATCGGGTACAGGCCGGTCGCGAAGGCGGCAAGGCCAACGGCGACAACGCCACTCAACGCCATACCGGCCAAGGCTTGAAGCGCGCTTGTCCGCCGGCGGATGATCAGGTCCGTCAGGTCCTTCTTATAGATGACGCTGAGGCACCGGGTCATGTCGCGCACGTCCTGGTCGCCGATCTTGCCTTCACCGCCGCCCGGAAAACGGCGCTCGATCGTGGCGATGGCAATTTTGAAATAGTTTTCGGGATTGATGATGCGCGGGGCCTTCGCCGCCGCGGCCCCTTCCTTGCGGAACGCCCGCCGTTCGTATGGAAAGATATCGACCGTATCGTCGAAATAGGCGTTCATCTTTTCATCGAGATCGCGCCACGTCGTATCGAGCCTGACGATATCGGCGTAATTATCGAGACGCTTTGTCTTGGTCGGCCGTTGCTTCAGTTCCGAAAAGCCATTGGAGGGCTGGTACAGATCGTAAAGCCGCCGGTCGCCGGCCGGGCGATAAAAAAATGTATCGTATATCGTGCCGTCGATGAACGGCCTCAGGAACGTTTTGACGTGCCCGATGATCCCGGAGACAAGATTTGCCCCGGCGTTTTTCCCGCCTGTAACCGCCATATTATTGTCCCCACGCCTGGGGATAAAATATGGCGGCGGTGCCCCAATGACAAGAAAAAATTAACCGGGATTATCGGCGGGGTTGATCAGGCGTCGGCCTGGAAGGCGGTTTGCAGGCGTTGCAGCTGGCTCAGGACGGGATTGACCTCTTCGCCGGCCGGTTCGCTGTCGACGAACATGCGCTTGTCTAGGTGCGAGATGCGCTCATAGAGGCGGTTGGAGCGGTCGAGCAGCGACAGCAGGCCGCCCGGCAGGACGCGTTCGCGATCCATGGTATCGGCCGACAGCGGCGAGATGCGGTACTTTTCGTCACAGGCGTCGGTCGCTTCCATATCGCCTTCGCGAACGGCGCGCTGGACCAGGAGCCACGACGCGATCTGCATCAGGCGGGTGGTCAGGCGCATGCTTTCGCCGGCATAGAGCAGGGCGTCTTCGCGCGACAACAGGCGCGAGTCGCGGCGGCCGTCGCCGTCGAGATAGCTGGCGGTCTCTTCGACCAGGGCCATGCCTTCCTTGAACGTACGATCGAACAGATCGCTCGAAGCAAAGTCGCGCAGCAGGCGGACACGAAGATTGAGGGCAGGGGCGGAACTATCGGACATGCATCAGGGCCTTGCTTGGAAACTCATTACGCGGCGGCGGCTATCCGGCCGCGCTACAGCGAGGGCCGGTGCAACCCCCGTGCCACCGCGACATCCCGTCATGCCCGCCATAGGTTTAAGTCCCCTTAAAAGAGAATAAAGCATCCGCATCGCTGCGGCGGTTTTTTTTTCGTTCGATGGCCGCCTTGGCGCGGCGCACCTCGCTTTCCAAAAGCGCGATGCGATCGCCCAGATCCTCGACCGAATAAGGGTCCAGGTCTTCACGCATGAGGCTGGCCAAGGCCTGCGCGCCGGCGTGGGTGGTCTTGAAGCTCAGCGGCAGATCGTCGTCCTGCATGGCCCACCTGTCTGTCTTTCGGTATGGACTTTCAACGCCGGGACGTGAAATGTCTCGCCGCCGATGAAACGCCTCTTGGGCGAAGAAATCAAGGAAAACGAATCACCATGAAGGCCATTTCGATCCACGGTGACGGTCAAAATGCGACGGACCTGTTGGCTGAAGAGGCCGAGCGCCCTGACGCCGGCCCGGGATTTGTCCTGATACGGACCAGTTTCGCCGGGGTGAACCGGCCGGATGTCCTGCAACGGCGCGGCTTGTATCCGCCGCCCGCCGGCGCGTCGCCCCGGCTGGGACTTGAGGTCTCCGGCACGATCGTCGAGATCCATCCGTCTATCGTCCAGGCGGAGGACACGGCCTGGAAGGTCGGTGACGAAGTCTGCGCCCTGGTCAATGGTGGCGGCTATGCCGAATATGTCCGCGTCGATATCCGCCACCTGCTGCCCATCCCCAAGGGCGTCAGCCTGGCCGAAGCCGCCAGCCTGCCGGAGGGTGTGCTGACGGTCTATGCCAACCTGATGGAGCACGGCGCGCTGCAGCCGGGCGAGACGGTCCTGGTCCATGGCGGCAATTCGGGTATCGGTTCGATGACGATCCAGATGGCCAAGGCCTTCGGCGCCAAGGTCATCGCCACGGCGCGCGGCGCGGGCAAGTGCGGCTTCGCCCGGTCTCTGGGAGCGGATCTGGTCATCGACAGTGATGCGGAAGATTTTGTGGGCCCGGCCAAGGCCTTCGGCGGCGCCGACGTGGTACTCGACATCGTCGCCGGCGACTTCGTCGAAAAGAACCTGCTGGTGCTCAATCACAAAGGCCGGATGGTCCAGGTCGGCACAGGCAAGGACGCCCAGGTCCAGGTCGACCTGCGCCGTATCATGCAAAAACAGGCGATCCTGACCGGTTCGATGCTGCGGCCACGCGCGCCTGAGGAAAAGGCGCGGCTGACGGCGGCGGTGCATGCCCGCGTATGGCCGTTGATCGAACAGGGCCGGATCAAACCGGTGCTGGCGAAGACATTCGACGTCACCGAGGCGGCCCAGGCGCACGCCTGGATGGACGACGCGCACAACGGCAAGGTGGTGATCGGCTTCTGATATTTGAACGGCGTTCAAAATATCTTGAATATGTCACGGTGCGGTGTTATATGAGACTCGGGCGAGGGGCATATGACTCGAATTTCTCACTATATTGTCGGCATGGCGGCCTTGGCCTCCGTCGGGGCGTCGGTCATGGCGACCGCGGCGCAGGCGGCGGACGAGCTCGGCATGTTTTCGTCGCGCGGGCCGGACCTGGCGTTCGCGATCGACAAGGTCTGCGTGCCTTATCTGCGCCAGGGCGGCACGATCGAGGGGCTGTCCGGCCGGTCGGGCGTGCCGGAAGCCCTGGATGGCCGGGCGGCGGTGCGGTTGCATGGTTTCGGGCGCGTTTTCGTCGCCGCCGATCCGGGTACGCGAGGCTGCGTCATCGTCACCCACAAGGGCGATGGCCACACGGCCCGGGCCGAAGCGCTGGACGCGCTGGAGCATAGCTACCTGCTGGAGACACTGACAGGGCCCAATGAAGCGATCCTGCACAGCCGCAAATGGAGCGGGTTGAACGAGGCCTATTGCTTCCGCCTCGACGAAAAGGTGGTCCAGGTCGATATCACGAGCGCGCGCGATCCGGACTCGGACGAGGCCGACGCCCTGCGGATGCGGCTTTACTGGAGCGACGCCGAAGCCGGTAAAAAGGGCGTCTGCAAGGCCTGAGTTCCAGGCGGCTATGGCCGTCTGGCAAGGCCGACTGGCCGCAGCGCCTCATGGCGCGAGCCATGCGGCGTCTGAGCTGACAAATCACCTTTTCATGGCCGTAAAATCGGCCTATACCATCGCCCAACCCCCTACGCCCGGCTGCAAAAGCCGGGCGTAGCTATTTCCGGACTACCAAGAAGGATAAGACCATGTCGGAAATCCTGATGCCGAAGGCCACCGCTGTGTGGCTGGTCGACAATACGTCTCTCAGCTTCGAGCAGATCGCCGATTTCGCTGGCCTGCACCTGCTGGAAGTCAAAGGCATCGCCGACGGTGAAGTGGCGCGCGACATCCGTGGCGCCGACCCGATCGCCAATGGCCAGCTGACGCGTGAAGAGCTCGACAAGGCCGAGAAGAACGCCAAGTACCGCATGCTGGCGCAAAAGAGCCGCCATGCCGAGCTGCTGAAGCCGAACAAGAAGGCGCCGCGCTACACCCCGGTGTCGCGCCGCCAGGACCGTCCGGACGCCATCAAGTGGTTCGTCAAGAACCACCCGGAAGTCACCGACGCGCAGATCTCCAAGCTGCTGGGCACGACCAAGTCGACGATCGAGCAGGTGCGTGCCAACACGCACTGGAACGCCACCAACATCAAGCCGGTGGATCCGGTGACGCTGGGCCTGGTGTCGCAGATCGAACTGGACGCGACGGTCAAGAAGGCCGCCGAAGCCAAGCGCAAGCAGGCGGAAAAGCTGGGTATCCCGCTCGACGACCCGTCGCTGAAGCCCGCCGTCACCGTGCAGCCGGCCTTCGAGGAAGAAGACGACAGCCCCTACGCCCGCAAGAACGACCTGTCGGTCGAGGACGTCTTCGGCGCCAGCTCCGGCAAGAGCCACCACGACGACGACGAGGACGAAGACAACTAAGCCCCGCGTTGCCGCCGCTTGTGCGGCGAGTCCGGGTGGCACTTGAGCGCCTATAAAAGAAGCCCGTCGGATGTCCGGCGGGCTTTTTAGTTTGGAGGCGGGGAACAAAAGGTACGCTTAGGCTACTGGAATGGGGGGGCTACTGGAACTAGGCGACGATGTTCAGCAGGTTTCCGGTCATCTTGTCGGTGGTCTTGATGACGCTGACACTGGCCTGGAAGGCGACGCGCGCCTCCTGCTGCTCGACGAAATCACTGACCAGGTCCTTGTCGGATGAAGCGTCCTGCACCGTCTGCAACGCCGATTGGTTAAATCGGTTGCTGGCAGAAATGACGCCGTAGGTGGCGGTATTGATCGCCGACATGACTTTGGTCCATCAGGAAAGAGGTCCTGTTGGATCGATCATGCGCCGCAAAGTTTAAAGCGGTGTCTAAACAATCGGTTAATGCCGATTAGGCATAAGTTTGCGCCATTTTGGCGGGATTGCCGCCTTGACCCGGCCGCCGAGTCGAAAATGGCGGCGGATTGTGCCTTTTGCGGCAAGACCGGCATTAAGTATCCGTAGAAACCAGAATCGCCGTTTTTCGCGAATGCGAGAATGGCGCGGATATGTCGCGAATCCCTTCGCATTTGCAGCAGAATTGTCACAATGACGAGTGCCGTTATGCCAAGTATGACGGAAATATGAAACTAAACGTTGACGATTTCCAAAGGCGGCCACAGCCTTCATATTCGCCTCGGCAAGGCCAGGCGTTTACTCGGTTTCATTCAAATCCTGGAGGCCCTGATGCAAAAGTGGCGAGCGAACTTTCGTGCTCAAAAATCGCCCGTACGGCGAACGACCCTGCTCCTGACATCCGCTTTTGTGTTGGCGTCCCCCTTCCTGGCCATCGAAGGTTCTGCTGCGGCGCAGCAAGCGGCACCCGCGGCCGACCAAACACCCCAGACGGTCGTCGTTATCGGCACGCGCCGCAGCGACCGCACCCTGACCAATTCGCCGTCGCCGGTCGACGTCATCTCCTCGGCCGAGCTGAAGAGCCAGCCGGCGGGCAATATGCTCGACGTCATCAAGAACATCGTGCCGTCCTTCTTCGTGCCGCAAAATACCATTTCCGATGCGTCCAGCTTCGTGCGCGCGCCGTCGCTGCGCGGCCTGCCGGGTGACGAAGTGCTCGTCATGCTGGATGGCAAACGTTACAATCGTTCGGCTCTGGTCCAGGTCTATACCGGCGGTGACACGGGGCTGTCGTTCGGTTCGCAAGGCTCGGACCTGTCGGCCCTGCCGGCGATCGCCGTCGGCAATCTGCAGATCCTGCGCGAAGGCGCCACCGCCCAATACGGCTCGGACGCCATTGCCGGCGTGCTCGACTACGGCCTGCGCACCAATAGTTCGGGCACCGAAATCGAAGCGCGTTACGGTTATTATCCGAAGTATGGCGATGGGGCCAGCCGTGAGGTCGCCGTCAACCAGGGCTTCAGCCTCTTCGGTCGCGGCTTCGTCAATGTCAGTGCCGAATTCGACAATGACGACGGCACCAGCCGCGGCAAGACACGGCCGCTGGCACTGATCTTCGCCCAGCAAAACCCGACCTTGGCCGCGCAACTGCCGAACTATCCGGGGCCGGCGCAAATCTGGGGCTCGTCACCCAGCCACGGCTACAAGCTGGTCGTGAACTCGGCGCTGAATGTCACCGACAATAGCCAGCTCTACTTCATCGGCAACTTCGCCCATAGCAAGGCCGTCGAAAGCTTCAACTATCGATCGCCGATCAGCTCGACCGCCGTCGATGTCAATGGCGCCAGCCATAGCCTCGGCGCCAACGGTGCCTTCACCAATACCTTCTACCTGACGCCGTGCCCGACGGGCAATGCGACCTGTCCCGCCGGCGGCTTCGTCAAGGACAGCAACACTTTCCAGTTCAGCTCGATCTACCCCGCCGGTTTCACGCCGCAGTTCGTCGGCGTCAGCCAGGAAGCGTTCGCCACTTTGGGCTACAAGGGCACCTTCTCGTCGGGCCTGCACTATGACGTGTCGGCGTCGGAGAGCGAGAATACGCTGGACCTGTCGATGTATAATTCGCTGAACGCGTCCTACGGCCCGAAGTCGCCGACGACCTTCCAGTTCGGCCAATTGGGACAGACCGAGTCCGACGCCAATCTCGACCTGACCTATCCGCTGGCCGTCTCGGCATTCGCCAGCCCGGTCACCCTGTCGGGGGGCGCGGAATGGCGCAAGGAAACCTATCAGCAGACGGCGGGGGACGTCTATTCCTACGGCGTCGGGCCCTATGCCGTGGCGCAGAAGCTTTACACGATGACGGCGCCCGGTGTTTACACCTCTGCCGGGACCACCTCCGCCGAATCGCCCGGCGCCAGCGGTTATGGCGGCACCAGCCCGGCGGCCGCCGGCAAGTGGAGCCAGACCAGCTATGCGGTCTATCTGGGCGCGGAAACCGACTTCACCAAGAGCTTCAGCGGCGGCGTCGCCATTCGCGACGAGCACTACGATACGTTCGGCAACGCCGTCGTCGGCAAGATCAATGCCCTGTACAAATTCTCCGACATGTTCTCGGTTCGCGGCACGATCGGCACCGGCTTCCATGCCCCGTCGCCCGGCCAGTCCAACGATGAAATCCTGACCACCAACTTCGTTGGCGGCAACCAGGTCCAGACCGGCACCTATCCGGTCGGCAGCGCCATCTCCGCCTATTACGGCGCCAAGACGCTGAAGCCGGAAAAGTCGAAGAACTATGGCCTGGGCTTCATCGCCAAGCCGCTCACGAACTTCACCCTTACGGTGGACGCCTATCAGATCGACGTGACCGACCGTATCGGGATTTCGCAGAACTTCAGCGTGACGGATGCGGATATCGCGAAACAGTCCGCCCTGGCCGCGGTCGGCGCCGGCGGCGTGATCAACTACTTCACCAACGGTTTCGATACCTCGACCAAGGGCGTCGACCTGGTCGGCACCTACAAATATGCCGCCGGCGCTTTGGGCCGGTTCAACCTGACCGTCGCCTATAACTACAACCAGAGCAAGGTCACCAAGTTCGATCCGGCCGTCATCAGCGCGGCCCAGATCATCGACGTGGCGCGCCTGGCGCCGGCGCATCGCGGCAATGTCGCGCTGAGCTGGTATGGCGGAAACTGGGCGATCACCGGCCGTGAAAACGTCTACAGCTCGTGGCGTGACGAGGTCGACTATCCGGGCCAGGTGTTCAAGAGCAAGCTGACGACCGATCTCGACGTCAGCTACAGCGTCGACACCTATACCCTGTCGCTCGGGGCGTCGAACCTGTTCAACACCATGCCGGACAAGATCGCCAACAGCAGCTCGAACGCGATCTACGCCTTGACCAACAGCACGTCGGACGGCCAGGTCTACCCGCGTTCGGGCGGGCCCTTCGGCATCAACGGCGCCTTCGGGTACGTGCGCTTGACGGCGCGATACTGATCGCGATCAATCGGCCGGGCGGGAGGGAGGGGGCTCCCGTCCGGCCATTGATACGTTATCCGCGCAGCGTGGCGCCAAGCTTGGCGGCCGCGGCCACGACCTTGGTCGCCACGGCTTCGATTTCGGGGTCGGTCAGGGTCTTGTCGACCGGTTGCAGCGTCACTTCGACGGCCACCGACTTGTGCCCTTCGGCCACGCCCGTGCCGGTATAGACGTCGAACACCTGGGCGTCGGTGATCAAGGCCTTGTCGGCGCCCTTGACGGCCTTGACGAGATCGCCGGCCGCCACCGTATCGGCGACCAGGAAGGCGAAGTCACGCGTCAGCGGCATCAGGTTCGACAGCGAAAGCGCGCCCTTCGACTTGCCCGACTTCGCCTTGGGGGTGGGCAGGTTGTCGATGCGGATCTCGAAGCCGACGTAAGCGCCATCCAGATCCATGGCTTTCAGCACGGCCGGGTGCAGTTCGCCGAACTCGGCCAGGACCTGCTTCGGACCCAGTTGCAGGCGCGCCGAGCGCCCGGGGTGCCAGTGTGACGCGTTCGCGCCTTGCACCAGTTGCAGCGAGGCGACGGGCGCGCCCATGGCGTCGAGCAGGGCCAGCAGGTCACCCTTCAGGGCGAACAGCGGGCTTTCGCCAGCCGTGTGCCAGGAGCGGGCCTTGTCGGGCGCGCGGATGGCGGCGACGGTCGGCTTTTGATCGCCGGGCTCCAGGCCCTGGTAGATCGGCCCGATTTCGAACAGGCGCACGCCGGTGAAACCGCGCGCGGCGTTGCGGCCGGCGGCTTCGAGCAGGTTGGCCAGGGCCGAGGGGCGCATGCAGTTCAGTTCCGAAGCGATCGGATTGGCCAGCACCAGGGCGTCGGCGCCACCGCCGAACAGGGTGGCCCAGTCCTGGCGCATGAACGACCAGGTGACAGCTTCGGCGTAGCCGAGCGCGGCCAGGGCGCGGCGGCCGGCGCGGGCCTTGGCCTGTTGCGCCGTCAGCACGCCGCCCGGGCGCGGATTGACGACAGGCAGGGGCGTCGCCGGGATGGCGTTGAAGCCGTGGACGCGCGCCACTTCTTCGACGAGGTCGGCCTTGCCATCCACATCGCGACGCCACGACGGCACCGCCACGGTCCAGGGCACATTGCCGGAAACCGTAAAGCCGAGTGCGGCCAGGATGCGCCTGGTGTCGTCTTGCGAGACCGAAAGGCCGGTCAGCTTTTCGACATAGGCCGGGTCGAACGACACGTCGGCGCGGCGTGCTGGCGCCTGGCCGGCCACCACGACTTCGGACGGCTCGCCGCCGCAGATGTCGAGGATCAGTTGGGTAGCCAGCTCCAGGCCGGGCACGACGAATTCCGGATCGATACCGCGGGCGAAGCGATAGCCGGCGTCCGACGAGATGGTCGTGGTGCGCACGGTCTGGGCGGTGCGGATCGGGTCGAACCAGGCGCTTTCCAGGAAGATGTCGGTGGTGGTGTCTTCGACCTTGGTCGAGTCGCCGCCCATGACGCCGCCCAAACCGATAATGCCCGAAGCGTCCATGATGGCGCACATGTCGGGCGTGACCGTATAGGTCTTGCCGTCGAGCATCAGGACGTCGGAAGCCTCCGTCGGCAGGGCGGCGGTGATCGCCGTGCCGGAGAGCTTCGCCAGGTCATAGACGTGCAGCGGCCGCGCGCGGTCGTAGCTGAGGTAGTTGGTGATATCGACCAGGGCCGAGATCGGCTTCAAGCCGATCGACTTCAGCTTTTGTTGCAGCCAGTCGGGCGAGGGGCCGTTCTTGACGCCCTTGATGACACGGCCGGAGAAGGTCGGGCAGGCGTCGCCGTCGACCGTCACGGTGATCGGCGACGGGAAGCGGCCCGGCACGGCGGCGATTGCCTTGTCTTCGAAAGTACCGAGGCCGGTAGCGGCCAGGTCGCGGGCAATGCCCGAAACGCCCAGCCAGTCGGGGCGGTTGGGGGTGACTTCGAAGTCGATGACGGGCTCGGCGCCGAAGACCTGGGTCGCGGGCGTGCCGACCTCGAGGTCGTCGGGCAGGTCGAGGATGCCGTCGCTCTCGTCGGAGAGTTCCAGTTCGGAGGCCGAGCACATCATGCCGTTGGAGACGACGCCGCGCACCGGCTTTTCGACCAGGGTGACGCCGAGGCCCGGCACATAGGCGCCGATCGGGGCATAGATGGTGGTCATGCCGGCGCGGGCATTGGGGGCGCCGCAGACGATTTCCTTGCGGCCGTCCACCGTGTCGACCTGCAGCACCTGCAGCTTGTCGGCATTGGGGTGGCGGGCGGCTTCGACGACCTTGGCGACGCTGAACGGGGCCAGGGCCTTGGACGGATCGTGGATGTCCTCGACCTCGAGCCCGGCCATGGTCATGGCGGCGGCGACCTGGTCGATCGTCGCGTCGGTCTTGAGGTGATCTTTGAGCCAGCTAAGAGAGAACTTCATCGTCGTGATTTCTAAGAAGTGTTTCGGGGTCAAGGCGCCGTAACGGCCCCTTGTCTTACGAAAGGCCGCTGGCCGAGTTGGGCGCGTTAAACGCCCCAAAGCCGTAGTGCGCCAGCCAGCGCGCATCGGCGGCGAACATGTCGCGCAGGTCCGGCACGCCGTACTTCAGCATCGCCAGGCGGTCGACGCCCATGCCCCAGGCAAAGCCCTGGTACTCGTCCGGATCGATGCCGCAGCTTTTCAGCACGTTGGGATGGACCATGCCGCAGCCGAGGATTTCCAGCCACGAATCGCCTTCGCCGACCTTGAGTTCGCCGCCCGTCCACGAACAGCGCACGTCCATCTCCGCCGACGGTTCGGTGAAGGGGAAGTGGTGCGGGCGGAACTGGGTGATGACGCTGTCGGTTTCGAAGAAGCGCGAGATGAAGGTTTCCAGCACCCATTTCAGGTGACCCATATGGGCGCCCTTGTCGATGACCAGGCCTTCAACCTGGTGGAACATGGGGGTATGGGTCTGGTCGCTGTCGCAGCGGAAGACGCGGCCCGGCGCGATCAGGCGGAACGGCGGCTTGCCGGCGACCATGGTACGGATCTGCACCGGCGAGGTGTGGGTGCGCAA
>FTKT01000158.1_pt1 | contig 12096 bp, 9 predicted proteins | sample 1658271 | NCBI WGS metagenome assembly FTKT01 (sample SAMEA3914811, study PRJEB12502) | metagenome | biome: forest; material: soil | place: Canada | collected 2011-08-04 | depth 0.3 m | reverse complement strand
CATCTTCGGCCCGCAGGGCAAGGCCATCAACGACAGCGCCGCGGACGACATCAAGGTCCTGGTGGTCGGCAACCCGGCCAACACCAACGCCCTGATCGCCCAGCGCAACGCCCCCGACGTGCCGGCCGAGCGCTTCACCGCGATGACCCGCCTGGACCACAACCGCGCCATCGCGCAGCTCGCCAAGAAGTCCGGCGCCGCCGTGGCCGACATCACCAAGGCGATCATCTGGGGCAACCACTCCGCCAGCCAGTACCCGGACCTCTTCCACGCGGAGATCGCCGGCAAGACCGCCTTCGAGGCCACCGGCTCGGACCTGGCCTGGGTCGAGAAGGACTTCATCCCGACCGTCGCCAAGCGCGGTGCGGCGATCATCGACGCCCGCGGCCTGTCCTCGGCCGCCTCGGCCGCCAACGCCGCCATCGACCACGTCTTCACCTGGGTGAACGGCACCCCGGCCGGCGACTGGACCTCGATGGGCATCGTCTCCGACGGTTCCTACGGTGTGGAGCCGGGCATCATCTCCTCCTTCCCGGTCACCACCAAGGACGGCAAGTTCGAGATCGTCCAGGGCCTGGAGATCTCCGACTTCTCCCGCGCCCGGATCGACGCCTCGGTCGCCGAGCTGGTCGAGGAGCGCGACGCGGTGCAGGCCCTCGGCCTGATCTAGCAGCACTGGCGGCCGGTCACCTCGCGGGAGGCGGCCGGCCGCCGCCGTACACTGGCGCACCGTGAACGAAACCCTCGGGGATGCCGCGCTCGTCCTCGTCTTCATCCTCCTCGGTGGGCTGTTCAACATCGCCGAGATCTCGCTGATCTCGCTGCGCGAGGGCCAGATCCGGGCGCTCGCCGAACAGGGCACCAAACGGGCCTCGCGGGCCGCGCACCTGGCCGCCGACCCGAACCGGTTCCTGGCCGCCGTGCAGGTCGGGGTGACCTGCATGGGCTTCCTCTCCGCCGCCTTCGGCGCGGACACGCTGGCCGGGAAGCTCACCCCCACCTTCGTCCGGCTCGGGCTGGACCCCGGGGTGGCCGACGCGGTCGCGCTGGTCGGCCTGACCCTGCTGATCTCCTACATCTCCCTGGTCCTGGGCGAGTTGACGCCCAAGCGGATCGGTCTGCAGCGGGCCTCCTCGATCGCCCTGCTGGCCGCCCCGGTGGTCGACGTGATGTCTGTGGCGCTGCGCCCGGTGATCTGGCTGCTCGGCCACTCCACCAACCTGATGGTCCGGCTGCTCGGCGGCGACCCCAAGGCCGGGCGCGGCAGCATGAGCTCGGAGGAGCTGCGCGGCCTGGTGGCCGCCAACACCGAGCTGGGCAGCGACCAGCGGGCGCTGATCGCGGACGTCTTCACGGCCGGCGAGCGCCAGGTGAACGAGGTGATGGTGCCGCGCACCGAGGTCACCTTCCTGGACGCCGACCAGCTGCTCGCCGAGGTCCGCGAGGAGACCAGCTCCTCCCCGCACTCGCGCTACCCCGTGATCGACGGCTCGTACGACGCGCTGGTGGGCTTCGTGCACGTCCGCGACCTCTACCGGGCGCACGGCGAGCGGGCCGTCCGGGTCCGCGACATCGCCCGCCCGGTCAAGCTGCTGCCCGCCACCAAGCGGGTGCTGGAGGCGATGGGCGAGATGCGCCGCGAGGGGCACCACCTGGCGATGATCGTGGACGAGTACGGCGGCACGGCCGGCATCGTCACCCTGGAGGACCTGGTCGAGGAGGTGATCGGCGAGATCCGCGACGAGTACGACGCGCAGGAGACCACCGCGACCCGCCGGCTGGCCGGCGGCGGGGTGGAGGTCAACGGACTGCTCAACCTGCCCGACTTCACCGAGGAGACCGGCGTCGCGCTCCCGGAGGGACCGTACGAGACGGTGGCCGGATACGTGGTCGCCGAGCTGGGAGAACTGCCCTCCGTGGGCGATCAGGTGGTGACCGGGGACGGCGTGCTGCTCACCGTCGCGGCGCTGGACGGCAGGCGGATCGACCGGGTCGGAGTGAGTGCTGTCACACTGTCCGAACCTCCAAGTGAGGAGATGTCCTGAGGGCCCGGCGAAGCTGGAAGAATGACGGTCATGGTCAACGCAGAGGTCAGTGGTCCGGCGCAGGACCGTCCGCGGGTGCTCTCCGGCATCCAGCCCACCTCGGGCTCCTTCCACCTGGGCAACTACCTGGGTGCGGTGCGCCAGTGGGTGGAGCTCCAGGAGGCCAGTGACGCCTTCTACATGGTGGTCGACCTGCACGCGATCACCGTGCAGCAGGACCCGGAGGTGCTCCGCGAGAACACCCGGGTCTCGGTCGCCCAGCTGCTCGGCGCGGGTCTGGACCCGGAGCGCTGCACGCTCTTCATCCAGTCCCAGGTGCCCGAGCACGCGCAGCTCGCCTGGGTGATGAACTGCCTCACCGGCTTCGGCGAGGCCGCCCGGATGACCCAGTTCAAGGACAAGTCGGCCAAGCAGGGCAGCGACCACACCTCGGTGGGCCTCTTCACCTACCCGATCCTCCAGGTCGCCGACATCCTGCTCTACCAGGCCGACGAGGTGCCGGTGGGCGAGGACCAGCGCCAGCACCTGGAGCTGACCCGGGACCTGGCCGAGCGCTTCAACAGCCGCTACCTGCCGACCTTCCGGCTGCCCAAGCCGTACATCCCCAAGTCGACCGCGAAGATCCTGGACCTGCAGGACCCGACGGCCAAGATGAGCAAGTCGGCCTCCTCGGCCAAGGGCCTGGTCAACCTGCTGGACGAGCCCAAGGTCAGCGCCAAGAAGTTCAAGAGCGCGGTGACCGACACCGGCACCGTGGTCTCCTACGACCCGGAGCAGAAGGCCGGCGTCTCCAACCTGCTGCAGATCCACTCCGCGCTCAGCGGGCAGAGCATCGACGATCTGGTCGCGCACTTCGAGGGCAAGATGTACGGCGCCCTGAAGACCGAGCTGGCCGAGCTCTTCGGCGAGTGGGTGGCCCCCTTCCAGGCCCGCACCCGGATCTACCTGGACGACCCGGCGGAGCTGGACCGGGTCCTCGCGCTGGGTGCCGAGAAGGCCCGCGCGGTCGCCTCCGAGACGCTGGCGACCGTGTTCGACCGCATCGGCTTCCTGCCGGCCGCCAAGCGCTGATGCACGGATCCGTCGGCGCCGATGGTGACGGCCTCGCCGAGGCCGTCACCATCGGCGTGTCCGTCTCCGTCCCCGAGCCCTTCGGGACGGCGATCCAGGACGCCCGGGCCGCGCACGGCGATCCGCTGGCCCGCGCGATACCCACGCACGTCACGCTGCTGCCGCCGACCGCCATCCCGGCCGCCCGGCTTCCGGTGGTGCGGGCCCATCTGGCCGCGGTGGCGCGCGCGCACCGCCCGTTCCGGATGCTGTTGCAGGGCAGTGGCACCTTCCGCCCGATCTCCCCGGTGGTCTTCGTCCGGGTCGAGGAGGGCGCCCAGGAGTGCCGCGCGCTGGAGGCCGCGGTCCGTTCCGGCCCGCTCGCCCGCGAACTGGCCTTCCCCTACCACCCGCACGTCACGGTGGCGCACGGCCTGCCCGAGCCCGACCTGGACGCCGCCTACGCCGAGACCCGCGCGTTCCAGGCCTCGTTCACCGTTCCCGGCTTCGGCCTCTCGCGATTCGGCCCGGACGAGATCTGGCGTCCCTGGCACGGCTACCGCTTCAGCGGCTGAGGACCTTCGGCTGAGGACGTGCGGCTGAGGACCTGCGGAATTCCCAGGGTTCTTTCAGGAACTTGTTAAACTATTAGTAATCTTTAAGTAAATACTTGTTCGCATCCGCAACTCTTGAGCGCTAAACTCGATCCAGAGCGGCTTCCGGGGGGCCTTTCGTTGGTCAGTGTGCCCACCATCTGGAGAGTTGATGCGTTGTCCTCGCTGGCTTCGGCGCATGGTGGGGGCACCGACCCGTCGGCTCCGCCGGGCTGCTGTCGCCCGCCTTCGGCCACGTTCGCACGTCGTCGATCCGGCGCCCGAGCCACTGCTCCCGCCGGCGCCGGACGTGCTCGAACCGGTGGTCGAAAAGGACCCGACGGCCGTCCAGGAGGAATGGCTTCAGGCGCGTCGGCCCGAACTGGTGCGCCATGACGGCCGGCTGGCCGAGGTGCGTGACGACCTGCTCTCGGGGGACGCGTTCCTGCGCAGTTTCGCGGAGGTCGCCGCGGTGCTCGACGGCGCCGGGCTCGAGTTCGCGCCGATGCGGGTCCAGGAGCACCGGCAGCGGATCGCCATCGCGCCGGGGCGCCGGGCCGAGGTGCTCGCCGCCTGCGCGTCCGGCTTCGCGGGCCGGCCGGTCTACGCGGATCTGCTCGGCCACGATGTGACGCTCGGTACGGTGCTGGCCGAGCACCTGCCGGCGGCCGTGGCGGCCCTGGAGGAGGTGGAGGAGCCCGAGCCCGATGTGGAAGCCGAGGCTTCTGAGGCGCCGTCAGGGCCGGCGGAGCGGCCGGAGCCCGCGGTGCTGGTCAAGGGCGTGCGGATCTACCAGCCGGTGGTGACCGGTGGGCGTACCCTCCACTACGGCCCGGAGTACGGCTGCGACGTGGAGTTCTGGGACTCGGCGGCCCCCTCGCCGGGAGCGATCGCCTCGATCCACGAGACTCCCTTCGGCTGGTGGCTGCCTTCGCTGGAGCCGGTCGGCACCCTGCGGGTCGGCGACCACGAGTACGGGGTGCCGGAGGCATTCGCCCAGCCGCTGCTCAGCGAGGTCACCTTCCCGGTGGACGCGGTGATCACCTGGGTCGACGACACCGACCCGTCCTGGCAGCGCCGGCGCGAGGCGGCGAAGGCCGGCCCGTCCGGCGTGCCGGTCACCGGCGACGGCCGGGAGCGCTTCCGCAACCGTGACGAGCTGCGCTACTGCCTGCGCTCCATCGCGATGTACGCCCCCTGGATCCGGCACGTCTTCCTGGTCACCGACGGTCAGCGCCCCGACTGGCTCCGCGGCGACCGGCCGGGGCTGACGGTGATCGCGCACCAGGAGCTCTTCGCCGACCCCTCGGTCCTCCCGATATTCAATTCACACGCCATTGAGTCCCAACTGCATCGAATTCCGGGACTTTCTGAGCACTTTCTTTATTTCAATGATGATATGTTCCTGGGCTCGCCGGTCCGCCCCGAACAGTTCTTCCATGGCAATGGCGCCTCGCGGGTGACGCTGGATTCCCGGATCATTCCGCCGGGCGACACCGGTCCGCTGGACGATGAGTACGTCGCGGGGCAGAAGAACTCCAGGTCGCTGATCCAGCGTGATTACGGCCGCAGTACCAGCAACATCCTCAGCCACGCGCCGTACCCGCTGACCCGCACCCTGTTGAGCGAGACGGCCGAGGCGTTCCCGGAGGAGTTCTCCACCACCGCCCGTACGGCGTTCCGCTCGGCCGGCGACATCGCGCCGATCACGCTGGCCGTCAACATCGGGTACCTCACCCAGCGGGTCACCTGGGGCGGGGTGGGCCACCAGTACTTCGACGTCGACCGCTACGCCGTACTCGACCAGTTGGCCGGCCTGCTCCGGCACCGGGACGCGGAGACCTTCTGCCTCAATGACGGCGACCTGGACGGGGTGCCCCACCAGGAGCAGGACCGGATCGTCACCGCCTTCCTGCAGGACTACTTCCCGGTGATCGGTCCGTTCGAGCGCTCGGCCCCCGTCCCGGCCGCCCGGACGGGCGAGCGGGACCCGGCCGCCGCGGCAGCGGAGGACGCCGAGGACGCCGAGGACGCCGAGGACGATGGCACCCCGTCCTCGCTCCCGGCCGCGAGCGAGGACGGGGTGCGGGTCGGCGGCTGACGCCCGCCGACGCCGGCAGTTCGTGAGAGAGGCCCTGGGGCCGCCTGTTGTGGCGGCCCCAGGGCCTCTCTCACGTCACCTCACGAACCGACCGCCGGTCGTCGGCTCAGCTCAGCAGCCCGTCGACCACCCGGGCGGCGGCGTGGCCGTCGTCGAGGTCGCAGAAGGTCTCCCGGAAGGTCTCGTACGCCTCCCGGTGCTCGGCCGCCACCGCGTCCAGCGAGCCCAGCGCGGCGACCACGTCCTGCGAGGTCCGCAGCAGCGGGCCGGGGGCCTGCCGTTCGAAGTCGAAGGTGAAGCCGCACAGGTTGTCGCGGTAGTGCTCCAGGTCGTAGGTGAAGAAGATCATCGGCTTGCCGCTGTTGGCGAAGTCGAACATCGACGCGGAGTAGTCCGTCACCAGCACGTCGGCGACCAGCAGCAGGTCGGTCATGTCGGGGTAGCGCGAGACGTCCCAGACGTAGCCGTCGCCGGCGTCGGGGATCCGGCCGTGGGCCAGGGCGTGCTGGCGGACCAGCAGGACCTGGTCGTCGCCGAGCGCCGCCCGGGCCGCGTCGAGGTCCAGTCGCAGGTCCAGCTGGTAGCCGCCCTGCGGGCGCTTGCGGTCCTCGCGGAAGGTCGGGGCGTAGAGCACGACCTTCTTCCCCTCGGGCAGGCCGAGCCGGCCGCGCACCTCGGCGGCCCGCTTCTCCCAGTCGGGGGAGTGGAAGACGTCGTTGTGCGGGTACCCGCTCTCCAGCACCTCGCCCGGGTAGCGGAAGGCGCGGCGCAGCACGGGGGTGGAGAACCCGTTCCCGGAGACCAGCTTGTCCCAGAGCGGGACCTCGCGGTCCAGGTGCTTGAGGTAGTTGCTGTCGATGAACCAGATCTTCTCGAAGTCGTGGCCGATCCGCTTGAGCGGCGTCCCGTGCCAGGTCTGCAGCACGGTCTGGCCCGGGCGGCGGGTGACGAAGTCGGGGAGGTTGGTGCTGGTCACGACGTACTTCGCGGTGGCCAGCGCCTCGAACCACTCCGGGCTCCACTGGCGCAGCGCCGAGGCGCTCTCGGGCAGCTCGGTCTGCAGGTCCTCGACCGTCCACAGGTGCTCCAACGGCAGCCCGCGGCGCACCAGTTCCTCGTGGATCGCGCGCGGCGAGCCGGCGTACTGGCCGCCGTGCGAGACGTTGTAGAGCACCGCGTCGCGCAGCGGCATCCGCTGGGCGGCCGGGTAGGCCTCCTTGCGCTGCTGGCGCTGGCGGAAGCCGCTGCGCTCGTGCGCGCCGAGGTCGGAGTGCGACTCCAGCGAGATGGTGTCGTAGGCGCGGCGCTCCAGGGTGATCCGCTTGCCGCGCGAGCGGACCTCGCAGGGCAGCGAGCTGTGGGCTTCGAGGGCCACCTGGGCGCTCGGCCAGAGCTGCTCGGGGTCGCCGCCGACCGGCCGGAAGAAGACCTCCCAGGTGCCCTTGTGCAGCGGGACCCGGCCGGAGAACGAGCCGGCCGGCAGCGCCGGCAGCTCCACCCGGAACCGGCCGTCGCGGACCACCGCGCGGTGCAGGTAGTCCTCCTCGCGCCAGACGTGCCGGATGACCAGGTCGTACTGGTGCTCGCCGGGCAGCGCGAAGCGGCCCTCCAGGACGAAGCCCTCCTCGTCGGCGCCGCTGATCCGGTCGACCACCGGCTGGAGCAGCTGGTCGGAGAGCTGCAGGCGGCCGTCGACGGTCGGCTTGGAGCAGAGGGTGCGGGCGGTCCCGAGCGGGGCGTCCGGGTCCAGCACCACGTCCAGGTGCTCCAGCGGCTGGCGGTCGTCGACGAGCACCGGCAGCACGCTCTCGTCGGTGAGCCGCAGGCGCACCAGCCACTGGTCGGCGGTCCGCTCCTCGGCGGCCGGGTCGAGCGCCGCCCAGGCCTCGCGGACCGCGGACAGCTCGGTGAACGGGACCCGCGCGACGAACGGCACCGGCCGGCCGGTCGGGATGCCGAACTCCACCGGGAAGTCCAGGTTGTTGCCCGACGGGACGTGGTGCAGCTGCAGCCGCATGCCCGCGAGGTCGGCGGTGGCGCGCACCAGGCCGCTCAGCTCCACCGCCTGGTCGGTGGCGCGCAGTTCGGTCACCGCGGCGCGCAGCGTCTCGACCCGCAGGTGCAGGAAGTTGTCGCGCAGCAGCGGCACGATCCGGGTGGTCGGGTCCACCCAGTGGGCGGGGAACTGCTCGGCGGAGTCGGCCCAGCCGCCGCAGACCCGGCCCTTGTAGACGCCGGCCTTGCCGGCGCCGGCGATCAGCACCCGCCAGGTGCCGTCCTGCCAGCGGCCGCGGCGCTTGAGCCTGGCGGGGTCGATCGCGGTGCTGAACCCGGCCCAGTCGCAGCTGTAGAGGTCGTGCGGGGAGCTGGCGGTCGCCTCGGGGGCGAACTGCACCTTGGTCGGAACGGCGACCACCCGGCGGCCCTCGGACTCGCGCAGCACGATCATCTTGATCATGTCGTGCTTGTTCTCGGCGCCCAGGTGCTCGGGGAAGGCGTGCCCGCTGAGGTTGAACTTCCCGTCCACCCAGGCCGAGCGGTAGACCCGGCTGCGCATCACCAGCGCGTTGTCCAGCCGCAGCACGTCGCCGGGCACGCTCTTGCGGCCGCCGCGCAGGAACGGGTAGTCGGCGTACGGGCGCAGCAGGCCGCGCGCGGGCGCGGCGCCGTTGCTCTCCGCCTCGAAGGCCATCTGCTCGATGAACTCCTCCATCCGGCCCTGGAGGGTGAGGTGGTACTTCAGGCGCAGCGGCGCGCGCAGCTTGCGGACCGGCTCGGGGCCGATCGCCCGCAGCAGCCGGCCGACGCAGTCCAGGTAGGCGTCGCGGTAGTCCTGCTCACCGTCGACCACCGACCAGAAGAACATCGGGATCTCTTCGACGAGGTTGTTGTCGTCGTAGGAGCGCAGGTACTCCTTGAACTTCGGGTCGGCCTGCTTCAGCAGCCAGGCCCGGACCAGCTCCATCGAGGCCACCCGGTCGGTCAGGCCGCGCGGGTTGGTGCGCATCTGGGTGATCGACATCTCGCCGACCTCGCGCTCGCGCCAGTGGTAGATCGGCTCGGAGAGCACGTCCACGCTGCGCGCCAGGTAGTGGTGCGGCACGCTGACCGGGGCGTCCTCGTAGAGGATCCCCTCGGGGTAGAGCAGGCCGGCCTCGTCCCAGAAGGCGCGGCGGTACACCTTGTTCCACGCGGTGCGGTCGGTGACCAGCGCCGGGATCTCGGTGATGTGGGTCCGCAGCCGGGTCTCCTTGAACGGCTTCTTGTGCCCGCCCGACGGGTAGTGGCCCACGGCCCGGAAGCGCAGCACGTTGCCGGTGGCGAAGTCCGAGCCGGTCTTGTCGAGCGTGGTGATCATCAGCTCGTACGCGCTCGGCGGCAGGGTGTCGTCACTGTCCACGAAGTTGATGAACTCGGTGCCCTCGGTGAGGTGCAGCAGCCCGGTGTTCCGGGCCGCGCCGAGGCCGGCGTTCTTCTTGCGGACCAGCCGGAACCGGGAGTCCTTGGCCGCGAAGGCCTCGGCGATGGCCGCACTGCCGTCCGTGGAGCCGTCGTCCACCATGACGCACTCGAGGTCGCTCATGGTCTGGGTGGCGATGGACTCCAGGCACTCCTCCAGATACCGCTCGACGTTGTAGATCGGGACAACGACGGAGAGTCGGGGGGCCATCAGCTGTGCGGGCCTTTCCATGAGGTTCACTGCGGGCGTTGCCCGGCGATCCTATCGTTCTTCCCGTGCCGGCCCCGGGACGGCGCCCGTGCGGTGTGCTGCCGGGCCGCCCGCCGCGGACGCCTCCGGCGCGGGTGATCGGCATTCCGGGGCCAACTGATCGATTCAGGACTTTTCGACTCCCTGTCAGGGTAGGCGTGGCCCATGGAATTCCTCACCAGGCTGCCGCTGGTCGGCCCGCTCGTGGCCGCCCTGCTGCGCAGCCGGCCGTACCGGGTCTACGAGCACTTCACCGAGGCCAGGGGCAACCGGCTGGCCGGCGCCGTCACCTTCTTCGGCTTCCTGGCGCTCTTCCCGCTGCTCACGGTGGCGCTGGCGATCGCGGTGGCCACCCTGACCCCCGGCCAGGTGGACGACCTCAAGCACCGGATCGCCGACCAGGTCCCGGGCCTCGCGGACTCGCTCGGCCTGGACTCGCTGATCGCCAACGCCGGCACCCTCGGGGCGGTCAGCGGCGTGCTGCTGCTGATCTCCGGCCTCGGCTGGGTGAGCACCATGCGCGGCTCGATCCGGGACATCTGGCAGCTGCCCGAGGGTGACGGCAACGTGGTGCTGCAGAAGGTCTGGGACTGCCTGGTGCTGGCCGGCCTCGGGCTGGTCTCGGCGGTCTCGCTCGGCGCCTCGGCGGTGACCACCCGGTTGGCCGGACGGCTCGCCGGCGGCCTCGGCCTCTCCGACCAGGGCCCCGGCCGCTACCTGCTGGCCGCGGCCGGCTTCCTGATCGCGGTCGGCGCCGACATGCTGCTCTTCGGCTACCTGCTCGCGCCCTTCCCGGGGATCGCCGACCAGCGCCGGCGCGACCTGCTGACCGGCGCGCTGATCGGCGCGGTCGGGTTCGAGCTGCTCAAACTGCTGCTCTCCTCCTACCTGGGCTCGGTGGCCGGCAAGAGCGTGTACGGGGCCTTCGGCGTCCCGGTGGCGCTGCTGCTCTGGATCAACTTCGTCTGCCGGCTGCTGATGTACTGCGTCTGCTGGACGGCGCTGGCCGATCCGGCGGCCGCCCGGGCCCGGGCCAGGGCGCGCGCCCGGGACGTGTACCAGGCCAACCGGGCCTCTGGAGTGGAAGCGCCGGATATCCCACCGGATCGGCCGAGCGGCGGTGTTTAGATCCTTCTCACCCTCCGGCAGAGTGACTAGGATCACGTTCATTCGGGGTCGGCATCGGCTGCCCCGACGGTCTCGCCGGGGGCCGTCCCCACTCCTGGCCCGCCCTAGGAGGCGCTCGTGGTCACCGCAGAGCCCCGTCCCGTTCCGTCCGCCGTGCCTCGTACGCCGGACGATGTCCCCGGCTGGTTCTGGCCGCTGGACCAGCAGCTCTTCAGCTGGATGCTGGAGCGCCAGCGACAGCGGGGGACCGGCGGCGACCTGCTGGAACTGGGCAGCTATCTGGGACGCAGCGCCATCCTGATGGGCCGTCACCTGCAATCGGGCGAGACCTTCACGATCTGCGACCTCTTCGACTCCGAGGCACCCGACGGCGAGAACGACGCCGAGATGACCATGTCCTACCGCGAGTCGCTCACCCGGAGCGCCTTCGAGCGCAACTACCTCGCCTTCCACCCCGAACTCCCGGTCATCGTGCAGGCGCCCACCTCGGTACTGGCGGACGGCCGGGTCCCGGCGGAGAGCTGCCGCTTCGTCCACATCGACGCCTCCCACCTGTACGAGCACGTGGCGGGCGACATCCGGATCGCCCGCACCGTGCTCGGCAAGGGCGGCATCGTGGTGCTGGACGACTACCGCTCCGAGCACACGCCCGGGGTGGCCGCCGCGACCTGGGAGGCGGTGTTCTCCCAGGGCCTGCGGCCGATCTGTGTCACCCCGGAGAAGCTCTACGGCACCTGGGAGGACCCGGAGCCGCTCCAGCAGGAGCTGCTGCTGCTGGACGGCGAGGGGGAGCACCGCCTGCTGGAGGTCGACATCATCGCGGGGCAGCGGGTGATCAGGTTCTCCGAGCGGAGCATCGCCACGCTGCTGCCGGCCGAGCCGGCCCGCGCCCAGACCCAGGCGGCCCCGGCCGCGGCCGCTCCGGCTCCGGCCCGGGCCGTTCGCCCGCGGTCGGCGGTCCGCCGGCTCGCCCTGGACCTGCTGCCGCCGGTGGCCACCCGGGCGGTCCGCCGGGGCCTGCAGAGCGCCCGCGACCGCGCGGCGGGGCGGAACTGACGGCGCGGTGTTGACGGTGCGGCGCTAGCGGTCTGGGCGGCGGCGCGGTGTTGACGGTGCGGCGCTAGCGGTCTGTGCGGCGGCGCGGTGTTGACGGCCTGGTTCTGGCGGCCCGGTCCTAGCGGTCGGCCCGGCCGCCCAGCGCGGTGGCTCCGGCCGGCTCGCCGGGTGCCGGCGGTTCGGCGGGTCGGCCGGCGGAACGGCTGGTGAGCCGGCGCCGTCGGGCCGCCAGCCAGAGGCCCGCGAGCGCCGCGCAGAGGCTGGCCCCGGCGGCCGTCCAGGCGACCTGGGTCCGGCGCCCGGCGTCCGGGTGCGGCGGCTTCACCGCGACCGCGGCGGCGACCGCGGCCGCCGTGCCCGCCGGATGCGCGGGCGGCGCCGCCGGGACGGCCGACGCGGTCGGCGCGGCCTCGG
>FTKT01000052.1_pt2 | contig 12098 bp, 8 predicted proteins | sample 1658271 | NCBI WGS metagenome assembly FTKT01 (sample SAMEA3914811, study PRJEB12502) | metagenome | biome: forest; material: soil | place: Canada | collected 2011-08-04 | depth 0.3 m | reverse complement strand
GGAGGGCTGGGGTGGGGCGCCCGTGCCGTCATCGGCTCGGGCACTTCGGCTTGAGGGGCGGCGGCGGTACCGGGCCGGCGGATGGGAGCCGCCGCCCCTGAACAGGGGCCCGGGGACGCGCCGAGCGCTGCGCTCATCAGCCGGCCGCGCGGCACTTCGGCTTGAGAGGTGACAGCGGTTCCGGGCCGGCACGCGGACGGACTGCCGCCCCTGATCGGGGTGGCCCCGGGCGTGCGCTGCGCTCAGCGGCCGGCCGCGCAGCGGGCCGAGCTGGGTGCACCCGCGACCGTCTGGCTGTTCGTCGGTGGTGCGAGCGCCGGTGGGCCGGGGCGCAGCGGGCTCACCGCGAGGGCTGTGGCGGCGGCCAGCAGCCCGGTGACCAGTGCCCCGGGTCGGTGCCGGACGGCCTGTCGCAGGCGGTGTCGCCCGCCCGCGCCGCGGCGGATCGTCGCGAACTCGGGGACGGGCCGCCGGGCCGGGACGGTGGGCGTCGAGGCGGGCGCCGGTCGATGGGCGCGACCGGGGGTGCTGATGGCTGAAGCACCCGGGACGGGGACAAGCGTGCTGGTCATGGATCCGACACCGCCTCGGCGAGGGGGAGAACTGCTGGCCGGATCAGCTTGCGGCGGGCCGTCGAGCATGAACAGCAGGAGCCGATTTCCTGTGGACAACCAGGGGGCTGTGGATAACTTGCGCACCCATCCGGCCTAATCCAGGCACGCGGACGAGCCGGACACCTGGTGCACCGGCCGTGCGATGAGAGGGCATGGCAAAGGCCTCCGGCCGCACCCTGTCCGGGTGCCGCCAGAGGCCAGAAGCCTGGGACCGGGCTCGGCCCACGAGGGCAGGCCCGACCGACCGAAGGTCAGTTGGCCGAGGACTTGCCGCCCGAGCCGGACGACGAGGAACCCGACGAAGCCGAGGAACCCGACGACGAAGAAGAACTCGAAGAGGACGAGGAGCCCGAAGAGGACGCACCCGCCGACGAGCCCGACGAGGCCGGCGCCGAAGCGCCACTGCCCGAGCCGGACCCGGAGCCGGACCCCGAGCCACTGCCGGAGCCGGAAGAGGAGCTCACCGAGCTGCTCGAGGACGAGCGGCTGTCGGTCCGGTAGAAACCCGAACCCTTGAAGACCACACCCACCGCGGAGAAGACCTTGCGCAGGCGACCCTGGCATTGCGGGCACACGGTCAGGGCCTCGTCGGTGAACTTCTGCACCGCCTCAAGGCCGCTGCCGCACTCGGTGCACTGGTACTGGTACGTGGGCACTTGTCTTCCTCCTGGCACTCTCGCCTGATGAGTGCTAACGACGGTCCATGATGCGGCATTCCGCCGGATCAGTCCAGCGCGGCCGGGTTCGGGTCGGCGGCCCCGCCGCCGGAAGCGGCCGGAACCCGGCCGTGGCGGCCGTGGTCCGGTGGGGCCGGCGACGCCCTGTCGGGCCGCCGCTGCCTCAACCGGGATGTCCGGCCGGGGCGTCCAAGTGGCGGCACCCGACCCGGGGTAGCCAGGCCCTGACCGCCGGGTCCAGCGCGTCCGGGTCGACGGCGTCTGGGGCCGGGGCGTCTGGGTCGACAGCGTCCGGGCCCAGGGCGTCCGAGCCGGCGGTCAGCCCTCGGTCACCGCGGCGAGCCGGTTGCCGGTGGCTGCGCTCCTGGCAACGGTACGGCCGCGCGGGCCCGGAGCCACCAGGAGCCGCCGCAACGTGACCAGCGCCACCAGGCCGAGCCCGGCCCCGAGGACCGGGACGAGGAAGCCGGCCCACGGCCCGTGCATGTCGATCAGCAGCCCGGCGGTGGTCGACCCGATGGCGAGTCCCAGGCCGATGGCGCCGGTCAGCCAGGTGAAGGCCTCGGTCTTGGCGCCGTCCGCGACCAGCGACTCGACCAGCGTGTATCCGGTGATCAGGGTCGGCGCGATGGCCAGTCCGCAGACCAGTCCGGCCAGCGCCAGGGTGGTCAGGTCGGGCATCGCCCAGAGCGTCGAGCAGCCGAGTACCAGCAGGGCGTAGCTGGCGAGCATCCGCTGCCTGGCCGGACGCCGCCAGGCGACCAGTCCGTACAGCACGCCGGCCAGCATCGAGCCGCCGGCGAAGAGCCCGTACACGGTGCCGCTGAGGCCGGGCTGCCCCTCGGCCTTGGCGAAGGCCGTCACGGAGACCTGCATGGCCCCGAAGACGGTGCCGACGCCGAGGAAGGAGCCGGCCAGCAGTCGCACGCCCGGCGAGGCCAGCGCGGAGGCCTGGCGGACCCCGTCGGCCTGCGGGTGCCGGGCGGGCGCGGAGCGTCGCTGGGCGGCGAAGGCGAGACCGCCGGCCAGGGTGAGCGTGGCCTCGGCGATCAGTCCGGCGGCCGGGGCCACGGCGGTCGCGATGGCGGTGGCCAGCACGGGGCCGATCACGAAGGTGAACTCGTCGGTGACCGACTCGAAGGCGAAGGCCGTGTTGAGGTGGGCCGGCGACCGGTCGGCCAGCCGGGCGACCCAGCGGGCCCGGACCATCGCGCCGATCTGCGGCACGGTGGCGCCGGCCGGGGCGGCGGCCAGGAAGAGCAGCCAGGTCGGCGCGTGTCCCAGTGCCAGCGCGATCAGCGCGCCGACCGAGACGGCGTGCACCAGCACGCTCGGTACCAGCACGGCGGCCTGCCCGAAGCGGTCGGCCAGTCGGCCGCTCTGCGGGCCGACCAGCGCCTGCGCGACGGCCGCGACGGCCGCGACCAGGCCGGCCGTGCCGTAGGAGCCGTAGCTGTCGAGCACCAGCAGCACGATGCCCAGGCTCAGCATGGCGAACGGCAGTCGGGCCGCGAAGCCGGGGAGCAGGAACCGCCAGCTGCCGGGGGTGCGGAGAAGCGAGGTGTACCCGACCCGGGCAGCGGCCTCAGGGGCCACGGGCACAGCGGGGACATCGGGGACAGTGGGGTTTTCGACCGTTCGGCGGGCCGCCACGGTCGGTCCTTCCTGCTGCCTGGTAGCGCGGCCGGGGAAGGGAAAGCCCCGACGGCGCCGAGAGTCGTCCTCTCGCGCGTCGACCGGGGTTGATACCGGGTCCGGCTGGCCGAGTCGTGGAAGCGGGGGCCAGATGGTGCTGCGGACCGCGGCCGCCGAGCGGTCGCGCCAACTCTGCTTCAGGCAGATGTTGCGGATGTACTAGAGATCATGAGACAGGTCGATACCTATCTATTCATACAGTACGGCAAATATCCGAAGCCGGATGGCTCCCAAGCAGGCATCACCCCCCCAGCAGCCCTCACCGCCCGTTGAGCCAGCTCGCCAGCTTTCCGCCCTTGTCCACCGCGCGCAGCCGCCGCTCGGTGGCGTCGCTCGCCTCCTCCGTGGTCACCACCAGCAGCTCGTCGTTGGCCCGCAGCACCGTCGCCTTGTCCGGGACGAAGCTGCTGCCCTCGCGCACCACCAGGGTCACCGCGGCGCCGGCCGGCAGGCGCAGTTCGCTCACCTCGACGCCGGAGATCCGCGAGGTCGCGGAGAGCGAGACCGAGAGCAGGTGCCCGTGCAGGTGCTCCAGCGGGGCGGCCTCGATGCCGATGTCGTGGCCGATCGAGCCCTCCGAGATCTTCAGCACCTTGGCCAGCCAGGGCAGCGTGGGCCCCTGGAGCAGGGTGAAGACCACCACCAGGATGAAGACGATGTTGAAGGCCTCCTGCGCGTGCGGGACCTCGGCCACCAGCGGGATGGTGGCCAGCACGATCGGCACCGCCCCGCGCAGTCCGGCCCAGCTGAGCAGCACCTGCTCGCGCCAGGGCAGCCGGAACGGGGTGAGCGTCAGCACCACCGAGAGCGGGCGGGCGAGGAAGACCAGCACCACCCCGATCACCAGGGCCGGCACGATCGCGGACCCCATCGTGTCGGGGTTGCAGAGCAGGCCGAGCAGCACGAACATGCCGATCTGCCCGATCCAGGCCAGCCCGTCGGCGAAGCCCCGGACGGCCGGTCCGTGCGGCAGTTTGGCGTTGCCCAGCAGGACCGCGCAGACGTAGACGGCCAGGAAGCCGGAGCCGTGCGCCAGCGCGCCGCCCGCGTAGGCGAGGACGGTCAGCGCCATCACGGCGATCGGGTAGAGGCCGGAGGAGGGCAGCGCGATGTGCCGCAGGCCGTACGAGCCGAGTTTGCCGACGGCCAGGCCGACGGCGGCGCCGATCGCCAGCTCGGCGATGATCGTGCCGACCAGGACGTACCAGGCGTCGAACGGGCCGGTGGTGGCGAAGGCGACCACCAGGATCACCACGGGGGCGTCGTTGAACCCGGACTCGGCCTCCAGCAGGCCGGACAGCCGGGACGGCAGCGGCACCATCCGCAGCACCGAGAAGACCGCCGCCGCGTCCGTGGACGAGACGATCGCGCCGAGCAGCAGCGAGAGCCGCCAGTCCAGCCCGACCAGCAGGTGCGCGCCGGCCGCCGTGACGAAGACGCTGATCGCCACGCCGAAGGTGGCCAGCACGGTGGCCGCCGGCATCACGGGTTTGATCTCCCGCCAGCTGGTCTTCAGGCCGCCCTCGGCCAGGATCACCACCAGGGCCGCGTAGCCGAGCACCTGGGTCAGTTCGGCGTTGTTGAAGGTGACGCCCAGTCCGTTCTGGCCGATCACCACGCCGATGCCGAGGTAGATCAGCAGGCTGGGCAGCCCTGAACGGGTCGACAGGCGCACCGCGACCACCGCGACCAGGAGAATCACGGAGAACTCGAGGAGGAACTGGTTCAGGTGGGCGACGGTCAAAGCAGGGGCACCTCAGAGTCGCGGGAAGCGGCGGTGTCGCCCGGATCGCCCTGGGGGGACGGGCCGGACGGCACGGAACGGGCACAGGTGTCCTCAGCTGCGATGAACTGATGGATCGTTATACAGTCTAACATTTTACCTTTTCTTTGCACTAGTCCTTCCCGCCCGTCCCCGCAGGCCCCTCAGCTGGGCCCGATAGGGTCCCACTGGCCCCACCGTGGGCGTCCCCCGTGCACCCGCGCCACCGGAGTCGTCCTAATGTGGTGACCGGTCACGGCCGCTCAGCTGATGTGACGTCGCCCTGCTCCCTGTTGCTAGGACCCAGATGCCCCGCTCACCGCGCTCGCCCCGCTCGAAGAAGTTCCGGCGCGCTCGTCTGGTCGTGCTTGTGCTCGCCGTGCTCCTGGTGGCCGGTACCGCCGCCGGCGGCTGGTTCGCGGTGGACACCGTGCGAGCCTCGTTCCCACAGCTCAGCGGCAGCATCAAGGTCGCCGGGCTGTCCGCCCCGGTGGACGTCAAGCGGGACGCCAACGGCATCCCGCAGCTGTACGCCGACACGCCCGAGGACCTGTTCAAGGCGCAGGGATATGTCCAGGCCCAGGACCGGTTCTGGGAGATGGACGTCCGACGGCACATCACCTCGGGGCGGCTCTCCGAGATGTTCGGCTCCAGCCAGGTGGACACCGACGCCTTCCTGCGCACCATGGGCTGGCACAACGTGGCCCAGCAGGAGTACGACACCCAGCTGTCCGCCGAGACCAAGAAGTACCTGCAGTCCTACGCGGACGGCGTCAACGCCTGGCTCGGCGAGCACCCCGGCGGCAAGAGCGCCTCGCTGGAGTACGCCCTGCTCGGCACGGTGAACGGCAGCTACAAGCCGGAGCAGTGGACCCCGGTCGACTCGGTGGCCTGGCTCAAGGCGATGGCCTGGAACCTCTCCGGCAATCTCCAGGAGGAGATCGACCGCTCGCTGCTCTCGCAGACGCTCAGCCCGGACCAGATCGCCCAGCTCTACCCGAACTACCCGTACGACCGGAACCCCACCATCGTCGGCGCCGGCAAGGTGGGCTCCGACGGCAGCTACAAGCAGCCGGTCGCCTCGGTCAACCAGGCCGCGGGCACCACGCAGGGCGCGGCCGTGACCCAGTCGCTGCTGCAGGGGCTCTCCGACCAGATCGGCGCGATGCCGCAGCTGCTCGGCCCGCAGGGCCAGGGCATCGGCTCCAACTCCTGGGTGGTCAAGGGCGACTTCACCACCACCGGCAAGCCGCTGCTGGCCAACGACCCGCACCTGGGCCCCGGCATGCCGTCCACCTGGTACCAGATGGGCCTGCACTGCCGGACCGTCAGCCAGAGCTGCCAGTACGACACCACCGGTTTCACATTCGCCGGCATGCCCGGCGTGGTGATCGGCCACAACCAGAACATCTCCTGGGGCTTCACCAACCTGGGCGCCGACGTCACCGACCTCTACCTCGAAAAGGTCACCGGGCCCGACACCTACCTCCGTGACAACAAGGAGGTGAAGTTCGAGACCCGCAAGGAGACCATCAAGGTGGCCGGCGGCACGGACCGCACGATCACGGTCCGGACCACCAACAACGGCCCGCTGATCTCGGACCAGAGCACCGAGCAGCAGAAGGTCGGCACCTACGCGCCGGTCGGCAACGCCGCGCCCGACCGCGGCACCTCCGGGTACGGCGTGGCCCTGCGGTGGACCGCGCTCGAACCCGGCAAGACCATGGACGCGGTCTTCGAGCTCGACCGGGCCGCCGACTGGAACGGCTTCCAGGCCGCCGCCAAGGACTTCGCGGTCCCCGCGCAGAACCTGATCTACGCCGACACCAAGAACCACATCGGCTACCAGGCCCCGGGCCGGATCCCGGTCCGCGGCAAGGGCGACGGCACCTACCCCGCTCCCGGCTGGGACTCCGGCTACGACTGGACGGGCTACCTGGACTTCAAGGCGCTGCCCTACGCCTACGACCCGCCGGCCGGCTACATCGTCACCGCCAACCAGGCCGTCGCCGACCAGACCTACAAGCCGCTGCTGACCAAGGACTGGGAGTACGGCACCCGGGCCAAGGAGATCACCGACCAGATCCAGGCCCGGCTGAAGAACGGCGGCAAGATCTCGCCGGACGACATGCAGTCGATCCAGCTGGACAACACCAGCGTGATGGCCAAGACCCTGGTGCCGCTGCTGCTCAAGGTCCAGATCAGCGACCCGTACGTCCGCGAGGCGCAGAACCTGCTCAAGGACTGGAACTACAACCAGGACGCCGACTCGGCCGCCGCCGCGTACTACAACGGCGTCTGGCGCCAGCTGCTGATCCTGGCCTTCGGCCAGAAGTTCCCGGCCGGGCTGCGCGCCCAGGGCGACTGCCTGCTGGTCCAGCAGAAGGTGGACGTCAACCAGCCGGACGGCACGGTCGGCGGCGAGACCAAGGTGGTCACCCAGTGCGGCACCCGCAAGGCCGACCAGGCGCAGCCGGACGGCGGTGACCGCTGGATGGAGGTGGTCCGCCAGCAGCTCGCCAGCCCGGACAGCTCCTGGTGGGACTACATCGACTCCGCGCACCTGCCGCAGCACGGGCTCGACAACCTGCTGAAGGAGGCGATGAAGGACGCCCGCCAGGACCTCACCGCCCAGCTCGGCAAGTCCGTCTCCACCTGGAGCTGGGGCCGGCTGCACACGCTGAACCTCAAGGAGCAGACGCTCGGCGTCGACACCTCCTCGTTCGCCTCGGGCATCGTGCACCGGCTGCTCAACCGCGGCCCGTACGAGCTCTCCGGCAGCTCGGCGGCGGTCAACGCCTCCGGCTGGAACGCGGCGGCCGGGTACCAGGTCGACTGGATCCCGTCGATGCGGATGGTGGTCGACCTGAGCGACTTCAACGCCTCACGCTGGGTCAACGTGGGCGGCCAGTCCGGCCACGCCTTCCACGACAACTACAACGACCAGACCTCGGTCTGGCAGCAGGGCAGGCTGCTGCCCTGGGCCTGGTCGGGCGACGCGGTCGACAAGTCGACGGTGAACCGGCTGACGCTCGCTCCGTAGCGCGAGCGTGCGGGCGGCTCACCGGAGGCGGTCGGCGAACCGGTGCACCCCCGTCGGCGTGACGGCGGCGTGCACCGGTTGGTCGTGCGGCTCGGCGGGCACCTGGTCGAGCAGCTCGTTGTCGTAGAGCAGGGTGGCCAGCAGCGGGCGGACCTGAGCCCGGGTCAGCCGGGCCAGCACCCGGTCGTAGCTGCCGCCGCCCCGGCCGAGCCGCCGGCCGGACCGGTCCACGGCGAGCCCGGGCAGCAGGACCAGCCCGGCCGCGCAGACCGCCGCCGGGCCGAGCCGCGGCCCGTCCGGTTCCAGCAGCCCGCGGCCGGCCGGGAGCAGGTGCTCCGGCCCGCGGTACGCGGCCCAGTCCAGGTCGTTGTCCGCCAGCAGGACCGGCAGCAGCACCGCCACCCCGCGCCCGCGCAGCAGCTCCAGCAGCGGACGGGTGCCGGGCTCCGCGCCCACCGAGACGTACGCGGCCACCGTCGCACCGGCCGGGACCAGCTCCAGCGCCGATCCGGCCAGCGCCGTGGCGGCGGTTTTCCGCCATTCGGGCGGCAGTGCGCGCCGGTCGGCCAGCAGCCGTGACCGCAGGGCGGCCTTGTCGTTGTACAAGGGATCGTCGTACGAGTCCTGCACGTCCTGCTCCACGGGCTCGGTGGTCATCGCCACGATCTTCCCCCCACCCGGCCGAGAATCGGAAGGCGGTCCGATGCCCAGCCCGTTCCTGCTGCAGGCGTTCGCACTGCTCAGCGCCCCTACAGCCGGACTGGCCGGAGTGCTCGGCCTGCGGCTGCGCCGCGCCGCCCGGGGCGGCGACGACCGCGCGGACGGCCTGCGGCGGCGGATCACCGAGCTGCAGAGCCGCTGCGAGGAACTGGAGCAGGCGGCCGCCCGCGACCCGCTGACCGGGGTGTGGAACTACCGGCACCTGCGGCTCACCCTGGAGCGGGAGATCGAGCTGGCCGGCCGGGTGGCGCCCGGGGCGGAGCCCGGAACGCTGGCCGTGGTCCTGCTGGAGATCGCGGGTTTCGACGCGGTCAACGCCGAACACGGCCGCAGCCGCGGCGATGTGATGCTCCGTGAGCTGGCCCAGCGGCTCAGCGTGGAGATCCGCCGCTCGGACACCTTTGGCCGGTACGGCGGCGCGGAGTTCCTGGTGGTGCTGCCCGGCACCGGCGTCGAGGGGGCGGTCAAGGTGGCCGAAAGGCTGTGCTGGTCGGTGCGCCGGCACCGGCTGCTGGACTGGGGCTGTGAACCCTGGGAGGCGGACCGGGCGTCCGGTCCGTACGGGGCGAGCGGGTCGGCGGACGGGGCGCACCGGCGGGAGAACGGGCTGAGCGCGGCGGCCGGCATCGCGGTCCTGCCCGCCGACGGCGCCCACCCGGCGCCGCTGCTGCGCGCCGCGGACCGCGCCCTGGCGGCGGCCAAACGGCGGCAGGGTGTCCTGTGGCCGACCGGGCGGCCACAGGAAGGGTGGTGGGAGGACGAACCGCTCCGGGCGGGACTGCGGGGGAGTGCGACGGGTGGTGCCGGGCAGCCGGCGGGCGGCGTGACGGCGTCGCCCGAGGGCCCGGATACGCGCGGTAGTCTTTCGTCCTGTGCCGGTTCGGGCCCTGCGGCCCTGACCGGCCGCGCTCGTACCGTCCCGGCCGTGGCTGTCGCCGACGAGGTTCCTTCATAGGTAATTAACCTCTTCCCCAGCCTCGGCGGTCTTCTGCCTCAGTAAGGTCAACGCATGACGACGACACCCGTTCGAATGCCCGTCACCAAGGCCGTTGTGCCTGCGGCCGGTCTGGGAACGCGCTTCCTGCCGGCCACCAAGGCGACGCCCAAGGAGATGCTCCCGGTCGTCGACAAGCCCGCGATCCAGTACGTGGTGGAGGAGGCGGCCGCGGCCGGCCTCTCGGACATACTGATGGTCACCGGCCGCAACAAGCGCGCCCTTGAGGACCACTTCGACCGCGCGTACGAGCTGGAAGAGCTGCTCTCCCGCAAGGGTGACGAGGAGAAGCTGCGCCGGGTCCGCGAGTCGGTCTCGCTGGCCAACATGCACTACGTCCGGCAGGGCGACCCCAAGGGCCTGGGCCACGCGGTCCTGGTCGCCGAGCAGCACGTGGCCGGGCAGCCGTTCGCGGTGCTGCTGGGTGACGACCTGATCGACCCGCGGGACCCGCTGCTCTCCCGGATGATCGCGGTCCAGCAGGAGTTGGGCGGCTCGGTGGTGGCCCTGATGGAGGTCGACCCCGCGCAGATCCACCTCTACGGCTGCGCGGCGGTGGAGGCCAACGGCTTCGGTGAGGACGTGTTCCACGTCACCGACCTGGTCGAGAAGCCGGAACGGGCTGACGCTCCGTCGAACTACGCGGTGATCGGCCGTTACGTCCTGGACCCGGCCGTCTTCGAGGTGCTCAAGAAGACCGAGCCCGGCCGCGGCGGCGAGATCCAGCTCACCGACGCCCTGCGCACCCTGGCCACGCTTCCGCAGGCCGAGGGCGGCCAGGTCCGCGGTGTGCTCTTCAAGGGCCGCCGCTACGACACCGGTGACCGCGCGGACTACCTGCGCGCTATTGTCCGGCTGGCGTGCGAGCGTGAGGATCTGGGCCCGGAGTTCCGTGGCTGGCTCAAGGAGTTCGTGAGCACGGAGATGCAGGACTGACGATCGAGAGGCAGCGGTGGCGATGACCGAGCACAGCGAGAGGACCCCGGACGCCTGCGGCGGCGAGGCCCCCGGCCACCGGATGTGGACGGTCGACGAGCACCTCGCCGACGTGCTGGCCGCCGTCGCCCCGCTGCCCGCCATCGAGTTGCAGCTGCTGGACGCCCAGGGCTGCCGGCTCGACGAGGACGTGGTCGCCGCCGGCGACCTGCCGCCCTTCGACAACAGTTCGATGGACGGCTACGCGGTGCGCACCGCCGACACCGCCGGCGCCACCGACCGCTATCCGTCGGTGCTGAGCGTGGTCGGCGAGATCGCGGCCGGCGCCGGCGAGTTGCCCAAGGTCGGGCCGGGCCAGGCGGCCCGGATCATGACCGGCGCGCCCGTGCCGCCCGGCGCCGAGGCGGTCGCCCCGGTCGAGTGGACGGACGGCGGCAGCGGCACCGGACAGGCGGCCGACAGCATGACGCCTCCGGTCGCGTCGGCTGGTGGCGGCGTCGGCGTCGAGGAGGTGCGGGTGCTGCGCGAGGTCGCGCAGGGCGCGCACATCCGCCGCCGGGGCAGCGACATCAAGGCCGGCGACCGGGTGCTGACCGCCGGTACCCTGCTCGGCCCCACCCAGCTCGGCCTGCTGGCGGCGATCGGCCGCGGCACGGTGCCGGTCCGGCCGCGCCCGCGGGTGGTGATCCTCTCCACCGGCAGCGAGCTGGTGCAGCCGGGCGAGCCGGTCGGGCCCGGGCAGATCTCCGACTCCAACAGCTTCACCCTCACCGCCGCCGCTCAGCAGGCGGGCGCGATCGCCTACCGGGTCGGCGGCGTGCCGGACGACGCGGCCGTGCTGCGGGCCGTGCTGGAGGACCAGCTGGGCCGCGCCGACCTGATCGTCACCAGCGGCGGGGTCAGCGTCGGGTCGTACGACGTGGTCAAGGAGACGCTGCAGGACCTCGACGGCGGCGCCGGGCACGGCGGCGTCGACTTCCGGCGGCTGCGGATGCAGCCCGGCAAGCCGCAGGGCTTCGGCCGGATCGGCGCGGGCGCTGGCGTCCCGCTGCTGGCGCTGCCGGGCAACCCGGTCAGCGCGTACATCTCCTTCGAGCTCTTCGTCCGCCCGGTGATCCGGACCATGCTGGGCGCACCCGACATCCACCGCCCGGTGGTCCGCGCCCTCTGCGGGGCCGAGCTGCGCTCGCCGGCCGGCCGGCGGCAGTTCCTGCGCGGCTGGTACGAGCCGGCCGACTCCGGTGGGGGGACGGGGGCGACCGTGCGGCCGATCGGTGGCGAGGGGTCCCACCTGGTGGGCGCGCTGGCGCTGGCCAACTGCCTGATCGTGGTCCCCGAGGACACCGTCGCGGTGGCGGCCGGGGAGAGCGTCGACGTGGTCCTGCTGACGGACTGAGCCCCCGCCGGTCCCGCTCGGCCGGCCGGATCCTGCGCTCGGTTGCGGGGCGCTTGCCCGTTCGGCCGGCCGGATCCTGCCGCTGCGCCGGACGGGCCGACTCGGCCGCGCGGGACGGACCGACGGTAGGCCGGGGCGGCCGGGGCGGTACGGTAGCGCGGTATTCACCCCGTCCTGCTGGAGTACTGACGTGACCACACCCCCCGGCGACCGCCTGACACATGTCGACGACACCGGCGCCGCCCGCATGGTCGACGTCTC
>FTKT01004816.1_pt1 | contig 12104 bp, 9 predicted proteins | sample 1658271 | NCBI WGS metagenome assembly FTKT01 (sample SAMEA3914811, study PRJEB12502) | metagenome | biome: forest; material: soil | place: Canada | collected 2011-08-04 | depth 0.3 m | reverse complement strand
AGGAACAGCTCGAGCCGGTTGCCCGTGGGAATCGGCTCGCCCTTGGCCAACCCGTGCTCCATCGCCCAGGGCTCGGCCACCGCGGCGATCGCGATGAACACCGCGGCGAGGCCGATCATGCTGTGGAAGAACGCCACCAACTCGGGCATCTTGGTCATCTCGACCGTCTTCGCGCGCCAGGCGCCGTAGCCGCCGCCCACGACCAGTCCGAGCAGCACCCAGCCGAGGCCGACTGGCGTGCCGGCGAGCTTCCAGATCAGCGCGCCGGTGGTGACGGCGGCGATCGCCATCCCGGACATGCCGAACAGGTTGCCGCGGATCGACGTGGTTGGATGCGACAGGCCCTTGAGCGCCTGGATGAAGCACACACTCGCAATGAGGTACAGCAACGTGACGAGATTGAGACTCATGGCCGTGCTGCCTTGCTCGGTGCGCGATCCTTCTTGCGGAACATCTCCAGCATTCGTCGCGTGACGAGAAAGCCGCCAAACACGTTGACCGCGGCCAGCGCCACCGCGAGCACGCCCATGGTCTTGGCCAGCGGACCCTCGGTGAGGCCGGCGGCCAGCATCGCGCCGACGATCACGATCGCCGAGATCGCGTTGGTCACCGCCATCAGCGGCGTGTGCAGCGCCGGCGTGACGTTCCACACCACGTGGTAGCCGACGTAGATCGCCAGCACGAAGATGATCAGGTTGATGATCGTGGGAGAGACGATGTCCATGTTCAATTTCTCAGCAGGTTGCCCGCGTGCGTCATGAGGCAGGCGCTGACGATGTCATCGTCGGCAGGGACGTGAAGCGCTCCGTCCTTGGTCATCAGAAGTTTCAGGAAGTCGATCACGTTGCGCGCATACAGGGCGCTCGAATCGGCCGCTGCGCGTGCGGCCAGATTCGAGTCGCCGATCACGGTGACACCGTGTCGAACGACCGTCTTGGCGCTCTCGCTCAACGTGCAGTTGCCGCAGATTCCGTCAGCTCCCTTGCCTGCGGCGAGGTCGACGACAACGGATCCTGGCTTCATGGACCTGAGCATGTCTTCGGTGACCAGTGTCGGCGCGGTCCGGCCGGGAATCAGGGCGGTTGTGATGACGATGTCGGCGGCGGCAACGCTCTTGCCGACGGCAAGCTTCTGTCGATCCAGCCAACTGGCGGGCATCGGCTTGGCGTACCCGCCCACGCCGGCGGCGGCTTCTCGTTCTCCATCGGTCTCATAGGGCACGTCGATGAATTTCGCGCCGAGCGACTCGACCTGTTCCTTGACTCCGGGACGAACGTCGCTCGCCTCGATGACGGCGCCTAGCCGCTTGGCTGTCGCGATAGCTTGCAACCCGGCCACGCCGACGCCCAGTATCACGACACGCGCCGCCTTGACGGTGCCAGCCGCGGTCATCAGCATGGGCAAGAATCTTTGGTAGGCTGCCGCGGCGACCATGACGGCCTTGTAGCCAGCCACATTGGCCTGCGAACTCAGGACGTCCATGCTTTGCGCGCGGGTCGTGCGAGGCGCGGCTTCGAGAGCGAAGCTGGTGAGGCCTGCCCTCGCCAGGCGCTCGAGGTTGGCGCGATCGAATGGCTCGAGCATGCCGACCAGCGTGCCGCCGGACTTCATCAGCAGCAGTTCGGACTCGATGGGAGGGCGCACCTTCAGAACGAGATCGCAGCTCAAGGCGCCGGTTTCATTCGTCAACTCGGCTCCGACGTCGACGTAGGCCCCGTCGGGGATGCAGGCGCGAAGGCCTGCGCCGGCCTGCACGCGAAGCCTGTGCCCCTGATTCGTGAGTTTGCGGACCGTCTCCGGTGCCGCAGCGACACGAGTTTCGCCTTCCGCAGTTTCGCGCGGAACTCCTATGAACATGTTTGCCTTCCATGGCTCGGTGGCCAATATCGTCTTGAGAGCAATCAGCGCCGAGACCCGCTTGGGCTGGCCCGCGCTGATCGACTCAACCCCAGCTGGCGGTGGTTTCGTTCAGCAGCCGGTGGTGGCTGCTCGCGCGGCTCTTGCTCGTGGTGGCATAGCCTGCATGCACAGGCGAATGTGCGGCTGCAGCGGCGATGCAATGCGATGCCCGAAAGCTGCTGGGCGCGGCACCAGTCCAGCGCTTGAAGGCGTGGCGAAAGTTCGCCGCCTCGCTGTAGCCGATAAGCTGAGCAATGTCTTCGGTCGTGTATTGCGTGGTCGTCAAGTAGCGAACGGCAAGCTCCTTGCGCACCTCTTCCAGGATCCGGTTGTAGGAGGTATTCAGCACGACCAGGCGACGCCGTAGCGTGCGCTGGGAGACGCATAGCTCGTCGGCGAGTTCCGGCAGCGCGGGCGGACGGCCCGTCGCCTTGAGGATCAACTCCTTGATGTGCCTGACCAGGTCGAAGCGGCTCGCGAGGCCCGTCATCATCGCGTCGCAGACGCGTAGACAAGCCGCATGGGTTCCCGTGTGCGACAGCGGAAGCGGTTGCTGCAGCAGCGCGGCGTCGAACGAGATCTCTGTCGTGTCGCTGGACGCTTGCACGCTGCAACCGAGTACCTCCGAGAGGGCGTCGAGTTCGGAGCCGTTCGCTGCAGCGCATCGGACGTCGTGGGGCCTGAAATCGTCCCCAAGGACGTCCCTGAGCAACGTGGCCATCTTCGCGAGTTCCAGCATCAGACAAGAGCGACGCATGTCCTCATCCATCACATATCGATCCGTGAGGCACAGCCGGACGTTCGGCCATTCTTCGCGTAGCGAGAGCGAGAACTTCAGGTTCAACAGAGGCGAGTAGAGCTCGGCCACGCGAACGGCTTCGCCGAGATTCGGGCTGCTGAGGAGTGCATAGCCTGCGATGCCGTACGTCGTCAGGTGCAGCCTTCGGGCGAGCTGGCTCATCAGTCCTGGATCTGTGCACAGGTCTTCGGCGGCTTTCTGCGCGCGATATTGCTGCTTGAGAGTGATCTTGCAATCCGCGTCGGCCAACGTGGATGGTTCGATTTGCGCCGCCTCGAGCACGGCGGCCTTGCCGAAGCCGCGCTCGGCCAGGATGCCGATCAACGCGTTGACCTCGGCCACAGCGAAGGTCGAGTCGTCGGCGGTCAGTTGCAGCTTGTCGATCCAGTGAGACATGACGTTTCTCCAGTCGGTTTCGATGGCGGGCGCGGCTTGCATGAGCTGTGCGGCGTACCGATGTTTGAAAGTATTGGTCAAGTGACCATCTAAAAGTTATGGGGTAAATACTACTTTGTTGGTCAAGTGACCACAAAGCAAAGGGCGGGCCAGAACGCTTGCCATCGCCCGCGCAAATGCTTGTCATCGAGGAACTGTTGCGAAGGAGAGCGTCGCGCCGGGCGTGCTCCAGGGCCATTCCCCCGGTGGGAGTGCCAGGCACAGCGCACCGACGAAGGGCGGCAACCGGGCGATATGCACCTGAATAGGGTTAACCCGCGACATCACCGTGCTATCGGGTCAGCACGATCAAGTTGACGACTGGCTGAATGCGAGCGACCGAGCACGACGCGATGGGTGCGCGCTGTCCGTCGCCGGCCCTCATTCGTCCGCGATGCACCTGTGGTGGGTTTCGGGCGCCGCCTAAGATCGGCCACGACAGTCAACCTGGACTGTCTTCCGTCCACCGGGACGGTGCCGAAATTCTTCCGCGTCGAGGATGCATTGAACCGACTTATCCATCGTCTAGAGGACTTCCTCTTTCGCCGGCGCGCCGTCGTCCTCGGTGTGTTGCTGCTTTTTACGGCCTTCATGGCGTGGTTCGGCGTGCAGTTGCGCATGGAGGCGGGCTTCGAGAAGCAGATGCCGACCGGCCATGAGTACATCCAGACCTTCCTGAAGTACCGCAACCAGCTTTTTGGCGCCAATCGACTGACCGTGGTCGTGCGCGCTCGAGAGGGGAGCATCTTCACCAAGCCGGGTCTCACACGTCTGTATGACGTCACGCAGGCGGTGATCTACCTGCCCGGCGTCGACCGCCTGGGCGTCCAGTCGCTCTGGACGCCGAACACGTTCGTGAACGAGATCACCGAGGAGGGATTTCGCTCCCAGCCCGTCATCGACGGAACGATCACACCGCCCGCGTTGACGCCCGAGGTCACGGCGGCGATCCAGCGGGCCGCCAATCAGGGCGGGTTCGTCGGCACCCTGGTCGGACGTGATCAAAGCAGCGCCATGATCACGGCGGAGATCGCCGAGATCGCACCGGACGGCAAGCACCTGGACTATGTCGCGTACAACAAGGTGCTCGAGGATCAGGTGCGCAAGAAGTTCGAGGATGCCGGCTTCGAGATCCAGATCATCGGCTTCGCCAAGCAGATCGGGGACATCGCCGACGGCGCGTCAGCAGTGCTCGCCTTCTGTGGCATCGCGCTGTTGCTGACGGCCCTTGCGGTCTATTGGTATTGCCACTCCATCCGGTTGACGCTTCTCGCCGTGTCGTGCTCCCTGGCCTCGCTCGTCTGGCAGTTCGGCACGCTGAGGCTGATGGGCTACGGGCTGGATCCCTTGGCCGTGCTGGTGCCGTTCCTGGTCTTCGCGATCGGCGTGTCGCACGGCGTCCAGCAGATCAATTTCATCGTGCGTGAACTGGCGCACGGGAAGACGACGATGCAGGCCGCCCGACTGAGCTTCAGCGGCCTGTTGGTTCCCGGCGCCTTGGCGCTGCTGACCGCATTCGTGTCGTTCGTCACCTTGCTGCTCGTTCCGATCCCCATGGTGCGCGAGCTGGCGATCATTTCGTCGATCGGCGTCGGCTACAAGATCTTCACAAACCTGGTGATGCTTCCGTTGGCCGCGTCGTACTGCCAATTCAGCCAGGCCTATGCCGACAAGGCCATGGGAAAGCGCCAGGGGCGCGCTCGCTGGATGCGAGTGCTGAGAAGGGTGGCGGAGCCCCGTACGGCCGTCATCATTTCCGTGGTCACCGCTGCGGTTTTCGCGATGGCGGTCTGGGAGAGTCGACATCGCGTGGTGGGCACGCTCCAAGCCGGAGCGCCGGAGTTGCGGCCCGAGTCGCGCTACAACCGCGACGCGGTATCCATCGCGGGCAACTTCAATGTGGGCCTGGACTGGATGACGGTCGTCTTCGAGGATCCGAACCGTGCCTGCGCAAACGTTGCCCTGGGCAAGTACCAGGATGACTTCGTGGGCAGCATGAGTGAGGTCGAGGGAGTCCAGACTGTCCAGTCCTTTTCCAGCCAGTTGCGAACCTACAGCCAGGGCTACAACGAAGGCAATCCGAAGATGGCCGTCACGCCGATCGACCCTGCCAACTTCGCGGGCCTTGCGACGGAGATTTCCAGGACGAAGGGCTACGTCGTCGGCGATTGCTCGATGTCCGCCGTCCACCTGTTCCTGACCGACCACAAGGCGACGACGCTCAAGCGCGTGATCGAGGCGGCGAAGGCGTGGCGCTCAGCTAACAAGCTCGAAGGCGTCACGGTGAGGCTGGCCTCCGGGAATGCGGGTGTCCAGGCTGCCATCGATGACGAGGTCGAACGATCCGAGACCCCGATGCTGCTCTATGTCTATGCGGCGATCGCGATCCTGGTGTTCGTCGTGTACCGCGACTTCCGTGCCGTGTTGACGTGTTGCCTGCCCCTGACGGTGGCCACCTTCATCGGCTACTGGTTCATGAAGGAGCTGAACATCGGGCTTACCGTGGCGACCCTGCCCGTCATGGTGCTCGCCGTCGGCATCGGCGTCGACTACGCCCTCTACATCTACAACCGGCTGCAGCGCCATCTCTCCGAGGGCGATTCGATCCAGGTCGCCATGGAGCGCGCGCTCGAATTCGAGGCCATGGCCACCGTCTTCACGGCGATCACCCTGGCCGTAGGCGTCGTGACGTGGTCGTTCTCGGAACTCAAGTTCCAGGCCGACATGGGCAAGCTTCTCGCCTTCATGTTCATGATCAACCTGGTGATGGCGATGACCGCACTGCCTGCCTTCGCCGTGATTCTCGAGAGGGTCTTCCCGCGCAAGAAGCCCGTGAAACTCAGCACCTTGATGCAGCACTGAGCGAAGCACCATGAAAATGACTCGTATCGCGGCTGCGGCCGCCATCGCCCTCGTCCTGTCTTCGTCGGGCCGCGCGGCCGACACGGCGCCGGCAGCTGCCAGCGCACCGCCGCAGAAGGCCGTCGAACATCATCCCGCAGTCATCTCGGCCGGTGCCTTGAAAACGGGCATGCTCGCGGTCACGCGGGCAGGCGCGCGCGTCGTCGCGGTCGGCGATCGCGGTGTCGTGCTCCTGTCGGACGATGACGGTGCGACGTTTCATCAAGCGAAGCTCGTACCGACCCGAGCGACACTGACTTCCGTGGTGTTCCTCGCCGATGGCAAGACGGGATGGGCCGCAGGGCATTGGGGTGTGGTGCTGGGCACCGTGGATGCGGGCGAGACCTGGACCATGGAGCGTGACGACACCAGCGTCGATCAGCCGCTCTTCACGGTGGGCTTCACTTCACCGCTGGACGGCTATGCCGCGGGCCTCTGGTCCTTGCTGGTCGCGACGCACGACGCCGGCAAGACATGGCAAGCGATGCAACTGCCGAAAGCGCCGGGCAAGGACGGCGGGGGTGGTGGGAGCGGGCCGAACCTGTTCAGTCTTTTCGCGACCGCCAAGGGCACGTTGCTGCTTGCCGGTGAGCAGGGCCTGGTCTACCGGAGCACGGACAGCGGCAAGACGTGGGCCGCCATCGAGACCGGCGGCAAGGGAACCCTCTGGGCGGGGCTGTCCCTGCACAGTGGCGCGGCGGTTGTGGCCGGGTTGGGCGGCAAGGTCTATCGAAGCGATGACGATGGCCTCACCTGGAAGAACGTCGACTCGACGACGAAGAGCTCCATCACGGCGGTGTTGCAACTTTCTGGCGGTGGAATCGTTGCTGTCGGCCTCGACGGTGTCGTCCTGACCAGCGCCGACGACGGGATGACCTTCAAGGCCACGTACCAGCCTGAACGCACCGTGCTGACGGCCGTGATCGAGGGGCACAAGGATCAGCCGGTGCTGTTTTCCGTTCGCGGGCCACAGACCGACGGTACAGCGCCTCGATAGGCGCGAATGGGACGGAAATCCGCCAGGGTCGCAGCGTGCGCACCTGGCGGGTCAGTCTTCCAACCGGGTTGGACGGGGAAAGACGCTGTCCGCCAGGGCCTCCAGCGCCTTTCGCATCCGATGGATGTGCTGGCGCATCGCTTTCTCTGCCCGCTTGGCGTCGCCAGCAAGCACGGCGCTCGCAATCTCCGCGTAGTCCTTGAGATGGCGCCGGCGATCTTCCATGCCGAGAAAGGAGTGAACCTGCAATCGAAGCACGTGGATGCGCAGGGTCGGGAGTAGGGAAGGCAACTGGGAATTCGCTCCGATTTCCATCAGGACGTCGTAGAAGTGGCGTCGCTGGTCGAGGAGGTGTGCTTCGTCCTCTTCTCCGCCCAGGTAGGGGCGTAGCCAGCGCTCTGCCTTCTTCATGCGGTCCGCGGGAAGCGCTCCGTCGGCGATCTGGTTCGCAGCCAGGCTCGCCATGAGTCCGGAAAGTGGCTCGACCGCGATGAGCAGATCGCTGGCCTCCTGGCGTGTCAGCGCGCGCACGCAAGCACCTTTGTGAGGCGTCTGGGCTACGACGCCCAAGGCCTCGAGGCGTCTGAAAGCCTCTCGTACCGGACCTCGACTGACACCAATGGATTGCGTCAGGTCGCCTTCGATGAGGCGTTGTCCCGGAACGAGCCGTCCGTTGAGGATGCCCTGCTGGATGTGCATGACGACCCGGTCAGCCGACGACGGGTCGCCGCCGTCGGGTACCCCTTCGTCGCTCTTCAGGTCTTCAGGGGACGCTCGTCGCGCGCAGCACATGCTTCACTTTTCTCTGTGGCCCGATGATGGGACGGCAGCCCATCGGTTGCCGCCGGAGACGTGCGTGTCGACACGCAACGGATCCTTGCGGCAATTGTGCCCGCTGTCGAAGGGCGGTCTCCTTCGCTCAGCGCCTGGATGTCAGCCTCGGAGAGCCAGCGAAAGTCCTTCCGCGCGCATCTGCACGACGGGCAGCGTCGTGATCTTCATGAGCTTGGCGACCTGCTCCAGCTCCGGCGACGACAGCAGGGCGTAGTCCCGCTTCAACGGACCGGCTGCCCGCATGCGCTCCAGGTCGCTCTCGGGCAACATCACCTTCAACAACAGCTCGTCATCGTTGTCGGTGTTGTACTTCTTGCGAAGCTCCTCGATGGTCGGTTGCTCCGGCGGATTCTCGCGAACGGTCTTGGCACGTGGACTGTTCAGGATTCGATCGAGGATGTTCGGTTCGATCGGCGCGGCGACCTGTCCGTAGTAGCCCAACGCGTATTCCACGATCTCGTCGGGAACCGTCTTGTAGCGCTCGCCATTGACCAGGTTCAGTACCGCCTGGATGCCCACGAGCTGGCTGAACGGCGTCGCCATGCCGGGGTAGCCGAGTTCCTTGCGCACGATCGCGACTTCCTTGAGCACGTCGTCGAGCTTGTCCGACATCCCGTGCTGTTTGAGCTGTGCCTTGAGCGTGCCGGTCATGCCGCCCGGGATCTGATGCTGGATGGACAGCACGTTGTACTCGGCGTTCTGGTTGACCAGGAAGCCCGCCGCCTTGCCCACGCGCTCCATGCGCTCGGCGACGGGCGCGAATTGGCGCTTGTCGAGGTTGTGCGTGTGGCCCAGCATCTCGATGTTGTTGACCATGATCTCGGTCGACGGCACCGACGGCCCGTTGGCCATCGGGCGGCTGGCCGTGTGGATGATCGACACGCCGTAGTCGATGGCGTCGAGGTAGTTCTTCGCCGACTGGCCCAGGAGGTTGTTGGCGTGGAATTCGATCGGCTTGCCCCGGGCCTTCGCCTGGATCGCGGGCAGCAGCGTCGCCAGTCGTTCCTTGCTCAGCACGCCGGCGGTATCGTAGAGAAGCAGCGTGTCGATGTCCGGCGAGGCGGAGAGCTTGTCGGCCTTGTCGGCGTAGTAGGCGTCGTCGTGGATGGGCGAGAGCGTGAACATCAGGGAGCCGACGACCTCGGAGCCGAACTCCTTGGCGATCTTCGCGAGCCGCAGCATCTTGTCGATGTTGTACAGCAGGTCATAGATCCAGAAGCTGCGCACGCCGTGGCGATTCAGCTGGCGCATCCACGCGTCGACTACCGCGTCGGGTGACGTGCGGAACGTGGCCATCGCGTTCGCCCGCATGCCGGAACGGATCACCGTGCGCGGCATCGCCTCGACCAGTGCGTCCAGGCCCTCCCAGGGGTTCTCGCGGCAATAGCGAACCATCACCTCGAAGTAGTTGGAGCCTGCCATCTCGAGGCGACGGAAGCCCGTCCTGTCCAGATTGCCCGCGATCGGCAGCGCCATTCCGGCCTGCATCCGCATGCCCCACAGACTTTGCTGGCCGTCGCGGAAGGTTTCGTCGACGAATTCGATATGAGCCATGATCTCTTTTCCTCTATGACTTGAAGCTGGGAAGCAAGGTCGTTTCCAGCCAGCGCGTGCTGAAGCGGTTGTTGCGGAAGTCGTCGTGTTTGGCAATGGCAGTCAACAAGGGAATATTGGTTGCCACACCCTGGACATCGAACCTGGCGAGTGCCTCGATCAGTCGGTCGACCGCCTGGTCGCGGGTCTCGCCTCGCACGATCAGCTTGGCGATCATGCTGTCGTAGTAGGGAGGAACGGTGGTCCCTTCGCCGACGGCGGCGTCGACCCGGATGCCCGGGCCGGCTGGCGGAACCCAGCGCGTGATTCGCCCAGGGCTTGGGGCGAAGCCGCGTTGAGGGTCTTCCGCCAGGATGCGGGCCTCGATGGCGTGGCCGCGAACTTCGATGTCTTCCTGCTCCGGCAGTGTCCGGCGTCCCGTCGCGATGTCGAGCTGCATCTTGATCAGGTCGGTGTGCGTGATCTCTTCCGAGACCGGATGTTCGACCTGGATGCGGGCGTTGACCTCCATGAAGGAGAACTGCTGCCGGTCGACGTCGTAGAGAAACTCGACGGTTCCAGCATTCCGATAGGAGATCGACGACAGCAGGCTGATGGCCGCTGCATGCAAGCGGGTACGGACCTCTTCGGGCAGGACCGCCGCGGGAGCTTCCTCGATCATCTTCTGGTAGCGCCGCTGGATCGAACAATCGCGCTCGCCGAAGTGCACGACGCGTCCCGCGCCGTCGCCCATCACCTGGACTTCGAGGTGGCGCGCCTTCTCGACGTAGGCCTCGATGTACAGCGTGTCATCGCCAAAGGCCTCCCGGGCCGTCGTCTGTGCCTCGTCGAAGGCTTTGGCGAGTTCGGCCGCGCTGCGCGCGACGATCATCCCGCGTCCACCACCGCCGGCCGATGCCTTGGTGATCACGGGGTAGCCGATTGACTCGGCGATCCGCAGCGCCTCGGCGACGTCGGATACCTTGCCGCTGCCCCTGGTGAGCGGAACGCCTGCGGACTCGGCGAGTTTCTTTGCGGAAAGCTTGTCGCCGACCGACTGGATCGAGTCCGCGGTCGGCCCGACGAAGGTGATCTTCTCCTGGTCGCAGAGCGCGGCGAGCCCTGGGCGCTCCGATAGGAACCCGTAGCCGGGGTGCAACGCGGTGCACCCCGTGGCCACGGCGGCGTGGACAACCAGATTCTGGTTGAGATAGGAGTCTCGCGAAGGCGCGGGGCCCAGCACGACGACGCGGCCCGCCTCGCGAGCAGCGAGGCTGTCCCGATCGGCGAGCGATACACCCAGCACGGTCTCGAAATCGAGTGCATGCGCGGCCCGCAGGACGCGAAGCGCGATCTCGCCGCGATTGGCGACGAACAGACGCTGCGGTCGAGCGGATTGATCAGCCATTGGTGTCGATCACGAAGAGGGGTTGACCGAACTCGACGAGGTCACCGTCCTTCGCAAACACGGACCGAACGGTCCCCGCCACACCGGCCGGCAGTGTCGTGAAGAGCTTCATGACCTCGATGAGGCACAACTCCGTGTTCTCGTCGACGCGTTGGCCGATCTCGACGAAGGGTGCCGAGCCAGGCTTGGCCGAGCGATAGAACGTTCCGAGCGACGGCGCGGACACAACCACGCAGCCTTCCGGCACGTCGATCGCGCCCGCAGGTGCCTTCGCGGCGACCGCCGCCGGCGCTTTGGGGGCGCTGGCAATAGGGGTCGACTGAGGTGCTGCCTTGGAGGCGACCTGGATGGCCGCTGCCTTGTTCGTGTCCCAGGAGGCTTGGCCGTTGGCGTCCTTGCCGAGAAACAGCGCGACATCGCCAACCTGGAGTTCGAGCTCCTTCCATTTGCTCTGCTCGAACATCTGAACGAGAGCATCGATATCGCCGGTAGAAATCGTCATTGGAGGCTTTCCTCTCTTGCTTCGAAAGTGCATGAGCATCGCGGCTGATCGAGATCGAAGAGCATCGATCTGCGCTGTGCGGGCTCGGATACGACGTCGCGCGGCGTCCGTGCCGATCGCGAGAGGTCAACTGCCGAACCGGGTGTCTTGATTGATGATGATTCCGGATCAGAAGTGCACGAATGATCGCGTTTGAGCGTTCCTCTTGTCAACAACTGTTTGACGAGATTGTAGGACAATATGACTTTTAAAAACCCTGGCGTGGCCGCTTCGAACACGCTCTGCACGAGCGGGTTGCCTGTTGGGTTCAAGGTGCCACGGCTCGCCGAAGTTGTCCTCATCTCACATGGACATCCGGCGGGCCGGCAGCGGATGATGCGGGCGCCTTGCGCGTCGTGACCTGTCAAGGGCGCGCACCAACGAATGTCGGCTGCGTGGGCACTCCTGTGCCGCTTCGTTGCGACCTCTCTCAGCCGATTGAGGGACGCTTGCGTCGCGTCGACGTGCTTCCGAACAACTGAAAGAGAAGCCCCATGAAGATCCTCGTCTCCGTCAAGCGTGTCGTCGACTACAACGTGAAGGTTCGCGTGAAGTCGGACGGCAGCGGCGTCGACATCGCCAACGTCAAGATGAGCATGAACCCGTTCGACGAGATCGCCGTCGAGGAAGCCGTGCGCTTGAAGGAGAAGGGCGTCGTCACCGAGATCATCGCCGTCTCCTGCGGCGTCACGCAGTGCCAGGAGACGCTGCGCACCGCGATGGCCATCGGCGCCGACCGCGCCATCCTGGTCGAGAC
>FTKT01000761.1_pt2 | contig 12107 bp, 13 predicted proteins | sample 1658271 | NCBI WGS metagenome assembly FTKT01 (sample SAMEA3914811, study PRJEB12502) | metagenome | biome: forest; material: soil | place: Canada | collected 2011-08-04 | depth 0.3 m | reverse complement strand
ATCGCCGGGGCGCTGCTGCCGGCGGCGGCCTATCTCAAGGCGTGGGAGATGCGGGCGCGCTGGCGGCGCCAGGTGGCCGAGCTGTTCGACGACTACGACATCCTGCTGGCGCCGGCGACGCCGACGGTCGCGCCGCGCATCGACGAAGGCACCATTCTGATCGACGGCAAGCCGGCCTCCGCCCGCGCCAATCTCGGCATCTATTGCCAACCGCTCAGCCTGGCCGGCGTGCCGGTGGTGTCCGCGCCCTACGACAAGGGGACCCTGCCGATCGGCGTGCAATGCGTCACGGCGCCCGGCCGCGAGGGGATGATGTTCGACTGGCTGGAACGCCTCGAAAGGGACGGCGTCCTTGCCGCCCGGGGGATCGCCTGATGCTGCATACCGCCTCCGCCTGTCGCGGCATGGTCACCGCGCCCCATCATCTGGCGGCGCAGTCGGGGCTCGATGTGCTCAAGGACGGTGGCAATGCCCGTGACGCCGCCGTCGCCGTCGCCGCGACCCTGGCGGTGGTCTATCCGCACATGAATTCGATCGGCGGCGACAGCTTCTGGCTGATCCGCGAGCCCGGCGGCCACAGGGTGGCCGTTCACGGCTGTGGTGGCGCGGCGGCCAAGGCGGATTTGGCGCTCTATGCCGGTCTCGACGCGGTGCCGTGGCGGGGCCCGCTGGCCGCGAACACCGTGGCCGGCACGATTTCCGCCTGGCAACGGGTGATCGCGGACGGAAAGCTTCCGCTCGAGCGCATCCTGCGTGACGCCATCTGGTATGCCGAGAACGGCGTCGCGGTGACCCGGGGCGGTGCCGAGATCGCGGCGGCCAAGTCGGCGGAATTGTCATCCGTCGCCGGTTACGCCGCCGTGTTCGAACCCGGTGGGCGGCCGCTCAGGGAAGGCGAGCGTTTGAAACAGCCCGCCCTGGCCCGCACCTTGCGCCGGTTGGCGGCCAGTGAGCCGAACGGATTTTACGAAGGGGCGTTGGCGCGCGACATCGCCGCCGATCTCGAAGCGGCCGGTTCGCCGGTGTCCGCCGCCGACCTGGCCGCGCATCAGGCCACCTTGCCGCAGCCCCTGCGCGCCCGCATCGCCGGCGCCACGCTCTATAATACGGCCCCGCCGACCCAGGGCTTCGCGTCTTTGCTGATCCTGGCGCTTTACGATCGGTTGAAGGGCGAGGGCGAATTTGCCCACATCCACGGCCTGGTCGAGGCCACCAAGCGCGCTTTCCTCCTGCGCGACCGCCATGTCGGCGATCCGGCACATACGGATTTCGATCCGCAGGCCTTGCTGGACGATCCCGCTGCGCTCGATGCCTTGGCGGCGCAAATCGACATGGATCGCGCCTTGCCTTGGCCGCAACCGCCCAGCGGCGGCGACACGGTCTGGTTCGGCGTGATCGATACCGAAGGCCGCGCCGTCAGCGCCATCCAGAGCACCTATTTCGAATTCGGTTCGGGCCTGGTCCTGCCGCAGACCGGCATTACCTGGCAAAACCGCGGCGCCAGCTTCCGGCTGTCCGAACACGGATGGAATGCGCTGAAGCCTGGGCGGAAGCCATTCCACACGCTCAATCCGGCCATGGCCGTTTTCGATGACGGCCGGATCATGCCTTATGGCACCATGGGCGGCGAGGGCCAGCCGCAGACGCAGGCCGCGCTGTTTACCCGCTATGCCGGCGGCATGGGCCTGCAAGCGGCGATCACCGCGCCACGCTGGCTGCTGGGCCGGACCTGGGGCGAGGACAGCGTGACGCTGAAGCTCGAGGACCGCTTCGATCCGGCACTGTACGATGCCCTGCGCGCCGCCGGCCATGCGGTCGAGCGCGTCGCGCCCTTCACATCGATGATGGGCCATGCCGGCGCGCTGGTGCGCCACCCGGATGGCCGCCTTGAGGGCGCGACCGATCCGCGTTCCGATGGCGGGGTGGCGGCATGGTAAAAGCGACAGGCCAGTGGACGGTCGACGCCTGCGACGCCCTGACCGGGCCGCATTTCAGCGACCATCCCGACTATCTTTTCCGGCCCTATCTGGGGCCGGCGCATCTCAATGCCGTCGAGCAAGTCTCCGCCTGGATGAGCGAAGCCGGCATGACCACGCGCATCGACGGCGCCGGCAATTTGATCGGCCGTTATGGCGATGGCGTCAAGACCTTGCTTATCGGTTCGCATATCGACAGCGTGCGCGACGGCGGCAATTATGACGGGCCGCTGGGCGTGATGCTGGGCGTCGCCGTCTGCGCCGCCTTGCACGCCGCTGAACGAACCTTGCCCTTCGCCATCGAGGTCTATGCCTTCGGCGACGAGGAAGGCTCGCGCTTTCCGGCGCCGATGCTGTGTTCGCGCGCGGTCGCTGGAGCCTTGACGCTGGGCGCGCTGGAGGTCGCCGATGCGCAAGGCGTGGGCCTGGCCCAGGCGCTGGAACTGAACGGCCTGGCGATGAGCCGCTTCCTCGACGCGCGCCGCGATCCGGCCGACCTTTTGGGCTATGTCGAAGCCCATATCGAACAGGGCCCGGTGCTCGAGGCCGAAGGGCTGGCCCTGGGCGTCGTCACCGCGATCGCCGCCCAGATCCGCTATGCGGCGCGGGTGACCGGTGTCGCCGGCCACGCCGGCACGAATGCCATGGCGCTGCGCAAGGACGCCCTGGCGGGCACCGCCGAAATGATACTGGCGATCGAACGCATAGCCGGGGCGGGCGCCTCGGATCTCGTCGGCACGGTCGGCCGTATCAATGCGGGCCCCGGCGCCCCCAACGTCGTACCGGGCGAGGTTTCCTTTACGATCGACCTGCGCGCCGGCACGACGGCGGTGCTGCATCCGGCCGAAGCCGCCGTGGTCGAGGCCCTGAAGACGATCGCCGATCGCCGTGGCCTGACACTTCACCTCGACAAGACCCACGAACTGTCGCCCAGCCCGTGCGACGAAGGCCTGCGCGCCAAGCTCAGCCTGGCGGTCGCGGCGGCGGGCGTGGTGCCGCGCGACATCGTCTCCGGCGCCGGGCACGACGCCATGGTCTTTTCGCCCCTCACGCCGTCGGCCATGCTGTTCATCCGCTGCAAGGACGGCATCAGCCACAATCCGCTGGAATCGGTCGAACCGGCCGATGCCGACCTGGCGCTGAAAGCCTTGTTGCACCTTATCGACCAACTGGAAGCCGCTTATGACTGAGATGTTCGGGGAACTCGATCCGCCGCAAAGGCTGCTGATGGGGCCGGGGCCGGTCAATGCCCATCCGCGCGTGCTGCGCGCCATGTCGGCCGACCTGCTGGGCCAGTTCGATCCGGAAATGACGGCCTATATGAACGAGACCATGGCGCTGTATCGCCAGGTCTTCCAGACGCAGAACCGCTGGACCTTCCTGATCGACGGTACGGCGCGCGCCGGCATCGAGGCGGCCATGGTGTCGTTGATCGAACCGGGCGCCACGGTCCTGATAGTGCGCTCCGGCCGGTTCGGCCTGTTGCTGACCGAGATTGCCGAACGCATCGGCGCGGTCATCGAAACCGTCGATGCCGACTGGGGCACGGTCGTGCCGTTCGAAGCGATTGCGGCCGCGGCGCGGCGGGTGAAACCGGCCGTCATCTGTTGCGTGCACGGCGATACCTCCACGACCATGGCCCAGCCTCTGGACGGCCTGGGCGACCTGTGCCGCGAAATCGGCGCCTTGTCCTATGTCGACGCCACGGCGACGATCGGCGGCATGCCGGTCGATACCGACGGCTGGGGCGCCGATATCGTCACCGGCGGTTTGCAAAAATGCCTGGGCGGGCCATCGGGCTCGGCGCCGATCACCATCTCGGACCGCGCCGCCGAGTTCATCTTCGCCCGCCGGCATACCGAAAAAGGCATCCGTGCCGCCGACGCGACCGATGGCAATCGCGCGCGCATCGGCTCCAACTATTTCGACCTGGCCATGATCATGGACTACTGGTCGGAGAAGCGGCTGAACCACCATACCGAGGCGACCTCGATGCTGTATGCGGCGCGGGAATGCGCCCGGCTGGTCGTCCAGGAAGGACTTGAGGCGCGGTTCGAGCGCCACCGCAAGGCGGGCGCCGCCATGGTCGCCGGTATCCGGGCGATGGGCCTGCAGGTCTATGGGGCTGACAATTATCGCATGAGCAATGTCACCGGCGTGGTCATTCCCGGCGGCGTCGACGGCGAACGCGTGCGTGCCCGCATGCGCGAGGACTTCGAGATCGAGATCGGCACGGCGTTCGGCCCCCTGGCCGGCAGGATCTGGCGCATCGGCGCCATGGGCTACAATGCGAAAAAGCACAAGGTGCTGATCACCCTGGCCGCCCTCGAAGCGGTCTTGCGCGGCGAGGGGGCGGCGGTGAAGACGGGCGCTGTGGATGCGGCTCTGGAGGTATTCGGATGAGCGGCGAAGTCTTTTTTTACCTCTCCTCCCATGCAAGCGAAGCGCCGCGGGCGCGGGCCGGCGAGGCGAGGTGGCAAACAGCGCCTATGCGCTGGATGACGGAGGGGGCCTGGCGCCGGCGGAATAGCCCATTCCGTCGCGGGCTTCGTGCTGCGCGCTCGCACCGCGCCACTTCCCCCGTACGCTTCGCAAGGGAGGCGCGTTGATGGACTATCCCCGCGACCTCATCGGCTATGGCGCCAATCCACCGGACCCCCAGTGGCCAAACCAAGCCCGTATCGCCGTGCAGTTCGTCCTCAACTACGAAGAGGGCGGCGAGAACAACATCCTGCATGGCGACAAGGGTTCCGAAGCCTTCCTGTCGGAAATGGTCGGCGCGCAAAGCCATACGGGCGCCCGCGCTATGGCCATGGAAAGCCTTTATGAGTACGGCTCACGCGCCGGCTTCTGGCGGCTGCATCGTCTCTTCACCGGGCGCGGGGCGCCGCTGACCGTCTATGGCGTCGCCATGGCCCTGGCGCGCAACCCGCAAGCGGTCGAAGCGATGAAAAGCGCCGGCTGGGAAATCGCCAGCCACGGCCTGCGCTGGATCGACTATCAAAATATGCCCGAAGACATCGAGCGGCAGCACATCGATGAGGCCGTGCGGCTGCACACCGAGGTCACCGGCGAGCGGCCCCTGGGCTGGTACCAGGGCCGCACCAGCCCCAATACGGCGCGGCTGGTGGTGGAAGAGGGCGGCTTTGTCTACGACGCCGACAGCTATGCCGACGACCTGCCCTATTACGACACCCGCCATGGCAAGCCGCAACTGATCGTGCCCTATACGCTCGACGTCAATGACATGAAGTTCGTGGCGCTGAACGGCTTCGACGACGCCGAGCCCTTCTTTCGCTATCTGCGCGACACCTTCGATCAATTGTACGAAGAGGGGGGACGGATGATGTCGATCGGCCTGCATGGCCGGATCGCCGGCCGCCCCGGGCGGGCGCTGGCCGTGGCCAAATTCCTCGACCACATTCAGTCCCGAACCGGCGTCTGGATCGCCCGGCGCATCGATATCGCCCGCCACTGGCAGAAGGTTCACCCGCATGCTGGTTGACGATGCCGAGGTAAAGGCCGAGGTCAAGGCCGCCTTCCATGCCTATGAACGCGCCCTGATGGCCGACGACATCGCCGCCATGGACGACCTGTTTCGTCATGCCCCGCAAACCGTGCGCTATGGCGTCGGCGAGGTCCTGTACGGCATCGATGAAATACGTGACTTCCGCAAAGGCCGTGGCGGTTCGCCGCAACGCACCCTGGGTCGCGTCGAAATCACCACCTATGGCCGCGACTTCGCCACGGCGAATGCCGAGTTCTTTCGCGAAGGGACGACCCGGCGCGGCCGCCAATCGCAGGCCTGGGTGCGCTTCGCCGACGGCTGGAAGGTGGTCTCGGCGCACGTGTCTTTGGAGGGCGCCACGTCATGATGACGATCGATGCGGTCAATACGCTGAGCGACGACGCCTTTGTCGATCGTTTCGGTTTCCTGTTCGAACACAGCCCGTGGGTGGCCGCGGAGGCGGCGCGGTATCGGCCGTTCGCAACCTTGGGCGCCATGCAGGCGGCCCTGGCGAGGGTTCTGTTTTTCTCGAGCGACGCGCAAAAGATCGCCGTCTTCCGCGCCCATCCGAAACTGGCCGACAAGGCGGCGATCGCCGAAGGGCTGACCCGGGAATCGGCAGCTGAACAGGCCTCTGCCGGCCTCGACGCCCTGACACCGGAAGAGTTCCGGCAATTCGAAAGCCTGAATGCCGCCTATGAGGCGCGCTTCGGCTTTCCCTTCATCGTCGCCGTGCGCCTGGCCGGCGGCAAGCGCGGGATTCTGCAAGCCATGACCGACAGGCTGAACAATGCCGATGCCCAGGAACGGCGCACCGCGCTCGACGAGGTCGTCAAGATCGTCGGCCTGCGCCTGCAGGATGTGGTCGAAGGAGACCTGGTATGAGCCTCGAAGCCCTGAATGCCCGTGTAAAGGCGGACCTCGACCTGCTGGCCTATGGCGCGGCGAACTGGGTCAAGCCGCATAATCATCCCGACGGCCATGTCCACGACGTCGTCATCGTCGGCGGCGGCCAATGCGGGCTCGGCGCCGCGTTCGGCTTGAAGCGCGAGCGCATCGACAATATCCTGGTGATCGACGAGAACCCGGCGGGTGGCGAGGGACCGTGGGAAACCTATGCCCGCATGGTCACGCTGCGCTCGCCCAAGCACCTGACCGGCATCGATTTCGGCGTGCCGTCCCTGACCTTCCGCGCCTGGTGGCAGGCCGTAAACGGTTCGGAAAACTGGGAAGCCCTGGGTAAGGCGCCGCGCGAGGACTGGATGGCCTATCTGCGCTGGTTCCGCGACGTGCTGGCCCTGCCGGTGCGCAACGAGACACGGCTGACCCTGGTCGAGCCGGTGGACGGTCTTTATCGCCTGCATCTGGACGGTCAGGCGCCCCTTCTGGCGCGCAAGGTCATATTGGCGACCGGCATCCAGGGCGGCGGCGAATGGCATGTGCCGGCCATGGTCAAGGCTCATCTGTCGCCGGCGCTTTACGGCCATACTTCGCACCTGGTCGATTTCGCGGCGCTGAAGGGCAAGCGTATCGGCATCCTGGGCGGCGGCGCGTCGAGCTTCGACAATGCCCAGCACGCCCTGAAGGCGGGTGTTGGCGAGACCCACGTCTTCATGCGCCGCGCCGAGATGCCGCGCATCAATCACATCCGCCATATGGAGGCGTCGGGCATCATCGACCGCTTCGCCATCCTGAGTGACGCCGACAAATATGCCGTCATGGCGACCTTCTTCCGCCATAACCAGCCGCCGACCAACGACACCTTCGAGCGCGCCTGCGTGCTGCCGGGCTTTCATCTGCACCTGGCCGCGCCCTGGCTGTCCGTCGCCGAACGCGACGGCGCGGCGGTGGTGACCACGCCTCAGGGCGAGCACGTCTTCGACTTCCTGCTCCTCAGCACCGGCCTGGTCACCGATCCGGCGCTCCGGCCGGAATTGCGCCTGATCGAACCCGGCATCCTGCGCTGGCGCGACACCTTCGTGCCGCCGCCGGAGATCGCCAACCCGCTGATCGACGCCCACCCCTATCTCGGCGAGGACTTCGCCTATCTCGGTCGCGACCCGCAGAGCGAACACATCGTCGGCGGCGTTTTTCCGTTCAACTATTCGGCCCTGATCAATTTCGGCGTTTCCGCCTCGGCGCTTAGCGGGCTGAAACAGGCCCTGCCCAAGCTGGTCAAGGGGGTGGCCGACGCCCTGTTCCTCGACGATCGCCCAGCCATGCTCGACGCCTATTTCGCCTATGCCGAACCGGAATTCCTGGGAACCTGGCCCAAGGGAAACATATGACGACCCTCTCGACCCACGTCCTCGACACCACCCATGGCGCGCCGGCGATCGGTGTGCGCCTGCGCCTGTTGCAGGGCGCACACGTCCTGTTCGACGGCGCGACCGATGGTGACGGCCGTTGCCCGGCGCTGAAGGCCCTGGTGCACAAGCCCGGCACCTACCGCCTGGAATTTTCGGTCGCCGACTATTTCCGGGCGCGCGAGGTGACCTTGGCCGAGCCCCCCTTCCTCGATGTCATAAACATCGATTTCGGCCTGGGCGCCGAGGGGCACTATCATGTGCCGCTGCTGGTCTCGCCCTATGGCTATTCGACGTATCGGGGCTCCTGATGCCGGATGATGGCCTGATCAAGCGCGTCACGCTGAAGGACGTCGCCCGCGCCGCCGATGTTTCGCTGGCCAGCGCGTCCTATGCATTGAACGGCACGGGATCGCTGGGCGAGGCCGTGCGCGCCCATATCCTGAAGGTGGCCGATGATCTCGGCTACCGCCGCAACCTGTCGGCGCGGGCCATGCGCACTGGCAAGACCGGAGCGATCGGCGTGGTCGTGCCTGACTTTTCCAGCCCGTTCTTTACCGCCCTGGTCCAGTTCGTCATGAAGCGCGCCCGCCAGGCCGGTTATTGCGTCTTCGTCAGCGACACCGAAAATTCCGAAAGCCTGGAACAGGAGGCCTTTCGCCGCATGATCGACCGTGGCGTCGACGGCGTGGTGTGGTTCCCCATCCGCGACGTCAACACGGTCGAGGCGGAAAGCCGGCGCGTGCCGACCCTGTTGATCGACCGTTCGATCGCCGGGCTGGCGTCGATCCGCGCCGACTATGACGGTGGTGGCCGGCGGGCGGCCGAACACCTTGTGGCGAAAGGCCATACGCGCATCGGCATCGTCTCGGGGCCGATGGACGTCGCCTCGATGCGGGCGCGGATCGACGGCGCCGTGGCGGCATTGGGCGATCGCCTGGTTTTTAATGTGGCCTCATCCTTTTCCATGGAACTGGAACCGTCGGTGCTTGAGGCCATCGTGTCGCGGCGGGCGACGGCGATCTTCGTCGGGACCGACCTGATCGCCATGGGGATCATCCGCGCCGCCCAGGCGGCGGGCCTGAGCGTGCCCGGCGACCTGGCGGTGATTGGCTTCGGCGACATGCCATGGGCGCAGATGGCCAATCCGCCGCTGTCGACCATCGAGATGCCGTTGGAAGACATGGCCAACGCCGCGGTCGACGCCCTGCTGCAGAGGATCGACGGCATCAACGCCCCGCGCGACGTGGTGTTCGAGACGACGCTGATCGCCCGCGGATCGACAGTCCAAGCGCGTTAGGAGATTATTGGCAGTCCGTCGCTTCGATCGCGCCGCATATCCCGGCCTTGAGATCTTTCAGGCCGGTGGCCGTTTTCGCCTGGCGCGCCGGATCGGTCATGAAGGCATGGGCGTCCGGCCAGAAGCGTTCGTAGCTATAGGTCATCACACGCGTGCGCATGCCGGACGCGGCGGCGCGGACGTCGAGGATGTTCTGGAAGGTATCGTCGACGAAATAGACGGTGTCGTAGCGGCCCTTCAGGCTGCCCAGCAACAGATGCAGCATCACGCCCTTGTCCTGGCCCGAAACCATCATCACCCCGTCCGACACGGTCACCGGGCGGGGCTCGGCCTTGAGCGTGACGTGCAGCCGCCGGGCGGCCGCCTCGATCTGCGGCGTGTTGAGATGGCCGCGGCGCGTGCACAGCGGCCGGCCGCATTCCGGCGCCGGCGACAGGTCGATGCCGGCGGCCAAAAGCGCCTGCTCGGTCGCGCCACGCAGATCCGGGCCGCGCGCCGACAGGGCATAGACCGGGATGCCGGCGGCCTGCAGGTCGTGGATCAGCGCCGGGCCGTCGGGCTGGGTCGGTTTCATCGCGCCCAGTTCGATCATCAGGTTGCTGTCCTTCAGCACACCGGGAAAATCGCCGGGGCGGCTGTCCTTCTGCCAGGTAAACCAGGTGTCGGAACCCAGGTCCTGCGGCGCCGTCAACAGGGTGTTGTCGATATCGAAGACGGCAATGACGCGGCGGCCCAGGGCGTGCGCCGCCAGGGCCGCATGCACCGGTACGCCGAGATCGGTCGTCGACACATAGGCCGGAACAGTGGCCGGCGCGGTATGGCGATGAGCCTGCGCGGCGGGGGCGGCCAGCAGGCAGAGGATGGCGAAGACGGCGAGGCGCAGACGGTTCATCCTGAAACCTTTAGCACCGCACTGCAAAAAAAGAAGATCAAAGTGAAACGTTTCACTTGATTTGCCCGCCCTGTGGCTTTTTATGTCAAAGACAAGTCGCACAAGGATTTCGAAGCCTATGACCGCCGCCGCGCGCCGCTATATCGGCACCTTTTGCCACGCCCCCGCGCTCGGCGTGGTCGAATGCCTGGCCGATGCGGTCGTCGAGGTCGACGCCACCGGCGCCATCCAGCGTGTCGTGCGGGCCGGCGACGCTGGTCATGCCGAAGCCGCGCGTGGCGCCGAACGTCTGAAAGGCTTTGTGCTGCCTGGCTTTTGCGACCTGCACGTCCATGCGCCGCAGTGGCCGCAACTGGGGACCGCGCTCGACGTGCCGCTCGAGGTCTGGCTGCAGACCCACACCTTTCCGCTGGAAGCGCGCTATGACGACCTCGACTTCGCCCGCATAAGCTATTCGGGCCTGGTCGACGAACTCTTGAGCCTGGGGACGACGACGGCGATGTATTTCGCCTCGATTCACGTGCCGGCGACCAGGCTGCTGGCCGATATCTGCCTTCAAAGAGGCCAGCGTGCCCTGATCGGCAAGGTGGCGATGGACAATGCCGAGCAATGCCCGCCCTTTTACTGTGAAAGCACGGACGCCGCCGTGTCGGGCACCGCGGCGGTCATCGATCATATCAACGGCTTGCCGGGCGGCCTGATCAAACCGGTGGTGACGCCGCGCTTCATCCCGTCGTGCACCGATGAGGCTTTGAAAGAGCTGGGCCAGCTGGCGCGGTCGTGCGGCTGCCACGTCCAGACCCATTGCTCGGAAAGCGACTGGCAGCACGACTATGTCCGCGCGCGCCACGGCATGGACGACACCGACAGCCTCGACCGCTTCGGCCTGTTGACGCGGCGCACCGTGCTGGCCCACGGCAATTTCCTCAGCAATGGCAATCTGGAGACCATCCGGACGCGCGGCGCCGGCATTGCCCATTGCCCGCTGTCCAACCACTATTTCTCCAATGCCGTCTTCCCCTTGCGCCGGGCGCTGGAAAAGGGCGTACGCGTCGGGCTTGGCACCGATATCGCCGGGGGACCCTCGGCGTCGTCCTTCGATTCGATGCGCTGGACGGTGGCGTCGTCGCGCGCGCTGCAGGATGGCGTCGATGCGGCCAAGGCGCCGGGCGGGCGCGGCGTTGCCGCCAGCGCGGTCGACTGGAAAACGGCTTTTTATTGCGCGACCAAGGGCGGCGCCGAGGTACTGGACCTGCCGGTCGGGGCGTTCGAGCCCGGCCGTCGCTTCGATGCCTTCCAGGTCGATCCGGACGCGGCCGGCGGGACGGTGCATCTGTTTGACGACGCGCCGGAAGCGGCCCTGCAGAAGATCGTCTACACGGCGTCGAAAGCCAATATCACCCGCGTCTGGGTCGATGGCAAAGCGGTCAGGGGTTAGTCGAGGAAATCCCGGTGCCACAGGTCGCGAAACGCCATGATCGCGGCGCCGACCGCGGCGGCATTGGTCGTGACGCGACCTGGACGGACCGCCTTGGCCTGCCAGTGCGTGCCGAGGTTCAGCGAGACGCGCTTGTTCACTTCCCAGGCCAGCCGCTCGATGACGACGCCGGGCACGTGGCCGCCGATGAGGATGGCGTCGGGATCGATCACGCACAGGGTCGACAGGATGGGCAGGTACAGCAGGTCGGCGGCTTCGCGCGACCATTTGTCGATAACCGTCTGCACCTTGGCGTCATCCAGGTCGACCGCGTCGATGGTCGGCGCGGCCAGGCCGGCTTCACGTAGGGCGTCGAGCAGGCCGGTCATCGAGACCACGCGCTCGACCGGCTGGCCCATGGCGGTGCGCGTCGATCGGAAGGGATTGATCTGCGGCAGGTAGCCCAGTTCGCCGCTGCGGCCATGGCTGCCGCGGACATAGGTGCGGTTGATGACCAGGCCGCCGCCCAGGCCGACGCTGAGGTAAAGATAAAAGAAGGTATTGACCTCGAGGCCGGCGCCGAAGGTCATTTCGCCGATGGCCGCGGCCGCGGCGTCGTTTTCACGCACGACCGGCAGGTCGGTCGAACCGGCGAACAGGCCCTCCATGGCCGTGCGGCGCCAATCGGCATCGAGGTCGGCGGCCTGG
>FTKT01000944.1_pt2 | contig 12108 bp, 6 predicted proteins | sample 1658271 | NCBI WGS metagenome assembly FTKT01 (sample SAMEA3914811, study PRJEB12502) | metagenome | biome: forest; material: soil | place: Canada | collected 2011-08-04 | depth 0.3 m | reverse complement strand
ACCACTCAGCAAGGGATACGTTTCTCGGGGGCAAGGTCAGGCGCGCGGGATCGAAGTGGCTATTTCAAGTCCCTCATTTGGCCACCTACCGGCATTTCGGCACGCGCGGCAATGCCCGACACTGCGCCGCTGTCGGCAAAGTGGTCTTGCTGAAACCCATCGTCGTTGACACGTTGTTGATTCGGGAAACCAGATGATCGAAGCCGCTGCGTCGACGGCAGTCTGCAAGAAGCCGAAGTTGAGCGCGGCGCCAATGGATCGGGAATGCTTGTTTGCACGCGAATGTCGTCAACAAGGGCCAGATGCGTTGGAAAACCGGCGACGGCCCGCTGGGTTGCGACATGGCGAGTTGAGCCGGCGGCTCAGGGAACTTGGATTCCAAGTACGGTTGCCGACGTCGAAGACGGTTCGGTTGCTCGTCCAGCACAAGACACTCACGGAGATTGAATGAACCGCATTGGACACAGCCAATTCACGGCGCGCCCCAAGAACCGTGCGACCACGCCAATCTTGCAACTGCGCATGGCCGCAGTTGCAGTTGCGCTGACAGCATTCGGCTTGCTGACCGCCTGCGGTGGCGGCAGCGACTCAGGGCCTGCAGATGCGACAGCGACCTCGACGACTGCGGTGTCGTCGTCAGGCTCCGACACCAGCACGACGACGGCTGTGGACACGTCTACCGCGGCGAGCACCGGCGCGGCAACCTCGACAGAGACTGGCCGAACGGAACTCATCGCGGAAGCGGCGACAGCCCATTCCGCCAATGACACCGCAATCCATCCATCTCCGAAGCTGGCGCCTGGCACTACCGTATCCCTAAAGTCCATGGCCAACGGTGACTATGTCACTGCGGACGACGCCGGGGCCAAGCCGTTGATTGCCAAACCCAAGGCGATCGGTCCCTGGGAAGAGTTTCAGGTCGAGGACGCGGGCGGGGGCAATATCGCGCTCAAATCGTTGGCCAACAACCTCTACGTGAGTGCCGACGATGCCGGGGCGAGCCCGCTCATCGCCAATCGCACGGCCGTTGGTCCATGGGAGACCTTTACGGAGATTCCCGAAGCGAACGGAGAGATCAGCCTTCGGGCCAAGGCCAATGGCAAGTACGTTACCGCCGACAATGCCGGCGCAAGCCCCCTGATCGCAAATCGAAGCTCAGTTGGCACTTGGGAGACATTCGGGGTCACGGCGCAAACCTCGACCACTGCCGCCGTGCTGACGCTGCCACTCGAAGTGTTGGGAGACGGCTCGCCCAGGACACCCGTCATCGCAGAGGCGAAACTCGGCGTCGAGGCCGGGAAACTCGGCTCCGTCGCGCAACTGTGGTTCCAATGCCATCGCTGCGGCTTCTTTGGTGCCCCCGAATTTGAGGCCGTCAGCGCCTTGCCGATGAAGATCAAGGCCAGCATGCGCGTGCTGGGTGGCGCATCTGACGCCAACGCTGCAAGCATCCCGTGGATCGACATCACCGACGAGAACGTCAAGCTGCCCGATGTCGAGCGCCTGCAAGGCGGCCTCAACGACGGCGGCTTCTACACGACGCGCATCACCGTCCCGCTGGACGACACCACGCGCGCACGTCTGGTTGCCCTGCCGAGCTACAACCGGATCGAGTTTCGCTTCAACGGAACAGACGGCCAATCGAACGGTTTCCGCATCCTGAAGCTCCAGCTGCAGGACAGCGCCGCAACAGATGTCGGCAGCACGACGACCAAGCAGTTCGATCCGACCACTGAACGCGACGTGACCGCGCTCTCGGCGGATGACGTCGCAGAAGGCAAGGTGCTCTGGCAAAGCCGTGGCATCTTGAGCAAATCGTCCATCGTGCCGCGCAAGCTCAATGCCGCTTGCTCCTCTTGTCACGCGGCGAACGGGCGCGACCTGCAGTACTTCAATTACTCGAACAATGCGATCGTGCAGCGCAGCCGGTTTCACGGATTGAATGAGACCCAAGGCAAGCAAATCGTCGCCTATCTGCGCTCGTCGCTGAAAGACGTGCCTTACGTCGCCAAGGCAGCGCCCTGGAACCCGCCGTACCAACCGGGTCCAGGATTGGATTGCAGCACGGCGAGCTGCGCGACCCAATGGTCGGCCGGAGCGGGCATCGACGCGGTGCTCACCACCTCGCAGCAGGCCATGCAGGCGTTGTTCGGCAAATCGGTCGACACCGTGACTCAGGCCGATATCGACAAGGTGATGGATCCGACCGCGACGCTGAATGTGCGCGAGACGGCGATTCCGCTGCAGTTTCCGGATTGGAACGCCTGGCTGCCCGCGGACCATCCGTTCGATATCTGGCCGGTCGGCGCCAGCAATACAGGCTCGTTCCAGGCCGGCGCGACCTTTGCCAACGGCAAGCATGATCCCTACGGCAAATATCTCGCGCTAATTGCTTGGCTCAAGGCAAACGCCAATCCAAACGGGAACATCGCCGATTGGAGCCACCTGACCCCGGACCAGCGCACGGAGATCATGGCGCTCTTCACAGGAGCCGGCTGGGCTGCAGCTGACTTCGATGGCGGTGGCCGCGGCTGGCACATCGCGCCTACTGGTCAGTACGGAGCGCAAGTGGGGGCTGCTCATTTACAGAGCTTGGCCAATTCAGCCACCGTCGCCGCCGGCAAGGCCGGCGCATTCACGACGAACTCGTTCATTGAACGGGCGGTGACTGACACGATGCATTGGAACGCAGTCAAGCAGTGGGAGCTGGCGCAGGACTTCTGGCTCGAAGGCAACCAGAAATGGTTCATCGGTACCAAGGACCCGACCAGTGGCGCCTGGAAAGGTCGCGGTGAAGCGCACGGCTGGCCATTCAATTCGGTCAGCCTGTTCTCCCTGGCCCCGCATATTGACTATCAAGCTGACACCGACTCTGCCGGACGGGTCACACGCGAGGTATACAGAGCCTGGGAGGCCGACAACCAGATCGGTTCGCACTACCAGACCAATCAATGGTATCAGTTGCAGCTGACGCTCAACTCGGGCGCAAAAAGTGGCATCCACAACTACCCGATGGATTGGCCGTACTTAACCGCATTCGACGCTGGTCTGGCTCAGATGGTCGGATCGGCAACGGCGACGGCCAAGGCAGTTGCAAGTCCCAGCTACGTGCGTTTGCTGGAGGGCAAAATCAAAGCAGCTCAGCACGTGAACACCGACACGGTTCTGTACGACCCGAAGATTCCGCTTATCTCCAATCCGGGCAGGCTCTCGCGCGCGAATTTCATCATCATATTGAATGCCACCGACACGATGCCGCTCGAGATGCTCCACACCGAATCAAACAAAAAGGAAATGAGGGCGTCAATTAACGCCTTCATGGACGACCTCTCTCCAGGACTGAGTTTGAAAGTGCTGAACGGTACCATCCACATGAACAACCTGCTGTATACCGATACGGAGCCGAGCGCGTGGCGTCGCTGCGACCCGACCAATATGGAATTATTAGGTTCATCCGAGTCATACACGCACTGGCGGTTTTGTCTAGATAAAACGCGTATCCCGCTCGGAAAGAACCCTGACGCTAGCTACTATGTGCACCGGACGCCGAACGGATGGACGACGGTGGAGTCGCAGGAATACGGTGTATGGAAAGCCACGCAGCTTGGTGCCGAGCCCGTGCGTTTGAAGAAGTGGAGTGATTGGGTCAACAAGGCCTGGCCTGTGAAGTAAGGCGGCGAGCAGGGGCGCGTAGGGCTTGTGCTCGCTAGCACGGTCTACTCTGTAACCGCAGTCACTCACGTTCAGATTCGCGAAGGTCGAACGCAAGTAAGGGCGCCCGCTGCCAACCAATCCGGGCGCGCTCGCGTTGTTCCGATACGTGCCAAGACATCGGCCGTTCCAGCCCGCAGTTTCCAGGTCAATCCCAGAGGTCTCTTTCGACATGTCAACTCCAAGACGCCGGGCGTTCCTGCGCCCGAGCACCCTTGGCGCCGCGTTCGGCGCCGCCGCGATCCTCTCCGCCTGTGTCGTGCAGCCGCTGCCTGCACCGCGTTACGTGGCGCCCCCGCCGCGGCCGGCGCCGGTGTACGAGCAGCCCGCTAACGCGCCCAGCAACGAGCCCGTCGTCAGCGTCTATGTCGATCCGCCGCTGGTGCAGCCCGAGCCGATCGCCGTAGCCTGGTCACCGCCACCGATGTTGGTCGAAGTGCCACCGCCCCAGCCCTACGCAGAAGCCGTTTGGACGGGCGGCTATTGGGCCTGGGAAGGTCGCTGGTTCTGGAGCGCCGGTCGTTGGGCTCCGCCGCCGCGGCCCGACTACGGCTGGGTTCAGCCGTACTATGAGCACCGTGGCGATGTGGTGGTCTTCGTGCCTGGCTTCTGGTGTGCGCCGCAGGTACGCTTCGTGCCGCCGCCGGTGGGCCTGAGCATCACCGTGGCTATCGGGGGCCCGGGCGTGCATTTCGGTCCTCCGCCCATGGGCCCGCAAGGCGTGTTCGTGCCGCCGCCGCCGGGCTCGCGTGCAGGCATCATCGTGCCGGCGCCAATCGGTACACCGCCCGCGGTGGTGGTAAGCGCCCCAGCCGTCGTCAACGTGGGCATGCGCGTGCACGGCAACGTGGACATCAACAGCCACAACACCGTCAACAACGTCACCAACATCACGAACGTGACCAACGTGACGATCGAGGCGCCGGCCGGTGCCACGGCCAATGGCCAGGCGTTCCAGAACTCAGTGCCCGCGCGTGCGCACCTGGCCGCCGCGATGGCACCGGCCGGCCGCCCGACGGCGCCCCAACCGACGTCGAACCAGGCGATTCCCAGCTACGTCTCGGGACACCAGCCGACGGCGTTGCCGGCCGCCCAGCCCACTCGCAACGACCGAGGTGGGCCGCCTAGCGGCGCCGTTCGCCCGCCGGTACAGCCGCCACTGAGCCAGCAACCAATGTCTCAGGGCCAGAGTCATTCCGAGTTCGAACAGCCGCCGCGCCAAGCAGCATCGATCAATGGACAGTCGCAACAAAACCAGACACAGAAGCCCACGCCGCAGCCAGTGAATCCGCAGGATCCGCGTGGTACCGGACACGGCGGCAATCCCGCGGGCCAGCCTGGTGCGAAACCCGCGGGGCAGCCACGCGCACAACCCGGCACCCAACCGCAGGGTCAGGGCCAGCAACCGCAGGCTGCCAAACCCAAGGAACGCAACGAGGCCAAGGATACAAAAGAGAAGTCCGATCACAAAAGGGCCGAGCGCGAACGCCAGGAAGAACACGAGAAGGCGAACGGCGAACGCGATCGCTGAGGTCCGGCAGCGACGCAACGACAAGGAGGCGCCGCGGCACCTCCAAATTTCCGTCCTCGTCACGGAGTCGCAAACACTTTGTGCCGTTCAACCAGTTCTTGTCATTTGACCGGATAGTCTCGCGCCTCCTTCGCCATCTACGGCTCGTTACGTTAAGCCTTCGTAATTACTTAATTGAATTGACATCCGACAGCTGAGACGTCGCGTTGAAATTACTCATTCAATCGCTTCGGAGACCACATGCAAAGACTGAACCTATCCTTGACCTTCCTGCTATCCGCGAGTCTTTTTGTCACGGGCTGCGGTGGCGGCGCGGCTGTAGAAGTAGCAACGCCTCCCCCCACTGCAGCCTTCGATCTCGGTGCAAAATTGAATGGTCAGTCACTCGCTAACATAGACGTCTTTCCAGATGACGAACAGACGATTCAGGTGCAGGTAGGCGACACTCTCGAATTGGATTCATCAGGCCCGGTGTCATGGGAGACGGTAGCAGGATCGTCCGCCGGTATCCCTACGCAGAGCGGCGGCACTCTTCTCTTTGAAGGAGTGGCTATCACTGAGACGCTTTCGACGTCCGGGCAACTCGTACTTGCGATCTCGGCCACCCAGTCGCTAGCCGCCCCAGTCCCGGTGACGTTGTACGCGACGTCACTTGACGACGGTTCCCAAACAGCAAGAGTGGACATTGTTGTGAACAATTGAATTGATCACGGTACCGCTATTGCACAGTAGTTTCACGTCCCAAGGGCGTTGGTGCAGGGATGCTGGGCGTGCCCGGTAGGATGTTGACGTTGAAGTCGTCGGATGCCCATGCCCCACAGACATGCTGGCTGGCCTTTGAGGAGCGGCCTCTCGTTGCCTTCAACCACTGACGCGCGTCGCCGCCGGCTGAGAGGCCTAGGCAAGTGCCATTCTTAAATAAGCGGAGTTTCAAGCAATGACGTCCCATCTCAAGTCCGTGGCCTATCTGGCCACCCTGTGCGGTCTTTCGGCAGCCAATGCCGCGAGCTGTCCTGCAGGCGTCCAGAATGTCAGCGGCGATAGCGCGTATTTCGTATCGCAATCGGTTCCCAATTCCGTCAGGGCGGGGCAGTCGTACCCCGTCTCCGTGACCTTCTGCAACAACGGCACGACAACCTGGACGTACCAAAACCTTCCGGCTGGAACGGGCTATATCCGGCTCGGTTCCCTCTATCCGCGCGACAACCAGACCTGGGGCCTCGGCCGGGTCGATCTCACCCCGGGCGACAACATCCCGCCGGGATCCACGAAGACGTTCAATTTCACGATCGTCGCGCCGACGACCACCAGCAGCAACGTCGAAACGAACTTCCAGTTCGGCGTGGTGCGCGAAAACGTGGCATGGATCGGAGCAGGCGCCGCCGAGGCGGTCTATAACTTCTACACGCCGGCGATCACACTCCAGAACACGCCCAATGTCCCACCGGTCGCGGTCAATACCAATGGCCCGGCGGCCTTCAGCTTCGGCAATTTCGCCGGTGCGAATATCCTGAACGAGACCTATGTCCAGGCGGGGCGCAATCATCGCTCGTGGATCCCGAGCAACACCCAGGCGAATACGATCGTTGCCGCAGCCCACAACATGGGTCTCAAGGTCTTGAGAATGCCGCTGATCATCCCGCCGGATGCGACGAACTCCGAATTCGTGGCGAGCGAATGGTTCACGCCTGCGGCAGGGCAGACCGCGAATGCGGCCAACGTCAATACGGTGATCGCTGCAGCGCAGGCCGTTCTGACCGCGGCGAGCACGTATAACCTCAAGGTCATCATCACGCTGGACGGCTACACCGAATACGACGCCGCGTGCAGCACCAACAGCCTTTGGAAGAAGAGCTACGACGCCGTCCAGGGCAACGCCGCGACCATTGTCCGTGCGCTGAGCGGCTATCCCGCGCTCTACGCCTGGGACTTGTTGAACGAGCCGCTCTGGACCGCCAGCGCCTATGGCTGTCTGGCCGTCCCGCCCACGTCTCTCGACCGCGGCACCCAGCAGCCGCAGCTCTCGCTCGCCGGCATTCCGGCCGCATCGCAATCCGTCGCCGAAGTCGTGGAGGCCGTGCACGCGATGTACAACCTGGTGCGTACGAACGATGCGTCCAACCACCCCACAACCGTAGGCGAGGGGCAGGCGGCGTACTTGCACTACTGGACCGACATCTCGTCGTTCGTGAGCCCGCATGTGTACGTGTCGCCGCAACTCGACATCATCAATTTGCAGGTTGCCGCCAACAAGGCGAACACGACGCCCGCGATGACGCAATTCGGCGGCGCTCCGATCTCCACGGGCAACTGGAGCGTCAAAGATCCGGTGGTTCAGTCGCAGCTGAAGAACATCATCGCGGCGGACATCAACGTCATGAAGAGCGAAGCCATCGGGGCCGATTCCGTGCCGCTGCCGATCGTCATTGGTGAATACGGCGTCACCTTTCCGGCTGACGTCCTGACCCAGCAGGACCAGACCAGTTACTTCTACCAGTACCTGTCCGCCGTGTCGACCTCGACCCAGGCGGTCTACACGAGCGTCAATGTCGGCGCCATGTTCTGGGACATGCAACTGCCGCAATTCACGCCCAATTTCTCACTGATCACGAGCACTGGCGCGCTGTGGCCGGCCGCGCAGTGCGTGGCGGTCAAGCAGGGCGGCGTGAACATGGCGGCGCCGGCCGGCTGCAGCCCGTAGCGCTCCAATGAGTCGGCGCTGGCCGGCGTTGCCATGATCTCTGAGGCGCCGCTGCGGTCCTTCGGCTAGTGCCGCAGCCGGCCGTCGTTGGCAAACAGCGGCTTGTGACCACCCGGCGAAGTCCTTGCGCGACCCAGAAGTCAGGCGACGACGCCTGGGTCGTTTGAGTTGCGGCTGTGCGTGGGCCGGGAAAGGACAGCAACACGAGATCGGCGGCGACAGTGGATTCTCTCCTTCGCCAGCTTTCGCCGTGCCACTCAAAAGCAGTCTATTGCAGAAGGCCGTTTCTGGCTGACTCCTGTCGAGAAGCGCACTAGTCCCCAAACCATCTAACAGACCGCCTCTCACTCCTCAGCCTCACGTAAGGCACTCGAGTCGTCGAAATATGCCGAAGCAGCGTTGAGCGATAGCGGGTGCTCAGGCCCGCGGACACTGAAAGCACACACCATGAAGAATATCGTTCTCGGCGCGGCGCTCGCGTTGCCACTTCTCGCCTCGACGCTCGCAATGGCCGACGAAGCGGGCCGCCACCCTCACTACATTCATGCGCTGTCCGACCTGCGCGCTGCGCAGTGGCAGATCGATCACCGCAGACCGGAGGACGGTGAGGTGCGCGAGGATGAGCAAATTTCGTCTGATGAGGTTGCTATCGCGATCCGATGCGTCGCCGATGCAGCGTATCGCGACGGTAAGGATCTTGGCTTCCAACCGCCACCGGATGCGCCGATGGCTTACGGCGGGCGCCTGCATGCTGCCATCGACCTGCTGCGCGCCGCGCACAACGACCTAGCGATGCCCGAAGATGACTCCGGCGCGCACGCGCAGCAGCGCGCGGCGTTGCTGCGCGTCGATGCCGCGTTGCATTCAGCTCAGCGCGCAGTCGGTGCGGCTGATCGTGCGCAGGACAGTCGCGAGTGATTCCGCGGTCGGATCGTTTCACCGCCCATGACGGCTTGCTGCCCGTCAACGTGCCGCACACCGATGGTTGCCAGGAAGCCTGCTGCCGCAACGAGGCCTTCAGTGAACAGCCGGACGCAGCCGAATGCGGAGGTACGCTACCTGAGCCGACCTTCAACAGTTCTCGAACTCGGGTCGGTTCGGGCACCTTGTGATGCCGCTTGCGATGAGCTGTTACCGCGCCCTTTAGCCAGAGGCAGCAATACTTCTGGCTGTCTTCAAGGTTGGGCTCAACGACGCCTGCAGCTTCTATGACCTTCGCTTGCATTCGCCATGTCTCTACAGTCTGCTAGACGGCTGATTGCCGGTCGTCGAGAGGCCGACCGATGGCATTTAGCGGGTGTCGCGCCCTGGTGACACATGTCATGGTGATGCCTTGTTTCCAACTTAACTTCAGTCTCTCCGCCAAGTGCCCATCGTCCCCTCGTGTCACGCCTCAAACAAACAAAGGAGTGCGGCGAAAGAGGGCCCTCTGGGCTGGCTTAACTGAAGGAAAGAAATTGAACAACCCATCATTCGTCTACACAAAGGGTGCACTTGCCGTCGTGGCCCTGCTCGCAACGCTTGCCGTGCCCGCACATGCCGAAGGCAGCAATGTGAATCCGCAGGAACTACTGAATCAACTTGCGAAGCAGCAACAGCAGATCCAGGAACTCCAGCGCCAGGTGCAAGAGCTAGTACGCCAGCAGACCGCTCCCGCTGCGGCCCCATTGACTCCCCCGGTTGCCACAGTGGCTGCGACGCCGCCTCTCGATCCTGCACTGGTCAAGCTGGTCGAGATGCCCGACAAGTTCCGCATTGTCGACAACGGTGACACGACATTGGGTCTTTACGGCACCGTCGAAGTCACGATGAACTACAACTCGACGAACGGCCCCTACGCATCCGCACCCTCGTCTGGCGGCAATGCCAGCAAGGGCTGGTTCGGCATTGACAAGCCTTGGCTCAGCGCGAGTAAGTGGGGCATCAACGGTACGCACGTGCTCGATCGCGCTTCCAGCACCTTGTTGCTCGTGCGCCTGGAGAGCGAATTCGAATCGCCGACCGGCAACATGGACACGCCCGGGGTGCTGTTCAATCGAGATGCCTGGATCGGCATTCAGAGCCCGACGATTGGCAAGATCACGATCGGCCGGCAGAACACGCTGGCCCGCGACGTGAACGCCATCTGGGCGCAACCGAACGACACATCACGCGCCAACCTGGCCGAGATCGGCTGGTTTGACAACGATGTGATCGTCACGCCCAAGACCTACTTCGAATCACCCACTGGCAGCCGGATGGACGCCTCCGCGGTCTGGAAGAAGGCCTGGACGCCAAATTGGATCACCAGCGTGGCCTACCAGTTCGTGGGCCTGCGAGATGACGGTGGCACCGATGTTGTGCACAACACCGACAAGTCCACCGAGAGCGCGGTCGGCCTGGCCTACAACAGCAGCGACGACTTCTGGCATGCCAGTGGCAGCTTTACGCATACTCGAATCAACGGCTATGACAAGAACGTCTACGCCGTCGGGGCCAATATCATCCCGGTGGATTGGATTCGACTTAACGCCGGCTTGATTCGAGCAAACATCGCCCAACCAGCCGTCATCGGCGCGCGCCGCGACACCACAATCGCTGCCTCGCTGCAGGTCAATCCAGGGGGCACGATGGAGTACATCCTGGGCTACAACCACGAGCACGCACGAAATGCGGCTCAGGACGGCAGTGGCACGAACGGCATGGGCAACACTCTTGCACCGTTCGACGCGACAGACTCGGCCACCTTCGCGGCGAGCGGCAACCTCTCGGTTGCATATGCAATCGGCGAGTATCGTTGGGACAAGGCGACGACGTTCTATGTCGCGGCGGACTATTCGCTGGTCAAGAATGGCTTCGTACAGGGCACGCTGCAGGGCCATTCGCACGCGACCCAGGCCGGTGCCGGCGTGCGCTACAAGTTCTGATGTTTCTTGAGGGGCTCGGCGCCGTGAGGTGACGGGCCCCTAACAAATGGCGCCCCGAATTGAGGCAAGAGCGTGCGGCGGCGCAACTGCGATAGGTCTGTCTGCTGCCAACAGGCCGTTGTACGGCTGTCGTGCTTCATCTCCAGCGGGGCCTCGTTTTCAGGGGGGCCAATGCCGCCTCGACCGCAAGTTGCAACTGCTGGGCTACGTTGGCTGTGGTTATCGGATGGCCTGCCTTGGTGGGCAGCAACGGCGAATCGTCTCGCGACGCGGGATTCAAATGCAACCAGTCCCTGTGCCAAACTCTTTCACAGCGACAGTGAGCGCTGCTTGTGTCCCTCGCCGTGGAGTCGAACGCTGCTGGTTGGGCTGAGCATCGCTGAGACGCTGGCTTGCTTGGCCGCTAGCACCCAGCGATTCTTTGCCGGTCGATCCCATCTTCGCCGAGTTGATCGCGTCGTGCCACATCCTCGTTTTGCCCGCTTGGAATGTTTGGGCTCAACTTTGGTGGATTGCTGCGACAGCGCTCACAACGTTGACTCAGGCTTCGAGCGACGCCAACACGCCCGGCCGGCCGCCTTAGCCTCGTAAAGGGCTTCATCCGCCAGCCTGATCACGGATTCGGCATCGTGATCCGCCTCCCCGATTTCGCAGGCACCCATGCTGAAACTGATACGCACGTCCATGGGTACTCCGGGCAGCTCACACTCCCCGACCGCGCGAAGAAGACGCTCGAACAAGGCGCCTACCGCATCGACGTCGAGCTCCCGGCCGACCAGCAGAAATTCCTCGCCTCCCCAACGGCCGAACGTGTCGGAGGTTCGCATATGTCGCCGGCAAGTATTGTAGAACTCGCGCAGTACCGCATCGCCCACTTCGTGGCCGAAACGGTCATTGAACGATTTGAAGTGGTCGATATCGAGGATCGCAACCCAGAAGCGATTGTCATAGCGTCGCCGTGCGTCGATCGCATGACGAGCCTGGTCGAGCATATAGCGCCGGTTCGGTGCGCCAGTCAGTTCGTCGCGCATCGCAAGCTCGGCGAAGCGTCGTCTCTGGCGGATCTGGAGCCACAGAAACAGCGCGGCGGCCAGGAGCAGCGCAGCTGCAAGAGCAAGCGCCAGCATCAACGCCAGGCGCTGGCTCTCCTCTTGCGCGGCGTGCGCGCGCAGTAACGCATTGTCGCGATCCTTGAGGTCGACCGCGAAGCTGACTTTCGCATCCTCGAACCCCCGCCGATTGCTCGCCAGCGCCGACGC
>FTKT01000048.1_pt3 | contig 12155 bp, 11 predicted proteins | sample 1658271 | NCBI WGS metagenome assembly FTKT01 (sample SAMEA3914811, study PRJEB12502) | metagenome | biome: forest; material: soil | place: Canada | collected 2011-08-04 | depth 0.3 m | reverse complement strand
GCCGGCACCGACATGATCACCGGCCTCTACTCGGCGATCGCCGACTCGATCCCGATCCTGTGCATCACCGGCCAGGCACCGGTGGCCAAGCTGCACACCGAGGACTTCCAGGCCGTCGACATCGCCTCGATCGCGAAGCCGGTGACCAAGGCCGCGACGACCGTGCTGGAGGCCGCGCAGGTCCCCGGCGTCTTCCAGCAGGCCTTCCACCTGATGCGCTCCGGCCGTCCGGGCCCGGTCCTGATCGACCTGCCGATCGACGTCCAGCTGACCGAGATCGAGTTCGACCCGGAGACCTACGCGCCGCTGCCGGTCTACAAGCCGGCCGCGACCCGCGCGCAGATCGAGAAGGCGATCGGCTTCCTGCTGGAGTCCGAGCGCCCGCTGATCGTCGCCGGCGGCGGTGTCATCAACGCCGACGCCGCCGAGCTGCTGGTCGAGTTCGCCGAGCTGACCGACACCCCGGTGATCCCCACCCTGATGGGCTGGGGCATCATCGCCGATGACCACGAGCTGAACGCGGGCATGGTCGGCGTGCAGACCTCGCACCGCTACGGCAACGCGAACTTCCTCCAGTCCGACTTCGTCCTCGGCATCGGCAACCGCTGGGCCAACCGCCACACCGGGTACAAGCTGGACGTCTACCGCGGGGACCGCAAGTTCGTCCACGTGGACATCGAGCCCACCCAGATCGGCCGGATCTTCGCCCCGGACTTCGGCATCGCCTCCGACGCCAAGGCCGCGCTGGAGCTGTTCATCGAGGTGGCCAAGGAGCTCAAGGCGGCCGGCAGGCTGCCGGACCGCAGCGAGTGGACCGCCGCCACCCAGGAGCGCAAGGCCACCCTGCAGCGCCGCACGCACTTCGACAACGTGCCGATGAAGCCGCAGCGGGTGTACGAGGAGATGAACAAGGCCTTCGGCCCGGAGACCCGCTACGTCACCACCATCGGCCTCTCCCAGATCGCCGGCGCGCAGATGCTGCACGTCTACAAGCCGCGGCACTGGATCAACTGCGGCCAGGCCGGCCCGCTCGGCTGGACCATCCCGGCGGCCCTCGGGGTGGCCACCGCCGACCCCGAGACTCCCGTGGTCGCGCTCTCCGGCGACTACGACTTCCAGTTCATGCTGGAGGAGCTGGCCGTCGGTGCCCAGCACCGGATCCCGTACGTCCACGTGCTGGTGAACAACGCCTACCTGGGCCTGATCCGCCAGGCGCAGATCGGCCTGGACATCAACTTCCAGGTCAACCTGGAGTTCGAGAACATCAACTCCCCGGAGCTGGGCGTCTACGGCGTCGACCACGTCAAGGTCGTCGAGGGCCTGGGCTGCAAGGCCATCCGGGTCACCGAGCCGGACCAGCTGCTGCCGGCCTTCGAGGAGGCCAAGAAGCTCGCCGCCGAGTTCCGGGTCCCGGTCGTGGTCGAGGCGATCCTGGAGCGGGTCACCAACATCGCGATGAGCAAGACGGCCGACATCAGCGACGTCACCGAGTTCGAGGAGCTCGCGACCGAGCCCGGCCACGCGCCGACGGCGATCAGGACGCTGAAGGTCTGATCCCGCGGGGCAGTCGACAAAGAGGGCCCGGTGACACCGTCAAACGGTGTCACCGGGCCCTCTTTGTTGCCCGCTTCGGACACTGCCGGGGGAAACAGGGAGACAGGGAGACAGGGAAACAGGGCAGCCGGCCGGGCGGCTGAAGAGCCGGGAAACGGAGGCACGCCGAAGCCCCGGACCCTCGCCGTGGGTCCGGGGCTTCGGTCCGCCCGCCCCCGTGGGGGCGGACGGAGTCCGGGCTCGCACCGTCCCTGGGCGGCCCGGAGTATGGGGGTCTGTCAGCCGGCGGGCCGTCAGACGCGGGAGGCGAGCTCCTTGGCCGCGCGGGCGCAGGCCTGGGCGATCCGGTCCTCGTTGACGGTGGTCAGGTTGCCCTTCTCCACCACGGCGTTGCCGTTGACGAAGAGCACCGCCAGCGGCGGCAGCGCGCCCAGGGTCAGCGCGGCCACCGGGTCGGCGATCGAGGAGTGCATGATGCCGTCGACCTTCCAGAGCGCCAGGTCGGCCAGCTTGCCCACCTCGATGGAGCCGATCTCGTCCTGCCGGCCCAGCACCCGGGCGCCGCCCATGGTGCCCAGGCGCAGCGCGCCGCGGGCGGTGAGCGCCGTCGGGCTGCCGTGCAGACGGTTGATCAGCAGCGCGTTGCGCAGCTCGGTGCCCAGCTCGCCGGACTCGTTGGAGGCGGTGCCGTCCACGCCGAGGCCGACCGGTACGCCCGCGCGCAGCATGTCCGGCACCCGGGCGATGCCGGCGGCCAGGCGCGCGTTGGAGGAGGGGCAGTGCGCCACACCGGTGCCGGTCTCGGCGAACTTGGCGATGTCGGAGTCGTTCATGTGGACGCAGTGCGCCATCCAGACGTCCTCGCCCAGCCAGCCGGTCGACTCGAAGTAGTCGGTCGGGCCCATGCCGAACAGGTCCTTGCAGAACTGCTCCTCCTCGGCCGTCTCCGAGCCGTGGGTGTGCAGCCGGACGCCCTTGCGGCGGGCCAGCAGCGCGGCCTCGCGCATCAGTTCGGTGGAGACCGAGAACGGCGAGCAGGGCGCGATGGCGATGTGCTGCATGGAGCCGAAGGAGGCGTCGTGCCACTTGTCCACGGCCGCCTCGGAGGCGATCAGGATGTCCTCGGTCTTCTCCACCGCGTGGTCCGGCGGCAGGCCGCCGTCCTTCTTGCTGCGGTCCATCGAGCCGCGCAGCGCGGTGAAGCGCATGCCCAGCTCCTGGACGGCCTCGATGGAGGCGCCGAGGATGTCGCCGCCGCCCTGCGGGAAGACGTAGTGATGGTCGCTCGCGGTCGTACAACCGGACTTGAGCAGGGCCGCGGCCGAGCCCTGGCTGGCCGCGTGCACCAGCTTGTCGTCGATCCGGGCCCAGGTCGGGTAGAGGGCCACCAGCCAGTCGAAGAGGATGTTGTCCTGGGCCAGGCCCCGGGTGATCCACTGGTAGAAGTGGTGGTGGGTGTTGATCAGGCCGGGCGTGATCAGGTGGCCCTCGCCGTTGATCCGGCGCACCACGTTGTCCAGCCACTGCGGGGCGGGCCCGTCGCCGACCGACTCGATGAGGTTGCCCTTGATCACGACGTGGCCGCGGGCGTACTCGCTGTCGTCGGCGTCGACCGTGGCGATCGCGACGTTCTCGATCACGATCCGCTGATCGGCGGGAGGAGGCTGGACAGCCATGGTGTCTCCTAGGGAGCAGTGGGGGAGGGTCTGGCGTCGGACGACCGCAGACCCGCATGGTGGAAGAGCAGGTTGAGCAGGACCGCCATCACGCAGCCGGCCGAGATTCCGGAGTGCATCAGGGTCCGGACGGCCTCCGGGAAGGCGTCGTAGAAGGTGGGGACGGCGATCGGGATGATGCCGACCCCGAGCGAGACCGAGACCAGGATCACGTGCGAGCTGGACTCCATACCGGCCTCGCCGAGGGTGCGGATGCCGCTGGCGGCGACCGTGCCGAAGAGCACGATGCCGGCCCCGCCGAGGACGGGTTGCGGCACCAGCGAGACCAGGGAGCCGAGCACCGGGAAGAGCCCGAGCAGGATCAGGATCCCGCCGCCGGCGGCCACCACGAAGCGGCTGCGGATCTTCGTCAGCGCCACCAGCCCGATGTTCTGGGCGAAGGCGCTGCAGGCGAAGCCGTTGAAGACCGGGCTCAGCGCGGTGGCCAGCCCGTCCGCCCGCAGACCCGCGGCCAGCGTCCGCTCGTCGGCCTCGCGGTCGACGATCCGGCCCAGCGCCAGCATGTCCGCGGTGGACTCGGTCATCGAGACCACCATCACGATGATCATCGAGACGATCGCCGCGGCGTCGAAGACCGGAGCACCGAAGTGGAACGGGGAGGGGAGCGCGAACACCTTCGCGTCCTTCACCGCGCCGAAGTCGGCGAGCCCGAGCGGGAAGGCCAGCGCGGTGCCGACGGCCAGGCCGATCAGCAGCGACAGCTGCTGCCAGAAACCGCGCAGCAGCTTGTTGCAGAGGACCACGGCGGCCAGCGTCAGGGCGGCGAGCCCGATGGCGCGCATCGAGCCGAAGCCCGGGGCGCCGGGAGCGCCGCCGCGGGCCCAGTTCACCGCGACCGGCAGCAGCGAGACCCCGATCAGGGTGATCACGGTGCCCTGCACGACGGGCGGGAAGAACCGTATGAGCTTGCAGAAGTACGGCGCCGCGAGGAAGCACAGGGCTCCCGCGACGATCACCGCGCCGAAGATCACCGGAAGGGCGTTCTTCGGACCGTGCTCCTTGGCGATGGCGAGCATGGGGGCGACGCCGGCGAAGGAGACGCCGTTCACGAACGGCAGCCGGGCGCCGATCCTCCAGATCCCGAGGGTCTGCAGGAGGGTGGCCAGTCCCGCGGTGAAGAGGCTGGCCGAGATGAGCAGGGCGAGCTCGGCGGGGGAGAGTCCCACGCCGGCGCCGACGATGAGCGGGGGTGCGACCACACCCGCGTACATCGCGGCGACGTGCTGCAGACCGGTGGTGACGAGCTTCACCGGGGGCAGCAACTCGTCCACGGGGTGGACCTGCCGGTCGGACGGAGCCGGTTGGCCGGGGAGGCTCGGTGCGCCGTCCGACCGGTCAGGTCTGTCAGGGGTGGAACCGCCGTCTGTGCTGCTGGTTGAGCGGAGTGCCATGTCGAGCCCCTCTTGTGCCCGTGGCTCTCGGCGCGCCCGTGGTGCTGGAGTCCTCCCGAGGGCGGGACGGCGGGTCAAGGATCCCTCGGACTCTGTCTCCAGCTCCCCGGGGCGGCCGCCGTGAGGCGAGCACGATCTCCGGTGGGTGGGGGTGGAGAAACAGGTGGAGCGGGTGGTGCGGGTGGAACCCGGCGCCCTGCGGGTGGCGAACCGCCGGACGCCGTTCATGTCAGGCGACCGGGATGACCGGGATGACGCCCTCGCGGTGCACGGTGCCCTCGATCAGGCCGTACATCCGGTCCGCCGCGTAGTACACCTCGTTGTCGTTCTTGAGCCCGAAGGGCTCCAGGTCGACCAGGAAGTGGTGCTTGTTCGGCAGCTCCAGGCGGACCTCGTCCACCTCGGCGCGGTTGTTCAGGACCCGGGTGCCCATCGCGTGCAGGGTCTGCTGCAGCGAGTAGGAGTAGGTCTCGGCGAACGCCTCCAGCATGTGGCGGCGCACGTGCGCGTAGGAGCGGTTCCAGTTCGGCTGGGCCTCGTCCTGCGCGCCGCTGAAGGAGTACTTCCAACGGGCCGTCACCTGGGTTGCCAGGATCCGGTCGTAGGCCTCCTTCAGGGTGGTGTACTGGTCCTTGATGTAGCCCCAGAACTCCGAGTTGGTGGTGTTCATGACCACCAGGTCCTTGAGCCCCGAGATCACCTGGACGGTGCTGCCGTCGTAGGTGATCTCGCAGGTGCGGACCTCACCGCCGTTGCGGGAGAAGGAGTGGCCGACCTCCTCGGAGCCGATGAAGCGCGAGGAGTTGTCCGGGGTCTTGATCCGGTCCCAGGTGTACTCCTCGATCCGGATCCGGGCGCGGTGGATCGGCTCGTTGTTGTCCACGAAGTGCTTCGCCAGCGTGATGCCGAAGGCCTCCGCCGACTCGATGCCGTACTCCTTCGCGAAGGCGAAGACGGTGTTCTTGGTGGTGTCGGTGGGCAGGCAGTTGGCGTTCGAGCCGGTGAGGTGCACGTCGTCGAGGTCCCCGGAGAGGGCTACCGAGACGTTCAGGTCCTTGATCTCGTGACGGGTGCTGTCACGGTAGACCCGGACGATGCGGTTCTCCGCCTTGCCGTACTGGTTCTGACCGAGCACGTGGGCCATCGTCGGCTCCTTGCTGTCTAGCTTCCGCGGTAGACGGAATATCCGAAGGGGTTCAGCAGCAGCGGCACGTGGTAGTGGTGCTGCGCGGGCGCGACCGTGAAGACGATCGAGACCTCGGGGAAGAACGGCGCCTGGTCCGACTCGGCCGAGAAGTACGCGGCGGTGTCGAACCGGAGCCGGACGACCGAGCCCGCCTCCACGGCCGGCAGGTCCTTGGCCCGGCCGTCGGAGTCCGTGGCGGAGGCGCCGAGCACCTTCCAACCACCCTCGGTGAACAGTTCGAGCTCGACCGGGACACCCTCGGCCGGGCGGCCGAGGCTGGTGTCGAGCACGTGCGTGGAGATGCCAGTCATGGGGTGAATGACCTTACTGGTGGCAGGGAGTGACTGACCGTCAGCTCAGACGGAGGTCTCGTCCAACAGGCGGTTGAGACGAATATCGTTGATCTTGCGCAGTTCGCCGCGGACGATCTCGGCCTCGGTGGCCGTGTCGTTGGGGAACCGTTCGCGCAGCGCGGCGAGCATGGTGTCCGCGGTGCGGCCGGTGGCGCAGATCAGGAAGACATGGCCGAACTTCGCCTCGTAGGCGGTGTTGGCCTCGTGCAGCTCGTCCAGCAGCGCGGAGTCGACTCCGTGGATGCCGGCCTGCTCGCGCTCGGAGGTGGCGTCGCCCGGCTTGGGCTTGCCGATCCGGGCGTGGCCGGCCATGGCGTCGGCCAGGTCCTCGGCCGAGAGCCCGGCCATCGCCGTCAGGTTGGCGGTGAGCAGGGCCCGCCGGTCGGGCCAGGGCCGGGCGGCCGCGACGGCGGCGGCCCAGGTGGGGCTGGAGCAGACCTCCAGGAGGAGTTTCTCCAGCTCGGCGGCCGGAGCCGCTGCCAGTGCGGTGAGGGCGCCGGCCGCGTCAGGGGACGCGTGGGGGTGGTTGGTCACGGGTGGACCTCCTGAGAAGTGGTGCCACCCGCAAAAGCTAGATCCACCACCCCCGGTCGTCAACACTTTGTTGAAGCCTTGGTGGTTACGTTTTGAACCGCCGGTTGTCGATGGGCGATTTCGTGTGCGATCCGCCAAGTGTGTCCCGGTATGGACCTCGGCGAGACTGGCCTGGTCAGCCGGTCTTCGGACCGTCCACCTGCCGGTTCAGGTAGTTGTACACCGTGAAGCGGCTGACGCCCAGAGCGGACGCCACGGTCTCCACGCCGTGGCGGACGGTGAAGGCGCCGCGTTCCTCCAGCAGGGCGACGACGCGCTGCTTCTCGAGCCGGTCGAGCTCGGCGAGCGGCCGGCCGTCGAACTGACGGGTCATCTCGGCCAGCATCCGGTCCAGCGCGCTGCTGAGGTGCGGAAGGCGTACGGCCACGGCTGGTGCGCCGTCCCACTCCAGGACGACGTCGTCGGGCCGGGCCTCGCCGATCGGCAGGGCGGTGGCGCCGACGGCGTCGAGCAACGGCTTTATCGCCGTGGTGAGCGGGTGCTCCAGAGCCTCGTTCACTGCGTATCCCCTCCTTTCGGGGCGTCGGTGACCACGCTGACCTGGACGGAGATCCGGTTCGCCCCGGCGCTCAGCGTCTCGTGCAGCAGTCGGTTGACCGCGGCGAGCACCTGCTCGGCCTCGCCCTCGGCGCTGGTGCCGAACGGGCCGACCGAGACGGCCAGCCCGGCCTCGTCCACCACGCGGCGCGCTGCCACGGCGTGGTCGGGGAAGTTGACCAGCTCGAACGGTTCTGTCGTGAACTCCACCATCAATCGCACCCGCTCACTGTAGCGAGCGGCTGGTCAGGGGTGCGGGGCTGGTCGATCGGACAGTCGTACTTCTTTGGGTGCGAGGGGTTTCGGCGGCTTCAACAAATTGTTGCGGCGGCCTTGACACTCCCTCGGGTCCTCGTGCCATGCTTCCACCAAGCAGAATCCCTCTTCCGCATCATGGAAGCAGGGGGCCCTCCCGGCCGAAGACCGGGGGCGGATGTCGGAAGAAAGTGAAAGGTGATTGACGTGACTGCCGCTTCCACGCAGAGCTACACGGTCAACCTGTCGATCCTGTTCAGTGAGCTTCCGCTCCTGGAGCGCCCCGCCGCCGCCGCGGCCGCCGGTTTCACCGCCGCCGAGCTGTGGTGGCCCTTCGGTGAGAACCACACCCCGTCCGAGGCCGAGCAGGACGCGCTCCGCAAGGCCTTCACCGACGCTGGCGTCCAGCTCACCGGCCTCAACTTCCTCGACGACCTGACCCGCGGCGCCAAGGGCACCCTCTCGGTGCCGGCCGACAGCGAGCGCTTCCGCGAGAACATCCCGGTCAGCGTGGCACTCGCCGAGTCGCTTGGCACCAAGGCGCTCAACGCGCTGTACGGCAACCGGGTCGAGGGCGCGGACGCCGCTGCGCAGGACGCCCTCGCGCTGGAGAACCTGGTGCTGGCGGCTCGGGCCGCGCACTCCATCGGCGCGATCCTGCTGATCGAGGCGCTGAACCGCAACGACGCCCCCGACTACCCGCTGCACACCGCGAAGGCCGCCGTCGAGGTGGTCGACAAGGTCAACGCCGCCACCGGCCTGGGCAACGCGAAGTTCCTCTGCGACTTCTACCACCTGGCGGTCAACGGCGAGGACCTGGTCCAGGTCATCGACAGCTACGCCGACCGCTTCGGCCACGTGCAGATCGCCGACAACCCGGGCCGCAACGAGCCCGGCACCGGCGGGCTCGACTTCGAGGACCTGTTCGCCCGGCTGACCGCCGCCGGCTACACCGGCCGGATCGGCCTGGAGTACCGCCCGTCGACCGGCGTCAGCGCCGACAGCTTCGAGTGGCTCCCGCGCGCCTACCGCGCCTGAGCCGCCACCCTCCCTCCCCCCCCGTACGTAAGGAACGCGACGCGATGAGCGCCTCCCGCAAGATTGCCTTCATCGGCCTCGGCATCATGGGCAGCCCGATGGCCGCCAACCTGGTCCGGGCCGGCCACCACGTGACCGGCTTCAACCTCCAGCAGCCCGCCATCGACGCCCTGGTGGCGGCCGGCGGCCACGGCGCGACCAGCATCGCGGACGCGGTCAAGGACGCCGAGGTGGTCATCACCATGGTGCCCGCCGACCCGCACGTCGAGCAGGCCATCCTGGGCGAGGGCGGTGTGCTGGAGAACGTGAAGGCCGGCACCCTGGTCGTCGACATGTCCTCGATCACCCCGCAGACCTCGATCAAGGTCGAGGCCGCGGCCAAGGAGAAGGGCGTCCGCACCCTGGACGCCCCGGTCTCCGGCGGCGAGGCCGGCGCGATCGAGGCGGTGCTCTCGATCATGGTCGGCGGCGATGCGGCCGACTTCGCCGAGGCCAAGCCGCTCTTCGACGCGCTCGGCACCACGGTCATCCACGTCGGCCCGGCCGGCGCCGGCCAGACCGTGAAGGCCGCCAACCAGCTGATCGTGGCCGTGAACATCCAGGTGGTGGCCGAGGCCGTGGTCTTCCTGGAGAACGCGGGCGTCGACCTGCCGGCCGCGCTGGACGTCCTCGCGGGCGGCCTGGCCGGGTCCACCGTGCTGAACCGCAAGAAGGCCAACATGGTCAACCGCGAGTTCGCCCCGGGCTTCCGGATCGACCTGCACCACAAGGACATGGGCATCGTGACGAGCGCCGCGCGCGCCGTCGAGGCGCCGCTGCCGGTCGGCTCGCTGGTCGCCCAGCTGGTCGCCTCGGCCCGGGCCAACGGTGACGGTTCGCTGGACCACTCGGCCCTGCTGCGCGGCGTCGAGCGCCTCGCGGGCCGCGAGGTCAAGTAGTGCCGCGTCGGGCCGCCCGCGCCTTGTCGCGGGCTGCCTGACGCCGCACTGGCGGCCTCGTTCCACAGACTCCTCCTGGTGGCGTGTACCTGTCCGGTCGTGCCCGCGTCACCAGGAGGGCCTTATCGGCCGGCGGGCGCGCTGGGGCTCATCCGCCCGCCCGTCGGCCGTGCAAGCCGGTAGCGCGCTGCCCATTCGCTTGGGGGCACTTCGGTCGTGCCGCGCGCTGCCCGGCCCCCTCCCTCGCCGAGGGGAGCCTCCCGTACGTCGGAAGCGGGACGGGAGGAACGGCGGGGAGGGGGTCGCACCCCGCAGTATGGGGAGACCCTCGCAGTACTGAGAGATCGTCAGACCAGCACAAGTCGGAAGTGAGGCCCGCATCATGCCCGCCACCCCCACCCAGGGCCATGTGGTCGTAGCTCCCGACAAGTTCAAGGGCACCCTGGAGGGCGCCGAGGTGGCCGCGCACCTGGCGGCCGGCATCCGCCGGATCGCGCCGGGCGTCGAGGTCCGCGAACTTCCGGTCGCCGACGGCGGTGAGGGCACCCTGGCCGCCGCGCTGGCGGCCGGGTTCACCCGGATCCCCGCCAAGGTGGCCGGTCCCACCGGCCTGCCGGTGGACGCCGCGATCGCGGTCAAGGGCGGCACCGCCGTGGTCGAGCTGGCCCAGGCCTCCGGCCTGGCCCGGCTCCCCGGCGGCCGTACCGCGCCGCTGGCGGCCGGCTCCTACGGGGTCGGCCAGCTGATCGGACGGGCCGTCAGCCTGGGCGCCGAGCGGATCGTGCTCGGCCTGGGCGGCAGCGCCTGCACCGACGGCGGCGCGGGCATGGTCCAGGCGCTCGGCGTCGGCCTCTTCGACGAGGCGGGCGCCGAGCTGCCCCCCGGTGGTGCGGCCCTGCGCCGGCTGCACCGCCTGGACCCGGGCCCGCTGGCCGACACGCTGGCCGGCGTCGAGATCGTGGTCGCCTGCGACGTGGACAACCCGCTGCTCGGCCCGCGCGGTGCCACCGCCGTCTACGGCCCGCAGAAGGGCGCGGACGGCGAGGACCTGGCGGTCCTGGAGGCCGGTCTGACCCGCTGGGCGGACGTGGTGGCGAGCGCCACCGGCCAGGACTTCCGTGACGCCCCCGGCGCCGGGGCCGCGGGCGGGGTCGGCTTCGGCGCCCTGGCCCTGCTCGGCGCCACCATGCGGCCCGGCATCGAGCTGCTGCTCGAACTGCTGGGCTTCGACGAGGCCGTGCGTGGGGCACGCCTGGTCGTGACCGGCGAGGGCTGCCTGGACGCACAGACGCTCCACGGCAAGGCCCCCGCCGGGGTCGCCGCGGCGGCCACCGGGGCGGGGGTTCCGGTGGCCGCCGTGGCCGGACGGGTCGAGCTCACCGAGCGCGAGTGGCGGGCGGCCGGTTTCGCCGCCGTCTACGCCCTCACCGACCTCGCCGAGCAGCCGGGGGACAGCCTGACCAGGGCCGCCGAGCTGGCAGAGGTCGCGGGGGAGCGACTGGCGGCGGAGCTGCTTCGGGGCTGACCCCCGGGTCGCATCCGTCGTACTTTCATACATTGACGTTTTGTTGAAGGCGGGCCTAGGCTCCGAGCCACCCCACTTCACCTCAGTCCGGAGGTCTTGATGCCGCTCAGCGAGCCGTCCCGTAACGGGCTCCCCGTGGCGACCGCGGTGATCCGCTCCCGCCGGGTGGTCCTCCCGGACGGCGAGCGTCCCGCAGACGTGCTGATCCAGGACGGCCGGATCGAGCAGATCGCGGCGTACGGCTCGCTGCTGGTCGGCGACGACCGCCTGACCGACCTCGGCGACACCGCTCTGCTGCCCGGTCTGGTCGACACCCACGTGCACGTCAACGAGCCCGGCCGGACCGAGTGGGAGGGCTTCGCCACCGCCACCCGGGCCGCCGCCGCCGGCGGGGTCACCACCGTCATCGACATGCCGCTCAACTCCGTTCCGCCGACCACCACGGTGGCCGGGCTGGAGGCCAAGCGGAAGACCGCCGAGGGCCAGGCCTGGATCGACCTCGGCTTCTGGGGCGGCGCGATCCCGGGCAACACCGGCGACCTCGAACCGCTGCACCAGGCCGGCGTCTTCGGCTTCAAGAGCTTCCTGGCCCCCTCCGGGGTGGACGAGTTCCCGCACGTCGGGCCGGCCGACCTGGAGGCCGCGCTCACCGAGCAGGCCCGGATCGGCGCGCTGGCGATCATCCACGCCGAGGACCCGGCCGTACTGGAGGCCGCCCCGCAGCGGCCCGGCACGCACTACCGCGACTTCCTCGCCTCGCGCCCCGACGACGCCGAAGCCGCCGCCGTGGCAGGGCTGTTGGACACCGCCCGGCGCACCGGCGCCCGGGTGCACATCCTGCACGTCTCCTCGGCGGCCGTGCTGCCGCTGCTGGCGCAGGCCCGGGCCGACGGCGTCCAGGTGACCGCGGAGACCTGTCCGCACTACCTGACGCTGGCCGCCGAGGAGGTCCCGGACGGCGACACGGCGTTCAAGTGCTGCCCGCCGATCCGCGACGAGTCCAACCGCGACCGGCTCTGGGCGGCGCTGGCGGACGGCGAGTTCATCG
>FTKT01457649.1_pt1 | contig 12170 bp, 10 predicted proteins | sample 1658271 | NCBI WGS metagenome assembly FTKT01 (sample SAMEA3914811, study PRJEB12502) | metagenome | biome: forest; material: soil | place: Canada | collected 2011-08-04 | depth 0.3 m | reverse complement strand
GCATCGACGACACGCACCGCGTTGTCCTCGGCGATGAAATCGTCCAGCGACTCCGGCAGCAGCGTGACCTGGTGCCGATCCTGTCCTTCGATGAACCTGGGCATACCGATCCCTTCTCGATATGCTTCGGAACTCTACGCGGCCAGCCTCATTGGCGGACCGGGGTTTTCACACAGGCTCGGCCATGAGCCGACAGCGGCGATGGACTGCTTTCGGGACGTCCACCAACCTGCCACGGCATATGGCAGCGACCGTTTCCAGGTATCAAGTTGGGCTGTGGTCGAGGAACGATGACAGGTCGCGGTAGGCTTCCGCCTGGCTCAACAATGTTTTTGCCTTGGTCTCGGCGGCCTCGACGGCGTCCGCACCGGCAACGAAGCGTGCCGGTGGCATGTCGAGGCCGCCCAGCTTCACCAGCGCGTCGGCCAGTTTCGCGGGATCGCCGCCTTGCTTGCCGTTCATGCCGCTCCATGCGGCGATGGTAGCCTTCGTGCTCGCAGCGTAATCGTCGATCGACAGCTCTGCCCACTTGGTGGAGTCGGGGCTGAGGAGTTCCGTGCGGAAGAAGCCGGGCTCGACCAGCATCGTCTTCACGCCGAAGGGCTCGAGTTCGAAGGCGATCGATTCCATCCAACCCTCAACGCCAAACTTCGCCGCGGCGTACGCCGAGCAGAAGGTTTGACCAACCAGGCCGGCCGTCGAGGAAATCGTCAGCACCAGGCCGGCGCGTTGCTTGCGCATCGTCGGCAAAACAGTGCGGGTGACGTTCATCGGGCCGAACATCAGCGTTTCAATCTGGTCACGAAACTGCGCGGGGCTCAGCTCCTCGAAGAAGCCTGCGTAGAAGTTTCCTGCGTTGTTCACCAATACGTCGATCGAGCCGAATCTGGCGATGGCTGCGGCGACTGCGGCCTGCGCCTCCTCCACGCTGGTGATGTCGAGCTTGATCGCCAGCAGGTTGTCGCTTTCACCAAGGGCGGCCGTCACCTTTTTGGGGTCTCGGCCGGTGGCTACGACCGAGTGGCCTGCCGCGAGAGCCGCCTTGGCGATGTCGACGCCCAGCCCGCGCCCAGCACCGGTGATGAACCAAACCTTTTTGCTTACCATGATCGCTCCTTGAGTTGATGTGGTCGACTGTAAGAACCTTCATTGGAAAGAAAAACCACCCACCGCTGAATACCTTATGAAGATATTCTTCACGACATGAGACTCACTCAACTGGACGGATTGCTGGCCTTCTGGAAGGTCGCGGAGCACCGAGGCTTCGCCTCTGCTGCCGGTGAGCTGGAAGTTTCGCCCTCAGCGCTCAGTCAGGCCATTCGCACGTTGGAGGCGAGGCTCGGCGCGCAGTTGCTCAACCGCACCACCCGCAGCGTCAGCCTCACCGAGGCCGGCGAGGCTTACCTGGCTCGGATACGGCCGGCGCTGGTCGACGTGCTGGACGCCGGTGAGCAGCTGAACGCGCTGCAGGGGCGGCCCTCCGGTGTGTTGCGCATCAACGCTGCTCGGATTTCCATCGCCATGGTGCTCCAGCCGTTGATCGCCAGGTTCCTGAGGGCCTACCCGGACATCCAGATCGAGCTGACCAACGATGAGGGTTACGTCGACATCGTTGAAAAAGGGTTCGACGCCGGCGTTCGCATGGGCGAGAGCGTCCAGAAGGACATGATCGCTGTGCCGTTGGGCGATCCACTGGAGGTGTACGTGGTCGGTTCGCCGGACTACCTCAAGCGCCATCCTGCGCCCAAGCACCCGTCCGACTTGGCGTGCCACAACTGCGTGAGGTTCCGGTTCTCTACGGGCGGAGGTATCTACAAATGGGAGTTCACCGACGATGAGCGCACCGTGGACTACGAGATCGGCGGCAGCCTGACGATCACCGATACGCTGTTCTCGGTCGACGCGGCGCTGGAAGGCGTGGGCCTGGCCTACACTTTCGACAAGCTGGCGTTCCCCCATATCCAGGCAAAGCGGCTCAAACGCGTGCTGGCGAAGTTCTCGCCGACCTTTCCCGGGTTCTACCTGTACTACCCCAGCAGGCGAAATCAGTCGCCCAAGATGAAGGCGTTCATTGACTTCGTCTTGATGGGCTCGCGGTGAGCGACCGGGAGGGATCGTCGGTGAGCAGTTGCAGGCCCTCGCCAGGCGATCACGCCTGGGCGCCTCATGGCGGGCCAGTACCAGTCCTTCGCCAATGACCGGTATCAGGAAGGCTAGTACGAACCGATAATCGGATCGCGCCGAATGGTCGCTGGACGCCGCGCCGCGTCTCGGAGATCAACGGTCGGTCGACTCTTTCGCGCTGCCGGCCTTGGCCTTGGCCTTGGCGTCGCGCATCGCAGCCTGCATCTAGCCGCCGGCTTGCCATACGGCGCCCTTGGCGGCGAGGTCTGATTGCCTCGACTCCCACGCGATCCTGCCATGCGGCTGGTCAGCATCTAGACTCTGTGGCGGTGCATCTGCGGCCGGCCGACTAGCCGAATCGCTGCTGCACCGCGAAGAATGCCGAGGCACCGAAGTGCGAACGGGAGACCCGCCAGTCTCTTCGTCGAGTGCACCAAATCCGCCAGCGAGGACGCTCTCGACGAGGATGTCACTCGTCGCGCGTTCGTCAAACTCACGTCGCTCGGCAGCAATTGCAAATTTGAGCCAAAGCCCAGTCATTTCGCCCCCTAGAAACGCTACGCGGTATCGCGAGTTGAAGGGATTGCATTCTCAGAGAATGGCCAAGCCAGTCACGGTGCATCGCCCAGGCGCTTTACAACGTGCAGGATCGTTGAATCGAAAGAGCCTGTTCGCGATGCGGCTCACCAAGACGCTGGCGTCACCAACCCAACAGGAGTTGATTCAATGAAATGCGTTAACGGATTTGCTCTCTCGAGCATCGCCTTTGCCGTGTTAGGAACCACGAGCGTTCAAGTGTGGGCGGGCGACGGACCAGAGCGCACGGCACGCATGTTCCATGCCCAGCCGCTAGCTCACCAAGTAGTGCGTCACAACGCTTTGCTGACCTCCAGTGGCGACCCGGGTGACGACGATACGGCAATCTCTCTGAACCCCTCATTGTCGGCCCTCTGCCAGTCAACCATTGGACAGCTCAACCGCTACCAACCTACCGGGCGAAACGTAGATCAAATCAGCGGCGACACCGTCGTCAGCGCCGGTACCCAAACCGGCTGCGGGGCCGCGCAGAACGAAACAACGATCGCGGTCAATCCGCGGAATCCGGCAAATCTTGTCGGCGGCACGAATGACTATCGGCTCTTCAACACTCGCGAAGGTCGGAACGATGGCTCTGGATGGGCCTATGCCACCTTTGACGGTGGCCATACGTGGCGTGACGTTCAACTACCCCACCTTACCTACCAGACTGGCGCCACCGGAGCTCTGTCCGACATGGACTCTGCAGGCGATCCTGCGGTCGCCTATGGAGGCGACGGGAGCGTCTATTACGCAAACCTCGTCTTCAGCCGCCTGAACAATGCCAGCGGGGTTGTCGTCAACGTCTCACACGATGGTGGATTGACATGGAGCGAACCCTCAATTGTTCACACCGACGGGGTCGATAGCAGTGGGAACTCGCTTGCTACCGGCGTCTTCAACGACAAGGAATGGATTACGGTCGACCCTCACAGCGGTGCCGTCTACGTGACCTGGACTTCGTTTCTTCCCGACGGAACTTCGCCAATCACCGTTTCGCGCTCTGACGACGGTGGGCAAACTTGGTCGACATCCGCCTACGTAAATCCGGCAAGTTCGTTCGCGCCGGGTGGCGTGACCCCCTACTCGTCGGGGTCGAACCCTCAGGTTGGCAGAGACGGAAAACTCTACATTGCCTACGAATCAGCTGTCTGCGCAACACTTGCGTGTGACCAGCCGACCGACCACGACGAAGTAGTCGTCGCGACCTCGGCCGACGGCGGGCAGACCTTTTCGAACGCCGCCGTGGCAGTCGATTACGATTTCCCCTACAACGCAGACGTAGGGCGCTCCACGCTGACAGGTGAGAATTTCCGGATCAACAGCTTTCCCCAGATGGCAATCGACCGCTCGACCGATGCGCTCTACGTGACGTGGGCCGACGATCGCAATGGCCTGTACGACGCCAGCGGCAATTCGATCAAGACGAATGGCGATGTGCTCGTCGTTGCATCGAGGGATGGGCGTCACTGGGGCAATGTGCAGACGGTCGGTACCGCCGCCGATGAAGTTTATCCTGCTATTGCAGCGCACGATGATCATGTAGCAGTGAGCTTCTACACGCGGGTCTACGACTCAGCAGGTATTGGTCTCGATTTCGCTTACGTCCAAGCTGACGAAAGAGGCCGGCTCAGCGGTGCTCAATTGAAGCGAATCACTACCCAGACCGCCAATCCACAAACGCAATTTGTGGGCATTGGTGCCGTCACTGGAGCCGTGCTGCAAGGCGTGTTCATCGGCGACTACACGGGCGCTGCCATGGGACGAGACGGCGTGTTTCATCCTTCCTGGACCGACTTTCGTGGCCATCCCGGCGTGACCTCGCCCAATCAGGATGCCTACACCCAGGAAATTCGTCCTGCAGAGCGTGGAGACCATTGACGTCAAAGGCCGCCCCCTGCATTTGGTACCGCGCCAATATGCAGGGGACGCCTTGGAAGCTCCTCCTGCCTCATCTCGATGACCGTCCGCCGGCGCTGGTGTTGACGCTCCGTAGGCACATGTCGCCATGAGCGGCCGCTCGCGAACGTCAGCTCCCGGGATGCAGCACGTCCGACAGGCCGTCGTCTCGTGCACCCATGTGGCAGCATCGGCTACAGACACCAACCGAACCCTCAATGCATCCTCGTCTCGTGCTCGCGGTCTGCACCTCGCTACTTTTCGTCTCGGCGACCCGCGCCTCGGAAGTACCTGCCGCAGAACAAGTGCAGGAATGGTGGAGAGCCAAGTCTTCCGAGGAGATGACGCTCGAAGGACCACTTCAGGAGGTGCATCTCCGAAGCAAGGAGGCAGCGTTCCTGGTGCCTGTGGGCTTCTATCAACGGGGCCGCAACTTCATCTGGCATACCGCGCTGGTGCGCCCCGAACTGCGCGAGGTGCGTGAACTGCCGGAGCCCGTCGGTAGCGAGTGCTCTGTACAGGACGTCGACGCGGACGGAGTTTCGGAAGTGGTGTCCGTCGCTGTCGCATCCGGGGGCGGAACCACGGAGAGCGTCCAATCCGTCTTCCAGCTGGATGGATTCAATCCAGTGGTGATGCATCAGGCTGTCAGCCGCGACAACCTGGGGGCCTGTCACCACGGATGCAAGCAAGTTGATGTCACCTGGAAGTTCGAACACCCTTCAGGACAGGCCCAGACGATACTCGTGGAGACCGTCACGACGAGCACCGGCCCAACGCCAGAGCGCCTGAGGTCCAGCAAAGCGGTCAAGCGATACGTTCGTGACGGCGATACCTTCGTGCCGGCCAGCCCTCAGGGCGGCCGGAGGATCCAATAGTCGGCGACAGTCATTGCCAAAAGCTGGGGTATCAACCTTGGCAGACGGCCAGAAGCAGGCGTAAGAACAGGTCCGCTTCCGGATAGGCTACCCGCCATCCCCTGCACCGGACAGTCGAGTGTGGACTGGGCTGCCCAGCGGGCAGATCGCGAGCGTGCTCATCATTTTCAACAAGCCATCGCCATTCTGAAGGTCGGAAGCACCGACCCTCGCGTGCGCCGGAAGGCGCTGATGACAAGGAGCAGACACATGGCAGGAGCGATTGATCATCGACTCGCGATGAAGCTGATCTTGCCGGCCCTGGCCTTGAGCTGGGCGACGACGAGCGGTGCGGCAGAAACCGTATCGGCCAAGGACGCGCCCTGCATCGAGTGCATCCAGATTCGCGTCGGACTGCCGCACGTCGTGCGCGGGCCAGCGGGTGACATGGCCGACAACCGCTTCACCGAGATCCCGCTGCCCGGCGGAGGCTTTCGCGGCTTCGATGCTCATGGCGACACGCGGGCCATCGATGGACGACGTCCATCGGACATGGGCGGCCCCGAGCGCACCGTGCTGCGTCCGGGCGCGCCCGGCACCTACGACTCGTGTGGCCAGTGGCTGAACCATGCCGAGCTGGACGGCACCTCCGTCCTCGGTTTCGTCCATGATGAGACCGCGTGTAAGTACCAGGTCGGCCAGACGCACAAGTCCATGTCGCTCGCCGTCTCGGCGGACTACGGCCTGACGTGGACCGGCTTGGGCCAGATCATCACCGGCACCGACACCCCGACTGCGAACAGGAACACGGGCGAGGGCGATTGCACCGCGATCAACGGGGCGGACGGCTACTACTACGCGTACTGCTTTCGCCCGAGGGATGGCGCGCTGGTCGCCGCGCGGGCGCCGGTCGCCGACCCGCGCGCGGGCCACTGGATGAAATTCTTCCAGGGCAAATGGAGCCAGCCTGGATTGGGCGGCGACGCGACGCGGCTCCTGGCCGGATCGGGCGCCAGCGCGGCGCGCTGGACGACCACCGGCCAGGTCGTCTTGACCGGTTGGGTGCCCGGCGGCCTGGGCGTGTTCCTGAGCAGCGATCACACGACGTTCACGCCGCTGCGCGCGCCGTTGCTGGCCATCGATCCCGGCGTATGGAAACGGCCCGCGCCGTCGGAACTCGTCTTCTATCCGGTCATCCTCGACGCCGGGACGGGCACCAATCAGCTGAGCAACGCGTGGATGATGGTCCATGCGTACATCCAGCCCGATGAGGGAGGCGACAAGAAATATCTCGTGTTCCGCGAGGTGACGGTGTCCACCTCGCAGGCGCCCGTCTCCTCGCAGGTCGGCGTGCTGCTGGCCCGCTGGCGCAACGCCGCGTTGCGCGACCGCTGGTCGACGACGGCGCCCGTGCCCGGCAACGACGCGGTCTACAAGCTCGAGGCCACATCGGGCTATCTCATGACGGCAGCCCCCTTCGGGCACCCGTCGGAGGAGTTGGAGGACTGCGTCAGCGATCGACCCGGACACCCCGACCACCTATTGGCCAAGAAGGGCTTTTGCGAGGCGCGCGCCTATCGACGCCTGCGCACGGCGGGGTGGGTCTTCGCGACGCGAGAGCCGGACACGCAGCCGCTCTATCAGTGCTACGCCGACACCGAGCACTCGCATTTCGCGGCGAATCGGCCCGACTGCGATGGCGTCGGCCAGATGGAAACGCTGCTCGGATACGACCTCGTTCGATAGGGTCGCCGATTTGCCTGCCCTTGGAACTGGAGGACGCATGCCGACCAAGAGCCGCCGCCGGCGATCGTCAGCTAGTTGATAGACTGGCTCACGCGCGGGAATAGCTTGGTTGGTAGAGCGCAGCCCCCCAAGGCTGAGGCGCAGTTTCGAAACCTGGTTCCCGCTCCATGAGTCAGTGCCCGACGGCGGCGTGCGCGGCCTCGGCAATTCTGATGCCGGCCACAAGCTGGCGTATGAACATGTCCGCTTCCGGGTAGCGCCAGCGTCGGCATCCATCGGCATCGAGGAATCATGTTCATGACTCCGAACCAAGTGGAAATCGCAGGCGTGACACTCGTTACGCTAGTGCTGGGATGCGTCGCCTTTGGCAACTCACGCACTCAGACGCAAAATCTCGCGCAGTTCAAGATCGATGGACAACTGAATGCAGACCGCGGGCTCCCGGTTGTTCTTTTGGTCTTCGCGCTGTTGATCAGTCTGATGGCGTTTGTTGTAGATCATGGCAGGGGTGATCGAACGTGGGGCTTGGCGTTGATCGGTACGTTGGGCATGCTTTGTGCCTGCTTCCTGACACTGTTCACGGTTCGCCTTGAGCAAGTCGATGTTCGGTTCGGGATGTTGGGGCGCAAGCGTGTTGCATATTCCGAGATCGCGGAATTGCTGAGAGTCCATTTCGGCAAGGGCGCCGACATCTACCTTGTCTTGAAATCTGGACAACGAATCACGATGGGCGAAGGCTTGCCATGCGAGAAATTCCTTGCTGAGGAAATTCAGAAGCGCGCGGGGTGCAAGGTGACCTGGCATACAAAGGGCATGCCGCCGCCCGAAGGCTTTTGAGCGAAGCATGGGTCTGTGCACGACCCTGTCCATCGGCCAACCCAAGAACGTCGCTGACCGGCCACAACCGGTGGCATGGGGCAGCTTTCGGGCGACCGGCCAGACCTTGAACAACTCAGCCATACACCTGGTCGACGAATCCGAACGTACGCTGAGCCGCCGATGTATCTTTCTTCGTCACAGTTCGCGGAGCCCCTCTTTACGAGGTCTCGCATGCTCAAGACACTAACGCGCCCCAGCTCATTCTGGCATCCGATACGTCGCCGGCGGTTCGACAGCGCGCTTGCCGTACTCCTCGGGCTTCACTTGTTCCGTAGGCTCAGTGCAGAAGAGCAAGCTCTTGTAGAGAATTTGCTCATTGAGAATTGCAAAAAGTGGAGCAGCTACCCCTATACCGCGCTCCTCAACGACCTTGGGACGTCCAGCGACTTCATCGCCGCCCTGCGCGCTGGTGCGATGTCGCAGCTTGGCATGCCGACGGGAGTCGAGGACTTGCAGTGGAGCGATTTTCTTCACCCGTCCTGGCAAGGACTGACCATCCAAACTTCCTTCCGACGGTTTGACGCCGCGACCGAGGACGCAGCCGAATTCTTGCGCGCGAACGGTCTCGTGCTGGATGAAGACAATGGGCACGCTAAGAACTGGATGGATGCCATGAGGGTGCGCTACCCCTGAGCCCAGTTGATGCCTAAGCCAGGCGAAGGCCGAAGAAGTCGGGGCGGCGCCGATGCGGCTTGCCTCGTTGCGAGGCGTCGGCAAACACGAGGTGACGGTTCGGCTTGCTTCCCTTAGAGGCTGAAGGAGCGTTGACTATGTTGCCGGATCCGGATTGCCAAGTAGAGCGGCTTGCTGTTGCAGACTTCCTGCAACAGCAAGCCAGTCACCTCCACATTGACGGCTATCGTGATTTGCTTGGGCTGGTGCCGGAGTTCAATGCGGTGCTCCTCCGGTCGTTTCCAGCTGTGGATGGTATCCCCGAATTGAGAATCTCAACCAGCGGTGACGTGGACTGTTGGCGCCGACTCCAAATTGAGCCACCGCACCGACCCCAGAATGCGCCGGCCGAAACAGGTGCTCGGTCAACCGGTATGCGGACTCCGAGGGCACGGGCCTGGCTCACGCGGTCTTCGGCGCAAGGCCAGGGTTTGGCTCAATCCGACGTCGGCGGCAACACTTCTCGGCTTCAAAAGGCTTCCACGCTGAGGGCTGGATCGTGATTCCGATCCATTTCTCGCGTTGCTCGGCACGGTAGGCCTCGACCATCGCCCGGCCATAGTAGAGCTGGCGTCGGCAGCTCCCGTCGGCCCTGACTTCAAATTCGCCGAACGTGATCGCGCTACGCGCAGAGATGCCCTCCGCCAGCAGGGCCGACAGTACCATGCAGCCGATCACGAGGCACGGGTGGCAGCGTTCAGCGAGGAAAGTTCGCGCCGGATCGGTATGAGTCGAGGCCTGCCGCGGACATTCGCATCTCTGCTTCAATGCGATTGTCAAAGTCAGCGTCCCTGTCGGAATTCGCGAGCGCCTCGATGATGGCAAAGTTGCCTCGATGCGCGCGCATCCAGCGATATTTCTCGGCATCGGATGCCGTGACCATTGGATGTCTTTGTCCTGTATTACGGACGCCGCCACTCGACGGATCGGAGCGCGTGTCCGCTGAGACCGATGGCGGGTCAGTCGTGGATGGGTCGTTTCCCTTGTCGTGGGTCATGCTTTTCCCTGCGGCTTTTGTGCGAACGAGTATGCGCGTCTCCCAAAAGCATCCCCACGATTCGCTCAAATCCTTGAGGTAGCGCAACTCAACTCCCGACCTGGGTGAGCGACGAGTGGTTCGGCTGGACGCTCGGCTAGGGTCATAGAGGCAGTGCCGATCCAGGCAGATCTTGCCAACGTCAAAATCTTGGTGACATCAGGAACCCGCGTCGCCATATTGAATTCCAGCAGGTCGCGCACCTAGCGCTCAAACCGTCAACGCCTCGCACAAGCCATCGAGTTCGGCTTCAGTGTTCTCGAAGATGGTGAAGCATTGGCCCTGGGTCAGACCGACGCGATTCCAGGCCGCGGAGTCCAGCGTCGGCACGATGTCGTCTGGGTCGCGCGCCAGGTCCAGCGCGTGGGCGATGTTGTCAGCGACGTGCACGACGTCGATGAGGTTCACCGTCGTCGCGACCGGGGGCTCATGATGCAGTCGCATTGCATCGACGACCTCGGCGCCGAAGTGCCAGCGCAAGCCGACCTCGTTGCCTATTTCTGCATGGTCCGTCCCGAGTTCGGCACGTTCTGCCTCCAGCATCTGGCAGTCGCGCTCGCCGCGCCGTTTGTAGGCTCGCTCGAGTGCTTGCGGCAATTGGCTGGCCAATGCCAGGCGCCCAAGATCGTGAAGGAGCCCGGCTGTGAATGCGGTATCGGCGTCGACGCGGACATGCCTAGCGATCTCTCTGGCGCATAGCGCCACGGCGACTGAATGGCGCCAATAGCGACCCAGATCGAATCCCGCGCACACGATTCGGGGAAAGCGATCGCTGACGGCCGCCGCGACCAGCAGTGTCGAGACACTGCGCAGGCCGAGGATGCCGATGGCCTGGCGAATCGACACCACCCGACTGGGCACGCCGTAGAACGAACAGTTCGCGATGCGCAAGGCCTTCGCCGCAAGAGCTTGGTCGTGAGACACCGTTTCCGCAATGGCATCGAGCGAGACGTCTTCACGCCCCAGTGCGACCTGGAGGTCGAGCACGACTTGCGGCAGCGAAGGCAATTCCCGCAACCGCTCCAGCCGAGGTTTGGGATTGCCGGGGCTCATGTCACATCCTTCGCGCGATAGCGGCGCACCAGGTCCATCAAAGGGTGAACTTGCCGGTTGCGCAATGCGTCGCGAAAGAGCCAGTCGATCCGCGACGAGCTCCCTGGTGGTGCCTGCACTGGTTCGACGACGGCAGGCGCCTCGACCTGAGGGGTTTTGGTGGTCATCTTCTTCCTTCCCTGAATCTTCTTGTAGTCACGAATGCAGAACCGCTAGGGCGGAGCGAACTCTCCCCCAGGGATGATCGCAACCAAGGTACCGCGTTGACCGCCTGTATCGTCGATCGCCCGACAACTGCACCGATACGACACGCCGTCGAGGTCGATGTCGAGCGACTGCCCGCTGGCCAGGGAAAACACGTCACGGAAGCCGGCGGGAAACGAATCTTGCGCGTACGTGCCGATCCACTCGCGGATGTCGGGCAAGAGCCGTTCTGCGTCCTGGTTCGCGAACGCGATCAAGCCTTCCGTGTCAAAGCCGACGAGGGGTATCGGAACGTTGTAGAGAACTTCGAGCGCATTGCGTCCACGATCTTCCACGACGCTGAGTTTTTCGTTCTGCGTCGCCAGTGCAGCCTGGAGCCGATGGTTGAGCTCCGCGAGTTCGGCGTTCGCCGTTCGCACTTCCCGATCGAGCCGGCGGTTCTCATCGGCCATTCCCTTCTGGCGGAATGCTTCGTCGATGTTGGCCCGGAGCAGATCATCTTCCCAGGGCTTGGTGAGGAACTTGTAGATGGCGCCCTCGTTGATGGCATCGGTGATCGACTGCAGCTCGGTGTAGCCGGACAGAACGATTCGCACGGTGTCCGGGTACAGATCCTTGGCGCGGCGCAGGAACTCCACGCCGGTCATCCCCGGCATCCGCTGGTCGGACACGATGACATCGACTTCGGTTTCGGCCAGACGTTGCAGGCCCTCGGCGGCGCTGTTGGCGGTGACGATGCGGTAGCCGCCGCGTCGCAATGACCGTTTGAGCGAAGCGACGATGTTCTCCTCGTCATCGACGAGCAGCAGGGTGCGCTGCTTCGGGGCGCGATCGAAGAGATGCGCCGGCAGCTGTCGTCCCTCATGCATGAGCGCCGAGATCGCCGCTGCGTTCACCGGCTCGCTGAAGTAGTACCCTTGGATGGCGTCGCAGCGATTTGCCAGCAGCAGCGCGAGCTGGCTCTCGGACTCAACCCCCTCGGCCAGCACGCGCATCTGCAGGCTATGGGCCATCGTGATGACTGCGCGCGTCATTGAGACCTCCGCCGGCGCGGCCAGCACGTCGTGGACATAGGAACGATCGATCTTGATCACGTCGATCGGCAACGCGCGCAGGGTGCTCAG
>FTKT01000485.1_pt2 | contig 12171 bp, 12 predicted proteins | sample 1658271 | NCBI WGS metagenome assembly FTKT01 (sample SAMEA3914811, study PRJEB12502) | metagenome | biome: forest; material: soil | place: Canada | collected 2011-08-04 | depth 0.3 m | reverse complement strand
GCCGACGACGGCCGCGGCGATGCCGGCGTCCAGGGCCTGCTGGGTGGCCGCGATGAGTGCCAGATCGGCGGGACGCGGGGTGCCGACGGTGAAGCTGATCGCGGCGTCGCCCGTCCAGCCGTCGAGTTCGGCTCCGCAGTCGATGCTGACCAGGTCTCCGTCGCGCAGCCGGTAGTCGTCGGGGATGCCGTGCACGACGGCATCGTTGACGGAGGCACAGATCACGGCCGGGAAGGCGACCGGAGCGAACTCCGGCCGGTAGCCCAGGAACGGGGAGCGTGCCCCCGCCTCGGCCAGCACGGCGCGGGCGGCCTCGTCGAGCTCGCGCAGGCTCACCCCGACGGCGGACGCCTCGCGGACGGCCGCGAGCGCGTGCGCCACGACGCGACCGGCCTCACGCATCGCCTCCAGCGCCGCGTCGGTCTTGATCTCCACCATGGTCCGCGTACTCCCCTGCTCCCGGCGTGGCGATGCCACCCAATACTTATACCGGTATTAGTATCACGGACATGGTGAGAACTCCTTTGAGCCCGCAAGAGCGGCAGCGCGGCGAACGCTTCGGTGCGCTGCTCCGCCAAGCCCGCGGTGAGCGCAGCATGGTGGACGTGGCGGCGGCCGCCGGGCTGTCCGCGGAGACGCTCCGCAAGATCGAGACCGGCCGGGCCCCGACCCCCGCCTTCTTCACCGTGGCGGCCCTGGCCTGGGCGCTGAACCTGTCGCTGGACGAGCTGGTCGCCGCCTGCGCGGAGCAGGCCGACGAGGAGGGCCAGGCCCTGTCGGCCTGAACGCGGAGGACGAGGCCGACGCTCAAAACGCCGCCGGCCCGCTCGTCCCGGGCCGGGTCAGGCGCCAGATCTGGTCCTCGCCGGTCTCGGCCGGGGCGAGGGGCGTGACGGTGCGGCGCAGGTGGTCGGTGAAGCCGAGGCGGGCCGGGACGGCGCCGCTGGCGTGGTTGCCCAGGTCGTGGACGATCTCGACGTACTCGACGCCGGGCAGCAGGAAGGCCTGTTCGACCAGGGCGCCGGCCGCCCGGGTGGCCAGCCCGCGGCCGGTGACGGCGGGGTGCAGCCAGTAGCCGATCTCGCGGCCGCCGTCCGAGGAGTCGTTCCGCCGGAACAGCCCGCAGCTACCGACGATCGCCCCGTCCAGCACGATCGCGTAGCTGAACTCCTCGCCACTCGCCCAGCGTTCCGGGCGACGGGCCAGGAACTCCGTGGTCCTGGCCGGACCGTGCTCGGCGACCCACGGCATCCACGGGCGCAGGTGCTCCAGCGACTCCTCGATGACGCGGAAGAACTCCGGAAAATCAGCCTCGGCGTCGAAGCAGCGGAGCGTCAGGTGGTCGTCCAGCTCGATCACGCGCGGCGGAAGGTCCATTCCAGGAGGATCGTGCGCGGCCGGTCCCTCCGCAAGGGGATATCCGGGCGCACTCCCGGGCTGATCAGCTGCCACCAGGCCCGCGACAAACCGGTGGAGGCCACGGCCTCCGGCCTGTCACCATCGCCGGATGGGTGCAATGGACGCGGTGGCGAGCAGGGTGGCCGGCGGAGCGACCGTGGAGTTCCGGCCGAGCGGCTCTTCGATGGTCCCGCTGATCCGCAGCAGGGACCCCGTCATCGTCGCTCCGGTCGCCCCCTCGGCAGTGGAGATCGGGGACATCGTCCTCGCCCGAGTCGCCGGGACCGTCTACCTCCACCTGGTGTCCGCCGTCGACCCGGCCCGCAGACGGGTCCAGATCAGCAACAACCGTGGCCGGGTGAACGGTTGGACCGGGCACGACCGCGTCTTCGGCATCTGCGTGTCGGTCGACGGCACCCCCCGGCCACGGATCGCCGGGAAGACCCGCAGCTAGAGCCTGCCCGCACGGCAAGTCGGCCCCGGCCTTCACCTGGTGGTGAAGGCCGGGGCCGACCGGCCGGTGCCGCGTCAGGCGCTTGCGCCGCCGGGGACGACGGACCAGGTGCCCCAGGTACCGGTGTCGTAGTTCACGTCGCGGCTGTAGACACCGCCGTCGGCGGCCACCGCGAAGATGTGGTTCACATTGCCGACCGTGGTGCTACTGATCGACTTGAGGTTCGAGCTGTCCATCTTCGTCCACGTCGACCACGTACCAGTGATGTAGTTGGCCTCGTTGTCGTAGAGAGCACCGTCCGAACCGATCAGGCTCATGTGCACCACACCGTTCGACGCCGAAGCGGAAACAGCCTTCGCGCCACCCGCACCACCGGGCACAGCACCCCAGGCACCCCAGACACCGGTGTCGTAGTTCACATCGCGGCTGTAGACACCGCCGTCGGCGGCCACCGCGAAGATGTGGTTCACATTGCCGACCGTGGCACTGCTGACCGACTTGAGGTTCGAAGTGTCCATCTTCGTCCAGGTCGACCACGTACCGGTCGTGTAGTTGCCCTCATTGTCGTACAGAGCACCATCCGAACCGATCAGACTCAGATGCACCACACCGTTCGACGCCGAAGCGGAGACAGCCTTCGCACCACTCGCACTACCGGGCACAGCAACCCAGTTGCCCCACGTGCCGGCGCTGTAGTCGGCGTCACGGCTGTACACGGCACCGTCGGCCGCCACCGCGAAGATGTGGTCGACATTGCCGATGGTCACACTCGCGATGGACCTGAGGTTCGAACTGTCCATCTTCGTCCACGTCGACCACGCACCGGTCGCGTAATTGCCGTCGTTGTTGTACTGCGCACCATCCGAACCCACCAGCTCCAGATGCACCGAACTCCCCGTCGCGGAAGCAGCCAACGCACCCGCACCCGACGCCGACGTCGACGGCGTGGCATCACGTCCACCGATCGGGCTGACGTAGCCACTGACGTGCTCGGTGCTGAAGTAACCGCCGCTGGTGATGGTCCCCCGGGTAACCTGCCCGTTCAGCACCTGCGCGGTGTTCTGGTTTCCACCGATGGTGCTGACGCTGCCATCGGCGTTGACCGAGGTGACGATGGCGACGTGCTTGGCAAAGGAGACTCCGTCGAAGTCGAACACCGCGGCGTCACCGACCTGGGGCGTCTGGTGCAGCCGTGCACCGTAGTTGGCGAAGCTTCCGGCGCCGGCCGTGAGGCCGGTGACGTCGACACCGTCCTGCGCCCAGACCCACTTGGCGAAGTCCGCGCACCAGTTCTCGCCGGCGCTGCCGTAGTAGCCGCTGCCGCCGGCACTGTTCGTGCTGGTCGGTCCGTTGTTCAGGTTGGCCGCGGCGATGCCGACGATGGTGGTGCCGACGCTGGCGGAGGCGGCGCCTGCCTCGGTCAGCAGCATCGTGCCGGTGAGCGCGGCGACGGCGAGGGTGGCGCTGAGGACGCGGTGGGCCTTGCGAGCGGACATGGCTGTGCTCCTTGACGGAATGACGGGAGTTGGTCTGAGAGGGGATCGACGGAACGATCCCTGAGGGCGCTGAAGAAGACCCTCTGAAAAGACGTCAGGCGCTTGCGCCGCCGGGAATGGCAGCCCAGTTGGTCCAGTTGCCGGTGTCGTAGTTCGCGTCGCGGCTGTAGACCTCACCGTCGGCGGCCACCGCGAAGATGTGGTTCACGTTGCCGATCGTGGTGCTGCTGACCGACTTGAGGTTCGAGCTGTCCATCTTCGTCCAGGTCGACCACGTACCAGTGGTGTAGTTGGCCTCGTTGTCGTAGAGAGCACCGTCCGAACCGATCAGACTCAGATGCACCACACCGTTCGACGCCGAAGCGGAGACAGCCTTCGCACCACCCGCACCACCGGGCACGACAACCCAGTTGCCCCAGACACCGGTGCCATAGTTCACATCACGGCTGTAGACACCGCCGTCGGCGGCCACCGCGAAGATGTGGTTCACATTGCCGACCGTGGCACTGCTGACCGAATTCAGATTCGAAGTGTCCATCTTCGTCCACGTCGACCACGTACCAGTGGTGTAGTTGCCCTCATTGTCATAGAGAGCACCATCCGAACCAATCAGACTCAGATGCACCACACCGTTCGACGCCGAAGCGGAAACAGCCTTCGCTCCGCTCGCACCACCGGGCACAGCGCCCCAGGCACCCCAGACACCGGTGCCATAGTTCACATCACGGCTGTAGACACCGCCGTCGGCGGCCACCGCGAAGATGTGGTCGACATTGCCGATGGTCACACTCGCGATGGACCTGAGGTTCGAACTGTCCATCTTCGTCCACGTCGACCACGCACCGGTCGCGTAGTTGCCGTCGTTGTTGTACTGCGCACCGTCCGAACCCACCAGCTCCAGATGCACCGAACTCCCCGTCGCGGAAGCAGCCAACGCACCCGCACCCGACGCCGACGTCGGCGGAGTGGACGGGTAAGGGGCGGCGGTGTCGGCTCCGAGCCCTGCCAGCGGACCGCAGACGGGCCAGGCGCCCTGGCCCTGGGAGGCGAGCACGTTCTCGGCTATGAGGATCTGCTGCTGCTTGGTCGCGAGGTTGGCCTGCGGCGCGTACTTGGTGCCGCCGTAACCGGCCCAGGTGGACGAACTGAACTGGAGGCCGCCGTAGTAGGTGACGCCGCCGACGGTGTCGACGATGCTCCAGTTGTCAGTGCTTTCGCAGTGAGCCACCTTGTCCCAGGTGGTGACCGAGGCGGCGTCGGCCTGACTGGTCGGCAGTGCCTGGAGGGCGAGGGCGGCTGCCGCGGCGATGGAGAGCGCGAGGGCCGACTTCTGACGGTTGTTCCTGGTCATGACTGCGAACTCCCGTAGCAGGATCGGTCAGTTGATGGTGAACGGAAGCCGGCGGACCCGGTGGTCGCATGAGCGGCGACAAGGACGGCGGCGGCTGCGCCGGAGCCGCGACGGCGGCCCGGGCGAACGTGGCGGCCGGGCGGGCATCAGGCTGTTCGAGTTCGGCGAGCGGCAAGCGACAAGCGACAAGGACGAGTGGGTGGGCCAGACCCTGGACGGCTGCCCTGCAGGAGCAGCGGTCGGGTATCGGGGCCCGGGGGCGGCTACTGCCAGATGAAGTTGGCCGGCGCCGGGGCCAGCCTGGCGGTCGGCGTGGCCGGCGTGGTGTCGGCGGAGGCGGAGCCGGGGATCAGGAAGGCGGCGGTGAGGGCGATGGTGGCGACCGCGGCGGCCTGGGCGATACGGATCATGGTGATGGTCCTGTTCTGGGAGCAGTGGCGAGGAGGCTGATCCGGTCTCGCGCCCCGCGGTGGCGCTTCGTCCGGTGTGCCCGCCGGGTGGTGTTCCCTGCTGGCGAGTACTAGCTTCGTCGCAGCTCAAGGCCCATGGAAGAGAGATCAGCTGGACGGAAACGGCCCTGGACCGAACCGTCCACCGAGGCCGGAAGAGGACAGCAGCCGGTCGTAGAAGGGCACGACCAACGGCGCCTCGGCACTGATCAACCGCCACCCCTGGAGCAGCGGAACCCCCGTCACCCACCGCCGCCCGAGCCGCTGCGCCCGTTCCTCGGCCTGCGCCAGGCTGTCCGCCATCAGGTAGAGGCCGAGGGTCGGATACGGCGAGGCGTCCGGGTGCGCGGCGACGTGCTCGACCCGGTCCTCGGGCAGCGTCATGGCGCGCAGCAGCGCTCCGAGACCGAAGGGAAGGCCGATGCCCGGCGCCGGCGGGCGCAGCCGCACATGGATGAGGTACATGTCATCGACCCTCCCAAAACAGGCATCGATCACATAGAGGATCAACCTGGACGCTTTGGTCCTGGGCCCAAAACGGCCACGGGGTAGCCTGGTTAGCGCCTGGCGATTATGCGATGATCACGTGTACGGAGCACACCAAACCGCCACGGGGGATCAGAGATGTTGGCGTCACTTGGCCTCGACACCATGTCAGAGGCCGTCTACCGCGCCATGCTCGCCAATCCGCAGGACGGCGTCGCCGCGCTGGTCCATCGCCTGGACCTGCCGGAGGATTCCGTGCGGCAGGCCCTGGACACCCTGAGCGAGCTGGCGCTGCTCCGACCCTCCCACGACCGGCAGGGCGAGCTACGGGCCGTCTCACCGGACGTCGGCATGGAAATCCTGATGGCCCGGCAACAGGCCGAGCTCGCGGCACAGCAGCTGCGGATCGAGGCCTCCCGCGCGGCCGCCGCCCAGTTGATCGCGGAGTACTCCGAGCTGCGTCCGGCCGCCGACCATCCCGGTGTCGAGCAGTTGGTCGGGCTCGACCAGATTCGCGACCGGCTCAGCAGGCTGGCGCGCGAGATGAAGTCCGAGGTGATGACCTTCGCCCCGGACGGGGCTCACACCTCGGACAGCATCGAGGCGGCACGGCCGATCGACAAGGAGCAACTGGATCGAGGGATCCGGATGCGAACGGTCTACCTCGACAGCGTGCGGAACAGTCCGGTCACTGTGGAGTACGTCAACTGGCTCTCCGCCCAGGGCGGTCAGGTACGGACCGTGCCGTCGCTCCCGACCCGGCTGATCGTGGTCGACCGAGCCACCGCCGTGATCCCCGTGAGCAGCGACGACAGTGCCGCCGGCGCCGTCGTGCTCACCGGGCACGGCACCCTCACCGCGCTCTGCGCGCTCTTCGAGAGCGTCTGGGCCGGTGCGCGGCCGCTGGGTGAGGTGGCGGCGAAGGACTCGCTCGGGCTGAGTGCGCAGGAGGCGACCACCGTGCGGCTGCTCGCCGACGGGCTGACGGACGAGGCGATCGCCAAGCGGCTCGGGGTCTCGCCCCGGACCGCGCGGCGGCTGGCGACGGAGCTGATGGAACGGCTCGGCGCGCGCAGCCGGTTCGAGGCCGGCGTGCGGGCGGTGCAGCAGGGGTGGCTGCCGCACCAGCGGTAGCGAGCCGTACCTCCCGGCACGGTGGCGGACAGGGCGGTGCGAGTCTCCGACCGGCCGGTTCGCGGGTGCTGCGGGGGTTGGAGATACCACCATGCGGGCGGGCATTGCCGGGGGTCGGGCGCGGCCAGGACGATGGTCCGATGATCCTGCAACAACCCTCGCTCGGCCGCCGGGTGGCCGCCGAGGCGGTCGGCACCGGGCTCCTCTCGCTGGCCGTCATCGGGTCCGGCATCCAGGCCACCGCGCTCAGCCAGGACGGCGCGGTGCGGTTCCTCGGCAACGTACTCGCCTCGGTCTGTGCCCTGGCCGTCCTGATCGCCCTCCTCGGACCGGTCTCCGGCGCGCACCTGAACCCGCTGGTCTCGGCCGGCCTCTGGTGGACCGGCCGGGGGCGGCCCGGGGGGCTGCCGGGGGCCGAGTTCGCCGCCTACACGCTGGCCCAGCTGGCCGGGGCGGCGGGCGGCGCGGTGCTGGCCAACACGATGTTCGGGCACCCCGCCGTCGAACTCTCCCGGCACGTACGGTCCGGCGGGGCGCTCTGGACGGGTGAGCTGGTGGCGACCGGGACGCTGCTCCTGCTGGTCTTCGGGCTGAGCCGGACGGGCCGGGACCGGTACGCCCCGGTGGCCGTGGCGGGCTGGATCATGGCGGCCTGCTGGGCCACCTCCTCGGGGAGTTTCGCCAATCCGGCGCTGACCCTCGGACGCGCGTTCAGCGACAGCTACACCGGGATCGCCCCGGGATCGGTGCCCGGCTTCGTGCTGGCGCAGACGGCCGGCGCGCTGCTCGGGCTGGGCCTGGTGCACCTGCTGTTCGGCCCGGCGGCCGAGCCGACCGCAACCACCCCGGCGCCCGCACCCGTCCCCGCCCAGATCCCCGCCACGGAACCCGCACCCGCCACGGAACCCGGCCTCAGCCCCGCGTCGTAGCCAGCGAGCGGTCCTCGGTACGCGAGCGCGGCACCGTGCCGCGGCCCTTGGCCCGGCGCCCGCCGCCACCGCTGCGTCCGCCGCCCGTACCGCCCCCCTCGCCCCCGCCCCGCCGTCCCCGGCGGGGCTGTTTGGTCGGCCAGAGCAGCACGTACGCCGTGGAGATCACCACGAAGGCGAGCCGCACCAGCCCTCGTGCGGAGTCGGAGGGGATGAGCAGCGTCCCCCCGTACAGCGAGGCCAGCGCGATCCAGCTCCACCAGGGCACCAGCCGGCGCTGGCCGACGGCGTCCCAGAGCAGGGTGCCGAGCAGGATCGAGGCCGTGTAGTAGGTGTAGACGCTGGGGTCGAGCAGGATCCGGGCGTTCGCGCCGATCAGGATCACGGCCGGCCAGCGGCCCCGGCGCACCGCGAGCGCGCCCAGCCCGAGCCCGATCGCGAACTGGGCCGGCCGGTCCCACCACGGGGTGGCCGGGTCGGAGACGCCGAGCCAGCGCAGCGAGGAGGCGGGCTGGTTCGGGATGGTGAACTTCGCCGCCGCCAGCGAGCCCAGGTTGCCCAGGTAGAACGGCAGCCAGGCGATCGCCACCAGCCCGCAGCACCAGGCGAACGAGCGCAGCCAGGCGGGCCGCGGCAGCGCGAGGATGAGCGGCAGGAAGGAGACCGCCCAGGGCTTGGAGTCGATCGCCAGCGCCAGGAAGATGCCGACGGCGGCCGGCCGCTGCCGCGCCAGGGCGTAGACGGCGAGCGTGGTGAAGAAGAGCGCCAGCACGTCGTCCAGGTGCCCGAACCGGACCGAGACCTCGACCCACATCGGGATGAAGGCCAGCCCGGCGATCAGGATGCGCTGCTGGAGGCGGCGGTGGTTGGTGCCGGTGCCCCGGTAGTACCAGGCCGCCGTGCGTCCCACCAGCACCAGCATGACCAGGCCGAGGGCGGACATCGTCGCCTCGGCCAGCAGTTGGCCGGTGTGCTCGGAGAAGGGCGCGAAGAGCCGGGCCGCGGCCAGCGAGACCGGGCCGATCTGCAGCTCCGGGTGGTGCGCGTAGAGCGACAGCCCACCGCCGGCGCCGTGGCCGAAGAGCAGCTGCTCACCCTGGCGCAGGTAGTGCCAGGAGACGCCGCCGCTCGGCTCGACGATCAGGAACCAGAGAATGGTCCAGACCGCGAGCAACGCGTGGTGTCTGCGGACAGGAAGGCGTGCGATCCGACCGGTGTCCGCACCGTAATCGGTGGCACCGTCTGCCGTGCTCGGTTCACGCACCTGATCCTCTTCCCCGCACCGACCCCCCTCGGCCGGACATCCTATGCGATCAATCCGAACAACTGACGTGCATCCACCCGCATCCGTGGGTAGCAGGCTACGGAGCTGCATGGACCGCCCCGAACGGACCGAGGCCCGTCCGCGCGGGAAGCACGGACGGGCCTCGGGCGGCACGGATCACCGTCAGGCGTGGCTGCCCGACTTGCGGCGGCGCAGCAGCACCAGGGTGCCGACGCCGAGCGCCAGGGCGGTGGCACCGCCGATGGCGATCGGGGTCGCGTCACTGCCGCCGCCGGTGAAGGCGAGGGACTTCTCGTCGCTGTCCGCCTTGGCCTTCGCGGCCTGGACGTCGGTGCTGGTGATCGGCACCACCGGCGGCTTCGGGGTCGGCATCGGGAACGGGACGACCACGTCGGTGGACGAGGCGGTCGGGCTCGGGGTGCCGGTCGAGGCGGTCGGGGCGGGCGAGTCGGCCTTGGTCTCGGTCGGCGAGGGGGACTCGCTCTTCGTCTCGGTCGGGGACGGCGCGTCGCTCTTGGTCTCCGTCGGCGTCGGCGAGGCGGCGTCGCTCTTCGTCTCCGTCGGCGTCGGCTTGGGCGTCGGCGTCGGGGAGGTGGAGACGGAGGCCGACGGGGACGGCTTGCCCGAGGCGGAGGCGGACGGGGACGGCTTGCCCGTCTTGGTCGCCGAGGGCGACGGGGAGGGCTTCGGCTTGACAGGCGGCAGGATGCAGAAGAACGACGGCTCGCTCTCCGAGATCTTCACCCGGCTCTTGAGCTCCCGCTCGTCCGAGCTGCCCCAGATCGCGACGAAGGCCAGCCCGGCCGGGCCGGTCGGCGCGTCCTTCGGCAGGACCATCCGGACCTTGAAGGAGACCGACTTGTGGGCCGCCACGTAGACCAGGCCGGCCCGGCTCGGTGCCCCGTCCTCGTCGGTCGGGCCGAGCAGGCGCAGGCCGTCCGACTCCTCCTTGGAGACGAAAGCCGGCAGCCAGTCCTTGTCGCCGGCGCGCTCCTTGTCGGCGAGGCGCTTGTAGTCCAGGGTGATCTTGCGGTTGTCGAGGTCCTTCGCCTCGTTGCGGATGTCGAGGGCCGGCAGGAAGACCATCGACGAGCCGCTCTCGTTGGAGAACTTGACGGTGAACTCGGTGGCGGCCGCGCCGGCCGTGATCTTGTGCGGAACACCGTCGACGGTCAGCTCGACGGACCGCTTGTCCTGGTCGTCGGCCTCGCGCGGCGGGCCGTCGATGTCCGGCTTGCCGCTGACGACGGTGGCCGCGGCGGTGGCACTGGCCGAGCTGCTGACGGTGCTGGGGCTGGGGGCGCCGGGCTTCTCCAGCGCGACGGCGAGGGCGCCGTGCGCGCCCGTCAGGACGACGGAGGAGGCGAGGGTGGTGACTGCCGCGAGGGCAAGACTGCGTCGCATGGGTGGAGCACCTCACGAGAATGCGCGTGCTGCGGGCCCTGGGGCCCGGCGGAGCAAGCTGATGTTTGGGCGGCGCGCCTGGGGGGTAACCCGGCGCAGCTCGAAAGTGCGAGCGACATTATCGGATGAACCAATGAGAACAAAAGGCTTCTTTAAGGTTCTCTTTCGATCCCTTGCACCAGAAGACTCGTGAGTACACGACGGACCTGCCGGTCCATCAGCCCGGCAGGTCCGTACACCGACAATGACGGGTGGTCAGCCGACCGAGCTGTTGTAGCTGTCGATGGCCGGCTGGATCTCCTTGGCCGCGTCCGTCAGCGCCTGCTGCGCCGTCTTCGAACCACTGATGGTCTGTTCGATCGCCGTCTCGACCCCCTTGCGGGCCTGCGGCATCACCCCGAGCAGGCAGCCGGCCGTGGCGACCGAGGGCTTGGTGGCGTGCAGTTCGTCGATCGCGGTCTGGAACTGCGGGTACTTCGCCAGCCAGGCCTTGTCCTTCGGGTCGTCCAGGGCCTTGGCGTTGACCGGGAAGTACCCGGTGCCGGTGTGCCAGGTGGCCTGCTGGGCCGGGGCGGTGAGGAACTTCACGAACTCCCAGGAGGCCCGCTTCTCGGCGTCCGCGTGCCCGGGCCCGTCGATCCAGAGCGAGGCGCCGCCGATCGCCGGGCCGCCCTGGTCGGTGGAGTTGATCTTCGGGAAGGGCGCGGTCGCCACGGTGAACTTGGCGGCCGCGATGTAGCCGCCGAGCACCCCGGTGGACTCCAGGTTCATCGCCGCCCGGCCCGCCTTGAAGGCGGCCTGCGCGTCGGCGGTGGTCCGGCCGGTGTTGACCGCATAGCCGCCCTTGACCAGGTCGGCCCACCACTGCACCGCCTGCGCGCCCTGCGCCGCGTCGTAGACCACCTTGCCGGCCTTGGCGTCCCGCCCGTTGCCCTGGTCGCAGTAGAGGGTCCCCGACTCGGCGAGCAGCTCCTCGACGAACCAGCCGTAGATCGCGGCGCCGAACCCGTACTGGGTGGTCTGGCCCGAGGCGTCCTTGACGGTGAGCTGCTTGGCCGCGTCGCCCAGCTCGGCCAGCGTCCTCGGCGGCTTGGCCGGGTCGAGGCCGGCCTTGGTGAACGCGTCGGCGTTCAGGTAGAGCAGCGGCATCGAGGAGTTGAAGGGCATCGAGGCGAGCTTGCCGCCGGCCGTGTAGTAGTTGCGGATGTTGGAGTCGAGGTCGGCCAGCGAGAAGCCGTCCTTGTCCGCGAAGGCCTGCACCGGAACGGTCTGCTTGGAGTCGATCATGAACCGGGTGCCGATGTCGTAGACCTGCATCAGCGAGGGCGTCGCCTTCTGCTGCACCGAGGCCTTGTACTTGGTCACCGCCTCGTCGTAGGTGCCCTGGAAGAGCGCCTTGACCTCGATCTTCCCCTGGTGCGCCTGGTTGAAGGCGTCCACCAGGGAGTTCAGCACGGTGGCGTTCTGCCCGGTCATCGAGTGCCAGAAGGTCACCGTGGTGACGCCCTTGGCGTCGTCCAGCGCCTTCGCGGCGGGTGCCGCGGCGGCCTGGTCCGCACTGCCGCTCGAACTGGAACTGCACGCGGTCAGGGCCAGTCCGGCCACCACCGTCGCGGCCAGCAGCTTGCGCATGGGGTATCTCCCTTGAAAGACGGATGACGGATGGGGCGCAGGATCAGCGGACGGCACCGGCCGTCAGGCCGCGGACCAGGAAGCGCTGCCCGAAGACCACCAGGACCAGCGTCGGCAGCAGCGAGAGCAGCACGCCGGCCAGGATCAGCCCGG
>FTKT01003715.1_pt1 | contig 12180 bp, 12 predicted proteins | sample 1658271 | NCBI WGS metagenome assembly FTKT01 (sample SAMEA3914811, study PRJEB12502) | metagenome | biome: forest; material: soil | place: Canada | collected 2011-08-04 | depth 0.3 m | reverse complement strand
GCGATGGACGACCCGGGCTCCTCCACCACCGCCGGCACCCAGCTCATCACCTGGGCCCTCAGCGGCTCCAACAACCAGCGCTGGACCTACTCCAGCAACCCCGACGGCACCTTCACCATCAAGAACCTCGTCTCCGGCCTGTGCGTCGACGACTCCGGCGCCTCCACCAGCGCCGGCTCGCCGATCATCCAGTGGACCTGTACCGGCGCCGCCAACCAGGAATGGTCGGTCGTCGCCAGCGGAAGCGGTAAGGCTCTGATCAACAAGCTCAGCGGCCTGGCCATCACCACGGCCAACACCGGCAGCGGCTCCACCCTCACCCAGCAGCCCAACACCGGCACCGCCCTGCAGACCTGGTCCTTCACCAAGGTCGGCTGACCCGCTGACCGACCCACTGCCGCACTGAGCGACCCCGGCGCTGTCACGTCTTGACTGCCGGTCAGGATGCGACAGCGCCTTGGCGGCCACCGCGCCGTACCGCCTCGGTGCCGGCCCGCGGCTGCCCGATCTGGCGGCGTTCAGCCATAGAACCGACCGCGCGCGGGGTCACCCGCCGATCAGAAGGAACTGACATGCGCAAGTTATGCACATTCCTGCTCGCGACCGCGCTCGCCGCTGCCCCGATGGCGGTGACCGCCGCCGCCTCGGCCACCACCACTCAGGCGATCACCCCGGGGCTCGGCTACACCCTGACCAATGTGAACAGTGGTCAAGTGATGGACGTCAGCGGCGGCTCGACCTCACCCGGCGCCCCGGTCCTCCAGTGGCCGCTCCACGGCGGCCCGAACCAGCGGTGGACCCTCGCCCAGGTCGGATCCACCGGCGCCTACACAGTGGCCAACGTGAACAGCGGGCTCTGCCTCGAGGCGGCGAGCGCCTCACCCACCACCGCGGGCGGCCAACTCGACCAGGGCACCTGCGGCGGGGCCATGAGCCAGCAGTGGAACGTACAGCCGGTCGGCGACGGCTCGTACACTTTGGCCAACGTCGGCAGCGGCATGGTCGCCGACGTCCAGGGCGCGTCCCAGGCGCCGGCCGCCCCGGTGATCCAGTGGCCGGCCAACCAAGGGGCCAACCAGCATTGGCGTTTGACGCCGATACTTCCGGCCGTCGGCGTGTGGAGCGCCGGGCTGGAGTCCAACGGTCCGAGCTTCACCAACCAGACGGTCCGGATGGTCGCGCACACCTCGGTGGCCGGATCACAGGTCCGGGTACAGCTGAGCAACCGGTTCGGCACCGCACCGCTCAACGTGGGCGCCGTCGACATCGCCGTCCAGAGCAGCGGCGGTACCGCGGTCGCCGGAACCCACCACACGGTGCTCTTCAAGGGAGCCGGCAGCACGGCCGTCGCGGCCGGCGCCGATCTCACCAGCGATCCGATCCCGATGGCCGTCAACGCCGACCAGAGCCTGCTGGTCAGCGTCTACCTGCCGACCGCCACTGGTCAGTCGACCTGGCATGCGGACGCACTCAACACAACGTATCTCTCCAGCCCGGGTAACCACGCGAACGACGACGCGACCGGCAACTACCCGAGCACCTCGACTTCCTGGTACTTCCTTGCCGGACTCAACGTCGTCCCGACCACCGCCACCGGAACCGTGGTGGCCGTCGGCGACTCCATCACCGACGGCTACTACTCGACCAGCGGCGCCAACCTCCGCTGGCCCGACGACCTGGCCCGCCGGCTGAACGCCGCACCCGGCGGCCCCACCCGCGGTGTGGTCGACACCGGGATCGGCTCGAACCGCGTGCTGACCGATGCCAACACCGCCAACCACAGTCTGCTGTCACGCTTCGACCACGACGTGCTCGGCCAGCCGAACGTCAAGGACGTCATCCTGCTGGAGGGCATCAACGACATCGGGAGCGCGGGCGCGACCGCGCAGCAGATCATCGCCGGCTACCAGACGGTCATCGGCCAGGCCCACGCCAAGGGCGTCAAGATCTACGGCGCGACCATCCTGCCCTACCAGGGCGCCAACTACTACACGGCCTCCGGGGAGTCGGCTCGTGAGTCCGTCAACCAGTGGATCCGTACGAGTGGCGCCTTCGACGCCGTGATCGACCTGGACAGCGCCATGCGCTCCAGCGGCAACCCGCTGGCCCTCAACCCCGCGTACGACTCGGGAGACCATCTGCACCCCAGCAACGCCGGCCACCAGGCGATGGCAGACGCGGTGGATCTCAACCTGCTCTCGGGCTGATGCCCCACTGATCGCCGCCTCACCGTCCCGCCCTCGCCGGTGCCAGTTCCAGGCACCGGCGAGGGCGATGGCATCCGCTGCGTCGGGGGTGGTCAGTGGGTGGTGGTTTCGGGGAGTTTTCCGTAGGCGGTGACCAGTTCGTTCTCGGCGTCGTCGAGGTAGGCGGTCAGGTAGTCGGCGGCTTCGGCGCCGTGGCCGTTCTCCAGCAGGCGCAGGATGTGGCGGTTGCGCTCGCAGTAGGCCTGGTGGAACTCGCGGAGGTCGGGCATGAGGTGGAAGACCAGGCGCAGTTCGGCCAGCACCCGGCCCATCAGCTCGTCCACCCGGGGGCTGCCGGCCAGGGCGGTCAGGGCCTGGTGGAAGCGGATGTTCGCGGTGCCCAGCAGGCGGGAGTCCTGGCTCGCGGCGGGGGAGTCGGCGTCGGCCACGGCGATGGCCAGGCGGTCCAGTCCGGCGGGACGCACGCGCAGGTCGCGGATGGCGGCCGGCTCCAGCAGGCGGCGCAGCCGGTAGAGGTCGACGACGTCGGAGATGGTGAGCCGGCGGACGTAGACGCCCTGGTTGAGCCGGTGCTCCAGTAGTCCTTCGTGGGTCAGGACGCGGAAGGCCTCGCGCAGGGTGTTCCGGGAGACCTTGACCGTCCTGCAGATCTCCTCTTCCGACAGCCGGTCATCCGGCCGGTGCTTGCCCTCCGCGATCCGCTTGCGCAGGATGGCGGCGACCCCCTCGGCCTTGCTGGTCCATCCCAGGAGTGCCAGATCGGAGGCCCAGTCGTCGGCGCCGGACTGTCCACCGTCCGTGCGGGGGTCCATCGTTGCGCCATTGGTCACGGTGAGCTCCCATCGTCCTGTGTGCGATTGCCATCATGTCGCAGAAGTGGCCGATTGGTAAGTCCACGTGTTGACCGATTCTACGATCCCCTCGTCCCCTTGTGCTCTGGGTGAACGACACCTACGCTCCGTCTGACGGGCCGTCTGGAACGGTCGGGCGAGGCACATTTGGGGTGGATCATGGCCCAGAACTCACGTGCGACAGGCGGGTTTCCACTGCGGCGCGGTGGCCGCCGGCGTTTCTTCACCGGCCTGCGATCCAGGGCCGCCGGACCGGTTCCCATCAGCCGTTCGACGGCCTGCGGGCATGCGTGCGGCCACGAGTGCGGCGGCGCTGAGTCGCCGTCAGCTGCCCAGCCACAGCGGCCGGTCGACGCGCCGGGGCCCGTTGACGTGCCGAGTCCCGTCGACGTGCCGCGGTCGCACGGGTCGGCGGAGCCGGTCGGCTCGGTGCCGGCGTCGAACGAGGTGGCGCGTCGGCAGTCCGGGCTCGCCGCCTCGGCCGGCCTGGCCTCCTGGCTCTCCGCGCTGCTGATGGGTCTGCGGGCCGAGGTCGCCCCGTCGCTCTGCGCCCTGCTGCTCGCCACCGCCGCACTGGCCGGCCTCGCCGGGCGCGCCCTGGGACGGGGCCAACTGACCCTGCTCGCCCAGCCCTACCGGTGCGCCACCGGGTACGGCCTGCGCCTGCACCTCCGCCGCACCGCCGGGCCGGCTCCCTCGATCGCGGTGGGCCTGTTCGTGGGAGGGCGGGGGATCGGCGCCGCCGCGATGTTCGGCGCCAGTGGGCCCGTCCCGCCGCTCACGGACCTGCTCGGGCTGCCCGAGGACGTTCCGAGGCACCCGCGAGACCGCTCCTGAGACCGCTCCCGAGCCACGGGACCGCCCCTGGGCGATGCCCCCCCGAAGAGTGACCCGCACTCCCCAAACCACGAAGGAGCCCCCTCACATGGTTGCGAAGCCCGCCGAGACCGACCCCGCCGAGACCGACCCCGCCAACCCCGACCCCGCCAGCCTCACGCCCGCGCAGGCCCGTGCCCTCTTCCGCGCCGGAACCGTCAGCGCCACCTCGGGCTGGGCGCTCGGCCACACCCAGGCCAACCTGATCAGCGTGCCCCGCGACTGGGCGGCGGACCTGCGGGAGTTCGCCGATCGCAACCAGGCCGCCTGCCCGCTGCTGGAGGTCACCGAACCCGGCGCCACCACCAGCGTGCTGGCGCCCGGCGCGGACCTGCGCACCGACCTGCCCCGCTACCGCGTCTGGCGCGAGGGCGAACTGGTCGCGGAGCCCACCACCGTCGCCGACCTCTGGCGCGAGGACCTGGTCACCTTCCTGATCGGTTGCTCCTTCACCTTCGAATCCGCCCTGCTGACCTCGGGCGTGCCGCTTCGCCACCTGGCCGAGCGGCGCAACGTGGCGATGTACGTGACGAACCGTTCGGGCGAGCCGGCCGGGCGGCTGCACGGCCCGCTGGTGGTCTCGATGCGGCCCGTCCCCGAAGCCCTGGTGGAGACCGCCGTCGCCGTCACCCGGCGGATGCCGGCCGTGCACGGGGCGCCCGTGCACGTGGGTGACCCGGGGGTGCTGGGCATCGCGGACCTCGGCCGTCCCGACTTCGGCGACCCGGTCCGGGTGGCGCCCGGCGAGGTCCCGGTCTTCTGGGCCTGCGGCGTCACCCCGCAGGCGGCCCTGATGGCCTCCCGCCCGCCCTTCGCGCTGACCCACGCCCCAGGGCACATGTTCGTCACCGACGTCCTGGACTCCGCCTACCTGCTCCCCGACGACGGCACCACGCCGCCCGCCCGCGCCGAAGACGGCAGCACCACCACCACGGCCCGCGCCGACGACCACTGACGATCAGTCATTCCAAGGAGAGCGATGACCACGACCCTGCTGCAGCTGCCCGTCCTGGACCTCAATGCCGACCTCGGCGAGAGCTTCGGCCACTGGCGCCTCGGCGACGACGACGCCTTGCTCGGCATCGTCACCTCGGCGAACGTGGCCTGCGGCTTCCACGCCGGAGACCCCGCCACGATGCGCCGGGTCTGCGAGCGTGCGGTGCCGGCCCGGGTGTCGATCGGCGCGCATGTCGGCTATCGGGACCTGGTCGGCTTCGGGCGCAGACACCTGGTCATGGACCCCGCCGAGCTGGGCGACGAGGTCCTCTACCAGATCGGCGCCCTCGACGCCTTCGCCCGGGCCGCCGGCGACCGCGTCCGCCACGTCAAGCCGCACGGCGCGCTGTACCACGCGGTGACCGTCGACCCGGCGCTCGCCGAGGCCGTGGTCGACGCGGTACGCCGCTACGATCCGTCGCTGGTGCTGCTCGGCCCGCCCGGTTCCGTCCTGCTCCGCCAGGCCGAGGAGGCCGGACTGCCCACCGCCGTCGAGGCGTTCGCCGACCGGGCGATCAACCCCGACGGCACGCTGCGCTCGCGCGAGCTGCCCGGCGCCGTCCTGCAGGATCCCGAGGCCGTCGCCCGGCGCTGCGCCGAGTTCGCCGCCACCGGTGCCTTCACGGCCGTCGACGGCACCCGAGTCGCGACGCCCGCCCGTACCCTCTGCCTGCACGGCGACACCCCGGACGCGGTGATCCTGGCCCGCCGGGTGCGGGCGGCGCTGACCGGCGCCGGTGTCGAACTGCGCTCGCTCGGCTGGTCGCGGGCGGTGCGCTGATGCGCGTCCTGCGCTACGGAAGCCGGGCGGTGCTGGTCGAGCTGGCGGGCCTGGAGCAGGTGGCCGGGCTGCACACCGCGCTGCGGCACCAGCCGCTTCATGGTGTGCTGGAACTCGTCCCCGCCGCCCGTACCCTGCTGGTCCGCTTCGACCCGGGCGTGACCGGTCTGGCCCGGCTCACCGCCGAACTCACCGCCCTGGCGCCCCGGGAGGCGGCGACGGTAGAGGCGGACCAGGTCGTCATCCCGGTCCGCTACGACGGCGTCGACCTCGCGGAGGTGGCCCGGCAGAGCGGCCTGTCCCCGGCGCAGGTGATCGCCCGTCACACCGCCGCCGAGTACCGGGTCGCGTTCGGCGGCTTCGCTCCCGGCTTCGCCTACCTCACCGGAGTGGACCCGGCGCTGCGCATGCCGCGCCGCGCCACCCCGCGCACCCGGGTGCCAGCCGGTGCGCTCGCCCTCGCCGACGGGTTCACGGCCGTCTATCCGCGCGAGTCGCCCGGCGGCTGGCAGCTGATCGGCAGTACCGAGCTGACCCTCTGGGACCCGGCCGCCGACCCGCCGAGCCGCCTGACCCCCGGTACCGCGGTGCGGTTCGTCGAGACGGCGGTACCAGCCCTGTGAACGGCGACTCTCCTGACACCGGATCAGCTGCCCGCCGCCGGACGGTGCGGGTGCTGCGACCCGGCTTCGGCGCCACCGTCCAGGACCTCGGCCGTCCCGGCCACGCCGCGCTCGGCGTCAGCCCGTCCGGTGCGGCGGACCAGCGCAGCCTGCGGCTGGCCAACCGCCTGGTCGGCAACGAGGAGGCGGCCGCCGGCATCGAGGCGCCGCTGGGCGGCCTGGTGCTCCGCTTCGACCACCACGCCACCGTCGCGCTCGCCGGGGCGCCGTGCGAGGCCCGGGTGGGGGACCGGTCGGTGGGGATGTACGCGCCGGTCCGGCTGGCTCCCGGCGAGCGGTTGACGATCGGCGTGCCGTGGCAGGGGCTGCGGGTGTACCTCGCGGTGCGCGGCGGTCTCGACGTGCCCCCGGTGCTCGGCTCCCGCTCCACCGACACCCTCTCCGGTCTCGGCCCGCCGCGACTGGCGGCCGACACCGTGCTGCCGGTGGGGAACCGGACCACCGGATGGCCCGCGGCCGACCTCGCCCCGCAGCGCCCGTCGGCGGCCGAGCCGGTGCTGCGCCTGTGGCCGGGCCCGCGCGACGACTGGTTCACCGAGGCGGCGATGGCCGCCCTCTGCTCGCGGCCGTACGCCGTCGCCCAGCAGAGCGACCGGGTCGGGATGCGCCTGTCGGGGCCGCTCCTGGAACGCTCGCGCCACGGCGAACTGCCCTCCGAGGCCGCCGTCGTCGGCGCCCTCCAGGTCCCCCCGACCGGGCAGCCCATCCTCTTCCTCAACGACCACCCGGTCACCGGCGGCTACCCCGTGATCGCCACGCTCCACGAGGACGACCTGCCCCTCGCCGCCCAAGCCCGGCCCGGCGACCAGCTCCGCTTCCGCCGGCTCTGACGGTGCGGGGCGGTGACGTGTCGTCATGACCCGCCGCCCGCGAAGGCGCGCGGTAAGGCGCCTTGCCGCTGCCGGCGCGCGAGGGGCGGCTGTCGGTTCTTCAGTCCGGGCCGGGGTACTCGCGGGTCGGGGGTGGGTGGGTGCCGGGACGAAATTTATTGGGGACCTCCGGGCCGTCGGAAACGGTGCCGTACGCGGCCTCCGTGGGCCCGCGGCCGCGCTCGTGTGGTGGTCCGAGAGTCCCTGGCCGACCACCTCCGGGGAGCTGTCCAGGCGCCCGTTCGTGCCCTCGGCAAACAGGGGCTGACCTGGTGTTTTCCCGGGATTCGCCTAGGCTGGGGAGTTCTGCTGGACACCACCGGAGGGGACATTGTGGGCGAGGAAACCAACAAGTACGAGGCCAGCCAAATCCAGGTGCTGGAAGGGAGGGAAGCTGTTCGGAAGCGGCCCGGGATGTACATCGGCTCGACCGGTGAACGCGGCCTGCACCAGATGGTGTTCGAGGCCGCCGACCGGGCCGTCAGCGAGGTTCTGGCCGGCCGCGCCAGCCGTGTCGACGTCACTCTCACCTCCGACGGCGGCGTCCGGGTCGCCGACGATGGGCTGGGTACTCGCATCGGCGGGGCGGGGGAGAGCGGCACCCCCGGCCTCGAAGCCCTGCTGACCCGCATGCAGGGCTTCGAGGCCAGGGTGTGGCCCGGCGGCCGCCGTGACGTGACGCTCGGCTTTCGCGGGGTGGGGCTCTTCGTCGTCAACGCCCTGTCGAACCGGCTGACGGCCGAGGAGCGGCGAGACGGGGTCCGCTGGGTCCAGGAGTACGCGCGCGGCGTGGCCGTCACTCCGCTCACCGAGGCGGGCACGTCGACCGGGAGCGGGACGAGCATCGCCTTCTGGCCCGACGCCGAGATCTTCGAGACCGCGGTGTGTTCGTTCGAGGCGTTGGCGGAGCGTTTCAGGGAGCTGGCCTTCCTGAACAGGGCCGTGGACATCTCGTTGACCGACCAGCGCGGCCCGGCCGAGTCCCGGTCGGTGCGGTTCCGGTACCCGGAGGGCGCGCGGGACTTCGTGGTCTTCCTCGACACGCGGGCGGGGGAGTCGCCGCATTCGGAGGTCAGCTGCTTCGAGCAGGAGGACCCGCGGATGGCGGGCACGCTGGAGGTGGCCCTGCGGTGGCGCGGCGGTGGTGAGGAGCGGGTCCGGGGCTTTGCCAACAGCCGGCCGACCCCCGGTGGCGGCATGCATGTGCAGGGTCTGCGCGACGGGGTGGCGGCCGCGGTCAACGCGTACGCGCGGGAGCGTGGGCTGTTGAAGGCAGCGGACCCCGATCTCGGTGCCGACCGGATCGGCGAGGGCCTGACGGCGGTCGTGTCGGTGAAGCTGGACCTTCCCGAGTTCGCGGGCTCCACGCGTGACGTGCTGGGTAACGCCGCCGTGCGCCCCTGTGTCGGTCAGGCCGTTCGGGAACACCTCGGCAGCTGGCTGGCGGAGCACCCGGAGCGGGCCGCGGCCGTCATCGGCCGTGTCGTCCAGGGCAATTCCGTGTCAAGTCAGTGTGTTCAGCTTGATGCTGCTGCTTGGGGGAGACGATGACGCCGGTCGAGCGCTGTCAGCGGATGGGCACCTCCGGCGCTGCCAGAAATCCGGTCACCCCCGGGGCGGGCTGCTTCCAGACTGGTGGGTCAGCAGATTCGGGTAGGGCGGAGTACTGCATGGGGCACCAGACGGTAGTAGCGCAGAACCGGGACGTCCGGTCCTGGACCGAGCGAGCCACGATGATGGAAGGCATGGACGACAAGCACGCGCTGTTCGCAGAGTTCGCGGCTCTTGAGAACGCGTTCGAGGATCTCGAGCAGAAGGCCCGCAAGGCGGTCTGGTCAATCGACGAGGCAGCGAATATGCGCTGAGAATCACCTAGTCACGGCCGCTAAAGATCAGCTTGGATCGCGTTCGCCGGACTCGTGCAGAACGCGCCTCTGGCTGGCCGGGGTCGGGCGTGTCCGAGCCCCGGTGACATGACATAGGTCAGCGGTCCACCGGGGCTTCTTGCGGCGCTCAGGGGCGGCCGGGGCCTGTCACCGGTTGCGGCGAGCCGCGTTCAGGGCGTCGGCCGCCCGAAGAACCTCCTGGGCCGCTTCCTTGAGTTCGTATGACTGGCCCTCCAGGTTCCCCACCTTGGTCGCGGCATTCGACAGCGTGGCCGCGATGCCCTCCAAGCCCCGCAGTCGTTGGGCGGCGGCCACGATCGCCTTCGCGTTGTCTTCCAGCCCGTGCAGATCGTCTGCGGCATCCGCCAGTGTGCTGGCGCTGTCCGTCAGGCCCCTCAGGTCGTGTGCCGCCTGGCTGAGCGTGTTGGCGTTGTCCTCCAGCCCACGCAGCGAGCGGGCGGCATCCCTCAGGAGTAGAGCGGTGTCTTCGGAGGCGCCGCCGCGGTGGACGCGCAGGTCCGCGAACTCGGAGGTGGCCAGCTTGAGCAAGGAGGCGAGTTCGGGGGCGGACTTCGCGAACTCGTCGAGGGCTGGGCCGAGGAGGTCGACGAACTCGGCCTGGGCCTCGCAGATCATCTCTCCGAGGTCGGCCTTGCTGAGATCGCCGAGACCTTCGAGTGCGTCGACCCCGTCCGCTTCGCGGGCCTTCTTCCACTCGTGCAGCAGCTCGACTGGATATTCCTCGCGGCTCGGGCCGTCGATCGTCTTGTGGTGGACGGTGCAGAGCAGGAGCAGGTTGGAGAAGTGGTTGCGCTGAGCGTCGGACCAGGTCGGTTCGGCGCGGGGGCCGTTGTCCTCGAAGGCGACGATGTGGGCGATGATCAGGTTCTGGACGGGCTCGCCCTTGACCATGCGGATGGTGGGCTCGTTGCAGCCGGGCCAGTAGCAGCCGCCGCGGGCCAGGGTGAGGAGCCCGGCGACGGTGCCGGGCCTGTAGTAGCGCCGCGGCTTCGGCTTCTTCGGTGAAGTCATGTATGTGCCCCCTAGATTGACGGTGCTTCAGTGATTGCAGGGGGTGCCGCTGACACTCAAGGTGGTCACGGGGTGACGCCTAGTGCTGGATTCCTTAAAGGCGGTACACAAATCGGCGTCGGCATTGGCGGGTTGGTGGGGGTGGTCTGCCCCAGATCCAGGGCTTGGCACGTGCGTTGAGCTGGGCGGTTGCGAGGCGGGTGGCCTGGGCGATCTCGTCGGGGCCGGCGAAGGACTGGCCGGCGAGGGCGGTTTTGCGGAAGATGCGCCACCAGCCTTCCTGGAGGTTGAGCCAGCAGGTGCCGACGGGGATGAAGACATGTCGTATCCGGGGGTGGTCCTCGAGCCAGGTGCGGGTGGACAGGCTGTTGTGGGAGGACAGGTTGTCGGTCACGACGACGATCTCAAGGGGCACCGGGTACTGCGGCGGTCGCCCTCCGCTTCCGCCTGTACCTCGGCTGCCCGATCCGTCGCCATGAGCGCTCGTCGTTCCACCGTCCCGCCCCGTCAACCGCATGTGCCGGCCGGCGGGGTCACGGCTGGGCGAGGGCCTCGGTGGGGGAGAGGCGGGCGGCGCGGATGGCCGGGTAGAGGCCGGCGGCGGCTCCGATGAGGAGGGTGGTGCCGAGCGCGGTGGCCTGGGCCCAGGCGGGGACGGAGACCGGCCAGTGCTGGGTGGCGGCGTATCCGGTGGTGACGGTGGTGCCGAGGACGATGCCGCCGGTGCCGCCGAGGGCGGACAGCAGCAGTGCCTCGGTGAGGAACTGGATACGGATCTGGCCTCTGGTGGCACCGAGGGATCTGCGCCAGCCGATCTCGCCGCGGCGCTCCAGGACCGAGATGATCATGGTGTTGGCGACGCCGACACCTCCGACCAGCAGGGCGACCGCACCGAGGCCCAGGAGCAGGGCGGTGAACGTCCGGTTAGCGGCCTGCTTGGCCTGCAGGGCGTCGGAGGGGCGATCGACGCGGACCTCGTTGGGATGTTCGGGGTTGACGGTGCGTCCCAGCAGGGTCCGTACGTCGTCGACGGCAGCGGGTTTGATCCTGACGTACAGGGTGCTCGTCCGCCCGTCGAAGCCGAGCCGCTGTTGTGCGGCGCTCCAGCCGACGAAGGCGGCTGAATCGAGGTCGGGTGCCAGCGGCGCGGGGGCGAGGATGCCGATGACGGTGAACCACTGCCCGCCGAGCCACACCCGGGTGTCTGGGGAGGCGGTGTCGATGCCGAGGTAGCGGGCGGCGGTGGCACCGAGGACGACGGCTTCGCCGTGCTCGGTGGCACCGTTGAGCCAGACGCCGCCGGCGAAGGTGGCGCCGACGGCGGCGGGCAGGTCGGCCCGGGCGGCCAGCACGGTGATGCCGTTGGTGTTGGAGGCGGGGACGCGGTCGGTGCGGTAGACGGACGCGGTGGTCCGGCCGGTGGCCGAGAGGTGTTCGACGTCGGGGATCCGGGCGGCCATGGGGACGGCGGTGTCGGGCAGGCTGGCCTGTGCGCCGGAGAAGTCGGTGCCCGGGGTGAGGGTGAGGACGTTGGTGCCGTAGCGGGCGAGCCGGTGCTCCAGGTCGAGGCGGCTCGAGGAGGTGATGCCGACGACGGCGACCATCGCGGCGATGCCGATGGCGATGCCGAGCGCGGACAGTGCCGCCCGCACGGGGCGGGTGCGCAGGCCGACCGCGCCGACCCGGGCGACGTCGGCAGGCCTCAGCCGGGTGGGCCTCGGGGCTGTCGGTGAGGCTGCGGCGGAGCCGCCGTCCGGTCGGGCGGTGGTGGTGTGACGGTCGGTCATGACCGGCTCCAGGCTTGGGCGCCCGCGCCGCCGGGGTCGGCGGGGGAGTGGCGGTCGTGGGTGACGCGGCCGTCGCGCATGAGGATCTGGCGGGGCAGGTCGGCGGCGAGGTCGCGGTCGTGGGTGATGACCAGGACGGTGGTCCCGGCCGCGTTCAGTTCCTTGAGCAGGGTCACTACGCCGGCGCCGGAGGCGCTGTCGAGGTTGCCGGT
>FTKT01000156.1_pt2 | contig 12181 bp, 9 predicted proteins | sample 1658271 | NCBI WGS metagenome assembly FTKT01 (sample SAMEA3914811, study PRJEB12502) | metagenome | biome: forest; material: soil | place: Canada | collected 2011-08-04 | depth 0.3 m | reverse complement strand
TGGGTGTCGTCGAGGGTCGTCTTCAGCATCAGCGTCGTCAGGCCCAGGATCGCGTTCAGCGGCGTGCGGATCTCGTGGCTCATGTTGGCCAGGAACGCCGCCTTGGCGCGCGCCGCCTCGTCGGCCGCCGCGACCGCCACGGTGAGCTGCGTCGTCCGGCGCTCGACGGCCGCCTCCAGGCCGTCCGTGGCCTGCAGCAGCCGCTGTCGCATGATCTCCTGCGCCCGCGCCGTCTCGGCCACCTCGCGCCAGCGCGTGGCCATGCGCACCGGCCTGGCCAGGTCGAGACGACCGATGCGCTCGCTCTCGGCCGCCAGCGCCTTCAGGGGCCGCGCGAAGCGGCGGGCGCCGCGCAGCGAGGCCCAGACCGTGAGCGAGATCGTCACGAGCAGGATGGCGGCCAGCGTCATCCATTGCTTCGGCCCCGCGATGGCGAAATCGGACTCGGGCGCGACGACGCCCACGAACAGGGGCGTCGGCCCTTCGAGCGGCACGCGCGCGAACGTGGCCAGCCAGGATCGGCCGGCCGCCGAGAAGCGCTGCACAGGATCCGCGCCCTCCGCCACGGGCGCCGCCTTCCACTGCGCGAAGGCGGCGTCCAGCGCGGGCTGCCGGAGCGCGGCCAGCGGCTGCAGCAGCAGGCTGGCTGCGTGCGCGTCGTCCGGGCCCGCGTCGCCACCCGGCACGCCGATGAGGGTGCCGTCGCCCGTCACCACGAGTGCGAAGCCGTGGCGGCCCACCTCGAGTTCGCGGGTGAAGCGGGAGATGTCGGCCAGCGGGATGTCGGTCGTGCTGATGTTGCGCCGGCCGTCGGGCGAGGTCCATTGCACCACCGCCGACATGCCCGGCTTGCCCGTCGACTTGAACACGAACGGCGCCGTCCAGACCACGCGCGCATCGGCCGGCGCGTCCGCCACCTGCCTGAACCACGTGCGCCGGCGCGTGTCGTAGTCGCTGGCGCGTACCGTGCGATCGAGACGCCGGCCGTCGGTCGTCCAGGTGGTATCGATCTCGGTGCCGCGATGCACGTCCGGGTCGGTCTGCCGCGTGACGAAGCCGCCGTCCGGCGAGCGGCGGATCAACACCTCGCGCCCGGTCTCGTCGCCGATGGCTACCGACGAGAAGCTGGGCTCGTGGGTCAGCTCGGTGCCGATGAGGCGCACGACGCCCTGCTCGTCGCCAGTGGACAGCATGCCCAACGTGCCCCAGTCGCGCTTCAGGCGCGAAATCGTGTCCACGCGCTTGAGCAGGCCGGCCAGCGACGACTGCACCTGGCGAGCCGTGCGCCCCAGTTCGGCTTGCGCGACCGCGCGCCGCGCGGGCTCGTAGACCAGCGCCTGCACGCCCGCGAAGGCCACCGCCAGCGACAGGCTCGCGACAGCCAGCGACGAGACCAGGATGCTTCGCCCGATCGGGATGTCACCATGGCGCGATCCGGCCTCGTCGACAGCGTCGGCTTCCATCCATTCTCCCTGGTGCGTGGCGCGTCCTCCGGCGCTGGCACGCACGCGGGGATCGGTCATGGAGTCTAGGCGCAGTCGAGCTCGGCGTGCCATGCGCAGCGGCCCTCGAAGTTGCGCGAATCGAACGCCCGCGATGTTCGGGGTGGCGCCGGACTCAGGAATGAAAAAGCCCGCAGGTCTCGTGAACCGCGGGCTTCTCTTCCGGCGGGTGGCATGGGATGGGACGGGTGACCCTTTCCGTGTGAAGGCAAGGCTGCATCGTGCGGTACGCCATGGACATATCACGCCCTCAAGCTGGATCGGCAGCATTGCGCCCCGGCTGGTTTCAAAGTAAATTCAATAAATGTATTTTGACTTTGAAACTCTGGAGCTGGACGCCGATGCCGCTCGACAATACGTCGACGCGCGCACGGTCTTCGTCGCCCACGAGAAGGCGCTCGAAGCGGCGAAGAGCGTTCGCGGCGGCATGGTCTGGGTGACATCCAAGGGCACGGAATACCTGGCCCGGACGACCCCTTCCGGCGCCCAGAAGGGCCTGGGACGCCGCGACGAACGCACCGAGAAGATCCACGCCGATTTCCACGCGCGCAAGGCGCATGTGGAGGAACGGGTCGCCCGCCTGCGCGATCAACTCAGGGCGCAGGTCAGGCTGAATCGCGCGCTTCGCGTCGGCAGGATGCCACCCATCGCCGTACGGGTGCTTGCCCGCCTGCATCAGGCCGGCCTGGCCGCGTTTCTTCGTACCGTGGGAACACACGCGATGTTCGCATACGAGACGGCGGCCGGCGTGCGACTGCCCTCCGACGTGATGACCACCCTCGACATCGACCTGCTTTTCGACGCGCGTCGCCGCATGCAGTTCGCTGCCGCGCTCGAGAACGAGTCGCCCACGATGCTCGCTCTGCTGCGCAAGGTCGACAAGTCCTTCGTGATCGACGAGCACCAACGCTACACGCTGGTGAACGACCAGGGCTTCCAGGTCGATTTCCTTCGCCGCATGCAAGCGGAAGACGACGACCATCCGATCAAGCTGGGCTTGCCATCCGAGGACGACGTGTATGTCGTCCAGGCCAGACGCGCCGATGCCCTGATGAACGCACCGGGTTTCAGCGAGATCGTGGTTGCCACGAATGGCGAGATGGCACGCATGAACACGATCCATCCGGCGGCGTTTCGCGACTTCAAGCGTTGGATGGCCAGGCAGCCGGACCGCGACCCGGTCAAACGCCGCCGCGACCTGCTGCAGGCGGAAGCGGTCGATGCGATGCTGAAGGAGCGGCTGCAGCATCTGCAAGACTCGAACGAAGGCCCGGAGCCGGAGGCCGACATCGGCGAATCGTAGACAGCCGACATTGCGTCGCCACAAGGAAAAAGCCCCGCAAATCTCGCGACTTGCGGGGCTTCTCTTCTGGTGGGTGGTACAGGGATTGAACCTGTGACCCTTGCCGTGTGAATGCGCACGACCCCCAGCATCCATGCGGCCTAGCGGCCGATTCTGGCAATTGCGGCACACTGGCGGCACAACAGGCGGCCGGCACCGGCGCGCCGTGCTGGGGACATTTTGAGTGGCGGCACATCCCGTGTAGCCTGATCACAACATGTCCAAATCCAACTCCGAATCCAAGTCTAAGCCTAGCCGCGCAGCTGCGCGCGGCATCCAACGCATCTTCGACCGCGCGGGCGACGTCAGCTACAAAGTACAAATCCGACGCGACGGGCACCCGCCCGAAGCCAAGCGCTTCGCCTCCCTCGAGGACGCGCGCCGCTGGCAGCGCGCGCGCGAGTCCGAGATCGACCTCGGCACGTATGCCGACCGGCGCAAGGCCGCCCAGCACACGATGGGCGACCTGATCCGCCGATACCGTATCGAGGTCACGCCCACCAAGCGCGGTGCGGGGGTCGAGACCAGCCGCCTCCTGGCGCTCGAGCGCGACCCGATCGCCTCTATCAACGCAGCGCAGATCCAACCTCACCACATCCAGGCCTGGATGGCACGTCGAGTCGCTACGGGGGTGTCCGGCTCGACGATCAATCGCGAGCTGGGCCTGTTGTCGCAGATCGCGACGAAGGCCCGCAAGGCGTGGGGCATCCCGATGACCAACGCTGTGGCCGACGTCGAGCGCCCAAAGAACGCCCCTCCGCGCGACCGGCGTATCAGCGCCGACGAGCTCGACGCCATCTGCGCGGCCTCGGAGTCGCCGCTGCTGCCGACCGTGCTGCGCTTGGCCGTCGCCACTGGCATGCGCCGCGGTGAACTGCTCGCGCTGTGCTGGGAGGATCTCGACCTGGTTGGCCGCATCGCCCGGCTACGGACGACCAAGAACGGCGACACAAGGCGAGTGCCATTGACCATAGCGGCCGTCGCCCTACTCGAGGCGCGGCGTCCAGCCCTACCGGACGACGCGCAGCAGGACTACGTCCCGCGTGGGCCAGTCTTCGGCGCCGGCGATCCCCACAGCATCTCGACCGCTATGCGCCGAGCGGTCAGGCGCGCGCGATTGGTCTATGAGGCCGATTGCGAAGCCCGCGGCGTGCAGCCCGATTCGACCTACATCGTGGGTGCGCGGTTGCACGACGGGCGCCATGAGGCCGTCTCGCGCCTAGTTGAGGCCGGCGTCGACCAGCTGACGACTGCAAAAATTGTTGGCCACAAGACGCTGGCGATGACCCAGCGGTACTACACGGCGCGCGATGCGCACCTGCTGGCCGCGGTCGATGCAACTGCATCAATGTGCCGCTAGACCCGCCAAACTTTCAACCTTGGCGAGGCCTTACAGCCTCGCCCCGCAACGGCTGGTGCCCGTGGAGGGTGCGAAGCGGACTCGGCAGTTGTGTTGGCGCCGAACGAATTTTGAGACATCGAGAATCAGCGCAAACACAGTGGGCCACAATAATGTGGCCCACCGCGAATTTGCAAATTATGGCTTATTTATATCAAACTTCAGGTGGTGTGAAGATAGGGCCGCCATGGTATGGCGGGGTCGGGCTCGGCAGACGCTGAACAGAATTCACAACCGGATTGGCTGCAATTCCGCCACTGATTTGTTCGATTTCGTTGACCTTCAGTTCAATCACAAATAACTCCCTTGATGATAAAGTTCCAGCTGTGCTGAAATTAAAAACTCGAATCAACCAGTTCGTTGTCGAGTGGCTATATAGTATAGGAAATATGAAACATGTCAGCTCCTCATCATAGGGGGATGCTGTAGACAAAGCTTAGTCGGGAACGAAGGCGACACCCGAGCTTTTATGTGGTCTTTGCGCGGGGCAGCAGAATTACATGTTTCAAGAAGAAGGCTGATAGTAAATGGAATACATGCCGCTTCGTCGATACCAGGAAATAAATGCCGAACACAATCAAGATCCAAGGGAGTGCACCCGAGTGCCATCGCGTCTCAATTCACAGAACTCCGAAGGTAAATGGCAATGGCGCACCCATTGTAAACGGCATGCGCCGCTGTAAGCCACCCCAACCTGGCCCCGAAGGTGAAACGCCTTTCGATCGCCAACTCATTGGCTGCGCAAAATAAGAGTCCCACCCAGAGCAAGATTATGTATCCGGCAGGGCTTGGCATGTCGTGCGACAGCGAAAAAACTACAGCCACTGCCGCTATTGCGATGAATCTTGGAAAGACTTTTGATGCAATCTTGCATGCGACAATGATTAATATTGATTCAATAACTGGGGCAACGAGGATAGCGGTCCAATACGCAAAGGCAGGCGAAAATTGCAACAGCCTCTCAATATTTGACGCAGGTATCACCATGCCTAAGGCATTGAGTAGTACCGAGACTCCCAATGCGCCGCCGGTCAATAATAGCTGCAACATGGTCGCGACTAGCGCGAAGTGCATACTTATGGCTCGCCGGACGAGTTTGTCAAAGGCACTTCTTGCGCTGGATAGATTAATCATTATTCGCAACATGCATGTTATACGATGGCAGCCCCCGCAGCTATTGAGAGTAGTAACGTTATGAAATTGTGCAGAATGTGCGTGAGTGTTGTCGCCAGAATAGCAATTTTGCCTGAGCGCCTGATTGTAATGAGAAATACGCTGCCAAGCACTATCCCTCCCAATGCTGACGACAACATGACTACATAACCTTTAGAAATGTGGGCGAAGGCGAAAATAACCGACATCGCCAACAGGCATTTGACGCTTGAAAGCCGCTCGTGAAGCATCACATAAGGAAGGCCTTGAAGCAACAGGGTCTCGAAGGGGGGGGATACAAATAGTGCTGCAACAACTTCTCCTCTAGAGATGGTTGTAATCGGAACAAAACCACCTCCTAACGCCGATTCAACAGTACCAGCCAGTAAAACCGACAAGATACTTGCAAGAACGCAAGCGCACGCGATTGCCATCAAGGGAGCTATCCGCAGATTTTCGAACTTCATCGAACCATATCCAGAGTTGCCTTGCCGAGCTATTGCTTGGCAAGGCAACCAGATTACATGTAGTCCTTCATCGCTGCTTTGACGCCAGCAACGAAGCCGGAGGCGAAGTCAGTAACGGCAGTCGCAATGCCTGCAAACGTACCCCAGCTCCCGCCGCCCGAAACCGACTCAATCTCGTCGAAAGAGAGTTCTTGGACATCGCTCATGAATTCTTTCATTTCAACTCCCGTGGGTTTATTGTCTACGCGCCGTATTGCATTGCGCTCATCATCATTACGCCGGACCCATCGATATGGGACATCATGGCACCACCTCCGCCGAGGGCGTAGCCGATAGCAAAACCCACGGAACTAAAGAAGCTGCCGCCATCAACTTGTTCAATTTCTTCCATGCTCAGCTCTTCGAAATTATTTTTCAAAATTTACTCCATTTAAGTTCGATCAGAACGACTGATCACTCGATTACCCCTGAACTGCCCTATCGGCAGTGGTTGGGTTAATTTGGTGCTGCGACTAGTGATGCCCAGGGAGTTACGCGCTATGCACAGCTCTTGTAGTCCCTTCAGCGCTCGAACTCGGTACTTGCGGCTGCTCGAGGTCACGCACGATCTGCCCTCGCTCAAGAACGACAACTCGCTGTGCCATCGCAATCGTTTCTGGCCGGTGCGCCACGATGACTCGGGTCAACTGGATGCGCTTGATGGCGGCGTTAACCAGCTGCTCATTCCAGATGTCGAGGTGACTCGTCGCCTCGTCAAGGCAGAGCATTTTGGGTGTCTTGTAGAGGGCGCGCGCCAACAGGATGCGCTGCTTCTGCCCGCCGGACAGGCCGCTGCCGATATCGCCGACGAGCGTGTTGTAGCCCATGGGCATGGCCAGGATCTCGTTGTGGATCGCCGCCAGTTGCGCGCTCTCCTCAATGCGTTGCTGCACGGGTGTGGGATCGAAGAAACTGATGTTGTCGCCGACCGAGCCGGCGAACAGCTGATCGTCCTGCATCACTGTTCCCATCAGCTGCCGATAATTGGCCAAGCCGAGGTTCTTGAGTTTGATGCCGCCGATGAGGATCTCGCCTTCTGTGGGTTCGATCAGCCCAAGCAGCAGCTTGACGAGCGTTGTTTTGCCGCAGCCCGATGCGCCTGCGATGGCTAGGCATTGGCCTGCTGGCACGGTCAGGTTGAGGCTTTTGATCACCTCGGGTTCGCCATCGGCGTAGCGGAACGTCACGTTGCGCAGCTCGATAGCAGGTGAAATCTTGTCGACATCGATCTCGACGTCCTGCAGATCGCTTTCTGGTTCGGTCAGCACGATGTCCGCCACACGTTCTCCGTGCAGGCGCAGCATCCGAAATTCGAATACTTTGTCGATCAGCGAGGCCAGGCGCTGAGTGAACTGATCCTTGTAGCTCAGGTATGCGAACAGCATACCGACCGAGAAGCGACCGTCGAGGACAGCGAGCGCTGCCAGCCAAATGACGATGACGCGCTCTGTACCGAACAGAAACGCGTTGGCCGTCTGATAGGAGATCGACAACTTCGAGATCCGCAGGTCAGCGTTGAATTGATCCGCCAGCGTGTTCATCCAGCCGATGCGGCGCTCTTCGGATCGATTGAACAGGCGGATGCTTTGCACGCCGCGAGCGGACTCCATGAAGTGGCTTTGCTGCTTGGCCGCGTGGATGATCTGCTCGGAAGTCGCCTCGCGCAGCATCTTGAAGATGCTCAGACGGAGCAACGAGTACAAGCATATCGCCCCGATCGCGACGATTGTCAGTTGTACGCTGTACAGCGCCATCACGATCAACGTACCGATCACGAGCAGTCCATCGATGATGCCGTCGACAAACTGCGTGGTGAGACTGCGTTGAATGGTCTGGATTGAACCGAAGCGCGACACAATGTCGCCCAAGTGGCGCTTCTCGAAGTAGGGCAGCGGCAGCTTCATCAGGTGGCTGAAGGCGTTGCCGAACCATTGGAAATTGAGGTTCGTCGCGAGTACCGTCGTCACCCAGGAGCGGAATGCCGACATGACCGTCTGGATCACGACAAGTAGCAGGAAGCCTGTTCCCAGCACCGTGATCAGGCTATGGTCGGCTGCTACGAGAGCCTCATCGACGACCCACTGCAGGTAGAACGGGGCAACCAGCGAGCAAACCTGCATGGCGACGCCGATCAAGACGAGCTGAATCAGGCCTCGCTTGAGGCCGATGACGCGTCCCATCAGTCCAAGCAGGCTGAAGCGCACGGTCTCTTCCGTCTTGCGAAACTGGGCTGACGGGGTCAGTTCGAGCGCAACGCCCGTGAAATGCTTGGACAGATCCTCCATCGCAAGGCGTCGCGCCCCGACGGCGGGGTCATGGATGTCGGCGCCCTTGCGATCCACCGCGGTCAGCACCACGAAGTGGTTCATGTTCCAGTGCAGGATGCACGGCAGCTTCAGCTTGGACAGGTTGTCTAGATCCAGCTTGAGCGGACGCGCCTGCAGCGACATCGCCTGAGCCATCGCGATCAGGCTCTTGAGTGTGGCGCCCTTGAGCGAGACGGAGAAGCGGCGTCGCATGCTGGCCAGGTCGATCCGGTGGCCCCAGTGGCCAGCGACCATGGCCAGGCACGCCAGACCGCACTCCGTGGCCTCTGTTTGCAGAATGGTCGGAACGCGCCGGCTGGTCCAGAAGCGCAGGTTTGGGGCGTGAGTCGCGGTCATCTCACAGGTGTCCGGTAATCGTGTACAGCGGTTCGAGCACCCATTCGTAGAGGTGGCGCTTCTCGAGGACGATGCTGCCGTCGAGCGTCGCGCCCGAGCGCAGGGGCTGGTCAACGCCATATGTCGCAACGGTCTGCCGGTCGAGGGCGACGCGAACCCGATATACCGGCTCGCCGGTAGAGGTGGCACTCGGCAGGCTCAATTCGTCGGGACGCATGGCGGTGCGCGATATCTCGAGAACGCGACCCTTGGCCTGGCCGAACTTCTGATAGGAATAGGCCTGGTAGCGCAATTGCACTTCCATGCCGGGCTTGAGAAAGCCAACGGCGCGCGATGGTGCATAGAGATCGGCCTCGAGTTCCGAGCCTGCGGGAAGAATTGACGCCAGCGATTGGCTTGCGCCCACGGTTTGACCTGGCTCGGCCGTGATCGCCGTCACCGTACCGGCGTTCGGCGCCCGCACAAGGATCTGTCGGCGCGCCTCGTTCTCGGTCAAATCCTGTTCCGTTGCCGACACGTTGCGTTCACCCGCTTGCTGGTCGCGAACGGCTTGCACTTGCAGGTCGCGAACTTCAGCCTGCGCTGTCGACAGGTCGCGCGCGCTGGCAGCGCTGGCGCGCTGGAGTTCCGCCAGTCGTTGTTCCTGGTCGAGAAGTTCTGCCTGTTTGTCCTGCACTTGCACGGGCGAGACGAAGTTGCTCGCGGCGAGGTCGCTATAGCGCTTCAACGTCGTCTGCGCCATATCAATGCGACGCTGTTGGAGGGACACCTGATCGTCGATGCGGCGAATCTCGGCGGCCATGTCATTCGCGCGGTGACGCGCGGCATCGAGTCGCTGTGAGTCCTGCAGACGCAATTGATCTTGTTCCCGCTGTAGGCTGTCACGGCGAGCCTTCAGCAGTTCTGAAATTGCCTGTTCTGCGTTGCCTTGACTGGTAGTCTGGCGCTCGCTGGACAGCACGAAAAGGACGTCTCCCGCCTGAACAGCCTGCCCTTCCTTGACGCGGCTCTCGGAGATCAATCCGGTCTGCGCGGGGATCACCTTAATCAGCCCGTGTGATGGCGTGAGCATGCCCTGCACATCCACCTTGCGGGTGTAACTACTGAAGCCGAAGAACGCCACGATCGCCCCGGCGATGGCGGCAAACAGTGCGGTAAGGATGGAGTGGCTAAGCGGACGGGCTAGCAATACTTCACCATGGGCTCGGGTGCCCGCGTGTTCCAGGGCTTCAATTCGAAAAAGAGATTGAGCAGTGGCAGACATTTACTAGATTAAATATTCAAGAATTAATCTGACAATGAATCGAACTATAATGAATAGAAATTAACGAAAGTGCTAACTTCTATTCTTGGTTGAATATGAATTCCAGGCTTGCGTGATCAAATATCAGGTGTTGGTGACGACGTATGCAGACGAGTTCAAAAGGGGGGGACCGTAAGGATTCGGATGGAGCGGGTTGTAGGTCGGATCCGGAAATTCAGTCGCAATGCCACCGCTGATCTGTTCTATTTCCATGTCGTTCAAAGACTGCATTTGTAAATCCCTGTTAAATGTCTTGGGATGCGCCCAAGTTCCGCTTCGGGGTGCTCATCGAACATCAGTTCAACATGTCTCCCAGAACAATTCGCGAGTATCAAGTCGCTTCATGAGGCAAGGATCGCAGGCACTTCGCCAAGGCCTACCCCCCGTAAGGGGGTGTAGTTGTTTTTAAGTGACGAACATTAGGGGGGAGGCTGCCAGAGTTGGAAGCCAGGTTCGCGAAATCAATGTTTGCGAAAAACGAAGGCGCGCGCCGGACTCATGCAACCTAATAGCTGGAGTGGTTCGCCACCATCGCCAACCCGAATACGCGCCGCGCCTACGAGCGCGCGTTGGGCGACTTCATGGCGTCCGTGAACATCACCCGGCCGGAGGAATTTCGCGCCATGACGCGCTCGCACCTCATCGCCTGGCGCGACGACCTCACCCGCCGTGGCGCCAGCGGCGTGACGATTCGGCACCGCCTGGCTGCGCTCTCGTCGCTGTTCGAGCACCTGTGCGACAGCAATGCCGTCACGCACAACCCCGTCAAGGGCATCAAGCGCCCGCCCGTCGACACCTCCGAAGGCAAGACCCCGGCGCCGGGCGACCACCAGGCGCACCGCCTCCTCGAGGCGCCGGGTGCAGACGCTGTGAAGGCGGACGCCCTGAAGAGCAAACGCGATCGCGCGATGTTGGCCACCCTGCTCTATTACGCGTTGCGCCGCGAGGAACTGTGCAAGCTGACGGTGGCGGATGCGCGCCATGAGCGTCGAGGGACCGTGCACCTGCGGGTGTCGGGTAAATGGAACAACACGCGCTATGTGCCGTTGCACCCGGCGGCGGGAGCCTTGATTCACGACTACCTGCAGGCCGATGGGCGTGGCCAGGACGGCACGGGCGCCCTCTTCCGGCCGCTGCGCAACAACCGGCCAGGCCGCGACGTCGGCGGCGAGCTGCCGGCCATCACCGCCGATGGCGTCTACAAGATCGTGCGGGCCTACTCATCGAGGCTCGGGTTTGAGATCGGCGTGCACGCGCTGCGCGCCACCGCCGCGACCAACGCCCTGGACCACCAGGCCGACATCGCCAAGGTGCAGGAGTGGCTGGGGCACGCGAACATTTCGACCACGCGGATCTACGATCACCGCAAGACGCGGCCGGAGGACAGCCCGACTTTCAAGGTGGCGTACTAGGTTTGCCGACGGCCTGGTGAGCGGCAGCCTCCGACTCCGTTGCTGACACTTCGGTACTGCGAGCGCAAAGGCCTAGCAATCGCGTCGTTGAGCGAGTAGCGGCCAGTTGGCGCTCTCACGAACGTGTTTGCGCGCCGTCACGAGGATGGTTCGTCGGCGAACCAGACACGCTCCCACCACCAGCACGTGCCACGGCCCGGGCCAGCACCTCAGCCGATCTCGGCTTCCGCTGCCAAGCGGGCTGCTTCAAGGGAGAGGGTGACTGTCAACATCCGCGTGGATACTGGCTCTCCGGGCCTCTACTCCGCTATCCGCCAGCTTGTCCGCCGACAGGTTGCTCTACTTCTTCGAGGCGGCGCCGAAAACGAATCCCATCCCGCCGGAGATCAATCCGCCGAGCACTTTGCGGCAGTCGACCAGGTCAGGCGTGGACGTCATGAACATCGAGATCGATGAGTACGGCATGGATTGGCTGCGCCGGTTGATCGCCAGGGCCAAACCTCCGACCAACCGTTGAGACTCAAAATCGCGAACCGCCACGGGCCTGGGGCTCTCCCCCAGTACTTCGCGGCCGAAGCCCTTGGTGTCCCGACTCGGCGCTCGTGGCAACGCAGCGATGCCCCCCACGCCGGGCCGATCGCCGCAGGGGCAATGGTGACCCACCACTCTCTCCCCTCGCGCCGTCAAACCAGGGTTTCGACCTCCCCCCCCTTGCGCAAGGCTGCCTGTTGTACGGGGTTGAGCATCCCTGCGACTTCCTTCAAGAGCTGCGTTGGGGGTCGGGGTGAGGCCCGCGGGGCCGAGGGCGAGTGGGGCGAAGCCCCAGCCCTGGGGGCGTGCCTGGCGAAGCCGGGCGACGTTCAGGCCCCCTCGGGGGCCCACTTGAAGCCCCCCCCCCCCCC